>Ga0247757_10001102_pt1 | contig 19514 bp, 19 predicted proteins | sample UWRJL126311R4_FD_180929 | JGI IMG/M metagenome (GOLD analysis project Ga0247757, IMG submission 180929) | Plant litter microbial communities from Arlington Agricultural Research Station in Wisconsin, United States - UWRJ-L126-311R-4 | ecosystem: Environmental > Terrestrial > Plant litter >... | reverse complement strand
ACGAGCGCCATCACGCGGGCGAGCGTGTCGGCAAAGCCATGCGGGTCGCGCAGGCCGCCGTCGAACAGCCCGCGCTGGCGGACGAGGCTGCGCTCGGGTTGGATGCGCAGGTGCACGCCCACGATGGGGGCGGAGGTCCGCACCGTCTCAAGGTAGGCGTGCAGCGCGCGGAAGAGGATTTCCGGATCGCTCACGGGCTCGGGCAGGCGGATGAGGTGATCGTGGCTGGTATCGTCGGCAAGTTTCAGCCTGAGCTCCAGCGCCTGGGCGGCGACGTGGGCGTTGCGCAACTCCGCGGCGAGGCGGTCGATGAAGCGCCGGAAGAGGAAGAGGAGCGGCTCGAGGGTTTCGAGCTCATGCTCGCAATCCTGGCGCGCGACGAACTCCCGCGGCGGGGACTTGACCTGGAGTGGACGGACCGAGCCGCCATGGGCGCGCTCCCACAGCTCGAGGCCGGAGCGGCCGAGGCGATGGGTGACATCGGCTTTTTTCAGCGCGGTCAGCTGTCCCAGGGTCTTGATGCCCCATTGGTGCAGAATGGCGGCTTGCTCGGGCGTCGGGTCGGCCACCGCGAGCGGCAGCGGGGCGAGCCCCTCGCGCGTGCCGGCGAGGACTTCGCCCGGCATGGTTTGGCAGGCGGTGTAGAAGGCGAGCACGGGCGTGGGCGCAATGGCGGCGGAAGCTTCCAGGCCGGCGGCGGCGAGTTCCGCCAGCACGCGGCGCAACGCCGGTTCGCGGCGCGCCCCGTCGAGCCCGGCAAGGTCGAGCGTGCAGGTGCCGGGCGCGGTCAGCTCTACTTGCGGCGACACGGAAAAGGCGGCGGCGAGCAGCGTGGCCTCGGCCTCGCGCTCCAGCCCGGCCTGCGGCGGACGCACGATCATCGCCGGGCAGCGGGCGGCGGCCTGCGGCAGGGACTGGCCCGCGCGGACGCCGGCGAGATGGGCGGATTGCGTGCAGAAAGCGACAGCGGGTGCGTCCGCCTGGCCGAGCACGACCGCCTGCCCGGCCAGGCCGGGCTCGCTGCGGAGCACGGCTTGGAGAGGGAAGGACGGAATGCGGAGGACGGCGAACATGACGGTATTGTAGGGGCGGACCTTGGTCCGCCCGGGGTGCGAAGGGCGGAGCAAGCTCCGCCCCTACAGTTCAGGCCGAGGAAACCAGTTGCGGTGTTCGCTGGCGCGTGAGTTCCGGTGCCAGCGCGGTCACGAGATCCGGGCGGGGCTGGCTTTGGGCGGAGAGAGAGTGCGAGGTGTGGAGGTCGAGACGCAGGCGCACGCTCGGGACGAGGGGGAAGGGCGTGAAGATGATGCCGGCCATCAGGGTGGGCTCGATCGCGCGTTGCAGCCGGTACCACGTGGAGGAAGGGATGCGGCGGAGTTCCGCGAAGACGGTGTGGCGCAGGTCGAGGACGACAAGGCCGAGGTTGGCGTCGCGGGCGAGAAGGTCGGCGGCGTGCAGCGCTTCGTTGGCGCTGTGGGCGCGCACCCAGACCAGATGCTCGAGCAGGGGTGCCGGCCAGGAGGCCGGGTCGAAGGCATCGCCGCGGTCGACGAGCGCCACGCGCAGGGCTTGGGCCCGCGTGACGTGCAGCAGTTGCCCGAGAAAAAGCTGGCTGCCGCAGCTGGGAGCGGAGCAGACGAATTCGGTCAGCCCGGGGCGGGGGAGCCCGCCCGCGGCATCAACGGCCGGGATGCCCGTGGCGAGCGCCGCATCGGCGGCGCGCTGGGCCGTGGGGAAGCGCTGTTCCAGCAGCTGCCGCAGGGCGGAGACGGAAGAGGGTGGCCCGGAAATCACGAGGACTCATACGGTCTGTCACTTCAACTGGCGGCGGATGACGCCGACGACGACGCCCTGCGCCTCGAGGCTTTCCGGCACGATGTCCTTGTAGCGCTTGTTCTCGGCGCGCAGCACGGGGCGGCCGCCGGCGCGCACGAGGCGCTTCAAGGTGGTGGTGGTGTCGTCGACCAGCGCGGCGACGATGTCGCCGGGGTGCGGCTCGCGGCGTTCGAGGACGACGAGGTCGCCGTCGAGGATGTGGGCGTCGATCATCGAGTCGCCGCTGACGCGGAGCGCCCAGTATTGGTGGGGCTTGGGCCGGCGGATGCCGAAGATGGCGGGGTCGACCTGGATGGTTTCCTCGACGCTTTGCTCCTGCATCGCGGGCAGGCCGGCGGGGATGGCGCCGTAGACCGGGAGGGCGAAGAGCTGGCCCTGAATCTCGCTGGCCTTCAGGCCCCACTTGCGGTCGGCGAGCTTGCCCAGGTGGCCCTTGGCCGCGAGGGCCTGCAAATGGCCCATGACGGTCGTCTGGCTGGAGAAACCAAAGTGGCGCTGGATGTCGCGCGTCGAGGGCGGCAGGCCATGCTCCTGCTGGAATTGGCGGATGAATTCGAGGATCTCTTCCTGGCGTTCGGTGAGCATGGCGTTCGAGTGAACGGGTATAAGCCTGAAAGGCAAGTCTGGGGTTTCGTGCGGTTCCGGTGATGTCTTTTACCCCCGGATTTCACCGATGGGATACGGAGGGCACGGATGGATTCCATGTAATCCGTCCTTCATGCGTGAAATCCGTGGGGGAAGACCGTTCGCCCGCGGCGCCCGCCGGAAATGCTCAATGCCTGAGCCAGCTAAAAGTCAGGCAATTGATGATGTCGTCGCTCGTCGCCCCGAGGTACGGCAGCGCATGGGTCCAGTAGCCGACCATGAGCGTCGTCGTGTAGACGCTGCACAGCACGCCGAGGGTCAGGACCAGCCGGCGCGCCCAGGCGACCGGCCACACGCGCCAGAGCAGGCCCGCGACGCCCAAGGCCACCAGGGAACACGTTTCGACCAGCGGGCGCATGCTGAAGGCGCCGCCGTAGCCCCAGTCGTGCCAGGAGGCGATGATCCACAAGTTCAACCCCATGAAAAGCAGCACGACCCGGGCGGGGGGCAAGAGCTTGCGCCGCGCGAGCAGCCAGCCGAGCACGGCCAGGCCGGCGAGGGGAACGTAGACGAACCAGCCCTTTTCAAATCCAAAGAGCACGCGCCAGCCGGCGGGCGTGAAGAAATTGAAGCCTTCGTCGACGTAGGCGTCGTAGACCCACTGGCCGGCGGTCTTTTTCCAGTAGGCCAGCTGCAGGGCAAGGGGCGCCGCGGCCACGAGGACCGCCGCTCCCCACTGCCATTTGCGGTGGAGGAAACGGTGCAGCGCTTCCCGCCAGCCGCCGGCGGCCGTGACCCAATCTGCGATGACGAGCAGTATGACGATGGCGTTGGTGGGCCGCGTGACCGTGATCAGGCCCAGCAGCAAACCCGTGGCCAGCCAGCGGCGGAGGCGGGCCTGATGCAAATCGTGGCCGGCTACGAGCAGGGCGGAGACCAGAAAGAACGAATACACGTGGCTGAAGGCCGCGTCGTAGGTGGCGTAGTGGAGCAGATTGGTGCCGGCCACGGTGAATCCCAGCGCGGCCACTGCGATGGCCGGGGCAAACATCCGCCGCAGCAGGATCCAGACGCAGAGGCAACCGCAGCCAAAATACCAGGCGGCAGCCACGGCGGCGGCGGCCTGGTAGGGCCACGAATACACGGACTCGTATCCCGCCGCGCTGGCCACGCCATGGGCGACGGCAAAAAACGGGGCTTCGAGGAGGGCGACCCCCATCCAGTATTTGACTACATATCCTTGGGGGTGGCGGTGAATGCCCGTCCAGTAGGGAATGCCCTGGGGAAATTCACGCTGCTCCAGCGTCTTGAAGCTCGGGTCGTGATCCACGAGGAAGGCCGGCAGATACGCGTGGTAACCCACGCCGTCGCTGCGGATCACCGGCTTGTTCGTGACCACGGTGTAGATCAGCGCCTGCAGCCCGAGGCTCAGCGCACAGAGCCCCCAGAGAATCCATCGCCGTGCCCGCGGCGAATCGGCGGAGGCGGATTCGGATCGGGCCGCGATCTCTTTGTCAGACGGCTCAGCCACGTGACGACGCCCTCTGCCTGCAGGCGGGCAGCACCAGGCCGGAAGCCGGCGGGTTTCGCCTGGCTGCAAAATTAACGATCGCTTGGGACCAGTTGGTCATGGTGATGCCCATCAATAATTCGGACGGCGTGGAAAACCCACGCCGGCTTGACCCGTCGGCGCGATAGAGGGGATGCCGGCGGACCGGTTCAACACCTGATTTGCATCGGGCGGAATGGCGGTGGTGGCGAGGATGGCGCTCGTGCCTCATGGAACGCCCGGTGTCGTTGCAGTTCCGCCCAAACTTCGTGGTTTATTACTACCAATTAGTGCCCATTAGTGGTGCCCCATTCGACAATGAGAATTTACTTCATGGGCATTTGCGGCACGGCGATGGGCAATGCGGCGCTGTTGGCGCGGGCCGCGGGCCACGAGGTGCTCGGGGCCGATGCCGGGGTCTATCCGCCGATGAGCACGGTGCTGGCGCAGGCCGGCATCACGCTGCACGAGGGCTACGACCCGGCGCGATTGGCGCAGCTCAAGCCCGACCTCGTCGTCATCGGCAACGCCATGTCGCGCGGCAACCCCGAGGTCGAATGGCTCCTCGACACGCGGGCCATCGCGTTCACCTCGCTGCCGGCGCTGCTGGCGGATTTCGTACTCAAGGGTCGGAAGAACATCGTCATTGCCGGCACGCACGGGAAGACCACGACGACGGCGCTGACGGCCTTCCTGCTGCGCGAAAACGGCCGCGATCCCGGCTTCCTGATCGGCGGCGTGCCGCAGGATCCGCCGGTGGGCAACCACCTGGGCATGGCGGCCGACCCGTTCGTGATCGAGGGCGACGAGTACGACAGCGCCTTCTTCGACAAGCGCAGCAAGTTCATCCACTATGCGCCGCACATCGCGGTGCTGAACAACCTCGAGTTCGACCACGCCGACATTTTCCGCGACCTCGCCGACGTGCAGCGGACCTTCCTCCATCTCACGCGCATCGTGCCGCGCAATGGTTGGATCGTGCTGAACGGCGACGACGACAACCTGAAGGCGCTCGGGGCATTCCCTTGGACGCGGGTCGTGCGCGTAGGCACCGGCGAGGGGAACGATGTTCGGATCACGAACTTTGCCGAGGGCCCGGCGGGCGTGACGTTCGCGCTGGTGTGGCGCAACGAGGCGCCGGTGACGGTGAAGTGGAGCCAACCCGGTATCTTCAACGCGCGCAATGCCGCCATGGCCGCCGCGGCCGCGGCGCTGGCGCTCCATCCGGACGATCCCACCCAGTTGAAGCTCGATGCGCTCGGCCGCTTCCGCGGCGTGAAGCGCCGGCAGGAACTGTTGGTTGACACGCCGCGGCTGAAGGTGATCGAGGATTTTGGGCACCACCCGACGGCGCTGGCCGAGACACTGACTTCGCTGCGTGCCCGGCATCCGGGCACGGTGATCAGTGCGGTCTTCGAGCCGCGCAGCAACACGGCGCGCACCAAGGTGCTGCAGGCCGGGTTCACGCGGGCTCTCGGCCTGGCTGATGAAGTTTACGTCGGCGCGGTCAGCCGCGCGGACAAGCTGACGGAGGGCGAGCGCTTCGACGTCGAGGCGGTGATCCAGCACCTCGAGACGCAGGGCGTGGATGCCTTCACCGCGGACACCAACGCGGCGCTGCTGCAGAAGCTCGTCGCCAACACCGGGGCGGCGAAGGAGCCGCAGCTGGTGGTATTCTTCACCAACGGATCCTTCGACGGGATAATCCAGGACTTCGTGAAGGGAATTGCCTGATTGTTCGGGGATCGCAAAGGTAGGGCGAGTCCTCCGGACGAGCCGCGGCGGACGAGCGCATGCTCCCGCAACGCCGCAGGCTCCATCATGTCCCGCCCGAATGGGTGAGGTATTCGTCTCTCTATTTCGTCACGATTTGTTGTGAACGACGACGAATCAACCAGCTCTGTCTCCCAGAGATCGGTGATGGTTTGCTGGGGTCAGCTCTGTTTTATCACCGAAAGCAGCGATGGTGGATCGACACTTTCCTGCTCATGCCTGATCACCTCCGTGCGTTGCTGGCGTTTCCGAAAATGGAAAATCCCGGGACAGTAGTCCGCATGTGGAAGGGCTACCAAACGAAGGGGCCGGGTATTGAATGGCAGGAAGGCTTCTTTGATCACCGGATCCGATCCAGTGAGTCGGCCGAGGAGAAGCGTCAGTATATCCTGATGAATCCAGTGCGGGCCGGATTGGTGGCGCGACCCGATGATTGGCCGTACGTTTTGTCCGTCGGCGGACGGGCGGCGGCTCGTCCGGAGGACTCGCCCTACCTGTGACGCCCTGACGGGCGCTTTACTGCGCCTGCTTCGCGACCTTGAACTCCTTCGGCTTCTCGCCCTTGGGGAGAGCGAGGAGATCGTAGTCCTGGTAGCCGGTGATCTTCACGTCGACGAACTCGCCAACGGGCAGCTCGCGCGGGACATAGACGCGGCCGTCGATGTCCGGGGCGTCGGCTTCACCGCGGGCGACGCCGGGCTCCTCGACGAGGACCTTGAGGGTCTGGCCGACGTACGACTTGGAAACCTCGCCGGCGATGCGCTGCTGCAGCGCCATGAGCTTGTGCCAGCGGGCTTCCTTAACCTTGGGCGGAATCTGGTCGGGCATCTTGGCGCCGCGCGTACCTTCTTCCTGTGAGTAACGGAACACGCCGAGGCGCTCGAACCTTGTCTCTTCGATGAACTGGCAGAGTTCCGCGACGTCGGCGTCGGTCTCACCGGGGAAGCCGACGATGAAAGTGGTGCGGACCGCGATGCCCGGGATGCCGGCGCGGATGCGCTTGATCAGGTCACGGATGTAGTCGCCGCTCGTTTCGCGCTGCATCTTGCCCAGCATGTGGTCGCTGATGTGCTGGAGCGGGATGTCGATGTAGCGGGAAACCTTCGGGCACTCGGCGATCGTCTTGATGAGCTCGTCGCTCCAGTGCGCCGGGTGCGTGTAGAGCAGGCGGATCCAGAAGTCGCCCTCGATGGCGTTGAGCTCGCGGAGGAGGGTGGTGAGGGCGGTGCCGCGGGAGGAATCGACCGGGGTGCGCGGGTTCGGGCGCTGCTCCCAGGTGTCCATGCCGAAATAGGTCGTGTCCTGGGAGATCAGGTTGATCTCCTTCACGCCCTCCTTCACGAGGCGGCGGGCCTCCTGGACGACGCTGTCGACCGTGCGGCTGCGATGGCGGCCGCGGATCTGCGGGATGATGCAGAAGGTGCAGGGATGGTTGCAGCCCTCGGCGATCTTGATGTACGCGAAATGGGCGGGCGTGAGCCGGAAGCGCGGCGTGTCGTAATCGGGGATGTAGGTCGACTTGCCCTCGAAGAGCACGGCCGGCGCCGCCTTGGCGTCACCCTTGCCGCGGTCCTTGGCGTAGATTTCCTCGATGATCGGGGCGACCTTGGTGACCTGATCGAGGCCGATGAAGGCGTCGACCTCGTGGTGCAGCTCCGTCTTGAGGTCCTTGGAGAACCGCTGGGACATGCAGCCCGCGACGATGAGCTTCTGCTCCTTGCGGCGCTTCTTCATTCCCTTGTTCTGGTGCACCTCGAGGATGTGCCCGATCGACTCCTCCTTGGACGAATCGATGAATGAGCAGGTGTTGACGATGACCACGTCGGCCTTCTCCGCCTCGGGGATGACGGTCATGCCCGCCTGGTGCAAATGGCCGACCATGATCTCGCTATCGACGAGATTCTTGGCGCAACCGAGGGAGATGAGGCTGACTTTTATCATGTTGAAGCTGAGAGCTGAGAGTTGAGGGCTGAGGGACCGGCCGTCGGCGGGGTCTGGCTCTCAGCTCTGGACTCTCGGCTCTGGACTGGCTCCGCCGTCCCTAAAAAACAAAGGCGCGCCATGTGGGGCGCGCGCTTGGGTCCGACAGGGAAGCGGCGCGGGCCTTACTTCTTGGCCTTGATGGCGGCCTTGATGCGGGCGTTGCGGCGCTTGTGGTAAGCGACGCGGCGTTTCTTTTTGATGTGTTTGTTGAGTTGTTGACCCATGGTAAGGAGGAATGAAGGGGACAGTTGTGAGGGAAGCCCGGCGGGGGAGTCAAGCGTTGCGACAAGACGAAACCGGAGACCTGAAACCTGAAACCTGAAGTGGCCAAGACCTTCGCTCCGAGCCCTTTTCAGGTCTCAGGTTTCCGGTTTCAGGTTTCCCTGCCGCGCTAGTAGCGCGGCAGGCTCGGGTCGATCTGCTCGGCCCAGGCGTCGATGCCGCCGGCGACGTTGCTGACACTCGCGAAGCCGTTAGCGCGCAGGTATTGGGTCACGCGCAGGCTGCGCATGCCGACCTTGCACAGCACGAGGATCGGCCGGTCGCGGGGCAGTTCGGCCAGGGATTCCGGGATCTGGCGCATCGGGACCAGCTGGCTGCCGGGCACCACGGAAATGGCCGTTTCGAAGGGCTCGCGCACGTCCAGCAGCAGGGCGCCCTCGCGCAGCAGTTGCGCGGCGGTGGTGACGTCGATTTCGAGCGGTATTTCCATGCGGGCGGGGAAGGTTGGCAGGCACGCGCAAAAAGCAACCCCTTAGGCGTCGTCGGAGCCGCGGGCCAGTTCGCCGTTGACCCTCCCCGCGCGAGCCAAATCGTGGGGCCATGTCTGACCGTTTTGTCGTAATCATGGCCGGTGGTCGCGGGGAGCGCTTCTGGCCCCAGAGCCGGATGACCCGCCCCAAGCACCTGCTGCCGATCGTCGGCGAGAAAACGATGTTGGCGCAAACGGTCGAGCGCGTGGTCGGCGTCGTGCCGCGGGAGAACATTTTCGTCCTGACCACCCAGGCGCAGCTTGAGGGTTGCCGGCAGGCCTGCACCGACCTGCCGCCGGGGAACATCGTGGCGGAGCCGATGGGCCGCGACACCGCGGCGGCGACCGGGCTGGCGATGCTGCTGGTCAAGCAGCGCAGCCCGCAGGCGGCCTTTGCGATGCTGCCGGCGGATCATGTGATCCATGACCAGGTCGAGTACCGGAAGCTGCTGACGGTTGCCTTCGAGGCGGCCGAGAGCGACGCCGTGCTCGTGACGCTCGGGATCAAGCCGACGGAGCCGGCCACCGGCTTCGGTTACATCGAGACCGCCGGGCCGTGGAAGAAATTCGCCGACCGGCAGGTTTTCGCCGCCAAACGTTTTGTGGAGAAACCGGACGAGAAGACGGCGAAGGAGTACCTCGCCACCGGCCGTTATTATTGGAACGCCGGCATGTTCGTCTGGCGCGTGCCGGTGGTCGAGGCGGCGTTCCAGGCCCACGCCGCGGGACTCCATGCCGGGCTGGTCCAGCTGGAGCAGGCCGGCCGGACCGGTTGGGAGGCGGCGCTCGCGAAACTTTATCCGACCCTGCCGAAGATTTCCGTCGATTACGCAGTGATGGAGAAGTCGACCAACGTCGTGGTCGTGCCCGCCACCTTCGACTGGGACGATGTCGGCGCGTGGCCGGCGATCGCCAAGCACTTTCCCCGGGACGAAAAGGGCAACGTGCTGCGCGGCGTGGCGATGGTGGAGCAGGGCGCCAACAACATCGTGGTCTCGACCGATGGCCACCTGACCGCGATCGTGGGCGCCAGCGACCTCATTGTCGTGCACACGGCCGACGCGACCCTCGTTTGCCCCAAGGACAAGGCGCAGGAAATCAAGGCGCTGCTGAAGCGGATCGGCGAGGACGCCGCGAAGCAGAAGCACCTCTAAGCAGGAGACCAGGAGACTGGATAACCGCGAAGAACGCGAATGAGCGCGAAGCAAGGCAGCGGATGGGACGGTGAGTATGGGCACCGGTTTTCTTCGCGTCACTTCGCGCCCGTCGCGGTTAATTTCCGAGAGGAAATTCCCTGATGCGCTGCCTCGGCATCGACTACGGCACGAAGCGGGTCGGGCTGGCCCAGGGCGATGAGCTGGGCGTCGCCACGCCGCTGCCGGCGCTGATCGACGCCGAGCCGGCGGATCGCTGGCGGAAACTCGGCGAGCTCATACGGGCACGACACATCACCGACCTCGTGCTCGGGTACCCGTACAACATGGACGGAACGGTCGGTTTCAAGGCGAAGGAAGTGGATGCCTTTGCCGCCAAACTGAAGACGGAATTCGGGCTGCCGGTGCACCTGGTCGACGAAACACTGACGAGCTCCGAGGCCGAGTCATCGATCGCCAAGAAAGACCGGCGCGGCGTGCGCGGCTCGGGCGTGGTCGACTCGCGCGCGGCGTGCCTCATCCTGCAGGACTACCTCGACCAGAAATTTCCCCCATCACTTTCGGGCCATGAATAAACCACAGAATACACGGAATACACAGAAAGGAGACTTGTCATGCCCGAGTTCATACACGGTGAAGAGACGCGCGCCCTGCTAGGCGCTTGCTTTGAAGTTTATAGAGAGAAGGGCTGCGGATTCCTTGAGGCTGTTTTCCTTTTGCGGCAGACCTACCAACCAGACTTTCTCTGTTTGGGTAAGGTGATTCTGGAAATCAAGGCGGTGACCAAGCTGGGCGATGAGCACCGAGCCCAGGTGCACAACTATCTACGGGCAACCGGTCTTCGGGTCGGATTGCTGGTCAACTTCGGCCACTACCCACTGGTTGAGCACGAACGCATTGTCAGATAGTCCTTCTGTGTATTCCGTGTGTTCTGTGGTTAAACCGAAAACAACTCGCTGGAAGTGCGTCATCGCCTATGACGGCACGACGTTTCATGGCTGGCAGAGCCAGGAGGGTGGCAACACGATCCAGGACCTCGTCGAGCGGCAGCTGAAGAACATCTTCGGCCACGCCATCCGGATCGAGGGCAGCGGGCGCACCGACTCGGGCGTGCATGCACTGGCGCAGGTTTTCCATTTCGATGGCGCGTGGGCGCACGGGCCGCAGAAGCTCCGGCGCGCGCTGCAGAGCGGGCTGCCGCGCTCGATCCAGCTCACGAGCGTCCGTGCAGCCGGGCCGAAATTCCACGCGCGCTTCGACGCCAAGGGGAAAATCTACCGCTACCACCTCGACCTCGGACAGGCGGACCCGTTCGTGCTGCGCTACACCTGGTCGCTCAACCGCCAGCTCGACTGGCGCGCGGTGCGGGCGGCGGCGAAGATGCTGCGCGGGAAGCACGATTTCTGGGCCTTTTCCGGCGAGAACGACCGCACCTACGAGACGACGGTGCGCACGCTGCGCCGCCTGGCGATCCAGCGGCAGGGGCGGAAGGCGACGTTCACCTTCGAGGCCGACGGCTTCCTCTACAAGATGGTGCGCAGCCTGACCGGGGCGCTGGTGAACGTCGGCCTCGGCAAGCTCACGCCGGCCGAGATCGGGGCCATGCTGAAGAATCGCAAGCGGATCGCGACGGTCGTGACCGCGCCGCCCGACGGGCTTTTCCTGGTGAAAGTGATTTATTGAGGCAGTGGTCGTTGCGGCCGCGCTCGGACGCTTTTTGACCGCGGATTCCCCGGAGGGCGACGAGGGCACAGACCATCCGGTTCGATCCGTCCGTATCCGTGTAATCCGTGATCAAAAGCCTCGCGAAGCAGGACGGAGTGCATTCTGCTAACCGGCGTACGGAACGGGCATGACGGGTCATTCCATGCCTTCCTTCCTGCGACAGTTCTGGCGCGACAAACTCGACCCGGTTTTTCCCCGCGGCTGCGTGCATTGCGGCGGGGTGGTGGACGGGGGCGAGTTCCGGCACCTGTGCCCGCTTTGCGCGAAGCTGCTGCACCTGGTGACGGAGCCGCACTGCACGACCTGCGGGCATCCGTTTTTCGGCGAGATGACCGAGGGAAGATTGTGCGAGCACTGCGAGGCGCTGGTGCCGTGTTTCGGGCAGGGCAAGACCGCGGTGCTGCTGCAGGGGGCGGGGCGCTCCCTGGTGCATGCCCTGAAATATCACGGCGGGCTGTACGTTTTGGAGGACATCACGGCCATCATGCAGCGGGTCCCGGGGTATGCCGATTATGTGCGGGGCGCGGTGCTGGTGCCGGTGCCGCTGCACCCGGAGAAGGAGGAGAAACGCGAGTACAACCAGAGCCGCCTGCTGGCCGAGTGCGCGGTGGCGGCGACCGACGGGACCGCGAAAGTGGCAGACCTCCTGCGACGCGTGGTTAACACGGTTTCGCAGACGCACTACGATCGGGCGGCGCGCCAGGAGAACCTAAAAAATGCCTTTGCCTTGGCTCCGGGGGCTACCCTTAATCCCCACCTGCGTTATATCCTCGTCGATGACGTTTTTACAACGGGCTCTACTCTCAATTCGTGCGCAACCGTGCTTCGTCGCGGTGGCGTGCTGAGCCTTGACGTCGTCACTTTCGGTCACGGCTGAACTCTTTCCATGGCACACTTTTCCAAACCGAACCTGCCGTCGGCTCCCAAAGCCACCGGCGCCAAGGCCCACAAGAAAAAGGTCAACACCGAGGGGCTTTGGACCAAATGCCCCGTGTCTGGCGAGATCGTCTTCAACAAGGAACTTGAAGCCAACCTGATGGTGGTGCCGAAGAGCGGCTACCATTTCCCGATCGGTTGCCGCGCCCGCATCGCCAGCATGATCGATGACGGGACGTTCGAAGAATACGACGCCAACGTGAAGTCGGCGGACCCGCTCAAGTTTGTCGACTCGACCCCTTATCCCGACCGCATCAAGCGCTATGAGAAGGACAGCGGCCTGCCCGAGGCTGTGATCTGCGGCACCGGCAAGCTCAACGGCATCGCCGTGTCGGTCGCCGTGATGGATTTCCGCTTCTGCGGCGGCGCCATGGGCGCGGCGGTCGGCGAGAAGATCACCCGCGCCATCGAGCGCGCGCTGAAGAAGAAGGTACCGTGCATTATCGTGAGTGCCTCCGGTGGCGCCCGCATGCAGGAGGGCATCTTCAGCCTGATGCAGATGGCCAAGACCAGCGCGGCGCTCGGCCGCCTGGCGGAGGCGAAGCTGCCGTTCGTTTCCATCCTGACCTATCCGACGACCGGCGGCGTGACCGCCAGCTTTGCCACCCTCGGCGACGTGATCCTGGCCGAGCCCGGCGCGATGATCGGCTTCGCCGGCGCCCGCGTGATCAAGGAAACGACCAAGCAGACCCTGCCGCCCGGCTTCCAGACCTCGGAGTTCCTCCTCAAGCACGGCCTGGTGGACCAGATTGTGAGTCGCCTCGAGATGAAGGATCGCCTCACAAGTCTCCTGCAGGCCCTGCACACGCACAAATTCGTCGCGCACAAGGTGCCGACGGCGTCGCCCTTCCCGTCGACCACGCCGGCGGCGGAACCGGCGGCCGCGAACTGAATCGGTCGGGCATAAGTCCTATAGGCCCCCTAGGTCCTATATGACCCATACTCCCCAAGCTTCTCCTTCGCTGACCGACTACACGTCGGTCAAAGAATACCTCTACGCCCTGAAGGCCGGGGGCGTGAAATTCGGCATCGATCGGATGCGGCGGCTCGTGAACGAACTGGCCCATCCCGAACGCAGCTATCCGGTGATCCATGTCGCGGGCACGAACGGCAAGGGTTCGGTCGCGGCCATGCTGGAATCCATCCTGCGCACGGCCGGCTGGCGGACGGGCCTCTACACCTCGCCGCACCTGGTGAAACTGGGCGAGCGGGTGCAGGTGGACCGGCGGCTGCTGGGCGAGGAAGAGATCGTCGCCTACGCCCGGGAATTGCAGCCGGTCGCGGCGCGCGCCGCGGCGTTCGCGCCGGATGAGCATGCGACGTTCTTCGAGTTCATGACCGCGATGGCATTTCTCCAGTTTCAGCGGAAGCAGGTCGACGCCGCGGTCGTCGAGGTGGGGATGGGCGGGCGGCTCGACGCCACGAATGTCGTGCAGCCGGTGCTCTCGGTCATCACGTCCATCGGACTCGACCACTGCGCGGAGCTCGGCGACACGGTCGAGAAAATCGCGGCGGAGAAGGCGGGCATCATCAAGCCCGGCGTTCCCGTGGTCCTCGGCCGCCTGCCGCCGGGCGCCGAGCGGGTGATCCGGGACGTGGCGGCGGCGAACCGCGCTCCCGTCCATGCCGTGCGGGAATCGTTCGGTGACGAACTCGCCGGTTACCCGGAGACGAATCTGGAGGGCGACTACCAGCGTTGGAATGCGGCGACGGCGACGCTGGTGTCACGCTTGCTTCCGCCGAAGTGGCGGCTGGATGCCGCGGTGATTCAGCGCGGCCTCAGCCAGGTGGCCTGGCCCGGGCGCTGGCAGCGCCTGACCGTCGGCGGCCGGAATGTCATTCTCGATGCCTCGCACAATCCCGAGGGGGCCCAGGTCTTGGAGGAAAACCTGCGCCGGCTGCAGGAGGCCACGGGTGCCAGGCCGATCATCGTGGTCGGGGCGCTGGGTGAATTCCGCGCCCGGGCGTTGCTCGAGGTAGTGGCGCGGCACGCGCGCGAGATCCACGTGGTGACTCCGCAGCAGGCCCGGGCGACGCCCTATGCCGACATGGTGAACCTGGCGCCGTCCGCGGCGCGGGCGTTGCTGCGCGAAAGCTCGGTGGCGGCGATTTTCCCGGACGCCGGCACCTGCACGCTCGGTGTGCCGGGCGATACGATCGTGGTCTCGGGCTCGATCTACCTGCTCGGCGAGATCCTGGAGCGGCTTGAACCCGGGCGCGGCGCCGGCGAGGGAAAGCTGCAGGACTTCTGAGACAAGCGACGCGATTCGATTGTCTTCAGGTTTCAGCTTTCAAGTTCGGTGATTCTCTTCAAATCTGCCGGCCGTTGATGAAATCCCGCCCGGTATTCGCCAAGGCCTTCCAAGGGAAACGCGTGCTCATCACGGGGGGACTCGGCTTCATCGGTTCCAATCTCGCCCGCCGCCTCGTCACGCTGGGGGCCAAGGTCACGCTCGTCGACAGCCTGATCCCGGAATACGGCGGCAACATGCGCAACATCGCCGGACTGAAGGGCAAGGTGCAGGTCAATATTTCCGACGTCCGCAACCACCACGGCCTGCCGGCCCTGCTGAAGGACGCGCACTTTCTCTTCAATCTCGCCGGGCAGACGAGCCACATGGACTCGATGACGGATCCCGAGACTGACCTCGAGATCAACTGCCGGGCGCAGCTCGCGATCCTCGAGACCTGCCGGAAGCACAATCCCCGGCTGCGCGTCGTCTTCGCCAGCACCCGGCAGATCTACGGCCGGCCCGACTACCTGCCGGTGGACGAGAAGCACCCGCTGCGTCCGGTCGACGTCAACGGCATCAACAAGCTCGCGGGCGAGGAGTACCACCTGCTCTACAGCCAGGTCCATGGCGTGCCGAGCACCGTGCTGCGCCTGACCAACACCATCGGCCCGCGCATGCGGGTGAAGGATGCGCGGCAGACCTTCGTGGGCATCTGGATCAAACAGATCCTCCGCGGCGAGCCGATCGAGGTCTGGGGCGGCGAACAGCTGCGCGACTTCACGTATGTCGACGACGCCGTCGACGCCTTCCTCCTCTCGGCCACGCAGCCCGCCGCGATCGGCAAGGTCTACAACCTCGGCGGCGTCGGCAATATCAGCCTGCGCGCGCTGGCGGAGATGCTGGTCGAGGTCGCCGGCCAGGGCACCTTCACCGTGCGCGCCTTTCCCGCGGACCGGCGGAAGATCGACATCGGCGACTACTACTCCGATTGCCGCCTGATTGAGGAAATCCATTGGCGGCCGCGCACCACGATCCGCCAGGCGCTGGCCAAGACGGTCGCCTATTACCGGAAGGAGCTGAAGCACTACCTCTGATGAAGATTCTCCCTGCCGACCCCAAGGCCGCCTATCTCGCCGCGCAGGCGGACATCGACGCGGCGATCCAGCGCGTGCTGCAGGGCGGGCTCTACATTCTCGGCCCGGAGGTGGACGCCTTTGAGAAGGAGTATGCCGCGTGGCTGGGCGTGACGGGCACGGTGAGCGTGGCCAATGGTACCGATGCCATCGAACTTGCGCTCAAGGCCGTCGGCATCGGACCGGGCGACAAGGTGGTGACGGTGGCGAACACGCTGTCGGCTACCATCACGGCCATCGCCGCCACGGGCGCGCGCGTGATCTACGTCGAGATCGACCCGGCGACGATGCTTCTGGATGTGGCCGCGCTCGAGACCATGCTGGCGACGCTGCGCGACCCGAAGATCAAGGCGGTCGTGCCGGTCCACCTCTACGGGCAGGCGGTGGACATGCCGCGGCTGATGGAGGTGGCGGCGCGGCACAATCTCGTGATCGTCGAGGACTGCGCGCAGGCGCACGGGGCCACGGTCGGCGGCCGCAAGGCCGGGACGTGGGGCCACCTGGCGGCGTTCAGTTTCTATCCCACGAAAAACCTGGGCGCCCTCGGCGACGGCGGGGCGGTGTGCGGCAAGGACCCGGCGCTCCTCGACAAGGTCCGGGCGGCGCGCCAGTACGGCTGGCGCAAGCGTTACGTCAGCGAGACGACCGGGCGCAACAGCCGCCTGGATGAATTGCAAGCGGCGATTCTGCGGGTGCGGTTGCCGCGCCTCGACGCGGAGAACGCACGCCGGGAAAAGATCGCGGCGCAATATCTGTCCGGGTTGAAATCGTGCGAAGTCGTGTTGCCGGTCGTGGCCGCCGAACGCGGCCATTGCTGGCATCAATTCGTGGTGCGCACGCCCCGGCGCGAGGAGTTGCGCGCGCATCTGGAGAAGAGGGAGATTATCTGCGGCGTCCTTTACCCCGTGGCGATCCACCGGCAGCCCGCGTATCACGACGCGAGCCTGGCGCTGCCGCACAGCGAACAAGCCTGCGCGGAAGTCATCTCGCTGCCGCTGCACCCGGGATTGAGCAACGACGATGTTGCCCGGGTGATTCGCGAGGTGCGCGCGTTTTTCGGCGAAGCCGGAAAATAAAAAAGCCGGGGTCGGTGACCCCGGCTGCGCGGTTGGCTTGGGCGGAGGCGATCGGGTGCGATCGCGCCGTCAGATTTTGACGGTGGCCTCGGGCAGATCGACCTGGAGGAAACGGCAGGCCGCTTCCCAGTCGGACACGATCTCCAGGTTGAAGGAGCCGTGGAACGCCGCCTTGAAGATGAGCGCGAGGGCCGTGGCCTTCGGCTCCGTCATGATCGCCGCCCACCAGCCAACGCTCTTGCGATTGGTTTCAAGATAGTTGAGCAGCACCTTCAGGTCTTCGATCTTTGCGCGTGTGGTGACACCCTCGAGGCTGACGATGCCGTTGAACTCGGCATTGTAGTGCTGGTCGTTCCAAAATTGGTCGATGGCGGCCGTGACGTCCTTGACGGCAACGGAGCCTTTGAAACGGAGGATGCTAAGCCGGCGTTCCGGCAGGATGGTATACGTGAACTTCATGATCAGAAACAGTAGTTAAGCCCCAGCACGTTGTTAACGAACAAGATGAATCAGGGCAAGGATTGAATGAGACAGACCGGCGCATTCCGGAATGGTAATCACGCGATACACCCGCGCGCTGCAGCACACAGCAGCCGGGAAATCCGTAAGGGTCTTACCTCATTTGCCACTGGGAGATTTGCGAGCGAATCCTCCGGGGCAAACGAGGGTACCAGTTCCCGTTATATGCATATTAGTTGCATCACTAGGTCCCGGCCTACGACTGCCGGTCGAGGAGGAGAATCCACGGGCTCTTGGCACTTCTCGAGCGGCGATAAACTAGAACAGGCCACGACTCAGCGGACCGAACGAGGCACGGTCACCTTTCTGGTAGGGAGCGTTGCCGTCGAAACGACCGGGCACTTCGTTGAAGTTGAGCGCCTGCGTCGCGCCGATCTGCGACGTGAAGTAGCCGACAATCGTCAGCTGCCGCATCATCCGGAAATAGTGCGCCGGGGCGTTCTTCGCTTTCGTGGATTGGTGCTGCTTCTGTTCGGTGTCCAACTCGTTTACCAGCGCCGTCCGCTCCGCCGGCGTGGCAGCCATGAAATCGTGGCCAAACTTGGCGCGGCTGGCGGCGTTGATGGCGGGCAGGCCGGCCTTGAAAGCGGCATGGTGGGCGTCGTCGTAGCAGTCATTCACCATCATGACCATGAACGCGCCGATTTTCGCGGCCTTGGCGCCGGGCGTGTCGGTGGTCGGGATGATCGTTTCGCCGATCTCATCGAGCAGTGCGAGGTCGGCGGCGGTGAAGTCGTTGGCGAACGTCTTGCCGGCGAGCGTTTCGCCGCGGAGCCAGACTTCGCCGCCGATGAGGGTGCCGCCGAGGACCAGGCCCAGGCGGGCGATGGCTTCACGGCGGGAGAGCAGGGTGGTCTGGTTCATCACAAGTTGCCCTTTTTGAGTTCGGAGACGGCGTGATCCGCGGCGCGCGCGGTCAGGGCCATGTAGGTGAGCGAGGGGTTCACGCAGCTGGCGGAGGTCATGCAGGCGCCGTCGGTCACGAAGACATTGGGCGCCTCCCACACCTGGTTGTGCCCGTTGAGCACGGACGTCTTCGGGTCGCGGCCCATGCGGGCCGTGCCCATCTCGTGGATGCCGCGGCCGAACGTGTAGAGGTTGTCGTTTTTGCGGACGTTCTTGATGCCGGCGGCTTCGAGCATCTCGGCGGCGTCATCCATCATGTCGACGCGCATCTTCTGCTCGTTGCCCTTGATCTCGCAGTCCATCGCGAGGGTCGGCAGGCCCCACTTGTCCTTTTTCACCGGATCGAGCGAGATGCGGTTGTCGTGATACGGGAGAATTTCGCCAAACGCCGTCATGCCGATCGACCACGGGCCCGGCTCGGAGAGGGCCTGCTTGAGCGGCGCGCCGACGCCGAGTTCGGCGATCTCCCGATCCCAGCCGGAGCGGCTGGCGCCGCCCTGGTAGCCGAAACCGCGGAGGTATTCGCGCTTTTCGCCAAACAGATTCCGGAACCGCGGAATGTAGAAGCCCGTCGGGCGGTTGCCGTAGGTGGTGCGGTCCAAGTAGCCCTCCACGCTGCCGCTGGCGCCGACGCGGAAGTGGTGGTCCATCGCGTTGTGCCCGAGTTCGCCCGAGCTGCTGCCGAGTCCGCCCGGCCAGATGTCGGTGGCGGAGTTCATCAGCAGCCACGTGGAGTTGAAAGCCGAGGCGCAGACGAAGACGATCTTCGCCCGGAACTCGTACGTCTGGTTGGTCTCGGCATCGAGCACCTCGACACCCTTCGCGCGCTTCGCGTCCCTGTCGTAGATGATCTTCGTGGCGATCGAGAAGGGGCGGAGGGTGAGATTGCCGGTCGCGACCGCGGCCGGAAGCGTGGACGACTGCGTGCTGAAGTAGGCGCCGAACGGGCAGCCGAGCCAGCACTTGTTGCGGTACTGGCAGTTCACGCGGTTGGCGTGCGGCTCGCTCAGGTTCGCGACACGTCCGATGATCAGGCGGCGCGAGTCGTTGAAGCGGGTCTTGATGCGCGCGGCGACGTCCTTCTCGACGACGTTCAGCTCCATCGGCTTCAGGAATTTTCCATCCGGGAGCTGCGGCAGGCCCTCGAGGGAGCCGCTGATGCCCGCGTAGGACTCGACGTGGTCGTACCACGGCGCGATGTCCGCGTACCGGATCGGCCAGTCGACCGCGATGCCTTCCTTCAAGTTGGCCTCGAAGTCGATGTCACTGTGGCGGTAGCTCTGGCGGCCCCACATGAGCGAGCGGCCGCCGACGTGGTAGCCGCGGAACCAGTCGAAGGGTTTTGTCTCGGTGT
>Ga0247757_10001101_pt1 | contig 19523 bp, 11 predicted proteins | sample UWRJL126311R4_FD_180929 | JGI IMG/M metagenome (GOLD analysis project Ga0247757, IMG submission 180929) | Plant litter microbial communities from Arlington Agricultural Research Station in Wisconsin, United States - UWRJ-L126-311R-4 | ecosystem: Environmental > Terrestrial > Plant litter >... | reverse complement strand
TTCTCCAGGTTCTAGCGATTCGATAGCAGTAAGCGCAGCCTTAAGGGATCCCCTATTGGCTGAGATAAGTAGTGTTGAAATTGAGGTGTTTTTTCGCGAGGTGCGCATTGACTGAGGATGCGCACTGACTGCTGACATACGGTACTCTACTATATGAAACTGACGAATATGATCCCAAAGGCGTCTCGGAGGAGGCCTGTCTCTTCCTCTGGCCTTTTTTGGGCGAAAGGCTTGCGTCATCACGAGCAGGCTTATCCTTTACGTTTCCTGATCTGATCCACTCGAGACCCGGAACGCTCTTTGACAGCAGTCGTGATCGTGGTCTTAACCAAATTTCCTGGACTCTTAAGAAAAACAGTCACGTGCTCTCACTGTTTGATGCAGAGGACTTCGCTTCTGGATCACCCGCGATACGCTTGCGATCGTATTTGTTGTTTCGAAGGACTGTTAGGCCTACACCGCCTGAAGGTGACTTAGTTCGCAATGGTGAAAGGTGAGACATATTTCGCGGTTGCATAGCAGTCATAGAAGGTTGTTGCCGACATTCGGGGAGGTTGGGTGTCGAGGCTAAGAAGGCTGTGCTCGACCTAGGTACCTATCGATAAGCATTTTCCATGACGAAAGGGCGCAAGAGACCCTTCCCTTGGTCTGCTCCGCCTGGCCTGGCGACTGGTATTCGCATTGCCAAGATACTTTCTTTGGCGGTTGGAGAATATGATTTACATCTTTGAAGATTTTTTAATCAAGCAACCACTCCAGCGGAATGGATGGGACTCTCAGCAATTAGATACACCGAAGATTGCCCCGCAAGCTGGGAGCAGATTACCTATCCCTTTGCGATTTCTTTTCACGTGGACACCACACCTAAATGTACTCCCATCAAGGAGGAAACCTCAAAGCGTAAAGACGATGCTTTTAGAGTAAGCGCATCACTTCAGTATGAAATAGCCAACGATGGAATTGAGAAAAGAATAGCTGGTTGAATATCTGACTGGGCGAACGCTATTTCCGATTTAAGACGAAGGAAGCGACACCCATCACACCTCAAGCGATCGAGTGCAAGGAAATCCTACGACAAGTAAACTAACGCCACGCCATACCAACAGCTCCAGATCGTTTCATAATTTCATCATTGTAGTCTTCAAGCCGTACAACGTCCCGGCATCGTTGAATACGACCTTAGCCTCCTCGCGCATCGACTGAAGGCTGCCTAAGTAGTTCTGTCTAATTACTGAGCTTGGTTCTGTCGAGCGGCTTCGAAGCATCGTTGAAACCACGCAATCGCCTGCCTCTCAGCGTTTTCTGCCTGCTTCGTCTCTTCTGAATCAGGTCTTGCTCTGCTAGCACGAATCGAAAACCCATGTTTTGCCCCAGGGTAGATGATGACTTCAGAATCGACGTCGGTCTTACTCTCCAAAATAGCCTTGGCTTCGCGAACCCGCTTGATTTTCATTACGCCATCGTCGTCGCCGATTGCAATCGACAAATTCAGTTTAACATCGGCGATATCTTGGGGGACGGTAATATTGCTAGGATGAGCCGTAAAGAAAGCATCTGCCAATGGTCGTTCATCTTTAGCCTTTGATTCTGCGGCATCGTGGCTGAGTTTGATTGTGTGTAGCCCACCCCAGCAGAAGCCCGCGATGCCAACCGGAAGAGTAGTATCCTCGTCTTCGCGAAGTTGTTTGAGAAACTTTAATATTCTTGGCCAGCAGACGCTAAATCGGTTTCGGTACAGGAAGGGGAGAAAGTCTGCCATTGTGGCGATAATATAATAGCTACATCCGACGATTAGGCCAAATGTACATGGCAGTTATCGGGATTTGTTAACTCACGGCTTCCAGATCCAACTTTCGGTCTCATCCCACATGTGGGCCATATTTATCATTGTTCTAACGGGGGCTGCTTGGCCTAACATTGAAAATTTAGTAGCCGAAGATTCAGATGGTTCGCTTTTCGATTGAGTTACCGTTCATAAAGTCAGGAAGGTACACTAAGAACTGTGCTGCTGAAGCATAGTGGTCTGCTAGTATTTGGTTGTTGACAAAGTCCACTCCGAATGCGTCAGGGATGATGACAACTATCCCTAGTGCCTGTTTTCCAGAAGCGGGCTCTGCAATATAAGTACGAAGCCCGTAGATAGTACCCCAGCGACCTGTTGGGCTACCGGGATTGATGTGGCCAGTGAAGCATTGAGGACAAGACATGTCGACCTTGGTAGACTGATGATCTGGTAACGAAACTCTGATCGTCGATTTATAGAATTCTGACAAGATTCAGCTACACCATTATAAAGAGCGAATGGCGCAAATATATATCTATAATTCCATCCCAGTGTAAATTACTGTTGCTCGTAGCATCTTTCGTGAGCATTTCCTGGATTGGCCAATCATCTGCTTCCATCTTCCGTTCACATGCATCAATATCACGAAATTGGTTTAGCTTAAGCGCGGTCGAAATAAGGCCAGCTGCATGAAGCTGAAACACCCCGCTCACCAAAACTATCTGGCAAATCTTCTCATTCCGCGATGGCCGAGCAGCATCCACAAACAGTACCGTCGGACGGCTCTCGTAGTCGGACAGGATGCATCACATGCCGAATCCGTAAAAAGAAGTGCGATGAGCAGCGTCCGCAATGCAATGCGTGCTGGTCCAGGGAGTTACCTTGCTATGGCTTCAGTGTACCAGCTCCAACTTGGTTTACAAGTAAAACCAGCTGGAAAGAAGTAAAAGATTCAGGTGAGGCCAAAAGCCTGCGGACTTCGGCGGAAACTCGTTACAAATTGTCCCGAAGAGTTGGGTCAAAAATTGGCAATGACACCGCTACTGCGCCCTCTGCGCATGAAAAAGGTTCTCAGCCTTACGATTCGCTACAGCCCCTTGCAGCATCGTCCCTGCAGGGCACAAACATGTTTCCATATATTTTTCCCATGGAATTCGGTGGAAACATATGGCAGCTGCGCCCAGAAACGGTGTGGTGGGACAGTAAAATACGAGGCCTAACCCCGGATCCTAGCTCTCCCTCAAACGAGGAAACAAGATTGCTTATGCTATATATGGGAGTTATCCACCCAATAACCCACACATTCTACAACCTTGATAGTAGTAGGGGTCGAAGTTGGATGCTCGAAAGGCTAGTCAGCACGCAGTCTCTATATTACTCTGCTTTAAGTATTAGTGCCTGCTTCGAACACTCGCTGACACAATCCCCGATCATCAATAATATCGGCATCTGCCCTAAAGTGAGGAGACTTCAGAATAGAGCCATTTGTGAGCTACGGACCCAGATAGACGAGTTTGCCCTGGTGAAAAGTGCGACTGTTGAAGATTTTATCTGGAGCGGCATTCAACTTCTTGACGTGGTGACTCATCTCGAAACTCTTGAAATATTCAGCATGCTTCAAGGCCAATGGGAAATTCACCATCAAGCTGCTAGAAAAATTTTAAATCATATTGAAGTATATGCGTCAAGGAAATATCAAAATTCGGCATTGAGTGGCTCAGTAATAGGAGCTACACTGTCCAGCTGGCTTCCAAGCGATACAAGAAGACGTTCGCTAGAGTTTACCATCTGCAACTTCATATGGGTCGACGTTCTGGCGACTTCTACTTTTGGAGGAATCTCCTACACTCCATGTGCATTTGATTACCTCGAGCTTCTTGAGTCAGAAATCATCAAGCCACAGGAGACCATGGGTTGTCTTGGGTGGATCATGGCCATCATTTCAAAGATATCGCGACTAGAGCAATGGAAAACAACACAACAAGAGCTGATGCATGTCCCCGATATAAATGCAGAGCTGGTGTGTCAAAGTAGTAAGCTTAGAGACGAGCTCAAAAAAGGTATTGAAAAGCTCGAAAGCGAATATAAACTTGCCAACACAACCAGCCTGGAAGAAGACATCAGACTTATCAGCATTGTATGGGCCCATGGCGCTCTAGTACTGCTGCAAGCCACCATCTTTGATACAGGATTTAACTATTCCGATACGGATCAGACTTTTGTTAATGCATGCCTTCAAAAGCTCGAGGCTCTGCCCACCCGTCTGGTTATGCGGACTTCCTGGCCCTACACCATCGCAGGGAGCATGGCGTCAAGTGAATCCCAATATGTAAGGTTCCGCGGAATTGTTGGCAAAACTTTGCAAGAAGCGCAGCCACCTGGCATATCTTGGAAAGGCCTGATAGTCATGGAAGAGTGTTGGAGATTACAACGGGTCCGGGGAAGAAAGAATATAGGATGGAGGGAAGGTATGGATAGCCTTGGGGCTCGAGTTATACTAACCTAATGCCGACAATCTCTATATCAATTTCGCTAGTAACACATTCAAGTTTGAAGATTTGCACTGGCGCATAAATATTCGGTTTGTTCCTTTGGGACTCCAAGTTTTTCAGCTACACTTATAGTCAACGTCACAATAGATTTCGCACCCAACATCTCAAAGACAGACAAGTCGGTTTTCAATCTCCTCGACCTAAAATTGGGTAGCTCTACAGCAATAAGTGAGCCTACTTCAAGTGCGTGTATTGGCTCAGTCTCATCAATTACTTTGCTGAGCGGAAGGACACTTGACTAAGCTTATGTTGAATAGCGCGCGTTATCATCAACAAATCTGCATCTCGTATTTAGAGCACTAAAAGAGTCTAAATCATCCTGACTATGCCTTGTGGAGCTATTTGTATTACTCTCGGTACAGTCAAGTCTATTTGATGGAGAATCGAAAACAGTGGTCTCCCCATCCAGGAAGCGAGCTTATCGTCTATGCTTCCTAAACTCTAGAGCCTGAATTGAAGTAATAATAGGATACGGTAAACGAGTCTCTTTAGGACATCTCAATTACTTGGACCGGGGTGACTGGTCATCTACTAGTAATTATTCAGTAATCCTTATATATATGTATGATATTGGCGTAGAAAGGGAAATATTATAATAGCTAATGGCTCTATCTAGTAAAATTTACTAGTAATTTTGGTAGAATCTACTAAGCCAAGCTCAGACTAGCTAATTAGGTGGAATGTTTATTTGATAGGGCTCCAGTTATCAGGATGGGCGATAAAGGCAGGAGTCATATGACCAACGTTTCCGGACTAAGTTAGCTTCGTTAGGTATTTAGAGCCCCGCCTTGATAAACAATTCCAACAAGTATAACATTTCCCTCCTAAACGAAAGTATAAGCTTCCCTTGGAACTCTTCTATCACGCAGACGTAATAAATTGTCGTTCCGGACTATGGCCTCTACCTCAATGTCCCAAGAGCCAGATACCAGAACAGAAGGCGAACTTTACCAGTATCAGCCTCTTACTCGTCTAAATGTGGTAAGGATTCTTCAGCTCTATCCTGGGGAGGTAAACGATCCTATCTTCTGCGCGCTACATACCGTCGAAATTGATTCAGACCCTTTTTACGAAGCGATTTCATACGTCTGGGGTGACCCTTTAAACAAGCTTGACATCACATGTGATTCAAGAAGACTGGCTATTACTGTAAACCTTTACGGTATACTGATGCGACTCTGCCATCAAACCAAGTCTCGTGCGTTATGGGCTGACGCAATCTGCATTAACTAAAATGACCTCTCCGAGCGCATCCAACAAGTCGGGATCGTGGAACCGATATACTAAAAAGCTTCCAATGTCATAATTGGATAGGTCCGGGGGATTCGACTGTTGGTCGTGAAATTCAAGGAATGGAAACTTAACACTAAACTCTTTCTTCTCTTTCGTCCGTCCAGACAGACGCAATAGCCCAATTTCTTAATCTCCCTGATCCTCACGAGTATGCATCATCCAATAAGCCGCCTTATCCTAGCAGGCGTATATAGTCTGGGGAGAAAAGCCTTTGACAAGCGGTGGGCGGTAACGGCTTACACCGAGAATGATCCGAACGTGGCCCGAAAAATGCCGCCTCGCAAGAAAATGTAAAATGCTTTTTGTATACGTAACATATTTGCAGTTATACACATAACACGTATAACTACGCAGCGCACCTTCATCGTAGCGATTGCCAGTCTATTAGAAGAATAGAGATCAATACATGCAGTACTAAATCAAAAGTCTAACAACGATGGACTGTTGTATTGTTCATCCAGTGACAACACAGTGTACTTATATCTCGATGAACGAGCGTACAGCCGTTTCTGTCCTTACGCTTCAATCAAAGATAAAGTGGGGTGCTATCACAAGGTAGGAGAAGTAACCCAGCTCGCTGCAAATGACGAATCCGATATATTTGGACGCACTTTTGCATCATATTATCTTGTCTTCTTGCTATACGCTTATTTCCATATAGGATAAAGGACTAAGAGGAATTGTATTTGTCTTTTGGTGGTTACCTAACTGTAGATAATTCAGCCTTCCTCTCTCAGGCTCAGCGATTGAGAATATTCTAGAAAATATCGAATACGAGCATTAAATGCTTGGGGGCCATTTAGGCTTGTCATTGGACCACTGGCAAGGCGTTCTTCCTGGTAAGCTGCATCAGTTAGCGCGCGCAACTGCATGTCACGTTCAGCTGACACCTCCTATCTACGCAACTGCTAAAAGGCGTATCTATGTTTGTGGCAACGAGTAATCTTCTAGCGAGTATATATACCGTGCAGATGGGATTATTTCTTGATCAAATCGATTACACATACTCTTTTTACAATACAATCAACATTTGAACCCATGTCGTTTTAAGCGCCGTCACGAATGCAAGCCGCAACCAGCAGTTTCCGGACGACCACACAAAAAAATCATAGGTGCATGTCTGTCCAACGTGAACAACTTGCGTGTACCTCGAATCTGTTCGAAAAAACTATCGAACCCAATACGATTGTAGGTTCTTGCTCCGCCCATAGAAAAGATCAAGAGACCTGACATGCGATACATATAGCGGGGACAAATGACGACTAGCCAACAAGATCTAATGCATAAGAGTCTTGTTATGTGCTTGCGAGGTTTTACTCAGAACCCTAAACCAGAGCTCGACAGGAACAGATACTTTTCCAGCCGCTGCTTTCCGGTTTTTGAGCCCTTGAGAATGCGAAACCGGCATCTTCATAAATGCCATGTTTTGCTCGCTGGATCTGTAAGAATCTCTTCCGCCTTTCCTAAAATACGCTAATTAACCGTGCCATATAGCATGGGGTCAGGGTTAGTAATGCCCTGTCTCGAGGTAGACACCCGTTAGTGGGTGCAGCCGACAGAGAGATGCAAGCCATGCCTGAGTCCGGCATCGATGAGAGACTCTGTTTTATACGGATTTCTATCGATGTGCACTTTATGTGCGCACGGACGGGGCTGCTGGTCGGCTTGCATTTCTCTGTCCGCAGCATATGTATACCTATGAAGAGACAAACCTTCTCATGCCCTTACCGCAAGCGTGCTGAGACAGATTCAAATGTTGGGTGTAATTATAAAGGAGGGGGTTTCAGATCTATGTCTGCCCTTGTGTAAGTCCTTGCATAGCCTCGGCAACGCTTGATGACCTGACATGATTGCAGCACCCATTTGAAGCGATCTCATCCCGAGGCACAAGTGAGGACCTGCGATATATGCAAAGAATCTTTTTGCAGGGGGATGGTCCACGACGAAAAGTCATGCCCACAACGACCGGTCCCTAAAGGGGAGCGTCAACGTGAGCAGTGGTATTTGCTTTATAAAAGACTTTTTGGGGACGTCAGCCTCCCAAAAGACCCTTGTAAGTACTCCTGTACAGGCAACCAGAGGGAATGGCGGATACTGATTATGGAAGATTTGAACTCAGGTTCTCGCTCGCCGGGTTCTTTGGATGGCTCGCCATCACCAAGTGCCGAATCTTCCAACGTTGGTGCTCCTAAACTGATGGCAAAATCAGTAAGAATGGAAATTTTGGACCTAATTTCTGGCTCGTCGGATTCTTTGGATGGATCACCATCGTCGAGTGCTGGGCTTTCAAACTTCGGGGCTCCTGAATTGGTGAAAAAGGTAGTAAGAATGGAAGAGCTCTGGAGCGAAATCGAGCACGAACTCCAAACACAGCCTTTTCAAAACGATGAAGAGCGCGAGCGCATTCGAAAAGAGTTAAAGGATCGGATCCAAGTTTCAATACATGGAGTAAACAGAAACGCCAACCCTGGAACGGATGCAATCGCCTCTGAAAGTGACAGAGCGGCAACTGGTCACAATATCGCCCAAGTCATGGATCTTGACACTACTGGCCATGATGTGTCGGGCTTTCAAACCAAGATGCAGCATTATATGGCCTCGAACGTCCAAGTATCAAGCGACATGCATGAACTGGCTGGAGTTGATGGCACCTTGAAAGCGATCTCCGAGACATACCTAGCGCCCTCTGCTTTGCCGGATGAACCACCGTTTGACATAAGCTCCTGGGATTGGAAGAGTGGCTTCACATTTGAAGACGCTGGAGACATTCCCGACCTCTTTCCGGATGTGGCTTTTCAAAACCATCTCTCTGACTTGAACCTGGACTACAATCCTGATTTCACTCCGAGCGATAGGGATTCAGCGATGCAAGATTTCACGGCTTGATCTACCGCTCCAACCTCTGCGTATCCAGTCATGGATTCCATGTAGGTATGCTACGTTCCAGATTCTTATTGGGTGGCTCGAGACTGCTGGAGATGGCTTGTTTTATTTAGCTATTATTTTCTTACCCAGATTGGACACAACATCTATGACCATTTAATGTTGTCTTTCCTCTTTGTACATTCATGCGATGAGCTGTACATTGTCGAATAGATAGTAAAAGAGGTGGTTTACGCGTTAAAACTCCATTGTAGTCTAGTCACTCGAGGCTCAATGCCATTGCTTCCACCTAAGCTTTCTATGGATGCTGTGACCATGAATGTGTAAGCTCGATTCTGATTTGGTGCCTTGTAATGACTGGCATCGACACACACCAGAAGCCAATGCGGGGTTGTCTCGGATTCGGAAAGGGAGTGTTAAGAGTGCGTTGTTCACCGCTGAATGTACTCGCCCTCTTAGCATGCATGACTCTTTCATGGTAGAGATTTGAATCCGCACGAGTAAGGATATGCCACGAGTGGGGCCCACAAGTTCAAAAACGTAACAAGGGAATCCAATTTGTCGTTCATTTTCCGATCATTTTGGCGTTACGTAGTCTTGTGCCAAGGTTGTAGACGCCTGTCAGGCGTTGTTAGTCTACCATGAACTGCGGTGGAGAACGACTGTGGGGTGGCCTACCATTCGTTGACTAGCGCGAACCAGCGGTGTGCAGCGGTGAAAGCCTCAACCTACCTCCAGACCAAATTATACGTGGATAATGCTGATGAAGTGTACGCTGTAAGTTTCACGTGACTTGTTGCATCTTTGGAAATGGAGATTTTGCTGGTCGCTAAATTGACCGGGGTGTTGCGGTGGTTGGTATGTCAAACTTGGAAATTTGATTTTCAGCAGAGGCGACAGGGAGCTCCCTGACGGATCACTGTTTCGCACGATTTGGGAAACAACTATTAGCTATTCTGCTAAGTATACTCGCACGTGATACCCCACTCATGCTCTTCTCGCGAAGAATCTTGATCTACAGTCCGCCTGCGCCGCTATCTATCATACCTTCGAGAGCCTCTGACGCCTTCAGCAGCAGCTTGGAACTGACAATGTCTTCCTTCTTTGGCAGCAGAAGTGCGCCGAGCTTCTTCGTTTTGACGGCTGTCATGAAGATATACCCGACTACGAAGGGGAGTTGATTCTCAGTCTCAAGATATTCAGGCCCGTAGATACGCCGGAGGTCATCCGCAACAGTGTCCTTGATGGCGCGAAGAAGTCGCCAAGCTTGACGGTGCAGACGGAAATGATCAAAGGTCAATGCCAAATCTTCGGAGGTCAATGATTGACAGATCATTGTGAGAGCCTCCGGTGTTGTGTGTCGCTTTCCATGACGTTTGTGGCCAGCGACGACCTCCGGATGAAGTTCGTAGTCGATCTCAAGCACCTTCGCCAACACTTTCTCCAGGTCCGACACCGTCTTGCTTTCAAAATTTGAATATCCGAATCGTAACTCATATGCAATCGGAATTGCGTCCTTTAATTTGAGTTCACCGCGCGGACCCTTATTTGACACAATTGGACGTGAATGCTTCCGCTTACCGCCTTGGGCAAAGTTCTGTGCTGAGTAGCCCATGGATAGGGCAAAGCGTTGGAAGTAGTCGTCCGTATTTGTTGGCCTATCGCCAACAAACATCGCAGGATCGCCGTGAATCATTACAGCCAGATCCATGTCCTGCCACGACCTCGTGAGAAACTTTTCCTGCCTAACAGCGTTGTAGATCTGGGCTGCGAACTTTGCAGAACCCCAGGCGTTTAGAAAAGCGAGACCCATTTCCTGCATGTTGAGCTTCATACCAAACATTAGGGAACCGCAAAGCCAGGGGTGAGCTTTGAAGAATGCGTACGAAGGCGGTAGTTGATTAGGAGGCTACGGAACGTCAGCTAAAATTCACCAAAAGCCGGGAGCAGGGAATCTGTCTTACTATGCCCAATTTAGTCAACTGTTTCGAAGTTAGCATTCTAGTGTGCGTATGAGCTAGTAGAGACATACATTCTTCGCTTTCAGTTTACTATAAGCGTCCTCTAGTAGCCAACGCTCCATGACTTCCGAGATCATCCTCAGAGGCTGGTCGTTCTCTCGTGGCCAGTTTTCGATACGTAAATTTGCGTGGAACTCGAAGTTCTGGTTTAGAGATTCTTTACAGACCATAACGTAGGTCCGTAAGTCGACCGCACCCACTGCTGACCGGCCCCTGAGGCACTGTTGTATGTCCAAATGGATCTGAGCGGCAAAATCCAATGTCATTGTATGACGATCCTGGCTCTTAAGAAGGGCTACGGCCTTTGTAAACTCGTCAGTTGCCTTCAGCTGACCCGCCTTATTAGCGTGGTGAAAGAACACGATGTCCGAAAGAAGCTCCAGAAGGAGGACTTTATCTTCATCGGATTTCTCCCCGCCTGTCATGCTCGCTCGGTCCTTTGACGGATCAAACACTCCGTAAAACCCGGGCTTGTACAATGGCAAATCATTGACTTTGAGGACCCTTCTAAAAGCGTCCACCAGAATATGTGTACTGACGAGACTGGTTTCTGCAAGTTCATACAAGGTGAAGTTAATGGGATCTTCGTGTCTAAGACGTGCTGATGGATCTTGACCTTGTAGAACGCATTGAACTGCGAAGAACTCTCCTCTCGCATTCACTGTACTAGACTCGGACGGATGGTCCTTCATGAACTGCTCCTCCAACTCTTGTATCATCTTGATACTGACATCTGTGGTGATGGCGGCTGCAATGAGAGTCACAGCACGCTGGGAATACGACCGCCACGCATGCCGGATCGCGTTTCGGATTCTGGAGCAGTCCTGAAGCATAGCAGCAGTTGCAAGATAAAGTTCAAGTGGATCGTCGGAAGGTTCAACTATATACATAGCAGTTGCTTTATCGTTCTCGGCGGCGGGTGCAATGTTCGGGGTATTGAGGAAGCTTTCAGAGGGTTCTTCGACCGTCAAAGTTGCGAACATATTGCCGAGGCGAGCCTCAACATCATCTGTTGGATCACGGCTTGGAGCGGTTTGGCGTCGTGGCGGAGTAGGTCTCGTTTGGCGACGGGGTTTGAGAACATTCCTTACTTTCTCCAAGACTCCCAAAAAGTACGCATGTCCGTCGTCAATCCCGTTAGTGGCAGCTTGCTGCTGAGCATAGTAGTCGTTGTGATCTTGTCGTAGGCTGATTGCCCTTTCTATTGTTTCCCAGACTAGCGCGGGAACTTTTACATCTGGTTTGGATGCCAGGAATTCTGCCAACGTAATGAAGTCCTTGACGGCGATGGTGTATTTCGGCGCGGATGTCGATGGTTTCGGCGAAGTGTCGCTGCTACTAACCTGCTTTGCCTCCTTCCGTGCTTTTCCTTTCAAGCGTTTACTCTTCTGTTGGGCTGGGATTTTGGAGTTACCCGTGAGTATATCAGATGAGAGTCCAAATCGCTTGGCTGTCGTAGCAAGCCATGTCGCAATGTCATCGGTGTCTTGCTTATATCGACAATAAGTATCCGCCAGGAGTGATGGAAGCATCCTCAGCGGGTGGAACAAGGTCTAAGATAAGGAATGCGGCTACAGCCTCGAGGTACTTTACAGGATCGCAGAGATGGAGGGGGTTGTTACGAGTAGGATTGCTGCAAAGAGAGTCAGATCAACCTTTGGAGTTTGCTTTCGGCCTTACCAAGCCGCTAGCTTCGCTTAGGCATCCAATCAGGACTGTGCTAGTATTGCCCCCGCCGTCGGCTCCCGTTTGGGCCTTATTCCTCAGCAGTAGCCTAACCACTTGTTAGATCGTGCTTTAAGGTCGGATCTGTACAATCGAGCAGGGACCTTGGCATGTGACACGCCAGTGGGTCGAACAAAACCCAGTCCCGTCATTGAATTATCATCCCATACCATCGTCAATATTATTAGTTTATCGAGATGTGCCATCCAATCTGACAAAGATAGAGCGCAAGGAGCGGGCGCAAGTGGGCAGGTTATTTATTAAGGTTCCCTAACTAGCTAGCTTCTCCAGTACCAAGCTTAAGAAGCCACCCCAATACCCCTCCTCGCTCTCGCCCATTCAGCAAGTTTCTATACAGTCTAATCAACCGAAAGATGCCACGTATCGAATCCGTTCCTAGTTTCTCAAAACGGTCCGAGTCTAGGCCTAGGACATGCACGCCACTTCTCCCAGCCACGAGATCGTTTTGTAGATACGCATAGTATACGTGGTACTCATGACCGACAACGGTAAATGCAGGTTCGACCATGGCGGCGGGCTCAAATGGGATCTAGGCTGCATGTGCGAGTTGCCGTTTCTTGCGCAGATACGCGGCAATCCATATGCTCATCTGCAGCTCCGGCTCAATATAGATTCCGTAAGCGGGCTTAACCTCAAACCCAGAAAAGAGGGCTGTCCGCTTGGTAAAAGTATCGAGCGTATGCGATATTTCTTCCCTGTTTGCAGCGACCAAGCGTTTATAGAGGGTTGAGATGGTGGGGTCGCGATGTGAGTAGGAGAGGGCATAGTTGGTTTTACAGTCGATAAGCTTATAACGATCATTCGAGGCAGAGGCGGGGATTGAAGAGAGATAGGTGGGGTTAATGGACTTGGACTGGCTTGATAGTGGGTTAGTTGACGAGTGTTTCATCTCCGGGAAAGGGTGCACCTACACGCTCTGAAGCCACCACCGCCTGTTACCATACAAACGCATGGCTGGATGGAGTAGAGGCTGCACCACGTCTACACACGACGCATTCTCGTCACGGTTGCCGTCTTTGCAATCGCGCGCATTAAGAAATAAGTCCCTTGCTGATTCCCATACAGCCGTCAGCTCGTCAGCAGAAAGTGTGTCACCAGCGTCGTAGTCGGTTGGTTTGGTGGTTTGGTAACCCACTTCGGGATCGTCCTTGATGACTTGCTAGGAACATGCAAGCTTACGAGGCCCGGCAACAATGTCGAAATCACAGACCTCTAGTCCTTTGGGGATAAAACCGCAGTCAACACCTTCGGCTAACCGGTCAGCGAGCCGCTCGACGTGCTTCGGCAGGGCGTCCCTTAAACCGTTCAGGCTCTCTACTATCACCGGAGGCCATGCATTCCTGAGTATAATGGGTGTCTCACGGGTTGGGCTGGAGGATTGTTTCGAAGAGAGTCGACTTGGAGGGCTGAACGTGTTCTTCTCGTTCAGCGTGAGCGGAGTGTTGCTACCTAGTTGCGACGCGCTCTATTTAGGGAGAACGTCGTCAGAATGTTCGATTCTTCGCCGCTTGGGGCTGTCGCTGCGGTGCGAGCTGGGGGCTGGTGTGGTCGTGGGAAGGGACATGGCACGCTTCCGCTTCGGCGGTGCTGGAAAGGGCTCCAGGGCGACTTCTTCGGGCGGCGGAGACGGAAGGAAGCAGGAATTTTGTGTAGAAAGAAGCCACGAGCTTATTTGATCGCTCTTCGGTATAGGATAAGTAGATGCTGGGTCCATTGTTGCGGGCGCAAAGGTTATTGATGCCTAGACGCGTGGTTTGGTAATCTACTGATTAGCGGGGCCTCCCAGGCTTGGCGGCAATGATAGAAGCTCGGGCGGTCGGGAAGAATTCTCCGTCGGCGACCGGCTGAAGCCTATTTCTAGGCTTAATCCTATTTATAGCCACTATAATTCTAGAGCTTACTATTATAGCCCTATTAATCTATAAGTAAAATATATAATCTTTATATAATTTAAATATAGATTATATATAGTAGGATAATAAAAAAAAACTAATTAAAGAAAAATAAGATTTTTATAAGGTTATAACTAATCTAATCTTAATACTATAATAAAAACTAAATAAAAATATTAAAAAAATAACCTAGAAATTTAATTTATAATTAATAATCCTACTTATTAAATAGGTATAAAGAAAAATAAATTATAAAATTAGACTAATAAATAGATTTAAGGTATCTACTAGTAGGTTAGATTAGATTTAAAATATATAAGCTATAGGTTAGAATATAGTTAGGGTTATCTATATATTAAATTAGGTTAGATTTAAATTATTTATATATTAGGTAGTATAATAGACTAGCCCTAAGGTTTAAAGAATATAGGTATTAAAAAATTATAAATATCTATAAAGAAAAGATAGAGGAAACCCTTTATTCTTAGTCTATATATACTCCTATTACTTATTAAGGGCTATCTCTATATTACCTTTATACTATTTCTATATAGTCTCTATATAATCTCTATATAATCTCTATATATTTCTAGGACTAGGTAAAGCCTAGTCTATAATATACCCCCTTTCTTTCTCTCCTAGCCTAGCTTAGGTAGGGTAAGAAATTATATTAAATCTAGTATATTATAGCTTACTATTTTAGAGCTAGATTTAATATATTTTATTAGTAAGCTACGTATATTAGTAAGCTATACACCCTACTAGAATTCCTATATCTACCCTATAACTATTGCGATACTATCTACCTAGAATAATTAGAGGCTTTAGAAGGAAGGTAGAATTACTCTTATAATTACTACCTATTAGAGTAACTTATTATAATCTATATATATATTAGTAGTATCCTATAATATCCTAGAATCGATACTACAATCACGTCTATAAGGTATTTAACTAAAATATAAAATTATATTACTACTTTATTAACTATTACTTACTAAGGAATAGAGCCTTATTTTATAGATCTTAGACCTAGACTAACAAGGATTTCTAGCGTAGATTATCGATATATATTATATAGTAAACTACCTACTTACTATGCGTAGCGAGAATCCTCTACTAAAACCTATAGGTAAATACTAGATTCTACGCTTTATTAAGGCTTAGCTAGAGCTATAAATAAAATAGAACTATAGACTCTACTTATAGCGCGCCCTCTATAAGGACCCTATTACTATATATATATAGTATTAACACGTAGAGGATATATAGTAGATATATAGTATACTAGATAAGGATACCTATAACTTTAATAAAACGGGGTTTATAATAGGTATTATAGGAATATTAAAAGTTATTACTAGTATAGAGATAGTTAATAGAGTAATTACTATATAGCTAGGGAATTATACCTAGGTTATATCTATAGAATATATTAATATATATAGATAGGCTATTTTACTATTTATTATCCTTCCTAGTAAGGTCTACCTAGATATCTAGTATTATAATTTACCTCCTAGCTAGGTATTTATAGTAAGCGATAATAGCTAGATAATAGATATACTAGGTTTTAAGTAGATTTAGTATTTTAATTAATATATAGAGTCGTATATACTAGGTAGATAGTAACTACTTATTCTAGATAGCTATAATAGTTATATAATACCTAAGTTCGATACCTACTATATATAGAATAAGATTTATATAATCTATATACTATTATATATATTATACCTTCTATAGCTACTAGATATAGGCTATTTCTCGCCTTTAAAGGTAGTATATAGGAACTAGATTAATAAGCTCGTATACTAGCGTGTCTTTTATATTAATAAGGTAGACTTTCTATAAATCTATAAAGGTATTAGAGATATAGTATTCTTAGTATAGAATATTTATACTAGCTTCTAGGTATTAGGATTAGTCCTTATATATCCTAAATATATCCTCTTATTACTTATAGTCGTTAGGACGCCTTTACTACCTAGGATACTAGTTAATACTAAAGGTATATAGGTAGTAGGGATACTATAAAACGTTGATTAGCTATAGCGCTAGGCTCGATATATATAGGATCTACTATATCATTTATCTTAAAGTCCTAGTACTCTAGGTATATATAAAATAGTAAAAGGATACTAGCTTATAATATATATAAATATAATACTTATAGTAGAGAATATATAGCTATACTAGACCTTTAAATATTATAAGTATAAGTAGTAATAGTAGTAATAGTATATTACCTCTAGTAGTACTTTATAGGTTAAGAAAAAGTAGAGGCTAGTTATAGAAATAGAAAAGGTACTCCCTAGGGGGGGGTAGGAAGTAATACTAAAGGGATAACGCGCGCTACTAATATATACTAAGTACTATATATAAGGGTATACTAGAACTTAATATACTTTGTAACGGGGTTTCGCGATAGAGACTTGGTGTTGCGAAGATCCTAGCCTAAGCGGGTTAGTAGGATAAGTAAGGAAGTTACTTATAACCTGCGCCGACCCCGCGCTCAAAGGAAGTTAAGTATTATTTACGATCCTACTCTATAATATACTCTTTACTATCCTTTCGCTATTAACCCTAGTATAAAGTATACTCTATTACCTGAAACTAGACCTTATATAATAATACTTCTTAGTACGATAGCCCGAGGATGGCTCCCCGAATAAGAAAATCCGCTAGTCAGGCATTACTATAGATGCTATATAAAGGCGAAGAATTACCTACTCAGCAGCGCGAAGACTGCGAGGAATCTACGCTTAGTATAAGCCTACCTCTATTAATAGAGGAACGTATTTAAGTAGCTGAACGAAGACGCGATAAGCTTCGCGCCCTCTAGCGACTGCGTACTCTTAAGGCTAAGATAGCGCAGCTTAAAAATCCTAACCGAATATCGAGCCCTCCTATAATATCTGCTAAGGAAGTAGAAATTATATCTAATACCTAGGTAACTAATATACGCAAGCGGGACGTACTAGGAATAATAATACCTATATACGCTAAACGCGCGTTTAAACCGAAAGACCCCCCTACTTATTACGGAAAGAATCTAAAGGAATACCGCGAATTCTTCCGTTTATATAAAGGATTTTTCCTATTACTTCCGCAAGAATCCTCTAGTAAAGAGAATAAGGTTTTCTAGGCTATATAATACCTTATAGGAGACCCGAGAGAACTATAGTATACGTACTACGAACGTACCTTTAAAGCTTAGAATAAAAAACCTGCTTAGGAGTATTTCAAGTAGTATTTACTCGACTTACTATCCGACCCTATAAACTATAGCCTTGAAGTAGTTACAGCGCACGCTTAGGCTATATAATAGAAGGACTAGACTGTCCGCTCTTTCGCAACCTACTTAGATATCCTCGAGGACTAGCTTACGCCCTATACTAAGGAATAAAGGGTGTAGTACCTATTTTTAAAGCTGAAACCGGAACTATAAAGGGCGATTACGAATTACTACTAAGTGCCTAGAATAAGGGAAGATCTTATTACGCTAGTATCTATACTTGAAAGAAATTTACGCCGTATACCTATAGCGCATAATCAACCTATACGCTACGTATTAAAGGAAAAACCTAAAAGAGAAACCCCTAAATTATAAACGTCTCTAGGAATAAATAAACCTTAAGATAAGAAAGCTATTACTTATTTTAAGTACTAAAAGAAAAGCTATTACATAAATGAATACTATAGTAGTAAAAACCCTAATTAGATCCCTATATAGGTTTAACAAATAAAAAAAGACTAAGCCTTACCTACAGCCCGGGGACAGTAAGGCGTATCCTAATATATATCCTACTAGGTATAAAACGTATATATAGCGCGGCAGGAATAATAGGTCTAGAGAGACTACTTCAGGTTATTCTTGACCTACAAGCCGAAGTTAGCCTAATTAGTTAAAGGGTAGCTGTAGAAATAGACTTACTATTAATCGAGGGAGCGGATCTTCCTAAGCTTAGTTAGATTAGGTCCTAACGTTAGGTTACCTACGCCGCCTACGCGCTTAAGGTGCGCCTAATAGACGATACGGGCGTAGAACGTATATTAGAAACTACCGTCTATAGTATTAACAAAGAAGGCGCTCCCTTATTATTAGGGAACCCTTTCCTATAAAAAGGAGATATCCGCCTTAATTACGGCTCTTAAAAATGGCGCTGGGGTTATAGTACAGCCGAAATCCAACTTATTATAGTTAAAGACTTAGAGAAGGATATAGAGCGTACTAGCTTAATTCCGTCCTTTCTAGGTGTCCTATAATTTAATAGTATAGGCTTAGAATATAACGCCCGTATATAAGAAGCGCATATAGCGTAGACTCTATATATCCCTGATGTATTACGCGACTATAGTAACGTATTTAACGAAGAAGCAGTAGCTACCCCGCTAAACTTTAAAGAATCGGATCACGTAATTCCTATTATAGAGGGTAAAGAACCCCTATATAGACCCCTATATAACTTATCCGCATATGAGCTTAAGGTGCTCTGAGATTACTTAGAGGATACTTTTTATAGAAGCTAGATTAGGTATAGTATAAGCCTAGCAGGGGCGCCTATCTTATTTATTCTAAAGAAAGACGGAACCCTCCGACTCTACGTTAACTATCGAGGCCTTAATGCTATTACTATAAAAAATTATTATCTACTTCTATTAATCGGAGAGACGCTAGACCACCTATCAGGCGTATATTACTATACGACGCTCGACCTCTATAATATATACTATAGGATGCGGATACGGGCGGGATATAAATGGAAAACTGTATTTCGAACCCGCTATAGCTATTTTAAATACCTAGTTATACCGTTTAGGCTAACAAACACCCCTGCGAGCTTCTAAGCCTATATTAATAAGGCCTTAGCTACGTACCTAGATTATATCTATGTTGTATATCTAGACGATATAAATATCTATACTTATAATAAGGATATTACGATATACTAGCGCGCAGTCTGCGACGTACTTAAGTTACTTCGAAAGGTAGAACTCTTTATAAACCTTACGAAGTATATATTCGCTTCTAAGGAAGTATACTTCCTAGGATTTATTATTAATATATAGGGAGTTAGAATAGACCCTAAGCGTATAAAGACGATAGTAGATTGGCTGCAGCCGATAAGTATTAAAGAATTATAATCGTTCCTAGGCTTTATAAACTTCTATCGAAGATTTATTGAAGGGTATACTAAGGTAACTACCCCTTTTATAGATCTCTTTAAGAAGAATTAAGAATTTGAATAGAATATAGACGTAGAAGCGGCGTTCTAAGAACTCAAAGAACGTTTTTTAGGTACGCCTATTCTACGCTACTATAACCCGACGCTACCTATACGGTTAGAGA
>Ga0247757_10001100_pt1 | contig 19538 bp, 16 predicted proteins | sample UWRJL126311R4_FD_180929 | JGI IMG/M metagenome (GOLD analysis project Ga0247757, IMG submission 180929) | Plant litter microbial communities from Arlington Agricultural Research Station in Wisconsin, United States - UWRJ-L126-311R-4 | ecosystem: Environmental > Terrestrial > Plant litter >... | reverse complement strand
TCTGGGTACATTGAAAAAAAAAAAAAAAACCTCGCTATAAGGTGACTTGAAATCGTACAAATACGTAACCTTGAAGGGCTTTGGGACAAAGCTGGCGAGGTCGGACCCCGGCGTTGTTTGAATGATCCCACTTACAACGAAAGCATAAATGCGTTCTAGTGTTCATGACTTAAGGCTGCAACTGGATCTATTGCCTAGCTCTTCCACAAATTTTCGGAGTCGAAGTTGATTGGTGAAGCCATCTCGAGTCGGTATTTTCTACGTCTTATTTCTTTCCTCTGTCCCATGAAGCTGAAACCCAAACAAGATGCGCCGGTGCATTGACCGTGGGACTAAGGGTCCTGTGGTTTGAGAGTTTCGGAGATTGTGAACCGCCCGTCCTGCAACTAGTTTAGTGTATGTCTAGAATAGGCAATTTCGTCGGTAATTTCATTAAATGCTAAACCTGCTAGCATACTCCTGCATGCCCTTCTACTTTACAGAACTGTTAACCCCCAAACGATCTCCGGAGTATTGCACGGAATCTCCGTAATTGAGTAAGTGATGGGGCCACCGACGCTTCGCGACATGGTATTGCAGCCAACATAAACATTCAATGGGTGTGGTGACAAGTATCTGGGTCATTGAATCCACGGCCCTTGCCTGCGTGCCGACAGGTGAGGTCTTTTAATTCGCTGTTTTGTGAAGTACTGACGGATTCTTCTACCCAAGCAAAGCTAGGGTATTCTTGACATGAAAGCAGGGGAATTGTGTAACAGCTAGACAAGTAGCTGCTATATGCCCCACCCCGTTCGATCAACTTCCCAGCTGTCACCGACACCATATTACCTTTAAGATGATTCTTTATGCTCCAATGAGGCTACTTTCGCTCCTTCTAATAGTCATTATCGGTGTCCGTCATGTGGAAGGTGCTGCTAAAACTAGTATTTACATTGACCAAATTCCGCTTTACACGCAGCTCGCATCATGCGCACAGGATCGGATCAGCGCCATTATACGTGCCCAGGCATCCGGATGTGGAGACGATAGCCAGCTAACTTCATTCGCCTGTTTTTGCGTTGACTCGAGTAGCGAATTTTCATCCATAATCTCCACGGCAGTTGTCGATAAATGTCAGAGTGGCGTAAAAGAAGCGACAATAACAAGAGGCGGTAGCAGCATTTCGCAGACGGCGAATAATCAGTTGAGAGCAAGGGCAACAGTGACAGCTGCTCCTACGGAAGAGGTTCAACAGGCCTTGGAACTTTTCAATAGTTATTGCTCAAAGAGCACTGAGCTGACCAGATGTGAGTTCCACGCCTGCAGACTATGCCACAAATAGACATTGATAGACATACAGTCAATCAACCATCGATAGCCATCATCACACAGGCTCCAGAGACCATTTATGTCACAGCTTGTAAGTACGGTCGAAGATAAGCAAGGTGATATCACTTGTTTACAAAACCATTCAGCTTCAACCCCTATGTCAGCACAGAAACAGTCCACTCCGATCGCAGCCGTCATCGTTCTCGCCGCCCTGATTCCAGTCATTTCTGGCGTCGCACTTTTCTTTGTTCTCCGTTACCGGCGAGATCTACGCGGCCGCTCCCGGCCTCCTAATATAGAGCAGAGCGCGGACCAGGATATGCATGAGAAAGACTGCCCACAACGGCCCAATGAGCTTGTGTGTGACGAGTACACAAGGTTCGAGATGCCTCCAAGCTTAGCGAAACCATTTTTAGAACCACAGAATAATCGAGCCGTTGAATTAGATGGTGCATCGGAAATGGGCTCCAACAGTCAGGGAAAGCTAGCTAAACTTCACAATTAGTGTCGCATTGGTTAACATGACGTTGGTATGCAGCTTCCATATACGCCTCTAAATCAGCTTAATGTATAGAATAATAGTCATCGTTGACGCCCCTTAACGATAAATCCCAAATTGCTCTAGATTCTAGAGACGTAGATGAGAGAAGTGGTAAAAAAAGGTTCGTAGCAGGGAGCTGCAGCAAAAATAAAGCTCAAGAGGAGTTTTCAGTTACGTACTTGGTTGCAGTCGAATAACATTGAGAGAGACCTAAGGATGCCTGCATTTCTCACTAACACAGCTATCGATTTAGTTCGATGTGCTGAGGCCAAATTCGATACGTTCTTAAAGTGTCCTCAAAAGCCCCCGGGTACAGACAGCATTCCCCAGTTTAGACGCTCCCAGTATTACTTTATTATCATTATCAACCATTCTCGGACAATGTTAGCCTCAAGGGTGCTGTACTTCCATCAGACACTATTATCAGAACTCACAAAAGTTGATACGATCACTTTCACGCAAACTGGTGCTTTTAGCTCGCTACCGACTCGAGAATTTACTTGACCCGGCATTTCAATACAGGACGACACCCCGTTCTTGAAGCTCTGAGATAGTCCGGTAAATCGCTTTATGCACCAGCTGTTTGTCATTTTTACTATCATGCGTGACAATCCAACCAATATAGCCCATGGCGGTGTTAGCACCCTTAACGTGGAATCGGTCTTTGAGGCTGATGGGGAGCCCGTGTAGTGGCCCAATCGTGGATCCCTTGATGTGATAGTATTCGCCCAGTTCCTTCGCACGTTAGATCGCTTCTTGGAAAAATATCTTATAAAGATCGTTGCTACATAGAAGATTAATTCCTATTGTGAATCACTGTGGATATAAATGCTCACTATCTGATGCACCGTTGCAGCCGCTCTACAGAAAGCCAATGTAACTCCCACCGTTATAATAACACTCCGTTGCAAGTTGTAGATAAAAGAAGAGAAATCTCGGTTGATTATTTGAATCACAAGTCTCAGCATATTTGTCTATCATCATGAAAAAAAAAGCTTCAAACTAGATTAATTTGTAAGTTTACGATGCGCCCTTGTACATGCTGAGATCTCCCTAACAGGTATGCCAACTATTCTTATACTACAATACATATCACATCTCAGTTTTTGTCCGCTAAGCCCATCCATTTAGATTTTCCACCTCGGTTTCAATACTCGGCCGGATAACCGGTAAGCCTTTCTTCAATGCACTCAGTGTGGGCTCTTTCATCAACAGCTCGTCCAATTTCTGCTTTGTACTCGTATCATGTGTCACCCTTGCATATGCCATACGTGAGGGTTGGTCAACGGCAGTCAAGAAACTTTGACGTCGTGCATCTGACCATGAGTCAAGGAGCAGCAAGGGATCCGGGGACTTGCCCATGAGGACGCGTATGAGAACGTCTGCGAGAGAAGAGGCGTCTACAATGCCGGAGGCAAGACCGAGACCAGCGTAAGGATTTGTTACTTGTACTTCGTTAGATGGGGGTTTTTGATAGGTGCTATAGTTTGGGAAGCACTTGCAGTGAGCCGCATCTCCACACAGCCCAACTCTTCCTCTCCAGAATTTGTCGACGCACAGCTGATTCGCTTTGTACGACGCCACACGTTTGACTTCAAATCCACTCCTGCCTCCGTCTGGTAGCATGGCTCGAATTTTCTCGTCCGCACCTTTCCGCACTTCTTCTTCACTGAGCGCGTTCGAAACGCCGTAGCTAACTCTCCACAGGCCACTTTCGGTGATGCGTCCGATCAGACCGTAGTCCTCTGAGTCGATAATAAAGTTCGCATCCCAGAAGCCGTGGGCGTGGAAATCATATATGATATCGGTGGCCACAAGCTGATTGGGCAGTGTTACGCCATCAAAGGAGCATCCCGCGGCCCTTCTCACAGTAGACCTCGCTCCATCGGCGCCGATCAAATACTCAGCTCTTATTGTCCACTCCTCTCCGTTTGCACTTTGGATTCTGACGTCAATACCATCTTCCCTCTCGGTGAAGTTGTGCACGTGCGATCCTAATTGCACATCAGCCTTCCCCGTTTCGCGGATTCTATGCATCAGAATCTCCTGAAACTTCCCCTGGGGAAGCAGCAACTGGGTTTTTTCGCCCTCCCCAGGTTTCTTTCCCACAATGAATTCGGAACCGTACTTTGGGCTCGTGCGGTAGGATAAGCCAGAGGAGAAGCTTCCGTGCAAGGAGAGCTCTGGCATAAGACCAGCGCGAACGAAGAGGGGGAAGATAAGGGGTTGGTGGGCCATGGCACGGGTGGAGGTAGGGTCCGGGTGCATGGGCTCGATTACCTATGGCGGGTTCGTTGGTGCACACCAGAAAACGGCGGGAAGAGTGCTCACAACTATTCGATTTGGGACAGGGGACTGAGCGAGGAGCAAGGCGAGGAAGAGACCCACGCAGCCGCCGCCTGCGACAACAATGGGCTGGGCGGTACGTGCCATGATGGTTGTGAGAGGGATGCGAGCGGCGGAGAGGAGAGACGGGTGGAATTTATGAAGTGTTCAAAACGTGGACGTTGATGGTGAGATTGTCTGATTGGCCGTGGTTCTCAGGCATTCCAGGTCCGAGACGCGGGGATGCTGCGGGGATCCGAGGAGGACGAGCATGGTGTTTGGTGTGGTGGGAGTCATGTTTTGTTCCAAGCTCGCTCTCCATGACGAGTCGGCCGAGTGATGCACAGTAGGCATGTGGAGAAGGGACAGTATATGTGCCGTGTGCGTGATGAGTGTGCATGGTGGGCTGGGGGCCGAGGACCAAGGGCGTGGCATCTCGGGCCGAAGTGCGCCGACAAATAAACATGGCCTGAACGCGTCTTCACGTCCTGGACCTGGAGTCTCGGTGGCTGTTTGATGTCGCTCACCCGTCGCGCCGTGTCGTCGTTTGCTGAACGGCTTGCCGACCCTGCGAGAAGCGTGCAGAGTTACTTGTCGCGCAGCTCCGACGCCTTTGTCAACCTCTCCATCGAAGACTTCATCCTGCGCACGTCGTCGCCCACCTCGACCGTCCTCTTCCTGTACACGAACCGGCCCTGCGTCGTCATCGGCCGCAATCAGAACCCATGGTCCGAGGTTAATCTCAAACAGCTGCAAGCGTCGCCCATTGGCCCTGTACAGCTCCTGCGTAGGCGTTCGGGCGGTGGGACCGTCTTCCATGACGAGGGCAACCTCAACTGGAGCGTCACCTGTCCGCGCGCCGACTTCACGCGTGACAAGCACGCCGAGATGGTCGTGCGTGCCCTCCGCAAGCTCGGCGTACATCGTGCCAGGGTCAACGAGCGCCACGACATTGTCCTGGATCAAGGCCATGTCCGACGCGAGCCAGCCGACGTCCACGACACCCATCGCACACCCTACACTGTCGACGATGACGGGGGGTCCAGGCCGCTTAAGGTATCAGGCTCGGCCTACAAGCTGACCCGGGCGCGCGCTTTGCACCACGCCACTCTCCTCCTCTCCTCCCCAAACCTACCCATCATCCCCCGGTACCTGCGCTCTCCCGCCCGGGCTTTCATACAAGCCAAGGGTGTCGAAAGCGTAAGTTCGCCTGTAGCCAATGTTGGCCTGGATATTACCCTTTTCCAAAAGTGCCTCCAGCAAGAGTTCGCCGCCATGTACGAACAGCGGGGGCAGCTAGGCTCTGTGGAAATTGTAGACGAGGAACATCTGCAAATTCCCGAGGTCCTGAAAGGCTACAAGGAGCTCAGGGTATGTACGTTGTAGCCATCCAACTCAGAGGCTGACGCTTTGCAGACTGAAGACTGGATGTGGTCGCAAACGCCCCAGTTCACACTCACCCTCCAGCCCTTCGTCGGCGCCGAGATTGAGTTGACGCTGCACCACGGCGTCTTCAAGACTGTTGACGCGAAGGGCGATGCTCTTCCTAACGACATACTCGAGAAGCTACGGGCCGCACTCATAGACCACAAGCTATCTGATATCCGAGACTGGGATTCCTTCCTGTGCAACTGCATTGGGCCATGGCACGACAGCTTCAAGCTCATTGCAAGCCGTTTAGACAATCTCTTACCCGTCCCTGATTTTATACGTCACTAAGTTGAACTTTTCCGTCACGGACATCGCGCCATACATCAAACCACAGATCATATTACCCACAAAAAGCGCGTTTCATGATTTTAAGCAGCTTTACGCATTATCTAATCGCTAATGTAGCATCGGCTCTAGGATCAGACACGTAGTGAAAAGCGACGAAGATTTACACCGATTGTAGCCTGTATGCATAACCTCGCATTTTCTGCTTCTTCCCACGCCCCCCATCCCTCGATGAGGGGTAGCAACCGACCACCCACGGTGTGTGAACCTCAATTTTTCATTTCTGGCTATGCAGCGTCCATCTTGCTTTCCGCCGTTATGCAATGACATTGTGAACACACTAGTAATTCTTCCACCGCATACCTGACATTACCCTTTGGGCGCTTCGCAGACGTTGTCCTCGGGCTTTGTTTGTGGGTCCATAAGCTAGTTATGCCCAGTGGGCAGGCGCATGGCTGTTGGACAAAGGCGGCACCCTAGATGAAGCTCCCGCGTGGGTAGCTTGAGTTTCTCTGTCATCTTTTCCCTGTTGATCATCCTCCTGCACAAGCGGAGATGGGCGAGTAACATAGGTGGGATAGGTGCTTGTTTCAGCTCGGACATGTCTTTGATCTTGGATTAATACTCGAATATGGAGACAGCATTCCCTAGGGCTTTGGGCAACGAACGCATCAGTCCACAACCTCCTCTACATACCCTGGTAGACCCTGTCTTAGCCTTGGCTGTTATCTCGACGACCGCCGCTAGCTTTGCCCACATGGGGCCTCAACCATGGGTGTTTGGTTTCGCGAACCAGTAATATGACATCTTAAATCTCCGAGCCACGTGTGAGCGGCAGGCTGAGGCTCTGGTAGGGCTGCAATGCGGCCTTCTTCTGCATGAGCATCATCAGAGATGTCTCTGCAAACCTTCCTATTAGAGCCACCAGTCTTCCATGGGACCTCAAACGCAAACAACTATACTGGTAAATGAACGATACGTGTTCTCCAGAACCGCCGCGCCATGCACGTCAGATGTTTTTTTTACGAGCCCTGGTGACTGTATCGGCCAGTTTTTTACCAGCTTGGAGCCGTCGAAGGCTCAGACTGCCGGCAGATTGACATGGCTGGGGGGATTTACGGACCGGTAGCCCGTCTCCGTCTTGGATAATTCCAATTTGAGGTCACGCCCCACTAGTGAACCCCACGCGGGTTTTATTTTCTCGTCCGCAGCAACAGCCCTATAAGAACGCCTTGCGTAGTGCTCACCGGCTGCTCATTCGTTGTCCCTTTCGTTCTCCACCGACGTGCTCGCGAGCCAGTTAACATTCTCTGGTCAACCTTATTCCCTCTTGTTATCAGTCCCAGTGCCAAGTATTTCTATTTTTTTTTTCTAGCTTGGTCATCAGGCAAATCCGGAAACCTTTCCTCATTGGCTGTAATTGCTGCCAAGTCCTTAAATGCAACGTTTTGACTCTCACCTTGTCCCTGCTAAACCCTTAGTAAGCTATGCCTTCCTTTGCAATGTATCGGATATCGTGTTCCTGTATAACCAACCGTATATTCTCGCCACTGTAGTCTTCCATTCCAGCCTCAGTGCGAAAACGGTGAACATCAACAATGCTTCGGGTAACAGAGAACGGCGATCGGGTCGAGCTTACGAGCCCGACGGCCATGCCAAAGGCCGGTGGCTTTCTTTGGAACCAGAAGATGATGATCCAGATCACCTGCCGCGGGTATGCTACTTCACAGTTCATGCAACCCGAGCCCGCCAAATATGCGTATGCACCGACCATAGAAGCGAAAACCTTCATGCAACCAGAGCAAAATTATTACGCTCATCACCCTGGCCGCTTTGTGTATATCAAAGATGAGGTCTCGGGTGACATCTTCTCTGCACCGTATGAGCCAGTGCGCCGCAAATTAGATTCGGAAAAAGATAAGTTTGTCTTCTCGGTGGGCAAGAGCGACATATCGTGGACGGTTGAACATGATGGAATTCGTGTGGAAATGTCGTTTCTACTTCCCACACATGATGTAGCAGAGTTGTGGTCCATCAATGTGACCAACCTTACTAACCGTGAACGCAAAATCAGCGTCTATCCGTACTTTCCGCTTGGCTACATGTCGTGGATGAACCAGGAGGCGGAATGGAATCAGAACGTCGTTGGCATCGTAGGAAGCTGCATAGCGCCGTATCAAAAACCAGAGGATTATCCAAAGATGAAATATCTGAAAGACAAGACGTATTTTCTTTGCGAGGAGCAGCCAACGGCATGGGAAGCACGGCAATGGGCTTTTGAACGTGAAGGCAGCCTTCAGAATCCCGGTGCACTTCATGAGGAGCAATTGAGAAACAGCGATGCACGCTATGAGACGCCGACCGCCGTTGTGCAGTATCGGGTTAGCCTGCTCCCGAATGAGAAGAAGGAGTATCGCTTCTTGTTCGGACCTGCGTACGACGAAAAAGAGATTCTGGACATGAAGAACAAGTATCTGGGCAGAACTCAGTTTGCCAAAGCTACCAAAGAGTACCAGGACTATATTGAAAGAGGCAGCGGCTGTCTAAGCATCGAGACGCCTGACAAGGACCTAGATAACTTTATCAACCACTGGTTGCCTCGGCAGATGTACTACCACGGCGATGTAAATCGTCTGACCACTGACCCCCAGACTCGGAATTATCTGCAGGACAACATGGGCATGACATTCATCAATCCTAAGGTAGCACGCCAAGCCATTCTCACAGCAATATCACAACAGGAAAAGTCTGGCGCCATGCCTGACGGTATCCTACTTGCCGAAGGTGCAGAGCTTAAATACATCAATCAGATTCCGCACACCGACCACTGCATCTGGTTACCCATTGCCTTGGAGATCTATCTCAACGAAACCGGAGACTACGCGCTCCTTGACGAGAAAATCAAGGGCATGCATGGCGACACATATACCGTATTCGAACGCTTCAGCCGGGCCATGGACTGGTTGCTCCAAGCACGTGACCATCGTGGGTTGAGCTTCATCGCCCAAGGCGATTGGTGCGATCCCATGAACATGGTTGGATTGAAAGGCAAGGGTGTATCGGGTTGGCTTACTGTAGCCACTGCTTATGCACTTAAGCTTTGGGCCGAGGTTTGCGAAGCTACGGGAAGCTCGGAAGCAGCCAAGTACAGGAAAGGCGCCGAAGAAGTGAACGCTCGTGCAAATGAGCATCTCTGGGACGGTGAGTGGTACGCTCGTGGCATCACGGATGACGGGGTATCATTTGGTATCAAGGAGGACAAGGAAGGCCGTATATGGCTCAACCCACAAGCATGGTCTATCCTCGGAGGCGCGGCTTCGCAAGAGAAGATAGAAAAAATGCTACCCCAGGTGGAGAAGCAGTTAAGCACACCATACGGTATCGTCATGTTCGCTCCGCCGTATACCGCCATGCGCGAGGACGTCGGTCGCGTGACGCAGAAATATCCGGGCCAGGGTGAAAACGGCAGCGTGTATAATCACGCCGGCGCATTCTACGTCTGGGCACTGTACACCATCGGGCAGTCAGACCGAGCGTACAATATTCTCCGGCAGATGATTCCGGGTCCTAGTGAGGAGGATTATATCCAGCGTGGCCAGCTTCCCGTCTACGTGCCAAACTACTACCGTGGTGGATACCAACTGTATCCACGAACAGCGGGGCGCAGCAGTCAACTGTTCAATACCGGTACCGTGAGTTGGGTGTACAGGAGCTTGGTGGAGGGGTTGTGTGGATTGAAGGGTGAAAGGGAGGGATTGAGGTTTGCGCCGCAGCTCCCAGGGAAGTGGGAGTATATGAATATAACGAGGTTGTTTAGAGGAGCAACCTTTGAGGTCAGCGTCAAGAGGGGCACGAGCAGTAAGGTCAGGGTTGTGTGCGACGAAAAAGAGCTAGATGAGCCTGTTGTGAAGGACATCAAGGCTGGCAAGACGTACAAGGTGGAAGTAGAAGTGCCGCGGAATTGATAACTGCTCGCTGGACTGTATTGGTTGTAGTTACACCATTATTGGCCCCTAAAAGTTTGGTTTTGGGCTCCCAAAACAAAGTCGATTGTTGTTCTCCAGCCCGTATCGTCTGGCAGGGTGAATTGAATAGAGCATTTGTAGAGAAACGGCTCGGGGCGGGCATCAAGGTTGCATGAAGCAAAGTGTTTGATCGTGGCAGCTGTGCCGAATCATGGTTGACGGTAGGGTAGCCGCGGTTAGTCACGTGACAGCGGACGACGCGGAAGCTTAGCATTCTGCGGTATCTGCGGTATGGTGATGATCCCCATTACCCCGTCATTATCAACAAATAAGCCCCCAACCCATATCATTCTGTACTTTTCCCTTCCCAAAGTTTGCCCACTGCAACACCGTGAAAACTGGGCAAAGGCTTTCGACGTGGCAAAACAATGGCCGAAGTTGCGCCTAAATCCTCAGGTTTCTTCGGCAAGTTTCGCTCGGTACGGCCTAAGGATCCGGCTACTCGGAAGCTTAAGAAGAGGAATGTCGAGCGCCTGGAAATTAACGTCGATCCTGTCGAAAATAAAGTGCTCATTGGTTCACCATTCACACAGCGCTCGAGCAGTACCTCAAGCTCCCTGACCAGGACCAGCTCTTTTTTCACGCCATGGAAGACAAAAACGCAAAATCAACGCCAGGTACCAACCACTCAGAAAGGCCCACAGAAGTTGAAGAAGCTTCCGCATCAAGCACCTCAGCAACCTGTGCTGGATAAGGACACCGGAGAGCAGAAAGACCTCACGGATATGATGCACGCGTTCAGTTACACTCAACAGGACGAGAGCCACGAAGAGATCTTTACCTTGGAGGTGTGGGAATATGACCCTTCTAAGCCTGACGGCGCCTCCTTCTTAGCAAGATTGTATCCGGAAATCTGGGGCTTGGTTGCAGACCATTTGTGCGCCCTGGATATTGCCAACCTGGCTTCTACTTGTCGAATCATGTATAATCGAGTGGGGAGACGAGCCTATCAAGTCCTACGTGATCCAGCAAATCGTGTTCATCGCTTACAATTTCTTCTAGCCATGGACGCTAAGCTTCCTGGTCATCTGTTCTGTTTTCCTTGCGCGCAATGGCATATCCGCACAAGCCCTGGCTTAGAGAAAATGACGCGACCAAACATTCTTGCGCCCGTTTTCAACTGTCCGAATAGCATGAATAGCCTTCTCCCGCCGCCTCGAATACGCCTGACCGATGGCCGCACTCTTCCATTCACTCTTGTGCAGCTTTATAAGCGTGCTTGGGAGCATGGGACCACACACGGTATCTCAGTACAGGCTCTTTCACGGCGATGGAAAGATGAAGAAGTTCCATGGACTCACGAAAGTATGTTCCATATCCACACCAATGGCCACGTTCTCATACGTGTCAAATCCCAAATTTATGTGGAAGGAGGCATGCAATCATCGGCTAAGCGTCTTTTGCTTTTCAGCCGAAGTGATTATATTCCATATTTCAGTGTCTGTGCACACTTCCGCAACGGGCTCCTTACTTCTATACCGAAGTGTGCTTTGGATCACATTCCCGTTCGTTCGGTGAACATCTTGAACGACCTGCGTCATCTCAAGGCATACGGTCCTACACCCTTGTGCAGTATATGTCGGCCAATGCGTCGATGCCCCGATTGCCCCACCGAGTACCTTGTGGAACTCAAGCTCATTGAAGATCCAAGCATGCCGAGGAACACCCCAGAGAGGTTCAAGCAGGCGCTCCTTGTGACCCGGTGGAGTGATTTGGGACCGGCTCGCAGCCCACAGGATCCGGAGTGGGCATCTATTATTGGTGAGCTGGAAGGGTACGACAGCTTCAAAGAGACTGGGAGGAGAGCCATCAGTGGTATTTTTGAAAGTGCCTTTACAGATACACTTCCTGGGCAACGGATCCTAAGTGCTAACCCTGATGGAACTAAGTGGGATGAGGACCATGGTAATTGGTATTGAGATTGAACAGAGCTCTTTGCACATTCTTAATTACTTTATGCAATGCTGAACCTGCACCCCGGCTTAATACATCACAACTGCTAACCTCGGATTCTTATTTGCTACATCTGGCACTTCAGTCCCACCTACAATGTATGCTCCTGCTGTCCTACTACTTGGTTTAGATAATCGATTGTTTCTTGATTTGATCCTCTCATCCAATTACCCCTAATTATATCTGTAGCCCGCTCTCCGTTTAGCTTGTTTCGAACTGCCTCTTCGGGCGCACCAGAAACGATATCATATGTGGAGCCATTCATAGCATTGCTTCCATCGGTTACTACGGTTGTAGCAGCAAACATCACATTCTTATTGGAAAGAAATGTCGCCATGCGCACCGTGATCGTCCAACGCATGTGACATGTTTAAAAATGATTGTGCTTTCAAAGAAACATAAAGCGTACTCTGAGCGTTCTCAAAACTGGGTTTCTTTGAATTTAGGGATAATGAGTATTGCGAGGATACTACTTAGCATCTCATATGCATATGAGTACACGGCTTGACTTGACACCTTTTTCGATCCGGTGTGCTGCAAGAACCTCGCGGTGAGGCTTTGTACAAGTGACGCTTTGGCCGCAAGGCGGCTTATGTCTAATTCAGCTGTAGATCAGCGCCTTATCCTTGGGACGTATCCTTTTAGGTACAGTGTGCAGAGGTCAGCTGAGTAGAAAATCTCTCGTAAAAACGAAAAATGTCTAGGCATCACCATCGAAAGGCCGTTGCAGCCCTAGATTCTACTCTTCCGCCTTTTCTATATCCGTCTCCCAAAGGCTCGTACTCGAGAAACGACATCCGACTTTTCGTTTCTGCGAGAGAAGGCTCAATCTGATGATGATAAGGGCTGGTAGAATTGCTTCCTATTCGCCAGAAGGTTAGAGAAGCGAGAGTTAGGTTCGGAGGTAGTTCAGTGGGAAGAAGTCTAATGGCACATTGGCTAATTATGTGTGGTTTTTGACACCTAACTGCAAAAAGTACGCTTGTCCTATTGGTGCTCCGAGTCAAGCTCTTACCATAGTTGGCAATCCGTCTTGTACTAAACCGCAACTCTTTTCTAACTACCGTTTTGTCATATGTGAAAGTCCTAACATCAGAGAAGCTTACCTAGAACGTGGTTCCGTAGCCGCCTGCTTGTGGGTTGTACATAGTCCTTGTGTTCCTTTGCGCGATATCGCTTGTAGCAATCCATGTCTCCCTACGCGAAGACAGTCATCAGCCCTATACAATCTATAGTTTAGGCCGTGTAGACTTGGTGAACTAGAATGTGTATGGTCCGAATTGCGAAATGCGCAAGGATCTTACGAGGACTGCGGCGTAGCCCCAAGAACAGGAAATGGTTCAGCCCAGCCCACAGACACATTCTCAGGTTATGGCTCAGGCACTCGGGTCCCGCTCGACTGCGGCAAAGGAATAAACCATATATTACTCGCAACATTCTCAGTGAGATGCTGATTACAGTACACACTTTTCCTTATCAAAGTATATCAGTATTCACCGAAGTCCTCTTTAATCACCCCGTTTTCTATCAGGATGGTCGTCAGCAAACGATGTCTGCTTTGGGATTACACTAATACTAGCAATCTTCCCGATAAAATGGACATTGCTAAGTTCGACGGACCCATGTGCTCGGTGTCGAACTGGAATGCCTGGTATCCCCCAGAGCTCAAAGGCCGCGCACCCTTCCGGCCCATGATCCGTGTCGAGCAGCAGCTCCACGAAGAGTGGCAGGTGATTCTAAACTCCGACCAGCCCATTATCCATTTCTTCAATGAGCCAGAAAGAGCGGGTATCAGCCCAAAAAAGGCTGCTGCTTACTGGCATGATCAGGTAAGAAGCTTTTCCTTCATAGCCCTTGGCTAAAATCCTTATATCATAACAGGTCGTGCCAATCCTTCGCAATGAGCGAGGTAAGAAGCTAGTTTCGCCTTCTTGTGCCTCGGATCCTAGGGGACAAGCATGGATTAAAGAGTTCATGAGCCTTGTCCAGGATGCTCGACCGGATTACTTGGGCCTTCACTGGTACGGGATCGAAGCATCTGAATGCCGAAATTTCATTACGAAGATGCACGATGAGTTCCAGCTCCCTATCATTGTGTCGGAAATCGCTAGCATTGATAGAAGCTATCTTAGCGTGCATGCCTTTACGCGAGATATGTGCAACTGGATGGATGGCATTGATTGGATTATTGAATATGGATTCTTTGGATGTATGCAGACAATGCCTAATCAGCATGTGAGTGAAGAGGCAAGGCTGATGGATCGGTGGGGTAACTTTACAGATTTGATGTGGAAGTATATGAGCGATCAGCCTATGTTTTAGATGCTAGCCCCGCAAAGCCTGTTCGATTGGAAAATATATATGAGTACTGGTGCTATTACTACCTTTATCTCCGCTATTCCCACCCTCTAGCAATGACTCTTTTGCAATCACTCAGATTCGACCGGGAAGAAAGTAAGCTGGCTTTCCAGCATAAATAACAAGAGCTGACTGAATCCAATAATTTGCTGAAGCTGGGCTTACATCCCAGATACTGAATTTGCTAAGGCGCTAATGCAGTGGCCTGAAAGAGTAAGTGGAATGAATGATAAAACAAATAGTGAACAACAAAGGGACAGCTGCTCTTCTTGTAGTGTATGCTAGGAATAGAGCTACTGAAAATTGACCGGCGCGAAGCGTACCATTTACCCTCCAATAGGAGGCCAGTATTTGGAAAGCAGGAGAAGCTAGGCTTGAGTAGAAAAGGCCTGAGCAAGAAAGGCTTGAGTCAGGTGAAGAGTGCGTGGTGGATCGCAGGATGCAGGCGTGATTGAATCTTGCTTTTCTACAAGGGAGGGTTATCTGGATGTTCATCTAGTCCCCATTAAATTCTCTATCTTAACCTTGAAGCAGCGGGGCATGCATTCCCCTTCAACAGCGCTTTCCACTGCAGATATGCATGCTTCTCAGGTAAGAACGGCGTGTACTTCTGACATGGGTCCATGCTTTCGGTTCTATAAAAGATAGCTTGGAGTTTTAAAGTCCTCCATGTTATCACTGCGCTTCTTCTGCCGTTGTGCTTCACGCACACGCAGGCTTGGTCCCGCGGTCTCTGGCGAGCGTCCGTCGGCGGGCGGCAACACAGCAGACTCGGCAACGATGCGCTCGACCATCTTGGCTTTTGCACCCGCGCGTCTATAGCGGTCGTCAAAGTCTGCCACGGCGTCTTCGGTGTTGAGTGTGCTAAAGGTGTGCGGGTCGGACAGGGCGTGCAGCATCTGAATGTGCTTCTCGAGGCGGCGATTGGGCTCGAGCACAGGCAGTTTGGAAGGCCGTTCTTCCGTTTGGTCGGCTTGAGAGCTCCGTGGCAGACGAGCTCCCCAGACGACAGCGCGACCGTGCAGTTGGCCCAGGGCCACGAACTTGTCGAAGCCGTTTTGCAATCCGAAAACGCGACCTTGGATGCGGCCTTGGCGGGCGGCGTCGGCGGTGCCCTGAGCGTAGGCGGCGCTGTGCAGTCGGTCCTCGAGAGTGAGCAGGTCGTCGAACGGGTCGGCGTTGGAGGTGGACATGCTTGCTGTTGGTGGCGCGCACGGAACGGTGGAGGGTCGAGAAGCTACGAGGACGGAGGGCTAGAGGGCTAGTGAGCCCCCGTCGGCGATGCTTGGCTACCGCTGGGTCCAGGATACAGCCGTCCACGATGCCCGTCGTGCAAAAGCCGCATCCAGCTGTCGGCCATCAGACAGACGGACAGATGGAGAGACGGAGAGACGGAGAGACACACAGAGAGAGAGAGAGATACAGACAGACAGGCCACGGTCGGCGGGCTGGTCGGCGGGCTGGTCGGTGCGCGGTGCTTTCCCCGAGTGGCCTGGCGGGGCAGGTGCGTTTGTTTGGCGGGGTGGGGTCGGGCATTTGGGAGGCCCCTCCCTCCGGCCTGACTCACTTCTCTCGCTGTGTATATCATCTTGCGAACCGCTCTTCCGACCGTTAACTCCCCACCATCGCAGCCATGCCGCCTGTCCTGCCCGTCGACGGCGAACGCAACATTCTCATCACAAGCGCTCTGCCCTATGTTAACAATGTCCCCCATTTAGGCAACATCGTCGGCAGCGTGCTCTCCGCCGACGTCTTTGCCCGTTACGCCCGCGCCCGCGGCTACAACACGCTCTACATCTGCGGCACAGACGAGTACGGCACGGCCACCGAGACAAAAGCCATCGAGGAGAATGTCACGCCCCAGCAGCTGTGCGACAAATACTATGCTCTGCATTCCGAAGTCTACAAGTGGTTCAACATTTCCTTTGACCATTTCGGACGCACTCCCACGAAGCAGCAGACGGACATTGCCCAGGACATCTTCTTGAAGCTTCACAAGAACGGATATCTCGAAGAGAGAACCACGAAGCATCCGTACTGCGAGACACACAAGAGTTTCCTTGCCGACCGCTTCGTGGAGGGTACATGCCCTCTCTGCCAGTACGACGACGCGCGGGGCGACCAGTGCGACAAATGTGGCAAATTGCTCGAACCACTGCAGCTAATCAATCCCCGCTGCAAGCTCGATGGTGCTACCCCCATTCCGCGTGAGACTAAACATGTGTTCCTTTGCTTAGATAAGCTGCAACCCTTGGAGGAGGAGTGGTTCGCAAAGGCAAGCAAAGAGGGCGGCTGGAGCTCCAACGGTGTGCACATTACCTCAAGCTGGCTCAAGGAAGGCCTTCTACCTCGCGGCATCACCCGCGATCTTAAATGGGGTACTGCTGTACCCCTCCAAGGCTACGAGGAAAAGGTCATGTACGTCTGGTTCGATGCTTGCATTGGATACGTGTCCATCACCGCCACATATACCGACGAGTGGGAGAAATGGTGGCGTAATCCCGACCACGTCAAGCTCTACCAATTCATGGGTAAAGACAACGTGCCGTTCCATACGGTAGTCTTCCCCTGCTCTCAGATTGGCACAAAGGACAAGTGGACCATGCTGAATACCATTTCTACAACCGAATATCTCAACTACGAGAGGGGAAAATTTTCTAAATCCAGAGGCATTGGTGTTTTCGGGAACAATGCCCAACAGACCGGCATTCCTTCAGACGTCTGGCGGTACTATCTTCTCTCCCACCGTCCAGAGACCGGCGATTCAGAGTTCGAGTGGAAAGGCTTCATCGACGGGAACAACAACGAGCTACTTAAGAACCTGGGCAACTTTGTCAACCGTGTCATCAAGTTCGTTAGCTCCAAGGTTTACAATGCGGTCGTACCGGATTATACCCAGTTCACCAGCCCATCTTTGGAAGAACACAAGCAGAAAGTCAACGAGTTACTCAAGAGGTACATTGATGAGTTGGAAGATGTCAAGATCAAGGCTGGCCTGACCACTGCACTGCACGTCTCGAGTTTGGGCAATGCACTACTCCAGGAAAACAAGCTGGATAACCGGTTATCTACTGAGGAGCCCGACAAATGTGCTGCAGTGGTTGGTCTCGCATTAAGCCACATTCATCTCCTGGCGTCCCTCATCCAACCATACATGCCCGATACCAGCGACGAGATCCTCAAACAGCTGAATGCATCCTTCCTACCGATTCCGGATAAGTGGGAAGCCAGCTCCATCCCCGTTGGACATCTTATTGGGAAGCCGGCATACCTCTTCTCGCAAATCAAACCAGAGAAGGAACAAGAATGGCGGGAGCAGTTTGGTGGAGAGGAGGCAAGAAAGGCAAAGGAAGAAAAGGCTGCTAAGGCTGCTGCCAAGAAGGCGGAGAAAGAGAGGAAAAAGGCAGAGAAGGCAACGAAGGCAGAGACAACAGCCGCGGTGTGATTTTGCTCACTTCAATTACATCTCCATGTTTACTTTGTTGTCTCTTCATACGTGCAAAGAAATAGTGTTTTCGATCAAGTTATTTGTATTAGAACTTTTCCTTTTCTGGCGCGTTGGAGATAGGCAAAGGGGGTTAGAACATGGGAATAACGTCACTGGGAACGGGAACGCCATTGGTTAGAATTGTGCTCTCATGAGCATTTGGCAGGGGGTTCAATGTTCCGCATGAATGCTACAATAGTTTTGGAGAGGAAAGCGGCGTCGTACGACAGGAGACTTCAAGCAAAACTTAAGCAGTAAAAACTATGCTAAGCAGGATAGGAAAAGTGGTTGAAGATTGTTATATTCCGGGGGCGTCGATGAGGCGCTACCATGCAAACTACTTGTCCTTTCTCATGCGAAGTGCGTGCAACCGAACACCCAGCTGGCAAAAAAGAAGAAAAGAAAAGAAGCACCGAACGGGGAGTTTCCGTGTCAACATTACTTCGCTACACTATCTTAGAGAAGGAAAAAGAACCCATCAAATTGGGCACAATCAACATGACCCAGGATAAAACCCCCTCTCAGACCCACACACCTTGCTAAACATGGGAGAAGCAGATTCGAAGCGAAGGTAATAGAAAATTTCCGCTGACTAAAAGGATATTCAAGAAAAAGTTCAGAAGGTGTGTGGTGTGAGCATCGTGTATGCTTGTAACCCACAACCTCTTTTGGTGGTGGTGAACGTGCTTAGTGCTGCACTGGTATCATACTGCAATCCTCTAACTCTGCCACACCCTGTTGCCTCCCTCCCGTCGTCCCATCAACCCCGACCTTTACACAGTGTCCATGGTAGCCACTCGAGGCCCAGGAGGCGCCACCGGCTTGGCCCCAACACTGTCCACTCGACTATGAGCAGGATAATCCTAGTACCCATTCATGGTCATCCGCTGGCTGTTCCTGCTCAACTCGCGGTCCGCAGCGGGAGAGATGGGTCGTGAGCCGTGGCCACCAACTGCTGAGCTCTCCTTTAGAGCAAGCAGCTGCTTGGCGCGGAAAGACTCATAATGGATCTGGGACGTAGTCTCGATCAGGTCTTGCAAGTGAGTGCGAGTGAGGAAGTTGCGAAGGTAAACGAATTCACAGTGGTTCTCATCTTCGACTATAATCAATTAGCAATGTCGCGTACGCGGCAATAGTGCGGTGTACCATTGATGAAACCCCAGCGGTTCTGACGGCCACGAACCTGCTTGCCATTGACAACTATGTTCTTCTCTGAGCCAACAACTGCAAAGGGAATGATGCTCTGTTGTAGATTAGCGAGATTAGCTCACGCATTATAAGAATCAACGAACCTTGATAGAGGTGTTGAGAGCAACCTCTTCTTGGTCATGCTCCTCGTTGTCGTACGGGTACATGCGCAGGTTGTGGAAGGCAAACTCCTCTTTTATCCGCTCCTTAAAGGCAGCACGCTCCTCCAACGTCAAACTATCGCTCTTGGCAATGACGGGTACTACGTTGACAAATTCGCTCAGCTTCTTGAGCACAACAATGTCAATGGGTTTAAGGCCGTGACCAGAAGGCTGGATGAAGAATAAGCAGCAGTGAATGCGGGTATCCTGAAGATAACGTTCACGCTGGGCGGTGAGTTCCTTGCGAAGGTAGGCACTGTGCTGGTCCTTTATGTACTTGACAATAGGGTCCCAGCAGCGCTCATTGTTGATCAGGTCGCCGTAGCCGGGGGTGTCGACGATGTTGAGTCGCAGGCGCACGCCATTCTCCTCGATGGTGTGCGAGACGGCCTGGATTTCGGTGGTCTGGCGAATGGGTTCGTCAGGCAGCATGCGACCCTTGCTGTCCATAAGGTGCGAGGCGAAGATAGTGTTGA
>Ga0247757_10001099_pt1 | contig 19542 bp, 24 predicted proteins | sample UWRJL126311R4_FD_180929 | JGI IMG/M metagenome (GOLD analysis project Ga0247757, IMG submission 180929) | Plant litter microbial communities from Arlington Agricultural Research Station in Wisconsin, United States - UWRJ-L126-311R-4 | ecosystem: Environmental > Terrestrial > Plant litter >... | reverse complement strand
TAAGCCTTAATAAAGCGTGATATCTAGCGTTCGCTAATAGGTGGAGGAGAAGGATCTTAACCACGCGCGGCGACTAGAATATCTGCCATGCGATATACACTGATAATCTATAGCGGAAATCCTCGTCGGTCTAGCTCTAGGATCTATACAACAAGGCTCTGTTCCTTAGTGAGTAGTAGTCGACGATATGGTGATCTCGTCTCATGCTTTGGTTGAACACCTCGAAGACGCGTCTATAGGGTCGATCGCGGTATATTATAGGATACTGCTAACTCGCGCATAGATAATAATGGATTATTCTGATAGGTAGCAATTGCAAGAGTAATTCTACCTTCTTTCTAGAGCCTCTGAGTATTCTGGGTGGACGGTATCGCGAATATTATAAGGTAGACGCGGGAATTCTGGTGGGGTGGCCAGCTTACTGTCCTGGCCAGGTTACTGTCCGAATACGTTACTGTCCGAATACGTTAACTAATAGTTAAGTTAACGTGTTTCATCACTCATCCGCCACCATCAGTCATCCGCCACTTCCGCCAAGGAAACGCGTTCATCCCACAACAATCGCGATGCCACTTACTCAGGATACTCAGAGGCTTCAAAAAGAAGGTAGACTAGCTCTAGCTATTAATGCTCTTCAGAGGGATAAAAATCTACGCGTTCAGAGAGCCTCTATACTATATAATATTCCTCGATCAACACTGCGGGATCACGTCAGTAGTACCCTCCTTCAGGCTACTGCTAATGCCTGGAAGCGAAAGCTACACCCTATAGAGGAGTAGAGCCTTGTTCTATAGATCCTAGAGCTAGACGGACGAGGATTTCCGGCGCAGATCATCGATGTATATCGCATGGCGAACTACCTACTCGCCGCGCGTGGCGAGGATCCTCTACTAGTACCTATAGGCAAATACTGGGCTCCACGCTTTATCAAGGCTCAGCCAGAGCTACAGACGAAATGGAACCGTATATTCCATTCACAGCGCGCCCTCTGCGAGGACCCTACTACTATACGCGCATAGTATCAACGCGTAGAGGATACACGGTAGATATATAGTATACTAGATGAGGATACCTACAACTTCGATGAGACAGGGTTCGCGATAGGTATCGCAGGGACGTCGAAAGTCGTTACTAGCATAGAGACAGTCAGCCAAGCAATCTCTATAAATCTAGGGAATTGCAACTAGGTCATATCTATAGAATGTATTAACGCGTGTAGATAGGCTATCTTACTATTCATCATCCTTCCTGGCAAGGTCTACTAGAACATCTGGTATTGCGGTCTACCTCCTAGCTAGGTCCTCGCAGTAAGTGATAATAGCTGGACGATAGATACACTAGGTTTCGAGTGGATACAGCATTTTAATCGGTGTACAGAGTCGCGTATACTAGGTAGATAGCGACTACTCATTCTAGACGGCCATAGTAGTCATGCAACACCTGAGTTCGATACCTACTATATATAGAACAAGATCTATACACTCTATATGCCGTCGCATATATCGCACCTTCTACAGCCACTAGATATAGGCTGTTTCTCGCCCCTAAAGGCAGCGTACAGGAACTAGATCCATGAGCTCGCACGCCAGCGCGTCTTCTATATCGATAAGGTAGACTTCCTAGAGATCTATTAACGCATTAGAAATATAGTATTATCAGCACAGAACATCCACGCTGGGTTCCAGGCATCAGGACTAGTCCCTGCATGTCCTGAACGCGTCCTCTCGTCGCTTACAGTCGTCAGGACGCCCTTACCACCTAGGACGCTAGCTGACGCTAAGGGCGCATGGGTAGCAGGGACGCCATCTAATACTGATCAACTGCAGCGCCAGGCTCGATATATACAGGATCTACTCCACCGTTCATCTCAGAGCCCTAGTACTCTAGCTATACGCAAGATAGTAAAGGGATGCGAGCTCGCGATGCAATCGAACGTAATACTCGCAGTAGAGGTCTTAAAGCTACGCTAGACCCTAGAGCGCCGTGAGCGTAAGAAGCGACAGCGCCGACAGTTTATTGCCTCTAGGGGCGCTCTACAGGTCGAGGAAGGGCAGAGGCTGGCTGCAGAGGCAGAAAGGGTGCTCCCTGAGGAGGGGCAGGATGCGACACCAAGGAGACAACGCGCGCCGCCGACATACAGCAAGTGCCATATACAAGGGCACACTAGAACTCAGTGTACTCAGAGATAGTAGCTATTATATGAATCTATCAACACCTTATTTGACTATCGCGTTGTAGAGCAATTGCTAGAAAAGGTGCGTGTTCCTTGGCGGAAGTGGCGGATGACTGATGGTGGCGGATGAGTGATGAAACACGTTAGCATAACTTTATTTGTTAGCGGAGAACAGCCACGGAGATGTTGTGTAACTTTTCATTGGGCATACCTGCAGGTTATCACGTGCTGCATGATCTCAGAAGTCTGGACTTTGCAACAAAATCCAAAGGTAGTATAGCCGCGGCTGACCTGTCCCACGGAGATTCTGCAAATACAGCTTGCAGAACCAAGGCATGGTGGCGGGGAATAATTGGGCTTTTATCTCAGACTATGGCTGAGCTTTAGGGTCGCCTCTTTCATGTACTGTTGCTCTTATCCGATTTTAGTAGACAGGCCATGCATGAACGCGTAGTTGAGTGTGTGATCAGCCAGTTGATCATCGTATCTGAATGCCGAGCTGGTGCTCTGTTTTTGATGAAGTATATAGAGTCGTTCACTTGAGACGTTAATCCAGCGACATACTCCTTCATCTTTGGCATACTTCTGCATATCGATTACACACCTAGCGGACAATGTCCTCCTTGTTTCACCCGAAGATTTCGTACGTCCCAGTCGCTGAAGAGGACCATTATGACGAAGAGTCTAAGGCAGACGGGGCTCATCCTCAGCTTGTCAGATTCTACCAAAAGAAGCCGTCTCGTATGTGGGTAGGGCTCCTTGTGGTTTGTGCGCTAGCTAGTGTGGGGGCCACATGGACCCTGGCATTTGTGACAAGCACCTCTGCGAAGGGGTGCTCAAGCAACGCCAAAGTTGCTGAGACCTGCGTTCGACCCCCTATCCGACGCGAATGGCGTACCCTTGCACGAGCCGATCGCAATGCGTATATCGCTGCCGTTCAGTGCCTCGCCACCAAACCATCTAAGTTGTACACCAATGGTTCGCGATACGACGACTTCCCTCGGGTGCACCAAGCTACTGCTCCGACAGCTCATCGTGTTGCATCATTCTTGCCATGGCATCGGTATTTCGTGCATGCCTACGAGTCTGCACTGAAGGAGTGCGGCTATGCTGGCGTCATTCCGTAAGCTGCCTTGATCGTGTGAGAAGTGGCTCTGACGAAAGTTTCTAGATATTGGGACTGGTCGCAAGACTGGAAGAATATGCCGCTGTCCCCAGTGTGGGATGTTGAAGGTGGTTTCGGTGGAGACGGGGAGCTTGGTAGCCCAACCACTGTAGGAGAGGGACGATGCGTGCGCAACGGGCCTTTCGCCAATTTTGAGGCGCATTACTACGGGGACGAAGCTGTACCTCACTGCCTTTCACGCGGATTTGCATCTGACGAAACTCTGTCGCGTATCGGAGAACCTATTTCGCCGGACGCATTGGAGCAACTGCGTAACAGCTCAGTGTCCTATGAAGAATTCGCTCCAGAACTCGAGCACCGCGCTCACACTTTTATGCGTGAGGGTGTACGGGGTGATTTCCGCGCATACACTGGACCATACGGTTTGTTAATTTGCATCTGTTTGTCCTGTACTTTGAACTGACCAAACCACAGACCCTGTTTTCTTCCTTCATCACGTCAACCTGGATCGTTTGTGGAGTCTTTGGCAGGACTCAGCCACGGGGGGTGCTACTGCTTATGGAGGTCTTCGATACGGTGATTCTAGCCCGTCAGCAGCTACGCTCGACGACGTCCTAGATGTTGGTGGATTACTGCCGAATATTCCCGTCGCTCAAGTGATGGACACTACAGACAACTTGTTCTGTTATCAGTATTAGAGATCAATCATTAGCGGTTCGGCTAGATGATGGTAATGGTTTTGCTCTCAGCTGCTTCATATTCCCGAAGCAGTATATGAAGGCCTTCGTTGGGAAGACTGAAATATCCAACCCTGGTGAAAATATCTTCACTTCCGTGCTGGGGTATTAGGAGAAGACCGTCAGCGCCACTTATTTGAGACAATTCTTTGTCATCATGAGTTTCGTCTTTATCGTGTAAACATAGTTGTATGGCGACTACATAAACATCTAGCACTTTTGGATAGTGAAACCCTACGTCGTCTATTGCGACTTCGGCAGGCGGTGTGCCTACTTGTAACCTAGACTGAGTCTGCTGGAAAATCAAACTACCAGCAATGCAGTAGCCAGCACCGGCTAGGCGGTGTCCCTGGACGGTCGCGCGAATAAGCTTACATCGAATCTGGAGGGACGCATATGTCAGTTCGCCGGTGACGCTAGTTTTGACAGACGTATTCTCTAATTCGCACAAGGTTTGTTTTCCCGAGCACACCCCATGGTAACGCGCGAGGAAGCCAATCGATATTTTTGCGTTGTCGCTTGCCCAACTCCAAGTCGGCGCTCTCCATTTCGTAAGCTTTTGAGGAGCAGCTCCTGATGCAAGACAAGTCAGTGATTTGATCAGTCAAGTCAATGCGACTAGGGATGGGGCAAAATGGCTGATACTTCTAATAAGATGGGGGTGCTCTAAACTACAAGTAGTATAGTACGAACCTGCTACTCGTATGTCTACATCTTTGTAGGGTACCCTGAACCAACACAGTTCGTCTAGTATACGATTGTACCATAGACCAGCCAACATATGATCACCCAGGGTTTCACCAAACTGCTGAGCTATACCCTGGATGGCCAATAGCTTGTCTTCATCTTTAGTTAGTCCACATGAAGTGTAATGGCCACGGAACATTGCCCATTTCACGTACAGGTCGTTTTTCGTGGGAATTCTACTTCTAGTGGATTTCGGTTCATGTGGAGATTCATCGGGGTTCCGGAGCTGAAGTTTGATGAGATCCTTTTTCAGATCATATGGTTTGTCGGCCAAGTCTTTGATTTTAAATTCCGGTAGCTCACGAGGATAACTCTCACAAGATACATTCTCGTAGCATTCCCAGGCCAGTTGAGTTTTGGTGAAGTGCATAATCCGCGAAGATAAATGTCGCTCTTGGCAGACCCAGGCTCTTGAATTTAGGGGGGCCTCTTCGACAGCTATTTTCCAAAACTCTGCAATGTCGCACCAGTATGATCCGCTTGGATCGAAACTCGAATGCGTATCTAAGGCCCAAGCTGTCTTTATGCACCGAGGTCGCAGGAGCCTGGGATCTCTCTGGAAAAACAGACCACCATCACTATCTCCCGCAGCTGTCGCCGCAATAGTGCATGCTGCTCGACTATATACATCACTCATGCGACGAGCCTCAGTTACCCAGTCAGTTTCATTGTCTTGAGCGATGCATCTATTAAGAGTAAGATAAGTTCATTAGATCTGCATTGACATACAGAGAATCAATCCACAAAAATTGAATGCGAAGCATGTGTGTGACGAAAACCGCGTCTTGAAACGTTTTAGGGAGAGCTGACACAGGAATTCCATCTTGCAAGATTGAGCTGGTTTCTTTTGTTAGCATGATAGGCTGCTTCTTGCCCCAACAGTGTGAAAGACAAATATAAGGGCCTTGATCATCAAGATTTTGCGCATCGCGTAAACGGACCAGACTATCTACGGATTCACCTATATCAAGTATCCTAGAAGGGTATACCGCTGAAGATGATTGTTGAGGTCTGCACCAAAAATGTTTGGCACGGCATTCCTCGAGTTTATCACGAAGAAAGTCAACCCCAGAGCGTGTATCATGCGACAGAAGGATCGGCGGCTCTAGAATATCCGCCATTCCTAAACTTTTAGATTACTAAATGCGTATATTATGGTCATATGGAAAACATACTCTTCATTGGAGTCATGACAACCTTGTTTGAGTACATCAGCCTAGAACCGTTGGCGAAAAAGACATTCATTGCAAACGCCAATTCTATGCCATATTCGGTACGTATCTTCCACGAAAGTGTTTGCAAATCTTCTCCTCGGTCGGGCAATGAGCATTGACTCCAAGCGAATGAGCAGACGGTGCAAGGTAATTCCAGTGCCGTTTTGAAAGTATCGGTATGGGGATGATGGATACATCCGTCATTTTCGTATGAGAATGAGTAGTCATGAAATAAAAGCTTTTTGCATGGTCCACAAAATTGCCCGTCCAGGTACTCGTCTGGCATATCGAGTAAGGCACTGGTGAGTGAGTGCTAGGTGCGCGAAAACACAGCAGGCATATAAGAAATCTTCGTATTTTTCTTTATAGCACAAGTCCCTTTTGTAATGAGGGAAGCGCTATTATCTTAGGATTCTTTGACTTGCGTATAGGACGCAATCCATGTTTCGCGTATGAATTAGAAAAAACTGAAAAATATGATTCCTGTTGCGGAAGAAGTGTAGGCCGGGTGGGATAAATGCTGCCTAGCGAAGCCAAGACGTTTTGAAAGGATCGATCAACAATCTAGCTGGGAGCTTCATCTATGCCGGAAAAGTTTATATACGTTGAACTCTTAGTTATAAGCTCGTACTAAGAGGTGGATCAGGATTCAGGACAGGCCGACAAACCTGGTGAACATAGCCAAGATCTTGCCTGTTGCATACTGACTCAGCATTGACTCAGCACCTTGCAGCTTAAATTTCTGCTCGGCGTCGCTCCTCATTTCCTCCTCATAGAAAGTTGAAACCCAGATTATTTGACTTGCGCCCGCTTCATGGGTATCGAGTTGTATTAGCTGGGGAGACGAATATACGAACCTCCCCAAGAACCGCCTTCCTCTCTCCAATAGGCCCGCCGGTTCCGTAGTTTCGAGACATTCTTTTCATCCGCGTGCCTAGTTGCCCTCGCCGAACTTAGGGGCCGAGGTCCTTGAATGGTGGCGATTTCGTGACCACCCCCTCTTCACACTGCTTTTCGATATTGTTAAAACCGGCACGATGGATGCATAGGAGTCTCTGGAGTGACGCGTTCCGCTCGCTCTAGAGCTACATCGCCACAAACATGGCCAAGTCATCCATAACGAAAAAGACGCGGCCTGTGAGGACTGCGGCATTGACCATGAAGACGAAGGATATAGATGATCTGATCCTGCGTCTCGATACGATGGCCCTTAATGGCGACAGCGACGAGGAAGAGGCAACAGCAGCCTCGCAACCCTTCCGGTTCTTCGATCTGCCCTCAGAACTGCGCCTCCGTGTCTACGAACACCTCCTCATCTTCCCCAAGACGCTCGATCTCGACCCGTCGAATACCCGCATACTTGTCCCGCGTCTGAAACTCTTCTTTGTAAACCGCCGCATGCACACCGAGGCCTCGCACGTCTTCTACAGCCGTAATACGTTCCGCATCTTCGCAATCCACGGCCGTTTCTTCCACACCAAGCGTCAGCTGCTTACGCGTCTGCCTTTGTGCTATATCGAGCATCTTACAAGTCTCGAACTGCGCCTTGGCCCTGGCTGGACAAAACCGCCCACAGGATGGGTAGTAGATGGCAAGTTGGCACTCGCATATGCGAAGAACGTCCGACTGCTCAAGATATTCGTCGAGTGTGATCCTGCGAGCGATCCTGTATTTGAAGGGTTTCGCAACAAGGACCACGGCGATGAGCAGAGTTTCTACACGCAGTTTTGCGTAGCTATACTAGCCTCGCTGTTCGAGCAACTAGTTGAGCTAGCAAGGGTAGAATTTGATGCTTACCCAAGCGTATCGAGGAGCAGTCCGCTGCTCCAGACATTAGTGGATAAGACCAAGCAGGGAGGCAAAGCTGTTCTTTGGGGGCCTGAGCGGGGCTGGGATAAGATCGTGGATGTAGACCTGGGCGGGATGCTGCAGAAGCTGGGTATTGGCACTCTCTGAGGTACATCCTAGCCAGTCCAAGATGCCTTGCATGCCTTGTCCAGCTAACGGTTACTCTCGACTCGTCTGGGAAAGAGGAGGGAGCAGCAGCAAATAATGAAACAAGGACGGCCCTGCAGTTGCCTTGTTCTCACTATACCGTCGATATTGAACATGCTCGACGCAACATGTACTGGTTGACCTGCTGGTCGCCGAATGTTATAGTATATATGAACAGATGGCCCAAAGAAAGAATCAATGAGACAGTATCTTCAGGATTATACACAGACCTTTAACATCCTCTCAACCAGTCCCTTAGCTGCACGTAATGCGATCACAAGCTAACATGGCCACGCCGCCCTCTTCCACAATCACGCCCTGCGCCCACCTCTTTACTACCATGCTTTGTTCCCCCCTTTTTCGTCCACCCACAAACTGCAACTTCTCATTCCCAACAACACCAGTAGTAACCGTACCATTGCTCGGCGCACCAAGCCCCTGAACAACCCCATTCCCACCCTGCACAACATTCGAATAACTCGTCAGCATAGTTTGTACACCCGACACGAAATCCTGCCCATCAAACTCGCAGTGCCCACCCTGCGGAGTATTATCCACCGTCTGCAGCTGGTTGATCTGGTCAGCAGACAACCCAGCGTCTGCAGCCAACTGCTCGTATGCGACGACAGCCTGGGGAATGCTCCCCTGCAGCAGCTGCAGCTCGCTCTGTGTGCTCTGGTAATGAATGCGCAGCGAGCTCATAACCTGTGCTGCGTTCTGGAACTGCACTTGAGGCGGCATGGCTCCACAATTAAGTTCCACGGCGCTGTTGGCAAAGTTCTGCATCTGCGCAGGAACGAAGAAGCCGCTCATGAGCAGCGAGCCGCCGGACACGCCAGTGAATTTGACGGCATTACTATCGAAGGCGACGAGTTGTGGCATCATGGTCTGCACGAAGTCATTAACCGCTTGGGCGTGGGCAACACCGTCGGTGCGTTGGAGGCCGGAGCCGCCGCCCCAGAAGAGGTTTGGGTCGGGGGCGAGCAGGGCAACGCCCATAGTGTTGGCTTGGACGTTCTGATTAGGGAAGTCGAAGAAACTTTGGCCGCCGTCGCCGTGGAGGAGGACGTTGACGCCTACACGAGAGTTAGGCATGACAGTCTAGACAAATATATAGGATTGAACGAACCCATTGTTCCATTTGCATTCGTGGCTGCTGCTCCAGGCACTCCGCTTGCAGCCATGAATTGATCCGCTGGAGCAGCAATTTTGAATCTGATAGGAAGTCCATTGACATTGACGGTGTCATCCAATATCATCGACCCATCTGCGGCTTGGGAAATGCCCTGTGGAATAGCCGCCGCCTGCTGCTGTGCTGTCTTCCGAGTACGACCTCCTCTCTGCGGTGCACACGCCGCGAGTGCTATCAAAGAAGTAAACGCTAGTTTATACATGCTGAATACAACGGTAATAAATAGTGCACAGCACAATATAAATTGATACAAAAGAATCGAAGAAGCTGCGGACCGGCCGAAAGAATTGAACTACTGCAGTGCAACAAGAGAAATGGGTGGAGCAATCACAAGGTCGGAGGGAGAGAGGTGGAGAAGATGGGGAGGTCCCTACGGCCTGCTATGTATTCGTGTGGAGCTTCCACATCAAACAAAGCCCAGAAGCCAAGGCACATTCTGTGATGGATCCGAGAGCTTACTACACTGTTTTGAGCTTAACGAGTCGTGGATAATAGCCGCTGCTGATGGCTTTGTTTTGGTGTCCAGACGTTGTCACACTGGAGGTATGGCATGGGCGTTCTGGAGGCATGCATGTTTCGGAGGTGCTTTTAGCGAAGATGCGCCTCATAAGCTGTGCTGGCCGGGTTCGTTCAAAGTACCGAGACTAACAGACTTTAGGATATTGATTTGGGCAGAATCTTTGCAGTTCTATCGAAAACATGGTCCAAAAGATAGGTTTAATATGGCCCATGTTGAGAGTAAAAGTAAGATACCTGGTTGCAGGTTAGCCCTACCCTGCCTCAGGCAATCGGCAATTTTTGCCTGACAAGATGGATGAAACGCGGCGGCGCCCCGCGTTTGTTTGTACAAATGTCGAAATCTGCGATTGTAAAACGCGGAAAAGATCCAACAGAGATACGATGGCACGGTTCAAGACACCTCTGCTGAGAATCATGCTGATTACTACACACGTTGGCCAGGCGCATCAATTCTGTCAATCATACTTACTGTGGAAAGAATATTCAATAATATGTTCAGCCATTGCCATCACGAAAAATGTAGTTCTTTCCACCAAATCCATAAAGCAAGCGGGCACACGTGTTGATCATTCAGGATTTCCTGCAGTCACTACCAGCATAATACTGCTCGCCCACGGAAGGATATCGGCTGACTGGAGGCCCCAATATTGAACTGTGGATCTATCACCAAAGATCTCGACTTCGTCGTTTGAGGACCATTTCATTGCTACTTTTTTGCAATGACTACCCCAAGCCTTCGCCCCATGAATGCATTTCGCCATTTCCGTGAACCCATGAATTGTGCAGAAGAGCTAGAAAGAGACACCTTACATCACCACACCGGAGTTACTGGCAATACGCTAGGAGCTGTTAGTAAACAGTATACCAGTTCTGTAGGCATTACATACCGGCCAGAGCTCAGCAGCCTCCTTTCCAACTGGGCCAGTGATGGCAGAACCCTTCATTTCACCTTTTGGATTGACAATCTGTATACTGTCAGTTCCTGACCATACCCAGCATTATCTGTGCTACTGACCACTCCAGCGTTATCCTCGAAGTATAGATATACACCGTCACCCCTCCTCCACGGCTTGCTTTGTCGGACTACAACTGCGGGCATGACCTTCTTTCGGAGCTCAGGCTTTCCCTTCTTGACAGTAGCCATGACCATGTCGCCGACACCAGCAGCTGGGAGACGGTTGAGGCGCGCACCAATGCCCTTGACGGAGATAATGTAGAGATTACGGGCGCCAGAGTTATCGCAGCAGTTCATGACGGCTCCGCTATTTGCAATTAGCCCATATTCAAATAAATTTCCACCAGCCAGCTGATTCGATTGCCAAGTGCGGAGGAGTTATTGTGCGAGAGCGACGTACACAGGCAGACCGAGGGTCATCTTGAGCTTGTTGCCGGTGGCACCGCGACTACATTCGAGTTAGCCATCGTTTCGTGGTATACGGCGGCCTTGCAATCGCCTAGGGAGTGGTATTATGCATACCCACGCTTAGACGCCATTTCGACAGGTTATGGGGAGAGAGATGCGTGGGGCGGATCTGGTTGCGTCGTCGCAGGATGTCGTTGTCGAAGTTCGCGAAATCGTAAAGGCGAAATGGCGTTGTGCGGGACCTCGCTTCAACGAATTTCCGAAGGCACTAGTCTACTCGAGGCTAGCGTCATATGGCCTCAACACCTCAGATTTCAGAGAAAATCCGACAAGCCCACAAGTATTTGATTGTCCTGGTAGCCTATTATGCCTCTATTTCAGGCTAACTACTTGTGTTCGTATCTTTCAGGGTATCATGGTCGATCTTCTCCTTCGATAAAACCACGAAATCCATGACCCATATGCACAATTCTGCCATCACGGAATTCCCCGGAATTTATGCAAAGTTGTCAAACCACTGATTCATTTCGTGTCTTCGTTCAGGTATAAACTATTCACTGGCCCTTATTCCGTCTTCAGATCAACTGTAATGGCAGACTTGAAAGGGTAGATTACTCCAACTGTTGAGTCCGCGATGGGCAAGGTACATTTGAGACTCGTCTGAAAGTGCAAATTTTGCGGGTCTATCACCTTTCAGAAGGATGCAAACCAATGAATCTATTTCTGGTATCGTTAGATCACCAAGGAATAGGTCGACCCGATGCACCTTCTTATCCCGGATTTCCTCATACCACTTTGGATTGCTGTGGGCGAGAAAGTAATTCAGGTTAATAACATAGTCATGCTCCGACCGGGTATTGAATGCAAGAAAGTCATTCAAGGAAGGCACATCAGGTAGCATTGGCTGCAAACCCAGTTCACCCATCTGTCTTAGCCATGGTTGGTCGGCATCCCAGCACTTTAGTATGTTATGCCAGTCCCCAGCAAAATACCATGGTACGAAGGCAGCATTAAAATCCTTACGGGCCATTCGCATACGGATAAGAGGTGTAAGATTCATGGCAGATGGAGGAATGGGATCCCAGTAAATCCAGAGGTTCTTTGGAGTATCGTTTCCAGATTCGAAGTGTGTGAAAGTCCGGTGGAAAACCTCAAAATACACCTCGACATCATGGTAATGGATACAGACACTTGATTTCTGTGTCCATAGAGGCCGGTACTCAGCTCGAATCTGTCTGCAAACTTGCGTTAGACCGAAAAACTTGCGAGCGGAATCATCCTTGGATCCTCGTGACCAGTCTTTTTCCTTGCCACGAGAGCGATAGAGACCACAGCGACGAGAGAGAAGAGGTATTCCGAATCGCCAGCCAACAAGTGAACAGTCCTCGATAGCAAAGTCGTAGATTCGGTTGCGGATTTCTACACTGGTCAGTAAACAGCTCAATGTTGCACTCCGTGAACTCTTCACCTGCTGGTAAATCTAGGAGGTAAATTCGAGGTGTTTGCTGGCCTATGTCTGCTTCTGTTAGCATGTTAGCCATTTCATCTCGCGGAGTATCGTTGGGAAGATAAGAAGAGTGGCGCGGTCTTAAGGCTTATGTATTGGGAAGGTGCCCAAACGCGTGACTGCGGACGCGGACTTTCGTCACTGACGCACCGGCAGGTGGCGTAACAAAGTGCGCAAGGGATCGAGCTCACTGTTTGCCACAAAAATGGCGGAAGTTTCAAGTCCGACTGATCCACGCATATGATTGGACAATAAAGTAATATGAGGTCTTCGTATTAATGGATTATTTATCTCTATCTTCCTGTAAGATTGTCAAACGGCACCTTGATGAGCCAGACATTCACTGCTGAAGTTGTAAGAATATGTACCGAAAAGGCCTGGTAAAGTGGAAGTCTTGGCTCAAATACATGGCACACAAACATGGTGAAGATCCGTATGTATCTAATTATAAATGCTGAATCATGCTACCACAGAGCTGCCAGAGATAAAAGCTTTCTCTATAAGGTATTACTAGCACACTTCAATGATTAATGCTCATTTCCTTCTCATCATGATTATCCCAAAAGATCCCAGCGTTGGATCAAGCCTGCTATTGAGCGACTTGATATTTTCCGAGACCTATGACTGGCCGTGATTACTAGGACCTGATATTTGATGTTCTTGAGAGCCGGAGATGAAAGTGGGGGCGCTGGTGGCATCTTGAGAGTTTAAATGGGGTTGCCGGCCATATGCAGCATCATTCTGAAGCCGTCGGATACTGTATCCATAATTGTAGTTTGGCGCCATCTGTGGCATGGACTGCACGTATTGGCCGTAGGGCTGCGTGTATGGGCTGTAAGGTGGCGCATATGGGCCGTAGGCTGGTGCCATTGGACCATATGGCTGTGCAAACGGATCATAAGGGGATGGGACCTGAGCGTATTGCTGCGCAAACGGAACGTATGGTTGCGCATATGGAGTATAAGGTTGCGTAATCGGAGCATAGGGCTGCAGAACTGGGCTGTAAGGCTGCAAAATCTGGCTATAGCCTATCGGACTAGCCTGAGGGTACATAGGGGGCGAATGAATGGTCGGAGGTGAGTGAACCTGATTCTGACTCTGGCCTGTATTGTGACGACGATGACGACGGTGATAATCATCTTCTCGCCTATTGATGTTGGCACTGGTGGCGTGTAGTTTGTGTTGATTGATACCTACCTAGCTGCAAACCTGTTGAATATGGGTGGAAAGGGCTGGCGTCTCTGTCGCATTATCTCACGGTCGCGCAAAGCTTCTGGAAACCTTCCTGTTCCGAGACTCATGAGCCTGTATGGGCCGTAGCGGAACGCGTGGCGGACGAATATCTTGAGGCATAGCTCTTGATTTTTGATAACCGGGTCGGTCTCCACAGGATCATTTTCATGAACGGGCTCTGCGCGAAGAAGTGCGAGGCGAAGTCGATCGATGGTGATGATGCTGTCATCGAACAGAGGCTAAGGTTTTATAATATCAGTGCACCATAGCATGTTCTGGGGTTACTCCACTTACGATAGTATGCACAAGACCCTCGATACGTGCGATTTCTTCAGCCCATTCATCCTTACTCTTCTCTCGGTAGCCTGCATCCTTTCCGAACGCCCGCTCTAAGAATGGAATGAGCTCAGTCGTCGTCCATTCGCGGCTTAACGTCGCCATAGTTCTTAAACTTTAAGATAAGTCTCAACAAGCTGTGAGGGATTCATCCTCACTCTTGCTAAGGATTTGTCATAAATCGCGGGTGTGGCTGATATCGCGCGTGCAGTCGTAGCTGCGATTATGTGGTTGAGGTTAAGGTCGAGTGTACTCGGTCGGGAATTTGTAGGCATATGCAACGCCGCGTTTGATGGTAAAGTTTTTCCAGTTTTTAGATGAATTTCGGAAGGTCGTTTGCAATTTTTATGGTGTGTTGCCTAATTCACTAACTAATATTTCATTATCCATTGTGAACACTCACGAATGACATTCTTTCCCGTTCAACAAGCACAAGCCTTAGCGTATATAAATCTATGCTGATGTGCACAGAGACATTTCCCGAAATAATCCATATCGCTGAAAGTCAAACGTGGGTAAGAGAATAGAATTCATTGGAAGACTTGCAAGGTAGCTACCGTATTTTGTCCAGCTCCGAATACCCTGTACGCCTGGCTCATGCGATCCTTCTAAATTCGCCTTCTAGGGTCTAGTCTTCACCTGCAGCATTGTTGCAGCAAATAAGCTGCAGGCTGAGTAAACCGGTGAAACAAAAAGTAGTTATTGTTAGCTACCCCAGATGACGTACGCCTTCGCTCAACCTGGTCGCAAAGTCACTCTTTTCATCCTATGGTCCAGTAACCATCCAGCCTACTGATAGGCGGTGCACTGATAAAGCATCAAATTTATGATGCTGAACACGTATTATCCTGTTATCTCTGGCCTCATATGCGCCCTATATGACTTTCGGTCTGAGAGATACATTGGCGTGCAAGCGATGGGCTGAGGCTGACCTTTGTCAAATCCATATAAGCGAGGCCCAGCTCGTTTCACAACGGGACTGTCCCAGCCTAATGAGTTATTTCTATTAGTTAATTCCATTAGAAACTCAGCGCGAAACACTCAAATGACTACTTCGTCCGGGAATATTCTAGACAGTCTGGTCATCGGATACCCTAAGCTTGCAGGGCAGATGAGCTTGATACCAGAGCTGCAAATCTTTCGTAATTTCGGCGCTTTGAACGCACGAAACCTGTTGTACTTGCAAGCAGAATTAGAAGTGTTGGAAAAAAAATTAATCGAAAAAGAGACTGAGGATAGCCGAGATCCAAGGAATAAAAGAAATCGCTATGCGATCGATTTCGAATGGCTGAATGAACCTATTGACGATGAGGACACAGAACAGAGGGATTTGGTCCGGAAAATACAAGAAGTGTTAGAGAAGTACAGTAAGTAGTATAAGGAAGATCCATAGTTTAATTTAACGTTTGTACTAGACTGTGCACTTATCCACCAATCAATCATCAACAAATTCGAGGCACCGGATCCATGGGACTTACAATATATACAGCATTTTCTTTCTTCAAACGCAATGGGTCCTCTGGCCTTGATAGGCCAAGACTGCGATATATGGGGGTCGATCCAGAACCCAAAGGGTTATCGCCATGATCTTGTGGGATTGAAACCACGGAGGAAAAATGACCCATTCTCGAGGGTGGTATGTGCGAATGCTGTGCACCTGTTCAGGTGCGGATTATCTCGTATCAAAAACCCCTCTCAATTTCATGGGACCGTTGGGTATGAAGACACTTCTGTCAAGAGACTGACACGTTGCGTTTCTAACATAGTTGCCTCTCTGATGCCGATCCTGTCAATTGTCATACTTTACAATGTGTCCACGATTCAAGCGAAGCTCGGTATCATCGCAGCTTTTAATGTACTAATGTCCGCATGTATAAGTGTTTTCACAAATGCCAGACGATCAGAGGTGTTTGCGGTGGCTTCTGCGTGAGTTGGGGCCGTTCCATGCATATGTTTATGCTCACTATTTCTAGATTGGCTGCCGTTCAGGTGGTTTTTATCAGCGCACAAAACACATAAGATCACGTGAATGGATTAGAAAATATTTTCGAGGAGATATGCAGACACAGGGGACAAATACATCACATCACCTAGCGAGAAGGCAGTAAAAACAATGGGTCTACCATTATCAAGTTTTTATCGAAACTCCCCTAAATATGACATGCAATGTTGAATATCTCTAGCCCAGCTTTTAGATACAATCTACTATGACTACAATGACTACTATTCCCCTTTGCTTCCCCTTCTCTTCTCCCGTGCTCTTGCCTTCTCGGCCTCATTGTCCTTGCGTCTTTGTTCCTGGGCTTGCTGGTGTGCATCATTATTCTCTTCTGTCAACAGATTAGTAAGAGACAGCGTTTCTACGAATTAATAAGCTTACTGTCGACTGCTGGAAGGGGTGTACGCCATCCGGGGTATCCGAACGGAACATCGAGAGAGACGAGTTTGTACTTTGAGAGCATCTCGCTACCGAATATGATTTCAAACTCCTGCGGTCCCTGACAGACTTCGAATTCGGCATCGTAGAGCCTCGTACCAAAATTCCAACCATCCCATTGCCAAGGCTCGTCGGCCGTCCAGCGGCCTTGTACAGTTCCAATAGATATGGTGCGACCTCCACCAGGATGGCTAAGGATGTGTCGCGCTGTCCTTTGTTCGAAGAGGACTCTATTGAACTTTAAAAGAAACTCCTCGGAAATGAGGTTGACAGGGTTTCCTGTATCGAACTTGACTTTTGCATAACGAAGTCGCTCTGTTACGCTGCCGGTATCGTTGTGGACGTAAAGAATGATCTTAATAACTCTTTCAAAATCCTCATGGCAAATTCCCGAGCGGATATCACCATGGAGGGGTGTTATGCACGACAAAAAACCACCCTAATACGAGTTAGATTAGGTGCTAACGAGCGAGCAAGGTCTGGATTAGTTACCATTATTGTGAAATTTCTTTGCCCAAGGCCCGGATACTCCTAAGACTGAATGAAAGGAAAGTTATATTGAAAGGAAAACGTCGTAGAAAAAGGAGAAAACGCGAACGGTTCACAGCTTTGCTGGCATATGGTGCCATATTTAAGTGTTTTTGCCACAATGTTGAGGGTATGACTGTTTCTGCCACGCATCAGTAAGCCCGTGGATTCATGTCGCTTTCATAATACCGTAGGCAGCCGTGTACGGTCCCCGATCCTCGACCGAGGTTCATCTCTTCCCACTGTACCTCTCAGCCTTCCTTGTTTATCCTCGTCCCTCGTGCCAATTACAAACCTCCCCGGAATCTAGCGGATGGTTTTCGACGCGTTAGTTCCCGCTTGAGTGACTAATACACTAAATTCTACCATATTGCCGGATGTCGAAATTTATCTAGTGCACGGGGTCCGTAGAAGCCAGACATGGCACTCGCCTATGTCAGGTGCTCACACATGAACGCTGAGCTCCAATTGTACGTTTTCGATGTTTTCGTCCTACTACACATCATCTCAGGTGCACAAATTGTACAAAACATGGTGTTCACGTCCTCACATAACCTTCCGGGCGGAGGTCCCGTGCCGCTGCTCAGCCTCACTTCCACTCCCCTTATCGTGACTTGCTCGCCTCGAACGAGAGCCTCTTGTGAGGTATTGTGTCACAGTGTCTGGATCTGGCAGTTGCGCTTATCTGTGTCGCCACAGCTTTCACCCATATTCGTTCATGCCCAACTGTTGTGATAGCCCAAAAACGAATATCCCTACGTACACACCGCCCCTCCAATCCACGAATTTCGGTCTAGCCCGCGGCCGAACAATCGCTATATCGACGTGGCTGGCTATGCATGAGGCATCAAACCGCCCAGAACATCAACAATGCCTCAAACGCCGACACGCCGACACTCCGGCTCGCCAGGGTTACGCAACACAACATCAGCCACACAAGGATTAGTAGCTAATTATATTCTGAGAGTGCCTTGCGGCTGGCTTGGCAACAACCGTGGTTTGTAAGATACCGGTCCCGACGTGGAAAAAGGACTGTACATTAGAAAAATCGTTCACCGGCTTAATTCCGCCGCCCCTCTCAACACACCCCACTCGGCACAACAAAGCTATTCGTCCTCTTCGACGAGCTATACTTCGCGCCCTGCCCCAACCCCCTCTTCGCGAACCCCTCCCAAATCTCGCACGCATTCTCCCCGCCGGTAAGCGCCGTATCCGCATCGAGGATCGCATCCCTCGCAGACACAAAGTTGGGATTACACGGCTGGAGCGCGAGGCCATCCAGCACGAGCTTCATGGTGAGGTACTTTCCATCTGTGGGGACGCCCTTTGAGTCGAAAGACGGGGTGGGCGCATCGTTCTTGCCGTGCTTGTCGATGAGGTTCCACATGACCTCGTAGAGAATGGTGGCCCACACGGTGCCGATCTCGTGGACCTTGGTCAGGCCGTCGTTGCTGTTGTACACCAGGGGGTTGGTGTCCGTGTTGGTCGAGTAGACGTATTTGCGGAGGCCCTTGGCGTCGCCATAGACCCATGCGCCCATGGGATAGTCGGTCGTGCGCTTGTCGCCGGACTTCAGACGGATGGCGGTTGCGTAGAAGTCGCCCCAGCCTTCGCCCATACCGCCGGCTTCGAGAATGCTGAGGCAGCCTGAGTTGGCGGGACCGCCGGTCAGACGGTTGGAGAGGCCGTGGGTATATTCATGAATAATGACGCCAGCCTCGAAGCTACCGTCGCGCCAGGGAGTTGTGCGGTTCCACATGTACATTCGCATGCGCGGACGCTGTCCATCGGGCGGAGTCGCAAAGTTGGCGTTGTTAAGACCGGCACCATCTTGCGCATTCAAATACACGAAGTCATTGCCTACGCCGCCTTGACCGTTGTTGTTGGTCTCGAAGTTGCCGGCTTTTTCAGTAAAACCCAGCTTGTAAAGGAGGTCATGATAGGTGTTCGCGGTATAGAAAAGCTGAGTGATAGAGGCATTGACGTAGCTCTTCCATTCAGAATCGCTCGTGCTGTATGGATACCTGAAGCTGAGGTTTTTGCTGTCTGGGCGGGGTTGGTTGAGCGGGTCATTCTTGTTATCCCAGTTGCTTTGGGCAACACCATTGTTGCCCCATGTGGTGGTATAGTTCTTGGTGCCGTCACTGTGCCAACCGAATTCACTACTCACACGGTCGAAGGGATCGGTGACGACGACACGCGAACCTTCAGTGGGATCGTTAAGTCCCCAGGGGCTGGCAAAGTAAGCTATGCACTAAGGGATAGGGAAGATGATGACCTACTAGACTTCATAGGTGGCATCCGCACCGTAGTCGACTACATGGTGGATTTGTTCACCGTTCTGCGCATCGACGTAGGACAGGAGCCAATCGCTACCCACATCTGTCTCCACCCTCCAGCTAAGCACTAGCTTGTCACCCTTCTGTACATAGACA
>Ga0247757_10001097_pt1 | contig 19554 bp, 18 predicted proteins | sample UWRJL126311R4_FD_180929 | JGI IMG/M metagenome (GOLD analysis project Ga0247757, IMG submission 180929) | Plant litter microbial communities from Arlington Agricultural Research Station in Wisconsin, United States - UWRJ-L126-311R-4 | ecosystem: Environmental > Terrestrial > Plant litter >... | reverse complement strand
CGCTGGGTGGGTGCCCGCGTCTCGGTGCTTCCCCGCCGGGCAACCTCATCTGCGGTCGGCGATCGTCTTTCGTCGTGCGCGTCGCCCTCCTCCAATTGCCCGGCGGAGAAGCACCGGGCCACGTGCATGACCGCCAACGCCGGGGAGCCGCGTACAGCGACCCCAAGCGATCGCGATCATGGCTGTGGCCCGGTGCTTCTCGCCCGGGCAATTAGAGGGAGGCGTCGCGCAGCACGAGAGACGTCCTCCGACGGCAGATGAGGTTGCCCGGGCGGGAAGCACCGAGCCGCAGACACCCGCCCAGCCAGGCGAGACGCGGGCACCACCCCGCGCAGGCGAAATGAGAGATGAGCGCTGCGCGACCCCACCAACTGGGGCCCGCCGAGAGAGAAGAGAGAGGGGCTAGCGGGTGGCGGGTGGGGCCAGGAGGCCCAGGCGGCGGGCACGGGTGACCGCGTCGCGGCGGTCGTGCGCGTCGAGCTTGCGGTAGATCTGCTTGAGGTGCGTCTTGACCGTGTTCACCGACACGAACAGCTCGTCGGCGATCTCCCGGTTGGACATCATCGTCGGCAGGTAGCGCAGCACCGCCAGCTCGCGGTCGCTCAGCTCGGCGGCCGGGGGCCGGACGGCCGGCTCGGCCGGTGCGACGACGGCGACGGGCCGCCCGGCGACCCGCGCCGACAGGCGCTCGATGAGGTCGCGGGCGAAGTCGACGTCCGCGGTCCGCGTGCGGACGTGCTCGTCGAGCAGGTCGAGCACCTCCTCGCCGCGGACGAGGAAGGAGACGCGGCACTGGAACGGCGCGGCGAGCGCGAGGGCCGCGGCGAACGTATCGCCCGCCGCCGTCTCCTCGCCGAGGCGGTCATGGGCCAGCGCGCGCAGGACGAGCGCCCCCACCCGGGAGGTGGGCAACGCGGCCTCGCCCACCCGCTCGTCGTCGAGCAGCAGCGCGAGCGCGTCGCCGGGGCGACCCTGGTCCAGGCGGATCCGGGCGAGCGCGATCGCGATCTCCCGCGTCGGCTGCTCCGCCGCGGCCAGCATCTCTTCGAGCACGGCGACGCCCTCCGCCGTCCGGTCCGTCTCGTGGAGGGCGAGCGCCTCGTGCGCGGTGACGGCCATCGCGAGCGGCGCCCAGAAGGGCCCGCCGCTGAGGTCGGCGCGGACTTCCGCGAAGGCGCGCAGCGCATCCTCAGGACGACCCTGGACGCGCATGAGCCGGGCGGTGTTGGCGGTGATGTGCGCGCGCAGCGGCCGCTCGACCGAGCGTGCGACGGCGCGCGAGGCCGCGGCCAGTGCGGCGTCGGCCTCCTCCACCTCGCCGCGCACCAGCGCGTTGATGCCCAGGACTCCGAGCGCGACGCTGGCCCGGGCGGTGCCGCGCCAGCCGCGGCGATCGGCCAGCTCCAGGGCGTCCGTCGCGGTCCGTTCCGCCAGCATCGTCTGGCCCATCCACTGGTGGTAGACCGCCAGGTGAGCGCGCCCGTACAGCTCCAGGTACTCGAGGCCGCGGCTTGCCGCGATCTCCGTGCCCTCGGCCAGGTCGCGGTGCGCCTCCGCAAGGCGTCCGGTCCACAGTTCCAGGGCGCCGAGGTTGATGAGGGCGAGCGAGCGCAGCTCGGCGGGGTACGTTCCTGCGTCCGCGGGGTCGCGATCGCCGCCCATGAGCACGAGCGCGTCCTGCTCGGCCTGGCTCACGTCCCCCGTGAGGCGGGAGCGGTAGAGGCCGATGATCGCGCGGCCGACCCCGAACCCCTCGCGATCCTGGGGGCGCACCAGCTCCGCGTGCTCGTCGCACAGGCTCAGCCACGTCGCGGCGTCGCGGACGTCGCCGGTCTCCAGGGCCCCTCCGGCGATGGCCAGGGCGTACGAGGGGTTGGCCCGTAGAACCGACGACGGGACCTGCTTGAGCACATCGGCGAGCTCGCTCAGCTCCCCCCGAACGAGCAGGGTGAAGCCGGCCTGGGTGACCACGTCGGCGAGCAGCTCCCAGTCCTGAGCGGCCGCGGCGTGGCGCGCCGCCTCGGTCTCGCGGCCGCGCCCCAGCAGCCAGGCGGCGGCCCGCCGGTGGAGCTCGGGCACCAGCGTCGGGTCCTCCCGGCGCTGCACGCTGCGCAGCAGGCCGCGGAACAGGCCGTGATAGCGGAACCACTCGCGGTGATCGTCGAGCGCCGTCGCCATGATCCCGTCCTGGTGCATCTCGGTGAGCGTCGATCCGCCGCCGCTCTGCCCCGTCAGGGCGTCGGCGAGGTCCCCGCAGATCGTGTCGGTGATCGACGTACGCAGGAGGAACTCGCGGATGTGCGGCGGCTGGGCGGTGAGGATCTCCTCGAACAGGTAGTCGGCGACGGGAGCCTCGTCTCCCGCGAACTGCGAGACGAAGTCGGTGGCGTCCGTCCGGCCGCGCAACGCCATCGCGGTGAGCCGCAGCCCTGCGGCCCAGCCCTCCGTCCGCTCCCACAGGCGTCGCAGGTCGTCGGGCTCGAGCGCGGCGCCGGTGCCCTCGAGCAGCAGCGCCGCCTCGTCCTCGGTGAAGGTCAGCGCGCGAGGATCGATCTCGGTGACGGCACCCGAGAGGCGCAGGCGCTGCAGGCGCAGGGAGGGGACCCGCCGTGCGGTCGCCACCAGGCGCAGTGCCGGCGGCGGCGTGCGGAGCAGCAGCTCCATGTCGGCCATGATCGCGGGGTCGGTGATCTCGTCGAAGTCGTCCAGCACCAGCAGGATGGGGTGGCGCAGCTCGTTGAGCGCGCCGACGAGCGCCGGCAGCACGGTGTCGACGGTGTTGTCCGAGGCGACGGCGAGCTCGCCCGCGGCCTCCTCGGAGCTGGCGCCGGTCGCCGCCAGGGCGGCCAGCATGAGCCGCCAGAAGCGGGGGCGGCTGTCGTCGCTGGCGTCCAGCGACAGCCAGGCGACCGGCATCTGCGGACGGCCGCTGCTGATCCACGAGCTGACGACGGCGCTCTTCCCGGTTCCCGCTGGGCCGACGAGCAGGGTGAGCGGCCCCTTCGTCGCCTCGTCGAGCGCATCGAACAGCCGTTCACGAGCGACCAGGCCCGGGGGAAGCTGGGGCATCGTCAGTTTCGTAGGGAGGAACCCCTCCAGGGCAGGAGCGGGCACGACGCTCGGGGGAGCGGCCGGATCGTCTCGCTGCACGTCGCTCGAATTCACCGGTTCCCCACGTGTCGCTGATCCTCCCAGACGTGCGGCGTACGACGCCGGCGGCCGACCCTCCGGCGGACCACCAGGGTGCCGCACGTCGGGGGCCATGCTCACGTGACCGGCGAGATTGTTCACGTTGCGCGCCGGTTCCCGGACGAAGGCGCCACCGTGCGCGCCGCGGGATGGTGGGGGAAGCGGGCGGCGACGGTCGCGGCGGCCAGCACGGCGCGGTACCGCGAGCGCTCGCGGACGACGACGGCCGCCACGAGGACGTCGCAGAGCACCGCGAGGACGCCCCACAACGGCAGGACCGTGAAGAAGATGGCGTGCACGGCGACGTTCGGCAGCACGGCCCACGGTGCCCAGTGCCAGGCCCAGCCCCGGCCGTTGACGAGGCCGAGTGCGACCGCGAGCATCAGCAGCCCGGTCGCGACGTAGGCGCCCGCCCAGACCCACGGGCCGACCGGGTAGGCGTCGAGCGCGTCCGCTCCGACGAGGCCGGCGAAGGTGTACGCCGGGATGAGCACGAGATGGAACCACCCGACGAGGCCGTAGATCACCCCGGTGACCAGGGTGCGCGAGAACGTCGCGCCGGCGACGTCCTCGGCGATCGAGACCGGCTCGAAGGTGGCGAGCGGCGCGGACGGGCGGGTGGAGGTGGTGGTGGGCATCGTGACTTTGTGAGGGGTGTTGCGTTGTTGTCACGTTCGCGGCGGGTGGGGTGACCACGCAATCACCCGGTGCGGGTGAACCTCGTGCACCCGGGTGGGGGTGGCGCGTCGCCGCTGAAATGGGGTGGCCCAGGGCCGCTCGTGGCTCCGTAAAAGCCGCTTCTCATCGGCCATCTTCCGCGGCCACCCTGGGTTTCCCGGAGGGTGAGCGGGGGTGGCAGGAACGACGCCGCACGCGCCGTGAGACCCCATCGGGATCCGGCAGGCACCCCCGGGTGAGCGGGTGGGGTGAGTGACCACCTCGACGGGATCTTCGTGGGTGAGTGTTGCGACGGGATCCCGCTCGTAGAGCGGGATCAGGCCGGGTCAGTCGCGTTGCGACGCGCGCCGGCCGCCGCCGAACCACGACGCGACGTCGACCAGGAAGGCGAACACGACGATGAACCACTCGAACCCGGCCACCCGGTCGTCCGCCGACCAGCACAGAGCGTAGGCCAGCGTCGTCCACGGGAGGATGAAGAAGCCGACGAAGGGGACGAACCAGCTGTCGAACGCCCGGGAGAGCAGGTCGGAGAAGAGCCACACGCCGAACAGCGCGAGCCGCGGGGAGATCAGCGCGAAGAGGAAGACGAAGCAGCCCATGGGGCCACGCTACCCGACGGTCACTCGGTTGGGGCGACCAGGCGCTTGGGATGCGGCGCCCGCCCGCGCGCGATGACCGCGAGGTTGGCGAAGTTCGGGGCCGTCATCGCGACCGCGGCCGCGGCCGGGGAGAACCCGGGTGCGTGCGCCGGGATCCGCACCCGCAGCGCACCGGGGAGGGTGACGAACCGCAGCGGCGACTCCAGCACCAGCGCCTCGCCGTCCAGTCCGACCTCGATCGGCGCCCCCGACCGCACCTCGAACTCCGGGGCCGCCCAGGCGAGCAGTCCGGGGAACCGGCTCGCCTGCCCCGCGAGCTCCAGCGTCACGAGCTGAGCAACGTCCGCCGCGGTGTTGATGCGCGCGGCCACGACCCCGAGCGTGCCGGCGTCGATCCGCTCGCGCGTGCCCGCCCCCGCGAAGCGGGTGAGCTGGTACGGGTTGTTGGAGACGAGGATCAGCGGCGCGTCGCTGTGCGTCTCCCCTTCCGGCGTGGTGAAGGTCAGGTCGATCGGCGGCGCGTCGGGCCCCAGGAGCTGGGGCAGCATCTTGGCCCACGTCTCGAGCTTCGCGTCGCGGTACTCCTCGGACTGCACGACCTTGGCGTAGACGCCGAGCGACGCGTTGTTGACGAAGACGCGGTCATTGACCTTCGCCAGGTCGATGCGGCGCTCCACCCCGTCGGTGAACGCGTCCAGGCCGCCGACGACGTCGTCCCGGTCCAGCCCCAGGTCGAGCGCGAAGTGATTGCGGGTCCCCGCCGAGATGCACACGTGCGGGATGTCGTGCTTCATCGCCACGGTGGCCACGAGCGCCTGCGAGCCGTCGCCCCCCGCCATCCCGATGACGTCCGCACCGCGGGCGATCGCGTCCTCGGCGAGCTGCTGCAGGTCGTCGCCGGGCCGCAGGACGACCGGCTCGATCCCCCGCTTGCGGGCCTCGGCCACCAGGTCGAACTTCTCGGCCTTGCCCCCTCCGGACTTCAGGTTGATGATCAGGACGCCGTTGCGGGCCGGTCCGACCTCGTCGTCGAGCGCCGCGAGGTGATGGGCCTCGACGTGCGGCCGCACGGCGTAGCGGGCCGTCAACCCGTAGAGCGCGGGCAAGGCCACCATGACCACCAGCCAGAGGTACCCGCGCCCGCCGGCGTCCAGCGACAGCACCATGCCCGCCGTCGCCGCCACCGCGATCAGCGCTCCGGCCAGCCGGAGCGCTCCGTGGCGGGTGAGCGCGAGCCAGATCGCGGTCAGCGCGACGACGCCGCAGACCACCGAGACGATGAGCCATCCGCCCTGCTTCCACAGGCCCACGGCGACGACGACGAGCATCGCCGGCGGGGTGAGCAGCGCGACGATCGCCGCGAGGCGATGCGCGATGGTGGGGCGGGGTCGGAGCGCGTCGCCGGTGGTCACGACAGGAAACCTATCCGGCGATCCTGTCGTGGCGAGGCAGAAGCCGGTTCCTCATGCGGCGAGCCACCGCGCCGGGTTGACGTCGAGCATCGTCGCCACCTGGTCGTCGGTGACTCCCAGGGTCGCGAGCGTCGGGAGGATCTCGTCGAACAGGTGGGTGAAGTTCCATTTCGGCGCGAGCTGGGCGACGAGCTCGGGCGGGAACCAGTCGATGCTCGCGCACGCGTCCTGGGACAGGAGCATCCGGTCTACGTGCCCGCGCTCCAGCAGCGCGACGACGGTCGCGTTGCGCCGGTCGTCGGGGAGGAAGATCTCGGTGCCGTAGCGGTCCAGGCCGATGTACGGACCGAGCGCGAGGAGCTCCTCGATGTGATCGAGGTCGTCGGTGTCCCCCGTGTGGGCGATCTGGACCATGTGCGGTGCCACGCCCTCCTCCAGGAAGATCGCCATCTGCTCGAGCCCGGTACGGCTGGCCGGCCGGGAGTGGGCCATGATCGGGCGGCCGGTGCGCAGGCTGGCCCGCGCGGCGGCCCGGTGGACCTTCACGATGTCGTCGGTGAGGCCCGGCTCGTCGGCGGCGGTCTTGATGAACGCCGCCTTCACGTCGGTGCCCTGGATGCCCACCTCGATGTCGTGGACGAACGCGTCGGCGAGGTAGTCCTCGTCGCGCGTCTCGAAGTGATGGGGGATGAACGTGTAGTGCTCGCCGTAGATCCCGGTCGCCATGACCAGGTTGATGCCGGTCGCGTCGGCCACCGCGCTCGAGAACCGCGCGTCGCGGGCCAGGTCCATGCAGGCGGGATCGACGATCGTCTCGACGCCGTGGGCCTGCGCCGCCTTCACCCACGCGATGGCCCGCTCGAGCTCCGCCGCGTCGTCGTACAGGTGCGGGTACTGCGCGCGCACCGCCTCCGACTCCGTCCGCAGGTGCTCGTGCACGAGCGTGCGTCCCAGCTCCCCCGCGTCCACCGGCCCGGCGGTCGTCTCGATCGTGGCCATCGCTGCGCTCCTCCTGCTCGTCCCTCGTTCTGCGCGCGAGCCTACTCGGACGAGCAGGGACGCCGCGCAGATTTCCAGCCCGCCGGCACACTCGCCGGCCGGACGTCGCTCTGAGCGCTTTCTGGTCCATCTCCGGCCCCTGGGCGGTTCACGCTGGGGATCGGTCGTCCGCTCGCCGCGGATCCCGTCAGAAGGCTTGGGACACGGTCGTTTCTCTATGCCTTGGATGGCATATCACGCGTTTGGTCCGAGAACGCGAAAACCCGCCACGGGGACGGGTTTGCAGTGGGCGATCCAGGATTCGAACCTGGGACCTCTTCCTTATCAGAGAAGCGCTCTAACCGACTGAGCTAATCGCCCGAGGCGGTGATCGTATCGGAGAACGATCGTCGGCCGTCGCGCCGTCAGCGACCGATTCGGCGGGCCAGCTCGGCCGCCTCGTCCGCGGACGAGACGTGCAACTCCACCCGGTAGCCCCGCGCCGTCGGACGGACGGTCACGTCCGTGCCGAGTGCGCCGCCAAGCGTCGCGACGATCTCCTCGACCGCGGCCTCCTGGTCGGGATGCAGCGCCCCGCCACCCGCGGCGGCGGCCCCGGAGGCCCGCGTGGGCGGCACGGCCTTGGCCTCGCGGGCCTTGGCCTCGGTGACCCGGACGGACCAACCCTCCTGCGCGGCGGTCCGGGCCAGGCGGCGGCGATCGGCATGGTCGTCCGCCAGCAGCAGCGCCCGGCCATGCCCCTCGGTGAGGGAGCCGTCCTCGAGCAGCGTCAGGGCGTCGTCCGGAAGGTCGAGCAGGCGCAGCAGGTTGGAGACCGCGACCCGGCTGCGACCGCAGCGCGTCCCGACCTCCTCCCGCGTCAGTCCCAGCTCCTCCACGAGCGCGGCGACGGCACGGGCCTCCTCCACCGGGTTGAGGTCCTGCCGGGCCATGTTCTCGACCAGGGCCAGCTCGATCGAGGCGGCGTCGGTGTGGTCGTGCACGAGCGCCGGGATCTTCTCCAGGCCGGCAAGCTGGGCGGCGCGCCAGCGACGCTCGCCCGCCACCAGCTCGTACGTCCCTCCCGCGCGGGGGCGCACGAGGATCGGCTGGATGACGCCGCTGGCCTCCAGGGAGCTGGCCAGGGCGGCCAGGGCCTCCTGGTCGAAGTGCTTGCGCGGCTGACGCGGGTTCGGCGCGATCAGCTCGACGGGCAGCGTGCGCAGCTCCGTCTCCACGTCGCCCGGGACGGGCGGCGAGACGCTGAGGATGGCCGAGAGGCCCCGACCCATTCCGGTGCTCTTAGCCACGGGCGGCGACCTCCTTGGCCAGCTCGAAGTACGCGTCGGCCCCGGCGCAGTGGGGGTCGTGGGTGATGACCGGAACCCCGTAGCTGGGGGCCTCGCTGATGCGCACGTTCCGCGGGATGACCGTGTCGAAGACCAGCTCGGGGAAGTGCTCCCGCACCTCGCGCTCGACGTCGCGCCCCAGGTTCGTGCGGTTGTCGTTCATCGTCAGCAGCATGCCGGCGACGGTCAGCCGCGGGTTCAGCTCCCGCTGGACGAGCGCCAGCGTCTCGAGCAGACCGGCGAGCCCCTCGAGGGCGAAGTACTCGGTCTGGACCGGCACCAGGACGCGATCGGCGGCGACGAGGGCGTTGATGGTCAGGGGACCGAGTGCGGGCGGGCAGTCGAGGAAGGTGTAGGCGTAGCGATCCCGCACCGGCGCCAGCGCGTCTCGCAACCGGTTCTCCGAGCCCGCTTGACGCGGCAGCTCCACGCTGGCCCCCGCCAGGTCGGGATGGGACGGCAGGAGGGAGAGGCCGGCCACGTTGGTGGAGACGATCGCCTCCTCCGCGGTTGCCGTGCCCGACAGCACGTCGTAGACGCTCGGCGTGCCGTCTCGCGGCTGCCCGAGCCCGACGGTGGCGTTCGCCTGCGCGTCGACGTCGACCAAGAGGGTCTCGTAGCCCGCCTCGGCGATGCAGGCCGCCACGTTGATGGCGGTGGTGGTCTTGCCCACGCCGCCCTTCTGGTTCGCTATCGCGTAGATCGTGCCCATCGGTCCCCCACGCTATCGACTTCGCGGGCTGGGCCACCGCGGCCCTCCCGCACGCTGCGGGAAGTCCTCACGGGGCACGCAACCCTCGACCTACGCTCAGCTTCGACCGCAGCCCTCGATCAGCCCGCGAGCGGGCGTTTCCTCGCCATGCCCGGCCGGCGAGGGTAGCGATCCGGCGTCGGCGAAACCTTGGAGTAGAGGTGGAGGTACCGGTCTCGGGCCCCCGCGAACGGGGTCACCGGACGCACCTCGTCGAGCTCCAGGCCCAGAAGCTCGGCAGCGGCGACACCGGCCCGCTCCTCCTCCGGATCCCGCTTGCCCTTCCACGCCACCAGGGTCCCACCCATGCGCAACAGCGGTGCGGCGTACTCCTCGAGCACGACCAGCGGGGCCAAGGCGCGGGCGGTGACGACGTCGACCTCTCCCATCGCGGTGGTCCACTCCTCCGCGCGGAGGGGGAGCACCTCGAGGTTGGTGAGACCCATGGCCTGCGCCGTCTCCGCGATGTAGGTCGCCTTCTTGCCCACGCTCTCCACGGCGACCACACGCGCGTCCGGGCGGGCGGCGGCGAGCACGAGCGACGGGAAGCCGGCGCCCGCTCCGAGATCGGCGAGGCTCTCGGCCGACCGGATCTGGGGCAGCTCGAGCGCCACGAGGGAATCGGCCACGTGCTGGTCGACCGCGTCCTCGGGGTCGCGCACGGTGGTCGGCGCCCGCTCGTCCGCCGCGAGGCGCTCCAAGAGCACTCCCAGCCGACCGGGGGCCGAGGTCGGGAGATCCCACTGCTCGGCGAGGATCTTAAGGCGGTGTCGCCAGACGGCGTCGGGTGAGGTGTCCACGCCGATCAGTGTCCCAGCTCGGTGGCCGGCAAGGCCTCGGGGGCGACTCCCCCCACGCCGCGGCCACCGCGCGTGCAGGATGCCCACCCGGCAGAATGTTTCACCGTGACGAAAAACGTGAAACACCTTGGCCCCTTCGACCGGGGCCTCGTCGTCGGCCTGGTGGTCGGCGAGGGATCGTTCACCGGCGACGGCAAGCAGGCCCAGCTCGCCATCTCCATGAACGTCCGACACGAGCAGCTGCTGCGATTGCTGGCCGAGCTCGTGCCCGGCTCCAAGCTCTACGGGCCGTACCACCACGCCTCCCGCCACTTCTACCGCTGGATGGTCCGCGGCCCCGCCCTCGCCGACTTCCTCAGCGAGTACGAAGAGGATCTCCGCCGGGTCGACCGCCACGTGGCGGGACGCATCGACGAGATGCAGGAGCGCTACGGCCCCCAGCTGCGCATCCGCTGAGGGGGACAAGCTCTGGACCTCCGTCCGGTGGGCCTGAGCTGGCATCCCGTAGTGACTGCTCGGGCAAGTGCCCGCGTCTCGGTGCTTCCCCGCCGGGCAACCTCATCTGCGGTCGGCGATCGTCTCTCGTCGTGCGCGTCGCCCTCCTCTAATTGCCCGGCGGAGAAGCACCGGGCCACGTGCATGACCGCCAACGCCGGGGAAGGCCGTTCGTGGTTCCGGGCGACGGCGGTCACGCCCGTCGTCCGGCACTCCCCGAGAGCGAGGTTCGAGCCAGATCCGACGCAAGACAGGACAGGTCACCCGAACGCCACGCAGCTGCTCTGGAAGGGAAAAGCCGAGCGGCGCGCGGGACGCGCAACGCCGGGGGAGCGCGCACGACCATCCCCGGCGACCGCGGTCATGCGCGTGGCCCGGTGCTTCTCGACCGGGCAATTCAAGGAAGGCGACGCGGCCGACGAGTGACGTCCTCCGACCGCAGATGAGGTTGCCCGGGCGGGAAGCACCGAGCCGCGCGCACCACCCCCGCGCAACCAAGACGAGTCCCTCTCACCCACCGAGAGACCGCGGCAGAACGACAAAGGGCCCCGGTAACCGGGGCCCTTCGTCCTGCTGCGGTGTTTCACCGTGACGTAAAACGTGAAACACCGGAAGAGCGGGCCCGGCGGCGCGAGGCCTGCGGTTGGCTCAGTCCGCGGGCGAGACGACCAGCCGGCGCTCGGGCTCGTCGCCCTCGCTGTGCGTCTCGACGTCGCCACGATCACGCAGGTACTCGTGGACGATCCGGCGCTCGGCGGCGCTCATCGGCTCCAGCGGCACGGGCCGGTCCTCCTGCAGCGAGCGATCCGCGGCCTCGTCGGCCTGGCGCTCCAGCGTCTCGCGGCGACGCTCCCGATAGCCGGCCGCATCGATCACGACGCGACGCGGCTCGGTCTCCGCCGCGATCAGCGCGCGCTGCGCGATGTGCTGGACGGCGTCGATGGTCGAGCCGTGCCGGCCGATGAACAGCCCGACGTCCTCCCCCTCCACACTGCCGCGCACTTCGCCCTCGACGGTCTCGACGGCCACCTCGGCGTCCAGGTCGAGTGCCTCGACGATCTCCTCCAGGAGATCGCCCACGATCTCCTCCGCGGTCTGCTCTTCGCTCATCGACGTCGCCCCGATCGCTTCTTCTTCTGCCGCGGGGGCTTAGGCGGCGGACCCGCCGGGGCACCGTTGGCCGAACTCGGCTTGCTCTTGGCCGCGGGCTTGGACCCACCGCCGCTCGACTTGCCCTGCACCTTCTTCTCCCGCGCCGCCGCGGCGCTCGACAGCGACTCCTTGTCGATGCCGAACGACTGCAGGAAGGTCTTCTTCTCCTGGGGCTCGGGTTCTCGCTCCGATGGTCGGATGCCGACGGAGCCCGCCGCCTCCCAGGCGTCGTCTTCCTTCTGCTTCTGCTCGGCGATGGTCCGCAGCCGCATCCGCCGCACGATCGTGGCCTGCCCGACCGTCCACATGTTCGTGGTGATCCAGTAGAGCAGCAGGCCGGCCGGGAAGTTGATGATGAAGATCGTGAAGACGAACGGCAGGCCCATCATCAGCAGGCGCTGGTTGCGATCCGCGGTGACGCTCATGATCATCGAGGAGGCGAGCTGCGACCCGATGTAGAGCACGATCAGCGCGACGAGCACGGCGCCGGTGGCCTTCGCCGTGATGTCCGGGATGAAGAAGAAGCCGTCGTCGAACGGAGCGCCGGCGGGCGCCGGCTTGGTGTTGCCGTACTGCGTGCAGGAGTACGTGCTGAGGTCGTGCCCGTGGGTCGAGGCGTACTGCTTGATCCCCGGACAGATCTCCTCCTTGAGGTCGGTCCGCAGCATGTAGAACAGCGAGATGAAGACCGGCATCTGGAACAGCAGCGGGAGACAGGACCCGAACGGGTTGACCTTGTTCTCCTTGTAGAACTTCATCATCTCCTGATTGCGCTTCTCAGGATCGTCCTTGTACCGCTCCTGCAGCTTCTTCAGCTCCGGCGCGTGCTCCTGGAGCGACTGCGTGGACTTCAGCTGCTTGTAGGTCAGCGGGATGAGGATCGTCCGCACCGTGACCGTCAGCGCGATGATCGACCAGCCCCAGCTCAGCCCGAGCGAGTCGTGGAAGAACACGAGCACGCTCTCGAAGACGTCGATGAGCGGCTGGAGCGTGTCCTGGATGATGTTGGCGAGCGGGAACGTCATGGCACCTGAGATTGTTCGGGGGACCGGCGGGCGAAGAGGGACTGCGCATGCACGGGGTCGAACCCGCCATGGCTCCACGGATTGCAGCGCATGAGACGCCAGGCCCCCAGCACCGAGCCGCGGAGTATGCCGTACTCCCGTATCGCCTGTGAAGCGTACGCCGAGCAGGTCGGGTGGTACTTGCAGCGACGTGGCAGGGCCGGCGAGATCACCCGCTGGTAGGCGGTGATCGGCAGGGTCGCCACACGCCGCGCGAAGCTCATCGGTCCGGTTCGGGCTCGGCGCCGGCGGTCTTCGTCACCAGCTCGGCCAGCGCGCCGCGGACCCCCTCGAGGCCCTCGCGCTCGGCGAGTTCCTTCACCGGAGGCCGCGCGACGACGACGACGTCCTGCCCCGAGGGGAGACGCGCCGCCTCGGTGACGAACGCCTCGCGCAGGAGGCGCTTCACCAGGTTCCGGTCGACGGCGCCACCGACCTTCCGTGACACCGACACGCCCAGGCGCGGCTCGACCGACAGCGTCTCGGCCCCCTCGCGCGGAAACACGTAGAGGACCAGCCAGCGGTTCGCGTGGGAGCGACCCTGCCGGAAGACGCGATCGAACTCGGCGCTGCGGGACAACCGCCCGCGCTTACTCCGTGGCCCGGCCCCTGCCGCCCTGCGCGGGGAGGGCGCCACGACTAGACGGTGAGACGCTTGCGGCCCTTGGCGCGACGGCGCTTCAGGACCATGCGGCCGCCCTTGGTCGCCATGCGCTCACGGAAACCGTGGGTACGGGCGCGCTTGCGCTTCTTGGGCTGGTAGGTCCGCTTCATGGCAAAGATTCCTCAGGACGACGGGGTTGGGCAGTGTACCGCGCCGCGCCGGGTCCGGTCGCACGGTGACGTCCGACCGGCGCGCTACGCACACGTGCACAGTCTTACGCACACGCCACGCACAGCCGCACAGGCCGGTTCTCGCACCGATATTCCCGCGATTTGCGGGCTGGCCACGCAAACCGGCGCCCAGCGGACCGACGCGTCCCCGGCCGTTTGTTATGTTCGGCGCACGGCCCCCTCCCAGGACCGTTCCTCGCCGTTCGAAGGACCGCTCGACCCCGAGCCGACGACCCCTGCCGTGGATCAGACCATCGACCATTCCCAGCTCTGGAGCCGCACCACGTCCGTGCTGCGCAAGGCCATGGACGATGCGACCTTCGACCTGTGGATCGCGCCGCTGCGCTCGCTGTCCTGCGACCAGGGCACGCTGTGCGTCGGCGCACCGGAGTCCATCCGCCCACGCGTGGAGAGCAGGCTGCTCCCCGTCATCGTGCGCGCCGCACGCACCGCGACCGAGCAGGAGTGGGTCGTCCGGATCGAGGCCCTCCCGACCGAGGCCGCACCGCGTCCCGGTCCGCCGGCCAACCGGCGGGATCCCGCTTCCGCTCCCACCGACGATCCGGTCCCCCACGATCCCGGACCCGGCCTGAACCCCAAGTTCACGTTCGAGCAGTTCGTCATCGGCGACGCCAACCGCTTCGCCCACGCCGCCGCGCTCGCCGCGGCCGAGCTTCCCGGCCAGGCCTACAATCCCCTCTTCCTCTACGGCCCTCCCGGGGTCGGCAAGAGCCACCTCCTGCACGCGATCGGCAACTACGTCACCGCGCACGAACCCACCATGTCCGTGCGCTACGCCACCGCCGAGCACTTCACCAACGACTTCCTCGGCTGCCTCAAGGACGGTGGCGTCAGCCGCTTCAAGTCCCGGTACCGCCGCGTCGACCTGCTGCTCGTCGACGACGTGCAGTTCCTCGAGCGCAAGGCCCGCACCGAGGAGGAGTTCTTCCACACGTTCAACGCGCTGCGCGACGCCGGCGCCCAGGTCGTGCTCACGTCGGACCGCCTCCCCCGCGACATGGACGACCTCGAGCTGCGGCTCCGCGAGCGCTTCGAGGCCGGTCTCGTCGCCGACATCGCGCCGCCCGACCCGGCCATGCGCATCGCGGTCCTGCGCAAGCGTGCCGCCCTGGACGACCTCCGGATCACGGACGGCGCCCTGCACCTCATCGCCGAGCGCGTCCCCACCAACGTGCGGGCGCTCGAGGCCGCACTGATCCGCACCGTCGCGTTCTCCTCCCTCACCGGCCGTCCCCTCGACGAGGCCCTGGCCCGCCGCGTCCTCGACGACCTGTACCCCGAGCGTGTCGTCGCCGGCCAGCGCCCACTGTCCGTCGAGGACGTCATCCAGCTCGTCGCCGAGACGTTCTCCATCACCCCGGAGGAGCTCTGCTCGTCCTCCCGCGAGGCCCGCATCGCCTGGCCGCGGTCGCTCGCCATGTACCTCTCACGCGAGCACACCGATCAGAGCCTGCCCGCCATCGCCCGTGCCTTCGGCGCCCGCGCACACACCACCGTGCTCCACGCCTGCCGCCGTACGTCGACCCGTCTGCAGGACGACATCGACGCCAACGACATCGCCCTTCAGCTGTCTCGTCGCCTGGCAGCACGCGACGCCGACCGCCGGGGCTGACAGACTGCACAGGTCCAGCACAGTCGGCGTGTGCTCCGGAAAGCCGCAAGTTGCAGGCGACACCGGCCCAGAACACAGCCTGACAGCCCCTATGACGTCCTCTATTGATCAAAGGTATTCATCGTGAAGTTGTCCACCTCGTCCGCGGAGCTTCTCGCCCAGCTCCAGACGGTTTCCCGTGTCGCGTCGACGCGCAGCGCGGTCCAGGCCCTGGCCGGGGTGCAGATCGTCGCGGCAGACGGCCGTGTCGAGCTGCGGGCCACCGACATGGAGATCGGCCTGCGCGTTCCGCTGAACGCCGAGATCGCCACGCCCGGCTCGGTCGTCCTCCCCGCCCGCCTGCTCCTCGACGTGGCCCGTGCCCTCCCCGGCGCCGACGCGTCGCTCGAGCTGCGCCCCAGCAACCAGGACGTCGAGATCGTCTCCGGCTCCGCCACCTACCACCTGCGGACGCTGCGCGCCGAGGACTTCCCGCCGCTGCCCGACCCCGAGGGCGACGCGACCGTGACCGTGCCCGCCGCGGCCTTCGTCGCCACGATCGGCCGGGTGCGCCGGTCGGCCTCCCGCGACGAGACGCGCCCGATCCTCACCGGCATCCTCGTGTCGGCCGGCGGCACCGAGCTGCGGATGGTCGCGACGGACTCCTACCGCCTGTCGGTGCAGGAGACCACCCTCGAGGTGCCGCTCGAGGGGTCGTTCGAGGCCAACGTCCCGGGCCGCGCTCTTGAGGAGCTGGCGCGCATCGCCGCCGGCGCCGAGACGGTCACCGCGACGGTGCGCGAGAACCAGATCGTGTTCGCCTGCAACGGGATCGTCCTCTCCTCGCGGCTGATCGACGGCCAGTTCCCCAACTACCGGCAGCTGCTGCCCGAGACGTTCGAGCACGAGCTGACGTTCGCGTCCGGCGAGCTCACCGACGTCGTGCGGCGCATCAGCCTGATGGCCCAGAAGAACGCTCCGCTGCGCCTCTCCTTCACGGAGGGGGAGCTGCGGGTGTCGGCCCAGACGCCGGACGTCGGCGAGGCCGAGGAGTCGCTGCCCACCCCGTTCGCCGGCGAGGCCTTCGACATCGGCTTCAACCCCGAGTTCCTGCGGGACGGCCTGGAGAGCGTGGAGGCGGGCGATCTCGTCCTCAAGCTCATCAGCCCGCTGCGGCCCGGGCTGATCGAGTCCGCCGACGGCAGCGGGTTCGTCTACCTGATCATGCCGATCCGCCTGAACGTCTAGACGGTCTGGCCGGTCGATGGTCGTCACCCGGGTCCGGTTGCGCGGCTTCCGCAGCTACGAGAGCGCGGAGGTCGAGCTCGGGCCGGAGCTGACGGTCGTCCACGGCCGCAACGGCGCCGGCAAGACCAACCTGCTGGAGGCCGTCTACTTCGGCTGCACCGGCCGGTCGTGCCGGACGACGAACGAGCGTGAGGTGCTGGCGTTCGGGGCGAGCGCCGCGCGGGTCGAGGTGGACTGCCGCGATGACCGCGGCGACGAGCACGAGCTGACGGTGGGGTTCGTCCCGGGCGAGCCCAAGCGGTTCACGGCGGACGGCTCCCCCGTGGAGCGCCTGGTCGACGTCGACGCTCGGCCGCTCGTCAGCGTCTTCCTCCCCGACCGCCTCGACCTCGTCAAGGGACCGCCGGCCGGGAGGCGGGGGCACCTCGACCAGCTGGTGCGCGGGCTGTGGCCGGCGCGTGGCGCGACCCGCGCGGCGTATCGCCAGGCGCTCGCCCAGCGCAACGCCCTGCTGTCCCGCGTCCGGGCGGGGCGCGCCTCGCGGGAGCAGCTCGGCACGTGGGACGCCGCGCTGGCCGGCCCGGCGCTGGGGTTGCGCGACGACCGGGAGGCGGCGCTGGCCACCGTGCGCGACCGCTTCGCGGAGCTCGCCGCCGCCCTGGGACTGCTGGGCGAGGTCGAGCTGCGGTACCGCCCCCGGACGAAGGCGGCGACCCCGGCGGAGTTCGCCGCGGAGCTGGCGGAGCGGGTGGACGGCGACCTGGAGCGCGGGTTCACCGGCCACGGGCCGCACCGGGACGACCTGGCGCTGCTGCGCGACGGGCGGGAGCTGAAGGCCTACGGCTCGCAGGGCGAGCAGCGACTGGCCCTGCTGGCCCTGCTGCTCGCCGAGCGCGAGGCGCTGGCCGACCTGCGCGGCCGTCCTCCGCTGCTGCTGCTCGACGACGTCATGAGCGAGCTGGACGCGACGCGACGCGCGTTCCTCGTGGATCGCGTGCGGGCGGTCGGGCAGTGCCTGATCACCACGACGGATCTCGGGCACGTCCCGGGAGCCGATGGCCCGGACGTCACCCGGATCGAGGTCTCCGGAGGCGCGCCGCACGGCGAGTCGGCCGCGGACGGTCCGGGGTCCGGGTCGTCGATCTCGATCACCGACGCGCGCGGCGTCACGGCGGCGGACCGGTGAGCCGTCGCGCCCCCCGGCCCGCCGCGAACGCCCTGGACGCGCTGACGGCGCGCCTGGCCCCGGCGACGGTGCTGGCTGAGGTGCAGCGGGTGTGGCCGCAGGCCGTCGGCGAGGTGATCGCGGCCGAGGCGACGCCGACCGCGGAGCACGGCGGGACCCTCGTCGTCGCCTGCTCGTCGTCGGTCTGGGCGCAGGAGCTGAGCCTGATGGCCGACGAGTTGACGGCGCAGGTGAACGCCGCCGTCGGACGAGAATGCGTCACCGCGCTGCGGTGTCAGGCGGCCACGTCGCGCCGCTGGGCGAGGGACGGTGGCTCGGCCCCCTGAATCGTGTCGCAAAAGTTGCAGATTTGCAGGACTTTCGTAACACTCTGAGCGGACGTCCCGACGCGGTTCTGTGCTATGATTATGTCTTCCAGTTGGACCAGCCTCGGACCGACGTCTCCTGACCCGGGAACCGAGGCTTTTTCTCGTCTCCCGGAGGACTCTTGGCCAGCGACGCCACCCCCAGCAACGGCCGGAAGGGCTCGGCCGACTACGACGCCCAGGACATCACCGTCCTCGAAGGCCTCGAGGCCGTGCGCAAGCGCCCAGGGATGTACATCGGATCCACGGGCGTCCGCGGTCTGCACCATCTCGTCTACGAGATCGTGGACAACTCCGTCGACGAGGCCCTCGCCGGCTTCTGCTCGTCGGTCGCCGTCACGATCCACCCGGACAACTCGATCACCGTCGCCGACGACGGACGCGGCATCCCCGTGTCGAAGATGGAGAAGGAGCAGAAGTCCGCGGTCGAGGTCGTCCTCACCGTCCTGCACGCCGGCGGCAAGTTCGGCGACGGCGGCGGCTACAAGGTCTCCGGCGGCCTGCACGGCGTCGGCGCCTCGGTGGTCAACGCGCTCAGCGACGAGCTGAGCTTCGCGATCCGCCGCGACGGCCACCTCTGGACCCAGTCGTACGAGCGGGGCGTGCCCCAGGGGGACATCGAGCAGGGGCGGGAGCTCACCGAGGAGGAGGGCACCGGCACGTCGATCACGTTCCTCCCGGACGGCAGCATCTTCGAGTCGACCGAGTTCGACTACTCGATCCTCGAGCAGCGCCTGCGCGAGACAGCCTTCCTCACGCGCGGCCTGAAGATCTCGCTGGTCGACGAGCGAGCCGAGGGGCAGAGCATCGAGTTCCAGTACGAGGGGGGCATCGCCGACTTCGTCTCCTACCTCAACGAGAACAAGGAGCCGATCGGCAAGAAGGTCGTGTTCTTCGAGGGCGAGTCCGACGAGGGCTACGTCGAGGTCGCGATGCAGTGGAACTCCTCCTACCAGGAGTCCATCTTCTCGTTCGCCAACAACATCAACACCCATGAGGGTGGCACGCACCTCTCCGGCTTCCGCTCCGCGCTGACGCGGCAGATCAACCGGTACGCCCGCGAGAAGGGCGAGCTGAAGGAGAAGGACCCGGCGCTGACCGGCGAGGACGTGCGCGAGGGCCTCACCGCCGTCATCTCCGCCAAGCTCGGCGACCCGCAGTTCGAGGGCCAGACGAAGACGAAGCTCGGCAACCCCGGCATGGCCGGGTTCGTCGAGAGCATCGTCAACGCCAAGCTCGCCGAGTTCCTCGAGGAGAACCCCGCCGACGCCCGCGCGTTCATCCGCAAGGCGGTCCAGGCCGCGCAGGCCCGGTCGGCGGCCCGCAAGGCCCGCGACCTCACGCGCCGCAAGTCGGCGCTGGAGAACTCCACGCTCCCGGGCAAGCTCGCCGACTGCGCGATCAAGGATCCGTCCCTGGCCGAGATCTTCATCGTCGAGGGCGACTCCGCCGGCGGCTCGGCCAAGCAGGGGCGCGATCGCTCCACGCAGGCCGTCCTACCGCTGCGCGGCAAGATCCTCAACGTGGAGCGGGCCCGGATCGACAAGGTCCTGGGCAACACCGAGATCCAGGCGCTGATCACCGCGATCGGCACCGGCGTGCGCGACGAGTTCAACATCGAGAGCGCCCGCTACCACAAGGTCATCCTCATGACCGACGCCGACGTCGACGGCGCCCACATCCGCACGCTCATCCTCACGCTGCTGTTCCGCGAGATGCGCGAGCTGATCGAGGCGGGCTACGTCTACATCGCCAAGCCGCCGCTCTACAAGATCAAGCAGGGCTCGACCGAGCGCTACATCGAGAAGCAGTCCGAGCTCGAGGAGCTGCTGCTGGCCG
>Ga0247757_10001096_pt1 | contig 19570 bp, 16 predicted proteins | sample UWRJL126311R4_FD_180929 | JGI IMG/M metagenome (GOLD analysis project Ga0247757, IMG submission 180929) | Plant litter microbial communities from Arlington Agricultural Research Station in Wisconsin, United States - UWRJ-L126-311R-4 | ecosystem: Environmental > Terrestrial > Plant litter >... | reverse complement strand
GATGCGGTTTCGAGAATCTCACATGCCATGGGAGCTGTGGCAACAAGATCAATAGTATATGGAATGTGGTCGACAGGCGAAGGCCATTTGCTGCCCGCCGCTTTGGGCTGTCGTCGGCATTGTCACATGCCTCGATTCGCCTAGGACATCCTCCGCATCAGCTTGGCTTGGCTTTGTCTGCGTCGTGCCTACTGTACGGCTTAGTCCGTCTTTGCGAAACAGGTACGCTTGTCTTCTCCCACGACATTCCCTCCTCTTCGATACTCCGCCGACACTCTTTGATTTGTTTCTGCGCATGGCTCCTACCTAGCCTATCGTTCTAATGGGCCGTAGACATTATGCACTCAACCGTCTCCACCGCCAGCCTGTCTTCCGTTTCCTCGCCTTACTGCTGCTCCTATGCGAGTCTCTGCATATATTGAGCATACAGTCTGCTCAGATCGCTACCCGACACGCGCCGCCGCCACCGCATAACACGAAACGCATCTATATCGCCGCCCAACACTGGAACAATGCGGAGCTGCTCCGAGACCGCTGGAACGATGCCCTCGTAGCACTGGTGAAGGAGCTGGGGATTCATAATGTCCACATCACTATCTACGAGAGCGGAAGCTATGATGACACCAAAGATGCGCTCAGGGAGCTCGATGCTGTCCTCGGAGAGCTGCAGGTTAGGCGGCATATAACCATGTCGGACGTCTCACACAAGGATGAGATCACGAAGCAGCCGGTAGGTGCGGGATGGATCAGGACGCCTTCGGGTGAGACGGCGCTGCGCCGTATTCCATTTCTTGCAAACCTGCGGAACAAGATCCTGGACACCCTGCAGGAGCTGCATAACCAAGGGGAGGATTTCGATCTCGTGCTCTTCCTGAACGACGTTGTCTTTACGGTAGACCATCCCCAAACTTCATTTGCGCTCCAACTGACACCGTACAGCCTGCAGATGCCATGCAACTACTCAACACCAACCATGGGAACTACGCTGCCGCTTGCTCACTAGATTTCGCGATTGCGCCCTACTTCTACGACACCTTCGCCCTCCGCGACTCCCGTGGGCATGAAGCTGTCATGCAGACCTGGCCCTACTTTCGCTCATACGCTTCGAGGTACGCGGCTGAGCGCCTTCTTCCAGTCCCGGTCACCTCATGCTGGAACGGCATGGTGGCCATGCCTGCTGCGCCTTTCGTCGCGAAAAGTCCCGTTCGTTTCCGCGGCATATCCGACTCGCTCGGGGCCTACCATTTAGAAGGGTCTGAGTGCTGCTTGATCCATGCTGACAACCCGCTGTCGGCTACCAGTGGCATATTTCTCAACCCTACCGTTCGCGTCGGCTACAACATATCATCGTACGACGCCATTCACTCGCATTATGAGGAACTCTCGCTTCTGGAGATATGGGCGGGCCTGTGGAAGAATAGGATCTTGCGCTGGTTGACGACGCCATCTCTTAAGGAATGGGTTGTGCGCAAAAGGGTGCAGGCGTGGAAGAAGGAGCATGCATCGGAGGACGAACCAGGCCTATTCTGCCTCATTAACGAGATGCAGGTTCTCTATGAGTATGGATGGCGGCATGTGTAAGGCAGGTTGCGTAGCGCATATGCAGATGTGAACCATTGACTGGCCCGTCTTATACATGCGTAAAAGCACATATTTTCTGCTATACGATCTGTCCATGAAAAAGACGAAATATTGCCTGGGTAAGATTAAATATCTGCTTATTCTGACCTACGCGTGGTTGTGGTAGAGGTATGTCCGACTACATATCCGAGGAGTGCGTCCGGCCTGTTCTTCGGGGCCCCGACGTCATTCAGCAGCGCCGTTAGGGCTACTGAACTGCACTACCATCTTCGCCATGTAGTTTCACAAACCCCACGATCTTGCACAACAGACGAGGAAATGTCGGCAGGATACTTCCCCAAGCGCGAAAAGATCGGTCTTGAAGACCTCTTCAAGGGCCTGGTAACCGCTTCCCACATCCTCCACTACCATAAGGTCCTCGACGCCTATGGGCACATCTCAGTCCGCAGTCCAGACAACCCCGCCACGTTCTGGATGCCATGTAACATGGCTCCCGCTCTCCTCAGCACTCCCGACGATCTTGTAGAGTACAATGTTGAGGATGCTAGTCCTGTGGAGAAGGACGCGAAGAAGGGCTACATAGAACGGTGTATACACAGCGAATTATACAAGAGGTTTCCGAATGTAAACGCTGTTGTGCACAGTCATTGTGCAGAGGTACTTCCCTATTGTGTTAGTGGCGTACCGCTGAAAGCGACAGTTCACATGGCGGGGTTTCTAGGTGAGCATCTGCCACTCCCTAGCAATGCCAATGTATGGCAAAAAAAACCATAGGCGACTAACCTACGGGCTTTAGGAACAAGCGTCCCCATCTGGGACATCTCATCCCATTATCCAAGCTCTTCCCCGCACGATCTTCTCGTTCGCTCTACCTCTCTCGGCGCCTCCCTTTCTGCGGCCTTCAAACCTGCCACCTCCACTGGCTTCATATACTCTAAGATGCGCTCTGCACTACCCGGCCCTCTTGGCGGCTCCTCTACACAAGAAGCAGGACCTGAGCCAGACCACGCTGTCGTGCTCATGCAGAATCATGGCTTCACAACCGTCGCGCGCGGCATCGAGGAGGCCGTGTACCAGGCCATATACACAAAGGAAGCAGCGTCCACACAGACGGCAGCACTCATGCTGCGGAACGCGCATTTCGGCCATGTGATTGAAGGGAAGGTGGATGTCGAGGGTGGAGGAAAGATCAAGTCGGCGAAGGTTAAGACGGAAGGGGACATCAAGTACTTAAGTGATAAGGAAGCGAGTGATGCATGGACGAGTGCGATGGTAGAGAGGCCATGGCCTTTGTGGTGTAGGGAGGTGGAGGTTGCGCCATTGTACAAGAATGAGTGTCCTGGGTGTGAGGATGAGTGAAGAAGAACTCTCACTTTCGGTGATGTGGTAGTATTTCTTTTAGTGAGTCTTCTTAAATTGTGATTGCCGCTCAAATAGCTGACATACAATCAGTACTTCTTAACTAGTACCTTAATCTGTTATGAATTTATCTGGCTGAACTTCAGATGGCAGTCACTACAATATAACTATATCAAATAGTGCTTAAAGTTTAGCGTTGTGATGAAATTCACTTGTGTCTAGATACACCCCACGAGCCAAGGCCCCTACCTGAACAGCTCAATTGCATCTAGGATAACATTTGGCTGCAGGTACATCGACCCTGAACTTCCACTCGCCACGCTCAATGTAATCGTATTGCTGCCGCTTACTAGCGTCCCCGCCGGAATTGCGTAGTTGTATACCTCTCCAAATCCTCTGTACGCACCGCGCGTCACGCCTCGAGAATCGATCTTGGTAGGCGCCGCAGGAGCGGCTGGCGAGTAGCTGTTGACCGTGACGCTAGGCCTACCACCTGCGAAGGAGAGCGTAGTAGCGACGCGCAGAGTAGCAGCGCCCGAAGCTTGGGCTGAAGAGAGTGTGAACTTGATGGTGAAAGGAGTGTTCACTTCCTTGAAGAGCGCCATGGGAACATCGCTGAGCGAGCTGGATCCCACCGTGTACGTCAGGGGGCCCCACGAAGACATGCGCGAGTCGGACGGGTGCATGCGAAGCTGCTTGTCTGCGTTGCGGAAGCTCGTCGGCTGGCCGTCGTACTCGCCGATTTTGAACAGAGTGGTACCTGACGAGACGTTGCCCGAGATGTTGGCGGTGCTCGTTTGTCCGGCACTCACGCTCACACTGCTTGACGCCAACTTGTACTCGCCCTGGTACAGCACCTGGGTGTACGTTCCGGGCTTCATGGCCGGTGACGTGAAACCTCCAGAGGAGTCGGCATATACCCAGTACTGCGCGTTGCCATTGTACCAATGGAGGACCTTTTGCACGCCGCTGGCACCGCCAGTTGCCGTTCCCTTGACCGTCCCACGTCCGCTGGGTCCCACGTATCCGGAGACACCGAGATTGGCGAAGAAAGTCGTGTCCATAGTCTTGCCCGTAGGGACGCCGGAGCGCGAGAATGACAGGGCATACGGACCATGCAGACCCATGCGGTAGTTCTCTGTTTGCACATGGCCCGAGTTCATGTAGAAGTAGAGGTTCGTGTCCGCGCCGGCATTGTTGGAGTTGATGTCACGGAAAAAGGGGCCGCCCGAGCTACCTTCGTACGAGTAGCTGTTGAGCAGCATACACGCGTGGATGGCGTCGCTGTCGCGGTATACGCAGTGCACGTAGTCGTCGATGAAGCGCTCGCTGGAGAAGAATTTACTGCGTGTCTGGCCGTTCACGACGAAGACGTCGCTGCCTTCGACCGTCGAGGACGAGCCGCTGGTGGTGGACACAGCACCAAAGGGGTACTCGAGCGGGAGCTTGGAGCTCTGCAGGCGTGCGATAAGGCGTAGTTCACCAATATCGGGCTCGGCAGCAGTGTTGGTCGCCATGAAGATAGTGGAGTCACCCGACCGCACGACGATGTAGTGGGTGAGGGTCGACGTCGAGCAAGTGACCTTTGCATATTGACCTTTTCGCACTCAAAACCCGTACGAATCAAAAGGTAAAATGCTTACCGCTGATTATCTCGCTCTTGACGGTCGCGCTCCCCAGGCCAGAAGACAGGTGCGTGAATTGACTTTGCCCCTGTAATTCCTCGCCCCGGTACTGGATCGACGTGATGTCGCAATTCTTGTTGTTGACCGTGATCTTGAAGGCGTTTTCCGAACCAGCATCGACAACGATATTATTGCCAGAAGTCGTGATCCCGAACGCAGCGAGCGCTGTCGAGGAAAAGGCGAAGGCCGCCAGCAGTGCGCTTTGGACGAACATGGTGGATCGGCAGCAGGTACCAAACTCAAGCCTCGATCTGCACAGAAGAGTCTTGCTACTGCTCTATATATTACCCTCTTCCTTACACTACAGAGATCCAAGGGAGTACGCTCGGCGCCAATTCCACCGCGATCCCTATATTTCTGCTGGGATCATTTCTCCCTGGACCACTCAATCGCTGCTAGCGACCGCGTATGTCCTGGTCGGACGGACGTGAGATTTTCGAAATAGCATTCCCGGATCGGCATTACCCCGAATAAGAGCATAGATATTGAACCTGGCGAGCAACACATGCATAGATTTACCATATCTTTCTCTATATCGGCAATATACAGCTGCCAGGGACGGACAGCCGTTTTCCGGGGTAATTCTTCGAAACGGTCCGGGGTGCAGATTTTAGGCGATGGGAGTGGCGGAACATCATCAATCGCGAAACAAGAGGGCAATTTATTCCACTTGGCGTGGGCACTACGCGCGTCAGGTGGGTAGGGTGGGCTTGAATATCCACCGAGTTGCTTGAATGCTCGATGATGAGCCGCGGCTTATAGTGAGTTTCTACCAGGGTTAAAAGACCCCTGTATTGGCTGTTACTGAAAACCATATGGCTGTAGACTAGAAGTCTGTATATTCCTGCCTCTACATCGACAGAGTTCAAGCTTAATCTTCTTCTGGAAGTCCTACATCTCCTTCGGCATTGTACCCACCGTGGCCCCATGCTCCGGCGTCCCAACCGCCGTGAGTCTTTTGCATGTGTGCATATATCTTTTCAGGACTGAAGATCAGAGTACAATTCCAACACCAATGGGTTCCGCATCTTGGAACCGGACATGTGACGTGATCACATCCAGTAGTCTTCTGTGACAGTGTACCACAGCCAGGACACTTCTTGACAGGATACTCCAACTCTCTCCGGCGGCGCCTGGCAAGCTCCAGCGCCCGCTCAGCCTCCGAACGCTGCTGCCTTTGCTCTGCAAGCTCAAGCTGTGCAGCTAACATCAGAGCCTGCCGCGCTTCTTCCTCTGCGATGCGTGCTTCCTCCATGACAGCATCATTGCATTCTTCGCACATCCATCTTTCTACACCTGGCGGCGCATCTTGTGCACACTGCCTTTCCATGTACCGTCTAGCTCTACCGCATCTACGACACCATGCGTGAATCCATTTCCCCTTCTCCTTCAAGGCGGCCATCAAATCGCCCACGGCATGGATGCCCTTTCCATAAGCTGCAAGAGTGCGCGAGGAAGGTGGTCGCCTACAAAAGGGACAGAATAGTGCGGCGATATTGATGATGTGGCCAACGCTGTTTAGCCCATACCATCCATTAAGGCACGATTCACAAATGAGCTGGTTGCATCCGTGGCGGCGGCATGCTGGTAGTAATCTCGCATTAGGTAGCTCGGAGAAGCAGAGACTGCAGGGTGTTTTCCCGATCGCTCGACGACGGATCCAGCTCAGAAGACTATCTTTAAGTGCAGTTTGGTTTTGAATTGGTTTTCCACGCAGAGTAAGGATCTGTTCGGAATCATACGTCGGCAGGATGCGAACGTTCTCCATGAAGGCCTTCTGACCGACTGTGGAGATAGTGCGGAAGAGCGAGCCTTTGAAAGGCTGTTTCAGGGTGTCGTTCTTGTTTTCAAGGAGCCATGTTTGTCCGTTCTCCTTGGATAGCTGTGCAGCATTGGTGTCGACCGACACAACTGTCTTCCGACCAGAGTTGCATGCGAAACAAATGAAAGGATTAGGGGCGCTCGTTCGCCACTCATGTGGCCATATTATTTTGCTAAGACACTGTCCGCATTCTAGCGTTGGAGCCGGGTCCCAACTACGCTTTTGTGCCGGCAAGCTCGACTGAGAACGGCAGTAATGGCATTTAGGACGTACGTTGAGTTTTGTAGGGTTATAGCATACGTATTGCGCGCGACATGTGGAGACACTGCATTCCACCCACGAAGCGTTTCCAGAGTCGGTGATGTTGGCTTGGATGTTTCTCTGCTTTTGAGCTTCATCCTTCCACTCGGATACCACACAAAGCCCACATTTTCCGCCACTATTGGGTACCATGATCGTTATGGAGCGTGGGTGCTTGCATTGTGTACACTTTTCTACGTGTCCAATGGAGCTCTGTGTTTTAGATGGAGTCCATGAGATTTTCGCTTCGAGTGTGGTCAGAAGGTTTGCTTCAGCCAACTTGTACGCGACGAGATTGGTGAACAGCTCGCGGTCAGAAGGCAGAAGTAACTCGGAATCTCCAGAGACCGCGGATCCGTTGTGGTCTCCTTGCTTCCGATACTCAGCATCTGCATCCAGCAGCAAGCCCAGGCACCCTACGCTCCAAGTCTCGGGGACCTCCGGATCATTCCATTTATCACGCCAGAAGAGTAGCGCCGATGCGGCAGTCGGAAACAGAGGTTTCAACCCAATGCGTATTGCCAACGCAGCTAGAACCATAGCAGGGCGCGTGGCAAGCATCGTCCCTGGTAGAACCGTGTGCAAGAGAATTCTCCAGAACTGCCATTCATATTCTTTTGATGCCAGAGACACAGGGATCCTGGGAACTTCGGCATTGGAGGTAGCTGCGATGTGCGTAGGGAGTTCATCGGCTGACTCGATGTATGTGAGCTGCGTCAGGATCTTTCCAAGCCTCCTTAGAATGCGTCTGTCGCAAGAGCGGCCGATCTCAAGAAGTTCGTCGCGTCGAAATGCCGTGATGCGGCGATCGTCATCCTCCTCAGCCTTGTCGCCTTTTGTTTTCGCAGGTAGGAACTCGATAGTAGGATCGAGATAGACGCATGGAAAGCGTTGCTCAGCCCGAACTGCTTCTATCGTGTCGAGAATCTCGGCTGAGAAGTCATATGACTCTTCCAGCCAATTTTTCATCCTAGTTTTCTCATCTGCATTATGTATCCTGTCTACGCTCAGGCTGAATGCGGCGAGAAGCTCGTTTCGCACGTGAAGAGTGCGATCGTTACAGACCGTCCGCCAGAGGCTACCAAAGACAGGGTTCAACGAGATTGAAGTAACATCCGTTTCAATGATGTTTTGTAGTTCGTGTACTACTATTTTCCTGTACCCTTCGTCTGTCACGTACCGCCTAGCGAAATCCGCAACCGGAGTCTTCTTTTTGGGTAGATATTTCCTGAGCACGTCGGGATTTACAGGCGCTTTCGCACGGTTTTCCTCCATCTCTTGTTTTACTTTGCTGACCAGGTATTGCTTGTTGCCCATCGTGGTAGATGCTTTTTCAGAGGGATCCTGAGACCAAAAATAGGCGTTCGCAATGGGATCCTTCTCGTCAACGATCTTTCTAATACCTTTGCCGCTTTTGTAACGCACCAAAGTCGCTGGTAGTATTTCTTTTCCAGCGCTAGCTTTCTCGGTACCCATCCAGGCAAGCAGCACATCCACAGTGACCCGCGCAATGTTATGAGGGGCGGTATCGTTCAAATACAAGCACGCACCCCTTGTAATTGTGCTTAGGTAGAGGTAGTAGCCAAAATGGAGCGTGTTGCTTCCGAGTATCTCGTCCAGGAAGCAGAAGACATGTGCCTTGCGTGGTCCATTATGCAGCTGTTTGCAACCAGCCACCCAGTCTGTGAAGTACAGACCAGAACCCTCATAAGAATCTGCTTTCTTCAGAGCAGCTTGCTCGGCATAATAGTTTCCGCGCCTCTCTTTATCTGCTACCGTCCAGCAGTGAGGAGGAGCATCGGTGTACAGCAAGATGATTGTCGTGGCATCTTCGCGCATCAATGAGTATGCTCGCGCAAGACCGGTCTTTGTCGCCTCGGGGAAATCGCCACCGCCATAGGCTTGGATACTTGCGGCTTTAGCCACGAGTTCGTGTGCAGTCGTGTTCCCAGAGGATTCCGCTGCGCCATGTTGATACCAGCCACTCCATTCGAGGATTGGATTCTCAACTGCATGGACTTCGGTGTAGTCGCGATAGGCGAGGAGACCGATGCGTTCGAAGCTGTCGGTGAGATTGGAAAGCGAAAGCACCTTTGGTAGTGAGATTCGGAGTGACTGGAGATAATTGGTCATGGAAGAGGTTGCATCAACCAGTAACAAGAGGTCGTAGACCTCGGTGGATTCGTGGCTTGCCATATCAGTAGCTGTTCAACGACGCATCACAATTATCACAAAACGCAAAGTACTCAGATCACTTTAAGCTTTGATATATCTCCCGCTTCTTCGTATTTTCAGCCCTTCTGCATAAGGAGTCATAGGCGGGAAGGGCTCGCGGTACGTAATGCTTATTTAGTAACTGAGACCAAATGCTGAGTCATACGAAAACATAGCGGACTGCGAAGCGATTAAACGTCGATATTGTTATGTACTATCCTAAGGGCTCAAGGAGTATATGTGTCGATTGATATAAAGTATCTACAAGGATAAAGTGGAAGGCGTCTTTTCTTGTGTTCCATAATTATCTTCCTTAGCTCCTCCGTACCATCGCCGTACCATCTCCGTACCATCTAGATGCTTTGACAATCTGGGGCACTTGCGACCCGCATGCCGAGAAATACATGCGAAACCTATATTCTAATGTAGATCCAGTCATTTCAATAGAAATATTGCGACAATTCACCCTAGAAGCCTATATAGGCTATGGGAGTGTTCCCAGCAAATCGTTCTGGATACTGATACCCTTATCGGCTAGAATACAACCTCTAACCTATCAATAGAGTATTTAGATACCAAAAACAATCCAAGTTATTATTGAACATACAGGCTCGGAATACAACTCTAACCTATCATATTTGCCTTGCCATAATAGAAGCCCTGTGGTGAATATTCTCGCCTTGACCGCCTTTCAGAGACAAACCCATATCTGTCGCCTCTCTTGTGACAAATTGAAACCTATCGACCCTCAAGTTTATCGAGTTCTGGAATACCTTGTAATCCATGACATCAATTCAAGATCGGCCAGATTCCGAGAGTTGTGTGTCAGAGCCAATGATGTTCTTTGAAGCGGGTGCCTAAATCTATTAACAGTCGCGAAGCTCTCTTGCTATTCGCTGGCATTACAATCAAGCTTAAAGGTAGGTATATCTAGTCGAAGGTGATTTAGCTGGCCAAGGAATTTGAACGTGGATTTTTGACTGCTGGAACGAAACCATTGAGACTAGGCGGAATGTGTTCCAGAATGTGGACAGCCGCTACAGGAACGACTGTAAGGAACGCCATGCTGCAGGAATCTTTCGTTACGGTTACCTTCAATTCGGTAGGCAATTGTGCAAGCCGCAGGCCCGGGTTCTCGTAATTGATGCCCCTTGGACGGAGATGACTGGAGGATAGAGAGTTGGGACAAGCGTTAGAAGACGCCGCAGTCAAACGAAGCGGTTTCCCATGGAGCCTCGCGGCTATAGGTAATGCACGACAGGAAAGCAAAACGGGAGGAATTAAGATCGCCGGGACTCTGCTGGTATTATTCACTTAGCTGTGATGACAAGGTTGCTTGAGCGATCTAGCTTTGGGCTTAGTAGAGACACGCTAAATTTTCGCGAATGAATGGCCTCTCACGACGCGCGATCCCTCCGTCACATGTGATAACAGTCAGTAACATCTGCGGAATACTATGCAGAAAACCGCCCCCTTGATCAGATGCGCCCGCCATTGGAACGGGTTGAGCAGGAGGGCCATTACAACCGAAAATTGCAAATCTCCTCGGCCGGTTTCACGAGCGTTGCTGCCTAGTAAATTATCCCGTGTCAAAAGCATTGGTCGTATTACTTATTTAGGTAGGATTGAAATATAGTGAAGATCTCTTCAATTACACTCGAGGTCGCTTCGTTTCCAATGAAGAATATGAGATGTCACAGCGCCAAGTCCGTTTCAATGTGAACGAGCTAGCTCGTTGCGCTGCCGAAGCCATCGGCGCGAAATCATGTATCAGCATTGAAAAATATCCTGATGGCATGTATAATAAGAGCATGCTTCTCACTATGGATAACAGCGCCCAAGTAGTAGCCAAAGTTCCAAATCCAAATGCTGGTATACCCCACTTCACCACTGCAAGTGAAGTTGCGACAATGGATTTCGTACGCTGCATCCCTAAGTTCATTGTGTTCAACTGTTGAGCTAACATAATATAGGTACGGAATGTCTTGAAGACTCCTGTTCCCAGAGTTTTAGCTTGGAGTTCTAAGGCTCAGGAGAATTCTGTTGGTACAGAATACATCATCATGGAAAAGGTTCCAGGAGTCGAGCTAGAACGGGTTTGGCCGAGTATGGATATCAAAGCCAGATATGCTCTTGTCAAGACCATTGCTAGTTTCCGGAAAACCTGGACCTCGGTCTCATTCAAGAAGTTTGGGGGTCTATACTATGTAAGGGACATAGACGAATCAACCGGAAAGGAGCTGCTATATGTCGATGCGAACGGGACCTATGTCTTGGACGAAAAGTTCGCTATTGGCCCATCTACAGGACGTGAAATGGTTGACAACGGAAGAGCGTCTATCCACTTTGATCGAGGGCCATGTAAGCTTCCTATTCTCTATCTAAGAGGAGCTCCCTTGACTAACGCGGACAAGGGAGCTCTTTAAAGGAATATCACAGTGCCATTGGACATCGGGAAATCGCCTGCGTAACCCAGCTTCACCACCTGCCTAAGTCATCAATAACTCTTTGCGGCCCTGGAACCTACCAGCCAACGAGAGCAAGAAAGCTTAAAGCCTTACACTGCTATCTCGAGTTAATCCGGTTTTTACTCCCTGCTGATCAAGCTATTTCATCAACGCATCTCTGGCATAGTGACCTGCACGTTGCGAACATCTTCGTGAATCCTTCAGACCCTTCTGAAGTCGTGAGTCTTATAGATTGGCAATCTACCGAACTGTGTCCTCTCTACTTCCACGCCCGTCAGCCTCATATCCTCGACTACGATGGCCCACCCGTCACCGGTTTGGAGCGGCCACAGCTACCAAAAGATATGGGAAAGCTTGATGCTAACGCAAAGAAGCATGCAGAGACTTTGTATCTGCAGCAATCGCTCTGCTCTCTCTACAAAACTTGGACATACCATCAAAACCCACAACTCTATGCTGCGCTTGAGTTTCAGCAAACGACGAGCTACCTACTTCTACTCCTAGCCCGCAACCTCCTTATCGATGGCGAGGCATCCTACCTCCTACACGTAGCTGAGTTAGAGGCAGTATGGGAAACTCTTCCTGGAGCTAAAGGCTGGACTTATCCATTTTCCTTTTCACCGAAAGAACGGGAGGAAATCGAGGCGGAGGTCAAAGGCGTGATACGCGGTATGGAAGCGATGCGTTCAATTAAGGAGAGTATGAATGAACTGTTTCCTGAGCAGGGACTAGTGAGGCCAGACCAGTACGAGGAGACGCTGGACGCATTGGCGCAGATAAAGAATCAGGTCATCAAGGAATTTGCCAGTACTCAGGAGGAGAGAGAGGTTTGGGAGCAGATGTGGCCTTTTGGAGCTTGAGGGTTTGCTTCGATGCGTCGATGAAGCAATGGAAAGATAACCCGAAGACTGCTTCAGAACATCAAACTCTGTCCTCCTAAACCGTGATCTTGCGCGGCACCGCCTAGTCCATTCACTTCGCAATACTGAGGTCAGCAAGACCCTGTCCTTTCAAAGCGCAAACAGATACCTTGGTGGCTCCATGTATCATCTTCTTTAAGAACATCTTGCTGCCTAAACGTTTACCCTCCTCACGAGAAGAGTACGATATTGGCCGGTGCTATGAACTTTTACAGCATCCGCCCTCGTGCATACGATCGGTTGCGAAGGGCATGAGCACAAATTTTCAGGGAGACCACGGTATTGTCCCCAAATATCGTGATAAGTGACGGGCATGCAGAGGATCGAGCTGCTCGCTGGTACCACTGAAACATCGATCAACGTACTCAGCTCATTGCTGGTGAATCTGGCGACGCAGCAGGTGTCGATCCAGAAGTACTGCCGATTATTCACCTCTACTCGTTCGTCAAAAACTCGTATTTTGTCTGTGGTGAAAGGGGTTCACTAAGGGGGTACCCTCCTGTTCCAGTCTAGTTATCATATGGCGTCACGTTGCATCACCATCTTTTATCTTTAGCCGTAATAAAGTTCACCTTCGCAAACCCAAAGTGCCATCTGCAAGCTGCACCGAATCAGCGCATTGTCTAGTTGTGTCGAAGCTGACGATTACAGAAGACAGCACCACGCAGAGCGTTAAAACACTGCAGCTCGGAAACTACATTAGGACCTACCGGTCTGCTCGCTTCCCACAAGTAACCTAGCTATACCTTTACAAGGTGTATTCTTCCTAAACGGTGCTCTCATTTCAGTAGTATGTATCTGATTCTATCCTTTGATGAACTTCCGCTGTTATATAAAATGTATGCTGTATATTGTTTCTCTAATTTGTATGGAAAGCTTAGCTGATTTTCTAAGCGGAAAGGATATTCATATCCCAAACCTAAACAATTGTTAATGTTTCGCCAAAGTCCATACATGTTAAAGGTATAACCACTGGAATTCAACACCACTTACAGTTCACTAACAAGCAACTTATCCCTGAAGATTCTCGCGTATCTTTGCGCGTCTTCTGCACGTTGAACTTTTGGATCTATTCCACTATTGGAATGAGTTTTTGTAGTTGACAATGTCGTTTTAAGGTTGAGTAAGTGCACAGTTCGTAAGAGCTGCCCATGGATCCAGTCTTCTTGCCCATCCCTCAAAATCAAATATTCGCGATCATACGAGCTAGACAGAAACGTAACCAATTCGCATAAGATGGCCAATGCGTGCCATAACCCGAAAGTTTTTCTGTAGCGAACGTCATCTTTAATTGACATGCACGCATCAGGTTGTGGGTTAATGTAAGCATGTAGATAGTCCGGATGCTGGTTATAATAAGCGGGATATGACAATCCTCCAGCAAGGGAGAAGATGTTGTTTCTCGTGCGATTCCCTAGATAGAACGGAATCGAGTAGCAGATGGAGTCTATAAGGTGTTGTACCTGGTGAGAATCGGCAAATTGACTCATATGTAGGTGAGCCTTAATGCGAAAAACTTTAAGATAGTAGCTTCTCCATGTATTCTTTACCCCAAGGCAGATTAGCATAGATAAAAGATGGTCCAGAGTGAGTGCTACACTTACCCACATAGTTGCAATCTGAATGGACGGATACATCTCGCACTTATCTGCATACATAATGACTGGTGGTTCAGCGAGACTGGAGGGCTTCCATCGCCGTGGGTGCCATGACTCATGATTGCATTGAGGCCACACCACCAATTCTTCATGAAGATCCCGAACTTCTTGACAAATTTTGACGTAGTATTCTTCGTTAGAAGAAGGCAAGCCGTTGTCGGTATTGCATCGTCTTTCTATTCGAGAGGCACTATATTGGATGCTGGCAAGTGATATCCCAATATTTTCGAGACAAGTGCTAGGGTTTCTAGATATGGGTTCGGATAGAAACCAAGTATACAAGTCAGCACGCACCCGACGCCTTTGCCGTATAGCAGCCACCAAGTCGATATGTAAGAGATACAGTAGAAGACTTTTGGCCACCTCCGAATTGAACTTGGAGAAGCCACAATGCTGAATGAATAGGGCGGCTCCAGTAAAATGGATTTCATGAGCTTCTCTTCCCTCTAGCATCGCTTCCAAGCTTTCTTGAAACTGAAGAAGGAGGATGGCGAGTAGCGTCGAAGCGGGGTCACATTGACCTGGGTGGCTGATTTCATTGTTCAAACATTGTAAAGTCTTAGTGTTACTTTCCAAAAGTACGCCTTCTTTTCTTGCATCTCCGTATGCTTTTCTGTATACTAATGCGGAAGTCGCCGAAACTGCGTGATAACATGCCGTCCTCGCAGATGATACTTTCATAAGAGGTAAAATATTTTCGAAAATACCTCTTCCAGTGTCGCTCCTATGGTCGGGATAAACCACCTGACTGAAGAAGAAGCAGGTAGACACGGTGTCCTCATTTTCCACAAGCGGAGTGGGAATTTGTAGGACCGTCGGTACTGTTGCAGACTGAAAACTCGCTTTTTGAAAACGTGAGTGGAGTCTACGTTTTGAAATTTGCGCCGGGTTCTTGGACCGGACGATACCCTTTTTCTGGCCGACATTTTCCCTGCTCCCTAACCCGAGAGCATCGCACTTGTCGCATGTAGGTGAGACGTCGTCGTATTTAATATTCCTTTCTCTGCAGTTAAAACACGCCTTCCGTTCTAACATCTTGGTGATATTGGTTTAGCTCATGGTATACACGGCCGAAGAACGGGATTCCCGAGTGCTGGGCCGTTACCGCCTCTAACTAGACCCCACCTTGGCATGGCCTTGGCATATATACATATACGCTCTGAGTTCAGTGTTCTGCCCCTGCAGAACAATTCTGCTCCATCTTGGGCGCTACCCGCTCGATGGAAGCATCATTTCTACGGCGAGAAGTTAACACGATAAATTATAAAGCCTCGTCTAGTAGCATAAGCCAGTTCATCAAGCCGTATATGTACAGTCTCCGCATCTTCATCAGCAGCATACTTTTATAAGATTACTATACAGCCTGGCAACGCGTAACACGCCCTGTATAGAAGACGTGTTGAGGAAGGCGCTGCTGCGCATGCTGAACGTAGTCTTCCCCGTTAGGCTTGTCACGCTCGCTATGCTGTCCGCCACCGACATCGAACTACTCTGGGTAGGCGTAATGGGCTCATCGCAATCAACGCGGTGCCGTTTGGGGAGATTGTGTTGGCGTGATCGCTCTGAGGCAAGAGCATTCTGAATTGCTATGTCGGCGGCGCTTGCGCGGACGCGGAGAGGCGGCTTCAGCCTGGTCATGCGTTTATGCGCTCTGTTCCGGAGGGTGAGCTGAAGTGGATGCGCTGCATGTTGAGCCGAATATGCGATGTTATCGTTGTTATAAAGGAGAAGAATGGCACAGCCGCCAAGTCTAGAGCCAGACCCCGGAAACTCGACCACCAATCTACGTCATAATTCTACGCCCCACTAAAACGTAACGAGGGGCTTTCGTTTTTATATGAAGCTTGGAGGAAGGCAATCGGAAGAGGATTTATTTCACACTATTGATAGCCAAAACTAGAGAACTCTGTTAGAAAATAATCATACTCGTAATAGGTGCAGTACCACAAGGTGATTACCGAGTACCCCTAGCAGGACCCATCCCACATTTCTCGCAAGTCTCTGCAACAGACATGTTGAATTTACAACTGAGGCAAGCCCCATGGCCAATAAGTTCACTAGTGACAGATGCAGCCATGTTCGATAGTCTTCAATACTTACAATGTCAGCAAAAGAGAAAGACTTGGCAAGGGGCCTTTTCATAGGGGCTGGAAAATCGAGCTTTAGTCTCTCGGTTGCAGGACAATGCAATTTGGACCTCAACATATATTCACGGCTTTAATGACCGGAACTTTAATACCGGCCGATAAAGTATCCTTATTAGCTATTTTCAATGTTCTCGACGGTGGCTTTGGGGTTGTTGCGATTCAAAGTTCTTCTTTTGGTTGTTGAGAACTGTGAATCCACAACGTTCGACAATAGGGTAGCCTAGAACCAGTATATAGACTTTTAGATATCTTATACTTAACTGCACCAACCCCTTCGGCAATCTTCGAAAGAGTGAAAACGCCAAGGGACCCACGGCACAGCGCAAGCATCATCGGGACTCTATAACAGCTTCTAGTCAATCGAACATGCACACCCGTCGTACGGCTGAAGGAAGCCGGCCAACTAGCTTTTCGGTGCCACGCTATCTCCAACATTTACAGCGTCTAGAGCATCTACAGCGTGCACAACGTCTAAGACGTAGGCAAGTGTTAGGCTCTGGTCATTTACATCTTCCATTGCCTGCCCATCCGGTTCAAGTGCTGAATTCACCATCTGACACAAATCGTGTAGATTCGCGGACTCTCCACGAGGGCTTCCCGTTCTTGGATGCTAGTCTTCAAGCTGACCGTACCCGGCTTGGGTCTAGTGACAGATTCGCTGATCGTCATATCGATGGAAATCCTTCAACTGTTGAGGATCATCCTCCTTGGCGTTATAATGGCACTCCAACCCCTGGAGATCTTCCAACTCTTGGGGAACTTCCAGACACTGACGAAGTACCTCCTCGTACCCTTGGTAGTTCTCTTACTGCACCGCTGCGCGTAACTGGGTTGTTTGAGGACTTGCCAAACCCCAGTCGGCATGAATACTCTGCACGCGCTTGGGGTCGAAACACTCTCCGGTCCGGAGCGATTGACTTTGAGCCTGGATACAATGGCCATGATAGTGCTAATGGGCGCCCTTCGAGCGTTCAGTATCGACCTTGGGGCTCTAGCTTTGGAACGTCCTTGACCCCCGGTGAGGTGCCTCCTCGTGCCCCTGGCGATCCTCTATCTGCACCCCTTCGAGCGACTGGCGTATTTTCTGATGACGTTCCGGAATCTTCTTTATTTGGTTCATCTTTTGCTCATCGTAACAACGGCTACACCCCTCTTTTCGATTCAGAGATTACTCGTGGTAACGACGGTGCCCCTCAATCCGATGCTCACTATACTCCTCGATCCGGTTTGGAGTCAATTCATAACCAAACCACTCCACCCAACTCACGAATCACTCGTCATAATGACATTTTGCGAATGACTCAGGGCAACGACCGGATCCAAAGCTCTCGTCTCTTGGACTTGTTTCGTAAGGTACACCTAGCTACTGTGCGCCTGTTGGATGTGTTGCACCTTGAGTCCCGCGACCGCCGTTCTAACCTCGAAGAGGATTCTCAATCTTCCCATAGTCATGAAGAGCGCGATACATAATCCAGACTCACCAAGAACCATAGAGATTCTTTGACGCATGATTGGGAGATGGTTGAGAGCGGCAGTACCCACGAATCTCCAGAGAACGAAAGCCCGAAACACTCTATAGCTGAAAGCCCAGGAGTTCCAGTAATGACGAGGGTTCAGGCTATGTTAAGAGCTTATAGGACTTTTGTCCAGCTGTTTTCAAATTTCATTGACAGCGCAGTTGCCGAAGCAATGCAGAGGTAAACTGTGGATAAAATATGCCTGGAGGACCGAGGCTTGCCTTTTAGTTGCCCCTTTGTCATGGAATCACTTGGTTCTGTTAAACGATTGATTGTTCTTCTACTACGTGGCTTCCCCAGTTAGTGAAGGGTACTGGTGGTAGTAGATAATTCATACCGAATAAGAAATTTCCTTTTTCCCAAAACGATGACTGTATATTCCTCAAAGGAATACCAACCATACAGAACTAATTTATTGATCTCAGGTCATGTACTTGTTAGACTTCTTCTCTCCATTTCATCTTAACTGCCATAAAATTACCGTCGTTCAGACGTCTCCCGCCCTTGTTTACAAAGGTATTCCGTTCCTGTGACTTTCTCAATTGCATAACCATTCTCCGCTAACCCAAGAACCTGGTTTCAGTCATATGCAGTCAATACTTAATCCTGTTGGTAAGGCTGTAGATAGGGCGCAATTTCTGTAGGTTGCCACCCCTGCTTGGTACGTCGGAGGATAGCCAGCCAATTAGATACCGATTATAACATGCACACGCACGTCCCTTTGTGTCGTGGTTTTTTATTTCCAAATGCTTGGTCTGCGGCCTATGGCACGTTAGTTTTTCAGCTTCCTCATCTGCTAGCCCTGCGTAGTGGGACAACGAATCAAGGCTAATTAACTTACCAATGTTAGAGTCAACCACCATGCCTTTTAGGGTTTAGGGCAAGAGTACCTCCATAATTTCCACAACGTAGAGATAGGCTATTCTCTAAGCTCGCCTACCCGCTTTTCTCTAAATCGTAGCAAAGCTATCTTTAGATTCGTGAAGAGACGCCTAAAAGGTTTGACGTGGCAAATCGTTTAGCTATGTATCATTGCCTTTCCCCAGCCCCCTTACGAGCAAAGAGAACGATAAATAGGAGAGAGCAAAAAATGAAGTCTTTGTTTCTCTGCAAACAGCGTCGAAAAGTTTAGCATTTCGTGAACTCAACGTTACATATCCATACTCTGCCGGATCCTACCCCAATACCGATCATGTTCTCTGATACAGCTGAACAGAAAGGGCGATACTCTGAGGGTAGCCAAACTACATTTTGCGAATTATACGTTATCCATATCCCATCTGAAGTTAGTGCAGTGGCTTGGTACTTGGGGTGGGAGTCAAGTTTTTGGGCAGTAGCGATATTTAATGATAATGGAAGATCAAGATCAATAGCACCGGTTTCCGTAAGAAGGCCAGAGCTAGAAGCATTAAACGACAGGCTGAAAATTGAACAGCCGACATCGAGCGTCTGTAGGCACGCACCGCTGTTTGTGTCCCAGACCTTAACCGTGTTATCCCACGACGCCGAGGCCAGCCGTGTCGAGTCGTGGGAGAAGGCTACCGAGATGACTACATGGCTATGACCCTCGAGCGTCTGTAGACATGCGCCGCTGTTCGCGTCCCAGACCTTGGCCGTGTTATCATACGACGCCGAGGCCAGCCGCGTCGAGTCGGGAGAGAAGGCTACCGAGGTGACCCAATTGCTATGGCCCTCGAGCGTCTGTAGACATGCGCCGCTGTTCGCGTCCCAGACCTTGACCGTGTTATCCTCCGACGCCGAGGCTAGCCGCGTCGAGTCGTGGGAGAAGGCTACCGAGGTGACTGGATTGCTATGGCCCTCGAGCGTCTGTAGACATGCGCCGCTATTCGCGTCCCAGACCTTGACCGTCTGATCATACGACGCCGAGGCCAGCCGCGT
>Ga0247757_10001095_pt1 | contig 19571 bp, 16 predicted proteins | sample UWRJL126311R4_FD_180929 | JGI IMG/M metagenome (GOLD analysis project Ga0247757, IMG submission 180929) | Plant litter microbial communities from Arlington Agricultural Research Station in Wisconsin, United States - UWRJ-L126-311R-4 | ecosystem: Environmental > Terrestrial > Plant litter >... | reverse complement strand
ACCCCGGGGCTGGAGCCGTCGCTCACCGAGATGTCCGTCGTCAAGGGCGGCAAGGAGACCGACTGGGTCAACGACCAGGTCGTGGCGACCGACACCCCCAAGACCGTCGAGGCCGAGATCGGGCTGCCCAAGACCGAGGCGTCCGGCCCCCTGCCCGAGCTGACCGTGACCGGCGTGAAGCTGGAGAACGACCCGACCAGCGGCGTGCTCGCCTCCGGCACGGTCAAGAACGACTCGAAGGTCCTCCAGACCAAGCTCGTGGCCTACGGCGTCGCCCGCGACGGCAAGGACGTGGTGGCCGCCGGCCGCGCCGTCGTGCCGAAGCTCAAGCCCGGCAAGTCCTCGATCTTCCGCATCTACTTCATCGGCGACCCCCGCAAGGGCGAGCTGACCGTCAACGTCCCCCCGAGCACGTTCCGCTAGGTGGTCCCCGCCATGGCCCAGTCCCCTCCTCTCCCGTCCTCCGCGCCGCTGGGCGCCGCCGGCGAGCACTGCGCCGCGTGCGGCGCCGCGTTGGCGGCCGACCAGCGCTACTGCCTCAACTGCGGCGTGCGCCGGGCCGAGTCCCGCGTGCCGTTCCCCGAGTCGCTGAACGGCGGCGCCGGCGGGGCGGCGCCGGCGGGCGGCGGAAGCGTGGCGGCGGCCGGTGGTACCGGGGCCGACCCGGGCGCGGTCGCCGCCGCCGCGGCCCCCGCCCCCGCCCCCGCCCCCGCCAAGGCCAAGCGCAGCTGGGCCGACCGCGACCTGCTGCTGCCCGTCCTGGGGACGGCCCTGCTCGCCATCGCCGTGGGCATCCTCATCGGCCGCTCGGGCGCCAGCGACACCATCAACACCAAGGCCCCGGTGGTCAACGTCGCCCCGCAGGCGAGCGCCGGCGCGGCCCCGGCCGCCACGACCGCCGACGCCTCCACCGACGCCGCGGCCGACGCCGGGGCCGACGGCAAGACGGCCAAGGCCGCCAAGACGACGACCGAGAAGGCCGCGCCGCCGGCCAACGTCTCCAAGAGCGATCTGCAGAACACGGCGACGGGCAAGGACTACGTGAACAAGAGCAAGAAGCTGCCCACCGAGGTCAGCCTGGGCGGCACCGCGCCGCCGAAGGACAACAAGCCCGCGGGCGGCGGCGCCGAAGCGGAGACCATCGGATGAGCACGCACGAGCCCCTCTCCCCCCTGACCCCGGTCGACGCCACGCTGGCCGGCCCGGAGGTCGAGCCGACGCCGGCGTTCGCCGCCCCGGTGCCCGTCCCCGTGGCCGCCGCGCAGCGCGTCTCGCCCGAGCAGCGCGCGTCCGAGCAGGCCGACCTGGCCATGCGCCGCGACCGGCTGGCCGGCGAGCTCGCCCAGCTGCAGTGGGACCTCGGCGGCCTGGCCTACGAGATGGCCGTCCGCGACCACTTCCGCCTCGACGTGCTCGTCCGGCAGGCCGGCCGGCTGCAGGAGATCGACGCCGAGCTGGCCGAGACCGAGCGGATGCTGCGCCTGCGCGACGCGGGGGCGGCGGGCACCTGCCCGACCTGCGCGTCGATGTACGCCCGCGGCGCCTCGTTCTGCTGGAAGTGCGGCACGCAGCTCCTCGAGCAGCAGCCCACCGTCGCCTTCCCGGCCGGAGCCTGAGCCGCCGTGCCCGCGCCGTTCTCGCCCTGCCCGCACTGCGCGGCCCCGATCGACGAGGTCCAGCGCTACTGCCTGGCCTGCGGGGCCCCGTGCAACGAGGAGTCGGCGCGACTGCTCGCGCTGGCGGCGGGAACGGCCGGCTCCGGCTCCACGAGTGACAGCTCGGTCCCCGATGGCGGTGCTCAGCTGTCACTCGTGGAGTCCGACGCCGCCGCCGCTGCGGCGGACGGCGCGGCCGCCGCGCCGGCCAAGCCGCTGCGGCAGGACCGCCGCGCCGTCACCTCGATCGCCCTGGCCGCCGTCGGCTTCGTCCTGCTGATGATCACCGGGTGGGGGCCCGACACCGCGCAGACGCTGGCGTCGGCGCTGCCGCCCGGGCTGTCGGTCAACTACCCGACCTCGCCGGCGCTGGTGGCCAGCGCCGCGGACGCGATCTCCGGCGACGACGCCCCCGTCGACGACGCGCCGGTGGACGACGTGGTCGTGGACGACACCGTGGTCGACGACGTCCCCGTGGACGACACGGTGGTCGAGGACACGACGACCGACGACGTGCCCACCGACACCACCGAGGACACGACGCCGCAGGAGACGGCCGAGGACCCCGTGCCCCCGCCGATCAAGCACGTCTACGTGGTCGTCGTCCCCGGCCAGGACGTGGCGGCCGCCGCCCAGACGCCGGAGGCCGCGCCCTACCTGGCCAAGGCGCTCGCCCCGAAGGGCACGATCCTCTCCGGGTACCGCGGGATCGCCGCGGGCGGCCTGCCCAACACGGTCGCGCTGATCTCCGGGCAGGGCCCGACGCCGGAGATCGTCTCGGGCTGCCCGGCCCACGCCGACCTGAAGCCCGGCACGATCGGCGACGACGCGCAGGAGCTCGGCGCGGGCTGCGCGTTCTCCGTCCAGACCGGCACGATCGGCGACCAGCTCGCCAGCAACGGCGGCACCTGGCGCGCCTACACGCCGGATCCCGCCGGCACCGGCTGCGTGAACGTCGAGACGGGCGCGCGGCAGGCCGTGCCGGCCGGCGCCGCGGCCGCCGCCCCGGCGAACCCGTTCGCCTCGTTCCACACCGCCACCGACTCCGCCGACTGCCCGAAGCTGCTGGCCAACCTGGACGCCCTGGACGCCGATCTGGCCGCGGGCGAGAAGGCTCCGGCGCTCTCCTACGTCCAGGCCCCGGCCACCGCGACCGCGGATCCCGCCCCCGCCGACCCCACCACGACGACGACCCCGGATCCGTCGTCGAGCCCCACCGCAGACCCGCCCAGCGGGACCGACGTGGGGCTCGGCGCCGCGGACGCGTGGCTGGGGACCGTCGTACCGAAGATCCTGAAGTCCAAGGCGTACGCCGACGGCGGGCTGCTCGTGGTCACCAGCGACGCCACGACGGTGAACGGCGCGGACGATCCGGCCTGCTGCCGGCCCAAGACGTACCCGAACCTCAAGGCCTCCGGCGGCGAGGGCGGCCGCGTCGGCGCGCTGCTCGTCTCCCCGTACGTGGCCAAGGGCCAGGTCGTGGACACGTCCTACAGCCACTTCACGCTGCTGCGCTCGATCGAGGACGTCTTCGCGCTCGCGCCGCTCGGCTACGCCGGCCTGAAGAGCGCCGGGTCGCTCTTCCCGGACGTCATCCAGCCGGCCAAGCCGTAGGCCGCGGCCGCCGGGGCGGCGTGAGTGTCGCCAGGTGGTTGCGGGGGAACCACTGAGCGACACTCACCGGTTTGGGGGCGGTGCTCAGCCCGCGAGCTCGTCGTACGTCACCGGCACGCGGCGCCGGGCGTGGCGCAGGACCGACTCGACGGCGCCGACGTGACGCGGGTGGTCGAGGTCGGCCGGGTGCAGGTCCAGCCGCATCAGCGGACCGGTGAAGGCGGCGGCGACGCGCACGAGCACCGGGCTCAGCACCCGCCGCGGGCCGGTCGACGTCCCCAGCGACAGCGCGGGGGCCAGCTGGGCCTCGTCGGTCCCGCCGGCGCAGCGGTGGAAGCGCCCCAGGCCGCCCCACCAGCTGAACCAGGAGGGCAGCAGGTCGCGCAGCGCCGGCGTGTAGGCGTAGGCCGGGGCGACGAAGCCGCGCGGCTCCAGGCCCGCCCGGGTCATCACGGCGCGGCCCGCCTCGAGCGCCCGGCGGGCGTCGTCGACGTCGAGGCCGACGAACTCGGCCGAGACCGGCCCCCGGCCCCCGGACTGCAGGCGGGCGACGCGCTGGCGGGCCCACGACGGGTCCGGGCGGGTCTGGCGGTGCTGGAAGCCGTGCTGGGCGATCGCGTCGCCCGCGGCGACCCGCTCGTCGAGCCAGTCGACCATCTCCGGCCGCCGGTGCGTGAACGGATGCAGGTCGGGCGCGGGGATGACCAGCAGGGTCATCCGGTCGATGCCGAGATCCCCGAGCCAGTCGCGGATCAGCGCGCAGCGCTCGTAGGTCGCCGGCTCCACGTCGTGGAGCGCGACGGCGATGGCGCGGTCACGCGGCAAGGTCCACCGCCGTCACGGCGGTCGGGGGATCCAGCGCCCGGCGGTAGCCGGTCGCCAGCCGCTCCAGCGACTGCTCCCACGTGCGCTCCCGCACCGCTTCGCGTGCCGCGTCGGCCAGCCGGCGGCGGCGCTGCGGGTTCGCGGCGAGCGACACCAGCGCGTCGGCCAGCTCGTCGGCGCGCGCCGGGCGCAGCAGGCCGGTGACGCCGCTCTGCACGAGCTGGCGCGGCCCGCCCTCGGCCACCGCCACGACCGGCAGGCCGCTGGCCTGCGCCTCGAGGATGACCTGCCCGAACGTGTCGGTCCGGCTGGGGAAGCAGAAGAGGTCGGCGCTGGCGTAGGCCTCGGCGAGCGCGTCGCCCTCCAGCCAGCCCAGGAACGTGGCGTGGCGGCCCAGCCGCCGGCGCAGCCGCTCCTCCTCGGGCCCGCCGCCGGCCAGCACGAGATGCAGCCGCGGGTCGCGGCTGCGGGCCGCCACGAAGGCGTCGGCGAGCAGGTCCGCCCCCTTCTCCGTGGTCAGCCGGCCGGAGTACAGGACGTTGACCGCGCCGGGGAACGCGTTCGCACGGCGGCGCTCGGGGCCGAACCTCGACAGGTCGACCCCGCGGTCCCAGCGGCCGATCCGCTCGGTCGGGATGCCCATCCCCTCCAGCACCGTGTCGCTGGCCGAGCTCGGCGAGAGGACGACGTCGCAGCCGCCGTAGAAGAGGCTGACGGCGCCGCGGGCCAGCGCGGTCAGGTCGTCGCGGCCGCTGCGCAGCGCCGTGTAGGCGGTCAGCTCGGTGTGGTAGCTGCCGACCAGCGGCAGGTCCATGATCCGGGCGACCAGCGCGGCGACGATGCCCGCCGGCCCGGGCGAGCAGAGGTGGACCGCGTCGTAGCGGCCCTCGGCCAGCGTCTCCACCACGTCGGGCAGCGCGGGCACGCCGACGGTCATCCCCGCGTAGAACGGCACGGGGACCTCGGAGACCGAGGGCAGCCGGCGGTCGACGTTGTGGTCGGTGCCGATCACCTCGACCTCGAAGCCGGGGACGCCGCGCTCGCGGATCTCGGCCAGCGTGCGCGTGACGCCGTGGACCGAGCCGACGCCGTCGGCGACGAGCGCGATCCGCCGGGGCGCCCCCTCCACCGCGTCCCGCGCGCCGCTCCCGAGCTTGGCCTTCTCCCGGCCCAGGAACGCGGCGGCCGGCGCGTACGGCACCGCCGCGATACAGGCGCCGAACAGGCCCTGCGCGGCGGCCCCGAGGTCGCCGCCCGGTTGCGTGGTCGCGGCGAGCAGCCCGTCCACCGCCCTGGCGAGCTGGCGGTCGTGGGCGCGGCGAGCGCGGCGGTAGAGCGCGGCGTGACGGAAGCTCGGATCCTGCAGCAGCGCGAGCAGGCCCTGCTCGTCCACGTCGAGGTCGACGGAGGCCAGCCAGGCGCGCACGAGCCGCCGCGCGTCCTCCGGCTGCAGGTCGGCGCCGATCGCGCCGGAGCGCGCGTCGCCCTCCCGGACCACCCGCTCGACGATGCTGAAGACGACCTGCGGGTCGAGCCGGTCGTTCCCCTCCGACCAGGCCGTGGCCGGGTCACGCGTCGTGCCGAGTGCGCGCGTGGCCAGGCCGAGCGCGGCGTGCGCCCACTTGGCCGCGCTGCCCTGCTCGCCGTGGGCGGACGCCCGGCCGGCGCGCAGGTGGCCCAGGAACGCGGTGACGTCGGGCGCGTGCGGCGTCTGGGTCCATGTCCGGCCGATGTCCACGCCGGCGTGGTCGTCGGACCCGGCGACGCCGGTGCCGCCGTGCGTCTCGATGTACACCGCGGCGGGCGCGTTCAGCTCGACGGCCCGGGAGCCGTTGCGCGTCTCCCACACCGGGAAGAGGCGGGCGAGCTGGCGGCGGTGCCGCGGCTCCAGCGGCGCGGCGACGGCGAAGAAGGGATGGGCCAACGCGCAGGCGATCTCGTGCTCGTGGAGGTACTCGGCGACGCGCTCGACGTCGGCCGCGCGCTCCTGCAGGCGAGCGTGGTCGTCCGGGGTGATCCCCCAGCAGAGCACGTGCACGGCCTGCGGCTCCCCGCGGAATGACGTGGTCAGCTCCTCGCTGACGAACACGCGCGGGTCGCCGGAGATCTCCAGGACGCCGTCGATCGTGTCGTGATCGGTGATCGTCACGAAGTCCATCCCGCGGCGCTCGGCCAGCTCCAGGACGTCCTGCGGGGGCGTGGCGCACTCGGGCAGCCCGAGGGCGCGCTGGACGCCGAGTTTGGACAGCTGCGACGCGGTGGAGTGGCAGTGCAGATCGGCCTTGCTGCAGGACGGGGAAGTCATCGGTGCTCCCTGGCTGGTGATGGGTGGGGTCGACGTGACTTTCGCCTGCACAGCCGGGCCTTCTGTGACAAGTTGGGCAACATGGTGTGACCCAGGCGTGAACGGGGGTTTGAAGGGTGTGAACGAGGCCCCTCGCTACCCTCGGTCGATGCCGATGATCGATCCCGCCGTCGAGGACTACGCCGAGCGCGCCACCACCGCCGCCCCGGCCGAGCTGGCCACGCTGGTCGCGCGCGCCAGGGACGAGCTGCCGCTGCCGTCGATGGTCAGCGGCTCGGTGGTCGGGCGCCTGCTCGAGACCCTGGTGTTCGCGACGCGGGCCCGGACCGTCCTGGAGATCGGCACGTACGCCGGCACCTCCGCGCTGTGGCTGGCCCAGGCCCTGCCCGACGGCGGCCGCGTCATCACCTGCGACATCGACCCGGAGTCGGCGGCGTGGGCCCGGGCGGCGTGGGCCGGCGCGCCCGGCGGCGACCGGATCGAGCAGCGGGTCGGCCCGGCCCTGGAGACGATCGCCGCGCTCGACGGCCCGTTCGACCTGGTGTTCGTCGACGCCGAGAAGCAGGGCTACGTCGCCTACCTCGACGCGGTGCTCCCCAAGCTCGCGCCGCACGGGCTCGTCGTGGCCGACAACACGCTGCGCGACGGCCGCGTGCTGGATCCGTCCGCCACCGACGAGGCCACCGCGGGGATCCTCGCGTTCAACGAACGCGTGGCCAACGACCCGGCCCTCGTCGCCACCCTCCTCACCGTCCGCGACGGCGTGACGCTGGTGCGCAAGCGCTGAAATCGAGCCCGATGGTCACCTTTTGCCGCCTAGGGCGGACAAAGGTGACCCTCGGCGGGCGGGCGGCTCGATCGGGGTCGGTCAGGGCCGCGCCGTGAGGGTGACGAGCGGGGCGTAGACCGCGGGGCGCGGCACGCCGTCGCGGGACAGCAGCCCGCTGTCCCAGTTCCGGTCGCCGTAGACCATGTAGTAGGTGAGGCCGTGCAGCCGGTCCCAGATCGGGGGACGCTGGAGCTCCGCCACGTAGGCCGCCCACCGCCGGGTCAGCGCGGCGTCGGCCGCCGCCTGCCGCTCCGGGGTCAACGGCTCCGGGCACGGCCGCCGCGGCCCGGCCGGGTTGCAGCCGCGGAAGAACAGGGGCCCGACCTCGGTGATCCACACCCGCGCGCCGGGCACCGCGGCCAGGAACGCGCGCAGGTCGGCCGTCGTCCCGCGGGTCACGTCGCGGTAGTCGTGCCAGGCCCACAATTCCTCGCCGCCCCCCACGAAGTGACGGTACGTGCGGTACCAGTCCGAGGCGTCCCACGAGAAGTCCGCGGCGCCCGAGAAGTCCCCGGGCAGCACCCGGCACGTCCGGCCGACCTGCCCGCACAGCCCCCGCAGCTCCTGGAGGTAGCGGACGGCCATCGCCGCGCCGAAGTGCCACCGCGCCGGCACGGCGGGCGCGCCGGCCGACACCGGCGGCCAGGCGGCCGGCCGCCGCCGGGCCTGCTCCGTCGGCTGGGTCGCGAGGTTGGGCTCGTTCCACGCCGTGTAGTCCCACCCGGCCGCTCCCTGGGCGCGATAGTGGTCCAGGAACGCGGTCATCGCCGCGCGGTACTGGGCCGGCGTGGGCAGCGGGTTGGCCGCCGGATCGTCCTTGTCGTAGGCGGCCGAGCGCGAGTGCTCGAAGCTGACCATCGGGGTGAGGCCCAGCCCGGTCATGGTCTGCACCCACCGGTCCAGCGCGGCGAGCTTGTCGGGCTCGGTCTGCGCCGCGCCCAGCGCCGGGTCGGGCGGGAGCGCCACGTCCCAGGGGACGATCGTCCGGGTCGACGTGATGCCGTGGGCCGCGCCGTCGGCCCGGTGCCCGGCGATCAGGTCCTGGACGAGCGCCACCGCGCGCGGCTCGCTGTCCGGGGCGGCGGAGAGGAACGTGAGGCCCCACTCGCGCCCGGCCGTCCGGGCGGGCGGCGGGGACGCGGGCGTGGACGTGGAGCGTGGCGGCGGCACCGTCCGCGCGAGCGTCGCGGGACGCGGCGAGCCGTCCTCCCCCGCCCTCGGGAGCACGACGACGACCACCACCGCCGCGACCAGCGCGGCGGCCCCGGCGGCGAGCACCCACCGCGCTCGGGTCACGGCTCAGACCGTGGCCGGCGAGGCTTCCTCGAACGCCTCGAGCTCGGCGTAGGCCTGCTCGACCGCACGCTTGGCGGCGGTGTGGCGGGCCGTCGACTTCGCCGTCTCGTACGGGGTGGCCCACGCCTCGGGGCCGGCCAGCTCCTCCTCGACGGCGGCCAGCGCCGTCTCGGCCGCCTCGATGGCGCCCTCGAGCTTGCGCTGCTGCTTGATGCGGTTCTTCGACGGGCCCTTGGCCTTGGCCGCGGCGCCGTTCGTCCCGGCCGCCCCACCGGCCTTCCCGGCGGCGGCGGGCTTCGGCGCGGAGGCCGTGGCGGCGGTCCGGTCGACCCCGCCCGATCCCTCGGTCCCATCCGTGGACTTGATCGCCCGGCCGTCGGCGTCGCGGGCGTTCTCGTTGCGGAACCGGCCGGGCGGGCCACCGGGCGTAGGGGCCGGCATCGGCGGCGGCTGGATGCCCGCGGCCTTGCGCTCGGCCATCGCCCGCGAGTACTCGGGGTACCCGCCGTCGTAGGAGCGCAGCTTGTAGTCCTCGACCGACACCGTGCGGCTGCCGACGGCGTCTAGCAGCGCGCGGTCGTGGGAGACGAGCAGCAGCGAGCCGGGGAAGTCGGTCAGCGCGTCCTCCAGCGCCTCGCGTGACTCGATGTCCAGGTGGTTGGTCGGCTCGTCGAGGATCAGGACGTTGGAGCCCGACTGCACGAGGATGGCCAGCGACACGCGCTGGCGCTCGCCGCCGCTGAGGATCTGCAGGTCCTTCTCGACGGTCTCCCCGCTGAACAGGAACTTGCCGAGCAGCGCCCGCGCCTGCCCGGGCGGCAGGCCGGTCTGCTTGATCGTGGCCTCCAGCACGGTGCGGGCACCGTCCTTCTCCAGCGACTCGGAGTGCTGGGAGAGGTAGCCGACCTTGACGTTGTGGCCGCTGCGCAGGCGCCCGCCGTCGAGCGGCCGGTGGCCGGTGAGGGCCTCCAGCAGCGTCGTCTTGCCGGTGCCGTTGGGGCCGACGAGCGAGACGTGCTCGCCGCGCTCCAGCCACAGCGTCGCCTGGTCCAGCAGCACCTTGCCCGGGACCTCCAGGCGCGCCTCGTCCAGCTCGAAGATGACGCGACCGGAGCGCTCCGGCGGCTTGAAGGAGAAGCCCAGCTCGCGGGTGTCGCGGGGGTCGCGCTCGATCCGCTCGATCTTGTTCAGGGCCTTGACGCGCGACTGGGCCTGCTTGGCCTTGGTGGCCTTCGCGCGGAACCGCTCGACGAAGCGCTCCATCCGCTCGATCTCGGCCTGCTGCTTCTCGATCGCCTTGCCGAGCGCCATCTCGCGCGCGGCCTGCTCGCGGCGCCAGTTGTGCCACGTGCCCTTGAAGAAGCGGGTCCGCCCGGCCTCGACCTCCAGCACGCAGGTGCCGACGGCCTCCAGGAACCAGCGGTCGTGGGCGACGAGGACGACGGCGGCGTCGAGGTCGATCAGGGCCTGCTCCAGCCACTCCAGCGACGCGATGTCGAGGTGGTTGGTCGGCTCGTCCAGCAGCAGCAGGTCGGGGCGGGAGGCCAGTGCGCGGGCCAGCGAGGCGCGGGTGAGCTGGCCACCGGAGAACGTGTCGATCGCCCGGTCCATGTCGGCGTCGACGAAGCCCAGCCCGTGCAGGGCGTTGCTCGCGCCGTCGCGCCAGTGGTAGCCGCCGGCGACCTCGAAGCGGGCCTGCACGCTGGCGTAGCGCTCCAGGGCCTTCTCGTCGCCCGCCGCCATCGCGGTCTCCAGGCGCCCCAGCTCGGCTTCGAGCTCCAGCGGCTCCTTGAGGCCGGACAGCACGTAGTCGCGCAGGGACATGCCCTGCTCGCGGGGCGGGCGCTGGTCGTGCAGGGCGACCTTGGTGCCCTTGGAGAACACGAGCTCGCCGCCGTCGACCCCGGTCTCCCCGGAGAGCATCCGCAGCAGCGTCGTCTTGCCCGCGCCGTTGCGGCCGGCGATCGTCATGCGATCGCGGCGCTCCAGCTTGAAGCTCACCCCGCGCAGCAGCGGGGAGCCGGAGATGTCCTTGGCGAGGTCGGATGCGATGAGAACGGCCACGCCCCCATGGTACGAGTCACCGGCCGGCGACCTCGATCCGGGCGGCGCGGAGTGTGACCCAGCGCACGCAACCCGAGCGAACGGTACCGTTCGCTGGACATCCGTCTGTCCCGTCCAGGAGTCTCCATGAAGCGATCCATCCCGCTCGCCGGTCTCGTGACCGTCCTCGCGGCCCTGCTGTGCGCTCCGCTCGCCCACGCGGCGACGAAGAAGAAGGCCCCGAGCGAGCCGACGATCACCCTGAAGGGGTACGCCGCGCCCGGCACCCCCGCCAAGCTCAACAAGGTCTTCGTGACCAAGTTCGGCTCGCCGAAGGCCAAGCGGGTGCTCGTGCTGATCCCCGGCACCTCCGGCGGCGCCGGCAACTTCACGCTGATCGCGCGGGACATCGTCAAGCGCGTCCCCGGCCTGGCGGTGTGGTCGATCGACCGCCGCAGCCAGGCGCTGGAGGACACCTCGATGTTCAAGAAGCTGCTGGCCGGCAAGGCGACCGAGCAGCAGACGATCGACTACTACCTGGGCTGGATCGGCAGCTCCTCGACGGCCAAGCACTACGAGCCGCTGAAGGACGCCGACTACGGCTTCGCCCGCGACTGGGGCCTGAAGGTCTCGCTCGAGGACATCCGCGTGGTGGTCAAGGCCGCCAAGAAGGGCGGCCGCAAGGTCCTGCTCGGCGGCCACTCGCTCGGCGGATCGACGACCACCGCGTACGCGGTGTGGGACTTCGACGGGCAGCCCGGCTGGAAGGACCTGTCCGGCCTGGTGCTGATCGACGGCGGCCTGGCCGGCGCCGGATCGGCGACGGTGCCGACGCTGGCCGACGAGCAGGCCGCCCTGGCCAAGCAGCAGGCGGCCAGCCCGTGGCTGGACCTCCTCAAGGTCGGCCTGCCGTGGGCGACCGGCGTGTTCGCCGAGCTCGGAGCGATCCCCGCCCGCCTCCACCCGCAGGAGGAGTCGAAGGTGGCGTCCATCGCCCTGCTGCCGCCCTCGTTCAAGCCGGCGTTCCCGGTCACCAACCGCGGCCAGCTCGGCTTCGCGTTCGACGAGTCGACGTCCCCCGCGGCCCTCGGGCTGATCCACGTGCGCGCCGGCAAGCTCGGCACGCCGGCGGACGGCAAGCCGGCCGACTGGATCAACGGCGAGGTGACCCCGATCGAGAACGTCGCCCTCGGCTTCGGCCAGGAGCCGACCAACGGCGCGGAGTGGTACTTCCCCACCCGCCTGTCGTTCGACCTGGGCGGCATGGCCGGACTGGAGCCCAACGACGTGACCGCGTTCCTGGGCCTGCGGCCCAAGTACGCCAAGGACGTCAAGCTGCCCGTGTTCGCGATCCAGACGTCGCTGTCGCAGGGCCGCCTGAAGGCCTCGACCGCCTCGTTCGTCGCGATGAACAAGAGCAAGCTGACGTTCGTGGACGCCTCCACGACCAACAGCCACCTCGATCCGCTCCTGGCGGCGCCCAAGACGAGCGCCTTCCTCAAGAACGTGATCCCGTGGCTGAAGAAGAACGGCAAGTGAGCTGAGCGATCCCGGCCCTGAGGGTCATCTTCTTCCGACATGCGCGGAAGAAGGTGACCCTCGGCGGGCCCGAGGGCGGGCGATCTAGCCGCGCGGGCCCTGCGGCAGGCCCGTGCCCGACCGCTGGAAGGCGACGAGCCCGTCGTTCTCCCGCGTGACGCGCTCGGGCAGGCCCTCATGGACCCGGAACGCGTCCTTCAGCGCGCGCAGCCCGGCCGGCGGCCGCTGGGCGATCTCCTGCGCGAGCGCGAGCGCGACGCCCTCCGCCTCGGCCGCGGGGGCGCCGCGGTGCAGCAGCCCCAGCGCCAGGCCCTCGTCGAGCCCGAGCACCCGGCCGGTGAAGATCAGCTCCTTGGCCCGCGACAGGCCGACCAGCGGGGTCAGCCGCGCGGGACCAACGGGCACGCCGAGCTTGGCCCCCGCGAACGCGAGCTTCAGGTTGTCGCCCCCGACCCGCAGGTCGCAGCCCGCCACGAGCTCCGCGCCCGCCCCCACCACGTTCCCCACGCAGACGGCGATCGTCGGCGCCGGGAAGGCCTCGACCGCCGTGTAGAAGCGGGAGAACGCCTCCATCCGCTCGACCCCCTCCTGCGCGGTCAGCGACTCCCCCACGTCGGCCCCGGCGCACAGCGCGCGCTCGTTGGTCGTGGAGAAGACGAGCACCCGCAGCGTGTCGTCGGCGGCCAGCGCCGCGAGCGTCTCCTCCAGCTCGGCGAGCAGCGCGCGATTCATCGCGTTGCGGACCTCGGGACGGTCGAGGCGCAGGACTTCGATGCCGTCCGGGAGCCGCTCGTGGCGTAGCGTCGTCATAGCGGGGATGTTCTATAGGATCCGCGCCATGCGCCGCCTCGCTCTGACCCTCAGCTCCGCGCTCGGGCTCCTGCTCGTCTCCGCGCCCGTCGCGTCCGCCCACGACGGCGGCCAAGGCCTGCTGGGCGAGGTCGACGACCTCGACGTCACGATCGCCGGCTTCATCCTGATCGTCTTCTTCCCGCTGTTCGTCCTGCTGTGCAGCCTCGCGCTCCGCCACTTCGAGCGGCGCAAGGACGAGCGCAAGGCCGCCTCCAAGCAGCTCGCCACCAAGTGGCACGGAGGCTGGTAAAAGCGCTTGAGGCAGCGGCCTGGGGCCGCTGCACAACCGCTTTCACCTGAAGCCATCGGCCAGGGGCCGCTGGCTTCGGGCGCAGTCTTCCTTCACGCGTTGGGCATTACGCTGGCCCCATGCCTGACGACATCGACGAGGTCCGCTACGAGCGCGTCGGCGCCGCCGCCGTGCTCACCATCGACCGGCCGGCGCGGCGCAACGCCGTCGACGGCCCCACCGCCGAGCGCCTCCTGGCCGGCTACCGCGCGTTCGAGGAGGACGAGGGTGCCCGCGTCCTGATCCTCACCGGCGGCCACGATCCGGAGCGCGACCCCGGCCACGCCAGCTTCTGCGCCGGCGCCGACCTCAAGGCGATCGAGACGTTCGTGCCCCGCCTCGACGCCCCCGAGGGCCCGATGGGCTTCACCCGCCTCACGCCAAGCAAGCCGACGATCGCCGCCATCGGCGGTTGGTGCCTGGCCGGCGGCCTGGAGCTGGCGCTGTGGTGCGACCTGCGCATCGCCTCCGACAACGCCAAGCTCGGCTTCCCCGAACGCCGCTGGGGCGTCCCCCTCATCGACGGCGGCACCCAGCGCCTCCCCCGCGTCGTCGGCCTCGGCCGCGCGCTCGACCTCACGCTGACCGGCCGGATCATCGAGACGGACGAGGCGCTGGCCATGGGCCTGGTCACCGAGGTGGTGCCGTTCGGGCGCCAACTCGAACGGGCGCTGGAGTACGCGGAGGCGCTCGCCGCGTTCCCGCAGGAGACGATGCTCGCCGACCGGCGGGCGATGCTCGCCGCCCAGGGACTGCCCCTGGACGACGGCCTGGCCCTGGAGGCCCGCTCCGGTCCCGAGACGTTCGCGGTCGCGGCCGCGGGCGCGGCGCGCTTCGCCGGCGGGGCCGGACGCGGCGGCTCCGGCGCGGGGGTGTAGCGCCGGATAGGATCGCCGTTCGAGTCGTACGGGGATTCTTCACGGAGAGAGACGGAGCAACGCATGAGCTATTTCGTCACCGGAGCAACGGGCTTCATCGGTCGGCGCCTGGTCGATCGGCTGTTGGAGCGCGACGGGGACGTGTACGTGCTCGTGCGGGAGGGCTCGCGCGAGCGGCTGCAGGAGCAGATCGACGCCCGCGGCGCGGCCGATCGCATCCATCCGGTGGTCGGCGACCTGGTGGAGCCGCGGCTGGGCGTCAGCGAGGAGTGGGTCGCCGAGCACCAGGGCGACATCGACCACTTCTTCCACCTCGCGGCCGTCTACGACATGACCGCGGACGCCGCGACCAACGACGCGTTCAACGTCGAGGGCACGCGCCACGCCGTCGACCTGGCCAACGCGCTGCAGGTCGGCCACCTGCACCACGTCTCCTCGATCGCCGTCGCCGGCTCCTACAAGGGCTTCTTCCGCGAGGACATGTTCGACGAGGGCCAGAAGCTCCCGTCGCCCTACCACCGCACGAAGTTCGAGTCCGAGCGCATCGCCCGCGACCACGCCGCCGTCCCGCTGCGCGTCTACCGCCCCGCGGTCGTCGTCGGCGACTCGCGCACCGGCGAGATGGACAAGATCGACGGGCCGTACTACTTCTTCAAGGTGATCCAGAAGCTGCGGGACTCCCTCCCCCAGTGGTTCCCCCTCGTCGGCCCGGAGCTGGGCCGCACGAACATCGTCCCGGTCGACTACGTGGCCGACGCCATGGACCACATCGCCCACGAGGACGGCCTCGACGGCCGCACGTTCCACCTGGCCAACCAGGACTCCCAGCGGGTCGGCGAGGTCATCAACGAGTTCGCCCGCGCCGGCCACGCCCCGCAGCTCGCGCTGCGGATCGACCGCCGCATCACCGACGCGCTGCCCAAGGGCACGCTGTCGATGCTGATGAAGCTGCCGCAGGCCAAGGACATCCGCCGGGCGCTGCTGGCCGACTACGGCATCCCGGACTCGGTGCTGGAGAACGCGGCGTTCAAGTGCCAGTTCGACACCCGCGACACGGACCGCGCGCTGGAGGGGACGACGATCGCCGTCCCGCCGCTGGACACGTACTCCGAGAAGCTGTGGGACTACTGGGAGCGCCACCTCGACCCGGACCTCTACAAGGACCGCTCGTTCGACGCCGCCGTCAACGGCCGCACGGTGATCATCACCGGCGCCTCCTCGGGCATCGGCCGCTCGGCGGCGCTGAAGATCGCCCGGGCCGGCGGCATCCCGCTGCTCGTGGCCCGCGGGCTGGACAAGCTCGACGAGGTCAAGCGGGAGATCGAGGCGGAGGGCGGCGTCGCGTACACGTACTCGGCCGATCTCTCCGACATGGAGTCGATCGACAAGGTCGTGGCGACGATGCTCGCCGAGCACGTCCAGATCGACATGCTCGTCAACAACGCGGGCCGGTCCATCCGCCGGTCGGTCGCGCTGAGCTACGACCGCTTCCACGACTACGAGCGCACGATGCAGCTCAACTACTTCGGCAACATCCGGATGATCATGGGCCTGCTCCCGCACATGAAGGAGCGGGGCTTCGGCCACATCGTCAACGTCTCCTCGATCGGCGTGCAGACGAGCCCGCCGCGGTTCAGCGCCTACGTCGCGTCCAAGGCCGCGCTCGACGCCTTCACCCGCGTCTGCTCATCCGAGGTGATCGGCGACGGCGTCACGTTCACCACCATCCACATGCAGCTCGTGCGGACCCCGATGATCGCGCCGACGAAGATCTACGACTCGTTCCCGACGATCAGCCCGGACGAGGCCGCCGACCTCATCTGCGAGGCGATCCGCTCCAAGCCCAAGGAGCTGAACACGAAGATCGGGACGTTCGGCCAGGTCGCCTACGCGCTGGCGCCCAAGGCGGTCGACCAGATCCTGCACCTGGCGTACAAGGTCTTCCCCGACTCGTCGGCCGCCAAGGGCGACAAGGAGGGCACCGAGAAGGCGTCGGTGGAGCAGATCGCCATGGCCAACCTGATGAAGGGCGTCCACTGGTAGGACGCCCGGTGGCGTGAGTGTCGCTCAGTGGTTGCCGGGCAACCACCCAGCGACACTCAGCTGGCGGGGGCGAGCAGGCGCAGGGCCATCTGCGTCGTCTCGGCCGCCACGTCCTCGACGGTGCGGCCGTGATGCAGCATGCGCACCGCGGCGCCGACGAGGCCCTGCACGAGCTGGGCGGTGACGTCGGGCTGGTCGTAGCCCAGCGCCCGCAGCTGCTCCTCGAGCACCGTCGCGGGCAGGTAGGCGAGCGCCTGGATCCGGGCCCGCGCGCCCGGGCCGAGCGGCGCGGAGGACAGCACCTCGGCGAGCTGGTGGCTGCCGTCGGCGACGAGCCGCAGCTGCGTCTCGACGAAGGCGGCGATCGCGTGGTCGAAGTCGGGCGCCGCGGCCATCGCGGCCTCGATCTCCACCAGCCAGCGCGGCATGTCGCGCTCGCACAGCGCGGCGACGACGTCGTCGCACGAGGTGAAGTAGCGGTAGACCGAGTTGCGCGCCATCCCCGCCTGCTCGCCGAGCGTGCGGAAGCTCAGCGCCTCGTAGCCGTCCGCGAGCAGGATGCGCTCGGCGGCGTCCAGGATCACGTCGTGCTGGTGGGCACGGTGCTCGGCGACGGTGTCTGCGGCGATACGGGGCATGGTGTACCGATCCTACGCGCCGAGCCCGCGGGATGGTTCACCGCGAGCACCGGTCGAGCCCCACCCCGCGCCCGCTGAGCGGGCTCGAGGTGGGGATCGGCGCGGGGTGCGCGGGAGCGCGTGGCTCAGGCCGCGGCCCGGGCGCGCTTGGTCAGCTCCACCGTGGCGGCCCGCAGGCCGTCGGGCGCGGTGCACGCCTCGGCGAAGCCGACGCGGGTGTACGCCGTGCCGCGCGGCGTCGAGACGGTGAGGTCGATGCCGTAGCGGTCGGCGCGCGAGCAGCTCGCGGCGGTCGCGTCCGTGTAGCCGGCGAGCGCCTGGGCGATGTCGAGCAGGGCGTCCGCGTGGTCCTCGTTGAGGTGCCGGATCGCGAAGGCCGCGGACGGCGCGACGGGATCGGGCGCCGCGGCGGCGTACGAGGCGGGGTCCGCCGAGTCCATCCGGCCGAAGCCGCCCACCCAGCGGACGCGCTCGACGTCGAGGATCCAGAGCGTGAAGTCGCCGAACCGGCCGTACATCGCGGCGGCGGGCGACGCCGTCTCGATCGCGGCCTGGCCGGCGGCCCGCTCCTCCTCGTCGCGGGCCTCGCGCCACACGCCGGCGAGCGTCACGCGGCCGCTGTCGAGCGGGTCGCCGATGATCTCGGCCTGCGCGACCGAGATGCTGCCCCGGTGCTCACGCGTGAGGTTGCGGCCGTGCTCGGCGAGGGTGGAGACGAGGATCACGGGCGAGCCGTCGGCCAGCGCGCCGTAGGTGACGAGCGACGCCCACGGCGTCCCGTCCTCGCTCAGCGTCGCGAGCGTCGCGACGGTGTTGACCTGCACGAGGGCGCGGGCCTCCTCGGCGGCGGTACGGCCCTGCGCCGGTTCCACCGGACGGAGGGGACTGGGGAAGCGCAGCGCCTCGGCAGGCGCGACGTGGTCGGTGGGGAACGCTGTGGCCTGGGTCATGGTCAACCCATCTTAGCGACATCTGTCCGAATCATGGGGACACCTGTCGCAAAACCCCTATGCGAACCGCGGTCGAGGCGGCCCGATCCCGCTCCGACGGCGGGTTCCTGCGTCCGTACGGGCTCCTCGCGCGGTGCGCGAGGAGCCCGCCGGGACGAGGCGGTGACTCAGGGACCGACGTAGCTCGCCGCGAAGTGCACCTGGCTCAGCGAGCCCACGATGTTCACGACGCCGCCCGAGCTCTGGCCGACCGAGGAGTAGATCTTCTGACCGGCGGTGAGGCGGATGACGGTGCTGACGTTCTGCAGCGTGAAGCCGTCGGGGCTGGCGGGGACCACGCTCGAGGCGAGGAGGCCCGGGGCCGGGGGCGCGCCGTTGGGCCCGCTGATCGAGAGGCTGCGCACGCCGGTGGGGTTCGACTCCCAGCGCGCGCCGGCGGCGACGACGTAGGTGCCGGTCTTCGGGATCGTGAGCAGCGCGGCGCCGGGCGCCTCGCCCGCGGCCGCGTCCACGGCCCAGAAGTCGCCGATGTCGTAGCGCTCGGCGTTGAACTCGAGGGGCGTGTTGGCCAGGCCCGCGCACGGGAGGGGCGAGCAGCTGGGGACGGGGAACGCGGCGCTCGTACGGGTCACCCGGACGCTGAGCGACTCGACCGAGCCGGTGTCGCCCTTGTCGCCCTTGTCGCCCTTGGCGCCGGGGGTGCCGGGATCGCCGGCGTCGCCCTTGTCGCCCTTGGCGCCGGGTGTCCCGGGATCGCCGGCGTCGCCCTTGTCGCCCTTGGCGCCGGGGGCGCCGGGATCACCGGCGTCGCCCTTGGCGCCGGGGGCGCCCGTGTCGCCCTTGGCGCCCGTGGCCCCAGCCGGACCCGCGGGGCCCACGGCGCCGGCGGCCCCGGTCGCGCCCGTGGCACCCGTCGCGCCGGTCGCGCCCTTCGGAAGCTCCCCGGACTTGAAGTCCTTGGCGGTGAGGCTGCCGTTCTTGACCTTCGCGGACGTCACCGCGTCCGACTTGAGCTGCGCCGTCCCGACGCTGTTCTTGGCGAGCGTCCCGGCGGCGTAGGAGGTGCCGCCGAGCGCGACGAACAGGGCGACGAGCGCCAGTGGCTGATGGCGCATGTAGCGCAGAAAGTTCTTCATGGCCGGCGACTATAACCAACCTGAGCCGTCGGTGTTAGGTGACCCAAATATGGGTTCCCTAATCGTGCAACGAACGGCGTCAGGGAACGGCGACGACGACGGTGACCGGGTCCAGCTGCTCGCCCGGTGCGTAGAACCCGCCGAACGCCGCCGAGGCGGCGGCGGTCAGGTTCGCCGGGATCCCGGTCCAGGTGACCGTCTTGGCCCCCGCGTTGTAGGTCGGGACGATCCCGCCGAGGCTCAGCGTGGCGACGACGACCCGGTTCGGGCCGCTGACCGCCCCGGTGGCGTTCTCGCTCACGTCGCCGATGAGCCGGGAGTCGGCGCCGTCGATCACGACCGTCGGGTTGGCGATCGCGATGCGGAACTGATGTCCGACGCCGCAGAAGACAGCGACGCCCGTGTGGCGCACGACCGCCTTGACCGGCTCGTCCGGGTACGTCGTCGTCCCGCTCGAGAAGGGGAAGGTGAACGCGTTCGTCGCGTACGTCGCGCCGAGCCGACCGAGCAGCGAGCCGGCCGCCATGCTCACGATGTACTCGCGGAAGGACTGCTTGAAGCCCCAGGAGAACGTCGCGCCGGTCGCGGGAGCGCCGGCGAGGGTCGGATCGACCACCTGCGTGCCGGACGGCGGGGTCTGGGACGTCGCGCCGATGTGGCAGTCGGCGTCGAACGGATC
>Ga0247757_10001094_pt1 | contig 19588 bp, 14 predicted proteins | sample UWRJL126311R4_FD_180929 | JGI IMG/M metagenome (GOLD analysis project Ga0247757, IMG submission 180929) | Plant litter microbial communities from Arlington Agricultural Research Station in Wisconsin, United States - UWRJ-L126-311R-4 | ecosystem: Environmental > Terrestrial > Plant litter >... | reverse complement strand
CGCGTCGCCGCCGACGAGCACCTTGCCGACCTTGATCTGACGGCTCTTCCGGCGGGGGGCGAGCGTCTCGGGGGCCGGCTTGGGCATTCCGATGTTGACCGCGGGCACTGTGTCTCCTCACGCGCCGCCGCTTCGGCGGCGCTCCCGTTCCGCGGCCGGCACAGCCGTCCGCTCCACTGGTCAAGCCTAGGTCCGCGACCCGGGCGCCGCTCGGTTACGTGATGGACAGCGGATTGACGATGTCGATGATGATGAGGCTCAGGCTCATGAGCGCCAGCACGCCCGTCACGAGCACCGTGAGCGGCGTCAGCTTCGCCATGTCGACCGGGCCGGGGTCGCGGCGCTTGAAGATCGCGGCCACGCGGCGGCGGACGGCCTCCCACAGCGCGCCGATCACGTGCCCGCCGTCGAGCGGCAGGAGCGGGATCAGGTTGAACAGGAAGAGCGCGAGGTTCAGTTGGGCGAGGATGCTGATCATCGACGCAGCGCGCGCCGCGACCGGCGCCTGCGCCGCGGCAGACTGGCCGGCAAGCTCCCCGACGCCGACGATGCTGACCGGACCGCCCTGCTGACGCTTCTCCCCTTGGATGGCGCCAGCCACCGTGTGATACACCCGCACCGGGAAGGTGGCGATCACCTTCGTCATCTGGCCGACGTCGTAGCCGAAGTACGCGAGGCCGCCGCCGAACGTTGCCTGCCGGATCTCACCTTGGGTGCCGATCCCGAGGAGACCTGCGTTCGCCGTGATGGGCTTGCCGTCCCACCCCGTCTCGGGCTGCAGGTACTGGTCCGTGAGCGGGATTGTCTTGCGCTCGGGCGTCAGCCGCAGAGTCTGACGGCTGCCGTCGCGCTCGATCACGACCTCCATCTGCTGATCGGCGTGAGCCCGGATGATCGAGGTCATCTGCGGGTAGTCGCTGATCGCGACGCCGTCCATGCTGAGCACCCGGTCGCCGACACGGAGACCGCCCGCCGCGGCGGGCGAGCCGTCGGTGACCGAGGAGATCGTCGTCGAGTACTGGGGCAGCCCGAACCCGCACGCGAGCACCATCGTGAAGATCAGCGCGAGCACGAGGTTCATCGCCGGTCCCGCCAGCATGATGATGATCCGCTTCCATGGTCGGAGCTTGTAGAAGACGCGGTCTTCGTGGCCTTTCTCGATCGTGTCGGCCGAGCTGGCACGCGCCTCCTGCACGAGGACGTTGAAGAGGCTCGTGGTCGCGGAGCGGCCGGTGCTGCCCGGGATGGCCTCGCCCGCGGCGTCATCGATCGACGCTGCGCTGCGCTTCGCCGGCGGGTACATCCCCGCCATCGAGATGTAGCCGCCGAGCGGGATGCCCTTGACGCCGTACTCGGTCTCGCCGACCTTCTTCGACCACAGCGTCGGCCCGAAGCCGATCATGTACTGGCCGACCTTGACCTTGAAGAGCTTGGCGAAGCTCAGGTGCCCGAGCTCGTGGAGGCCGATCGACAGCACGAGGCCGGCCACGATGATGAGCACCCCGAGGATGAACAGCAGCACGGTCTCCACGACGACGAGGCTACGTCCCCGCGGCTGGGAAATCCGGCCCCAGGGCTAGGGGCAGGCCCGGAGAACACCGAGAGCGGCGGCTCCGCTCACTGGTTGATCGCGCCCGCGAGCTGCCGGTCGGCCTCGTCGCGCGCCCACTCCTCGGCGGCGAGCACGGACTCCAGGGTCAGCTCCGCCGCCGGCTCGTGGGCGTCGACGACGCGCTCGATGACCTCGGTGATCGCGAGGAACGGGATCCGTCCCGCGTGGAACGCGACGACCGCCTGCTCGTTCGCCGCGTTGAAGACGGCCGGATAGGTCGCTCCCGCGGATCCGACGCGCTTCGCGAGGGCGACCGCGGGAAACGCGGCGTCGTCGAGCGGCTCGAAGGTCCACTGCTGCGCGCGCGTCCAGTCGAGCGGCACCCCGACGCCCGGCACGCGGTGCGGCCAGTCGAGGCTCATCGAGATCGGCAGGCGCATGTCCGGCGGCGAGGCCTGGGCGATCGTCGAGCCGTCCACGAACTCCACCATCGAGTGCACGATCGACTGCGGATGGACGGCGACGTCGATCTCCTCGTACGGCACGTCGAAGAGCAGGTGCGCCTCGATGATCTCGAGGCCCTTGTTGACGAGGGTCGCCGAGTTGGTCGTGACCATGAGGCCCATGTCCCAGGTGGGATGCGCGAGCGCCTCGCGCGGCGTCACCTCCGCCATCTGCTCCCGCGTGCGCCCGCGGAAGGGCCCCCCGGATGCCGTGAGCACGAGGCGGCGGACCTCGGCGTGCTCCCCCGCGCGGAGCGCCTGCGCGAGCGCGGAGTGCTCCGAATCGACCGGCACGATCTGCCCGGGCCTCGCGGCGTCGGTCACGAGCCGGCCGCCGACGATGAGGCTCTCCTTGTTGGCGAGGGCGAGGGTCGCCCCCGTCTCCAGCACGGCGAGCGTGGCGGCGAGACCGACGGATCCGGTGATCCCGTTCACGACGACATCGGCCGGCACCCGCTTCACCAGGTCGACGGCCTCGTCGATGCCGAGCGCGAGCTCGGTCACGCCCGTCGCCGCGCCCTGCCGCTCGAGGCCCTCGCGGTCGCGGCCCGCGGCCAGGCCCACGATCTCGAACCGGTCGGGGTTCGCCGCGACGACGTCGAGCGTCTGGACGCCGATCGATCCGGTCGAGCCGAGGACGAGGACGCGCCGCATGGGGCGAGACTAGCCCGCCCCGCGGCGACGCCGTGCTACTGCGCGGGCGTCGACGTCGTGCCGAGGATGTCGACCACGAAGACGAGCGTGTCGGTGCCCTTGATGCCGGCGGAGGGCTGGCCCGCCGTCCCGTAGCCGTCGGCCGGCGGGATCATCGCGATGATCTGCGATCCAACCTTCTGACCGACGAGCGCCTTGGAGAACCCGGGGATGACACCCGTGGTCGGGAACTGCGTCGGCCCCTTGCCCCAGCTCTGGTCGAAGACCTTCTTCGTGCGGAGGTTCACGCCCTGGTACTGGACCGTGACCGTGTCGCCCTCGGCGACGGTCGCACCGTCGCCCTGCTTGAGGATGCCGATCATGGTGGTGTCGGGTGCCGTGGTGTCCGAGCCGATCGTCACGGTCGGCTGGCCGTCCGCGGCGAGCTTGACCTTGGGGAACCCGGCCGGCGCGGGCTGGGGCTTGCCGTCGGCCTTGGTCGCCGCGACGCCGAGCACGTCCACGACGAAGACCACGACGTCCTTCGCGCCGATCCCGAACTGGCTGTTGCCGTTGCTGCCGAACGCCTCCTTGGGCGGCAGCACGCCGACGACGCGCGAGCCGATCTTGGCGCACTCGACCGTCTTCACGAGGCCCGGCAGCACCCGGCTCTCGTCGACCGCGATCTGCACCGGGGTGCCCTTGTCGCCGTAGCCGGTGGTCGTCGCGACCTTGCCGGTGCGGCCGTTGTAGACCGTGAACTCGACCGACATGAGGTCGCCGTGCTTGGTTGCCGCCCCGTCGCCCTCGGTGATCACGTGGCGCTGGGTCGCGGTCGTCTTCAGCGGAGCGTCGAACGACACCGTGGGCTCCGCCTTCGCGTCGCCGCTGACCTTCACGGCGTCGGCGGCGGAGCCGTCGTCCGCAGGAGAGCACGCCGCCGCGGCGCCCGACGCCGTCTCGGATCCCTTCGGCGAGGCGGTGCCGGAGCATCCGGCGAGGACGACGCCCGCGAGCGCGAGCACGGCGAACGGGGCGAGCAGACGGGTCGCGGCGCGGGTGGGCATGCCCCCATCCTCGCGGATGCCGCCTTGGAGGAACCCTGGGCTGGCGACTTCGTCGTCCACGGAGGGGCATCGGGTGACGGGCGGCCCGGTCGTGCCCCCCGGGGGTTCAGGCCGCGAGGCGGACGCCGCCGGCACCCGTGGCGGGGACGGTGCGCACCTCGACGCGCTCGTCGATCCGGGTCGTCAGGTCGACGAGCACCGCCGCCGGCTGCAGCTCGGCGCGCGCCTCGTCGAGCAGATCGACGATCGTCATGCCGAGCGCCCCGCAGATGCCCGCGAGCACCTCGCTCGACGGCTCCTTGCGCCCGCGCTCGATCTCGGAGAGGTAGGGCATCGACACGCGCGCGGCCGCGGCGACCTCGCGGAGGGTGAGCTCGCGGTCCTGACGGATCCGGCGCAACGCGGCGCCGACGGCGTGCCTCAGCAGCATGAGGCGAGCGTAGGCGGCTCGGACACCGCGGCACGCCTGGTCGCGCGCGGATTCGCTCAGAGCGGACGAAGCCTCGACGCGCGCTGCGCGCTACTCGACCCGCTCGATCGTCGGGTCGTGGCGCACGGGGAAGTTCACGCTCGCCGCGATGAAGCACATGCGCGCCGCCTCCGCGTGCAGGGACTGCGCGACGTCCGGGTCGCCGGCCGAGATCGTCACGTGCGGGTGGAGCACCACTTCGGTGAAGCGGCCGCCGTCGCCTTCCTGCCGCATGGTCCCGGTCGCGGCGTCCGTGTAGGCCTCGACGACGACGCCCGCGCGCTGCGCCGCGTGCAGGTAGCTGAGCAGGTGGCATTCGCTGAGCGACGCCACGAGGAGGTCCTCCGGATTCCACCGATCGCGGTCGCCGAAGAACGCACGATCGGCGGACGCGAGCAGGTCAGGCTTGCCCTCGACCCGCAGGATCGTCTGCCGCCCGTAGTCCTTGTAGCCGGACGTTCCGGTGCCCCGGTTGCCCTGCCACTCGACGGCTACCGTGTACGCATGGTCGAGGTCCACACCCCCAACGTATCGACGGTCCCCACCGGGCGCCGGATCGTCACCGCGATCCCCGGTCCGCGATCGGTCGAGCTGCAGGAGCGGCGCCTCGCCGCCGTGAGCGGGGGCGCGTCGTCCGCGGTGCCGGTCTACCTGTCGCGCGGGCACGGCGCGATCGTCGAGGACGTCGACGGCAACGCCTACATCGATCTGGGCTCCGGCATCGGCGTGACCACGATCGGCCACACCGACGACGACGTGGTCGCGGCCGCGCAGGCGCAGCTCGCCGACCTCGTGCACGGCATGTTCACGATCACGCCCTACGAGTCCTACGTGCGCGTCGCGGAGCTGCTCGCCGAGCACACGCCGGGCGACTTCGCCAAGAAGGCGCTGCTCGTGAACTCCGGGGCGGAGGCCGTCGAGAACGGCGTCAAGATCGCGCGCAAGTTCACGGGGCGCCAGGGCGTCGCGGTCATCGACCACGCGTACCACGGGCGCACGAACCTGACGATGGCGATGACGTTCAAGAACATGCCGTACCGCGACGGCTTCGGACCGTTCGCCGGCGAGGTGTACCGCGCCCCGAACTCCTACCCGCTCATGGACGGCCTGTCGGGCGAGGCCGCCGCGGCCCGCACCATCGCCTACCTCGAGAAGAACGCGGGCGCGAAGAACCTCGCCTGCCTCGTCGTCGAGCCGATCCAGGGCGAGGGCGGCTTCATCGTGCCGGCCGACGGCTACCTCCCGGCGCTGCAGGAGTGGTGCACGGCGAACGGGATCGTGCTCATCGCCGACGAGATCCAGTCCGGCATGGCGCGGACCGGCCGGTGGTTCGCCTCGGAGCACTTCGGACTGGTGCCCGACCTCGTGCTGAGCGCGAAGGGCATCGCGGGCGGCCTGCCCCTCGCGGCGGTCGTCGGCCGTGCCGAGATCATGGACGCCTCCCACCCGGGCGGCCTCGGCGGCACCTTCGGCGGCAACCCGGTCGCGTGCGCGGCGTCGATCGCCGTGTTCGCGGGCGTCGAGCGGCGCGGGCTCCTCGCCGAGGGCGAGCGGATCGGGCGGACCCTCACGGCGGCGCTGACCGAGGTCGCCGCGCGGCACGACATCGTGGCCGAGGTGCGCGGCATCGGCGCGATGATCGCGATCGAGCTGCTCGACCCGGTCACGCGCGAGCCGCGAGCGGACGTCGTATCGGCCGTGGCGCAGGGTGCGGCGCAGCAGGGCGTGCTGCTGCTGACCGCCGGCACGAACGGGAACATCATCCGGTTCCTCCCGAGCCTCGCGATCACCGACGAGCAGCTGCGCGACGCGGTGTCGGTGATCGAGTCGCTGCTGCCGTAGCCGTCAGGGCTCGATGATCACCTTGCCGCCGGCGTGCCCGTCGGCCAGGAACGCGTAGGCGTCCGCTCCCGCGGCGAGCGGGAACCGGCGGGCGATCGGCACCTCGATCGCGCCCGCGGCGAGGGCCTCGGCGAGCTTCGGGCGCGCCGCGGCGCGGATCTCGCGCCCCGGGTCGGCGCCCGGGCCGCTGCCGATGAGCTTCCCGCCCGCCTCCTGCACAGCGCCGGAGAAGTTCGCGATCGAGACGAGGCGTCCAGGATCGGCGAGGAGCGCGACGGAGACGGCCAGCGCCTCCGCGGTGCCGACCGTGTCGATCGCGGCCGTGACGCCCTGCGGCGCGAGTTCGCGGACGCGCTCCACGAGGCCGTCGCCGTAGACCACCGGGACCGCGCCGTAGCCGCGCAGACGCTCGTGGTGCCGGGCGGCGGCGGTCGCGATGACCGTGGCGCCGCGCTGGAGGGCGAGCTGCACGACGAGCGACCCGACGCTCCCTGCGGCGCCGTGGACGAGGACCGTGTCGCCGTCGGCGACGTCGACGGTCACGAGCGCGTGCTCCGCGGTCGCGCCGACGAGGAGCAGCCCGGCCGCCTCGACCGCCTCGACCTCGTCGGGACGGCGGAAGAGCCCCGCGGTCCTGACGGTGACGTGCTCGGCCGCCGCGCCGCCGAACGCGCCGTACAGCGCATCGCCGACCTCCACCTCGCGCCCGGTCGCGTCGACGGCGCCCTCGCCGACCGCGGTCACGACCCCGGCGCCCTCGAGCGCCATCGCGAGCGGGAGCTTGGCCCCTGAAGGGTCGTTCGCGCCCGACGCGATCGTCAGGTCGTACGGGTTGAGCGAGGCGGCCTCGATGCGGAGCGTCGCCTGCCCGGCCTCCGGTGCGGGCGCCGAGCGCTCCACGACCTCGAACAGGGCGGGGCGGCCGTACGCGGTGACGGCGAGGGTCTTCGACATGACGCCCATCCCACCACGCCGGCAGGGGGTCAGGCGCTCAGCAGCACTTCCTGGAACGCGGAGCTGTACGACTGGTCGGTGGCCGGGTCGAGGTCGATCCAGACCTTCGCGCGCCCCAGGGTGCGGGCGTCCGGGAAGATCCAGCGGTTGTCGGCGAGGGCCGGGTCGATCTTCGCCGCCTCCTCCTGCGCCCCCTCCACCGGGGTGACGTAGTTGACGTAGGCCGCGACCTGCGCCGCGATCGCCGGGTCGTAATACCAGTCGATGAGCTGCTCGACGTTGGCCTTGTGGCGCGAGCCGATCGGGACGACGAAGTTGTCGTTCCAGAGGGTGCCCCCGGCGTCGGGAAGGGCGAATTCCCACTTGTCGCCGTGGTCCGCGTTGATGGTCTGGATGTCGCCCGACCACGCGATCGCGGCGAGCGCCTGCCCCGAGACGAGGTCGTCCGTGTACGCGCCGTTGCCCTTGACCCCGCGGATCACGCCGTCCGAGATGTTCTTGCGGACCACGTCGAGCGCGGCCTCGAATGCGCGGTTGGAGAAGCGCTCGGCGATGCTCACGCCCTGCTCCATGAGGATCAGGCCGATCGTGTCGCGCATCTCGCTCAGCACCTCGATACGACCCTTGAGCTGCGGCTCGGCGAGCATCTCGCCGACGCTCGCGAAGCCCTTGGGGAACGCCTCCTTGCTCCAGGCGATGCCGGCGAATCCGCCCTGCCACGGCACGGAGTGCTTGCGGCCCTCGTCGAAGCTGACGGCCCGCAGCTTGGAGCTGAGGTTCTTCAGGTTCGACATCCGGGAGTGGTCGAGCTCCTGCGTGTAGCCGTACCGGACCCAGCGGCTCACCATCCAGTCGGTGAGGACCGCGGTGTCGGTGCCGATGTCCTGTCCGGCGAGCAGCCGGCTCTTGACGGACGCGAAGTACGAGAGGTTGTCCTCGATGTCCTCGCGGTAGTCGACGGTGATCCCGGTCTTCTTCTCGAAGGCCTCGAGCGTCGGGTGCTTCTTCGCCTCGTCGATGTCGAGGTAGAGCGGCCAGCTCGCCCACCGCACGGTCTTGTCGCGGCTCGAGACGTCGGTCGCGGTCTTCGGCAGGGCGCCCGTCGAGCACGCGGCGAGCGCGAGGCTCAGCGCGCCGGCCCCGGCCAGACCGAACGCGCCGCGACGGGTCAACCGCGCGCTGCGCGCCCGCTCCACGAGGGAGCGGACCACCGGGTCGGCGGGCAGGTCGCGGGTCATCGACGCGTGGTTTCCTCTCGGGCGGCGGGTCGCCGCTGTCGATCCTGACACACGGGGTGGGGAGCCCCGCGACGCCCAGCCCGGGGGTCACCGATCGATCCGCAGGCGGGCGCGACGCACCGATCCCGCGTCGACGAGCCAGCACTCGCCCGCTCGTGCACCGAGCGGCGGGACGGCGTCGCGCGCCCGCGTGAGGGCCCGAAGCTCCGCGGGCGTGCAGCCCACGACGGCGAACCGGAGCTCGCGCCGCGCCCGTCCGAGCAGGGTCCAGTCGGCCTGCCAGGCGTCGGGGTCGCCGAGCAGGACGTCGGCGGCGGCCGGGTCGAGCGCGCCGGGATCGGCGGGATCGCCGACCACGGTGACGCGGAGCCCGGCCTCCCGCAGCCGCTCGGCGAGCGATCCGGGGCGGGCCGCCACGACCGCGAGCGTGCGCCCCGGCTCGGCGGCGACCTCGGGCAGCGCGGGCGGCTCCGCGGCGGGGAGCGCGCCCGCTTCCGGCCAGGCGACCTGCACGATCGCGCCGCGCCAGCGTCCCGCTCCCGGCGGCGACGCGGGATCGAACTCGGCGCCCGCCCCGCCCGCGAGCACGTGCTCCTCGCGCGACGGCATCCGGAGCACGAGCCGCGACCCGAACAGGCCGAGGAGCGGCTGCAGTCCCCCGGCCGCGCGCTGGGCCGATGCGACGACGCCGATCCCCCGCGCGGGGCCCTCGCGCAGGACGCGACCGAGGAGCTCCACGAGGTCGTGCCGCCCGTCGGGGTCGGTGCGGCCGAGCAGGAGGTCGAGGTCGTCGGCCAGGAGGAGGCGTCGCTCCGGCGTGTCGCGGCCCCGCAGCAGGCCGTCGAGGACCTGCCAGGCATCGGCCGGCTCGGCGGGGAGCACGCCGACACCGGGCGCCCGGGCCAGCACGGCGAGCGTCGTCGTGCGCCCCGCCCCGGCCGCGCCGAGCACGAGGAGGTGGCCGTGCTCCGCGGGCCGGTGCGCCGCGACCGGCTGCCGCTGCTCGGCGGGCAGATCCGCCCGGCCGAACGGGATCGCGTCCGCCGTCGCCACGCCGATCGCGTCGAGCGGCAACGGCGCGGGCAGCGGGTCGAGCCACGGCCGCGCGATCGGACCGCTCGCCTCGGGCCGCACCGCCCCGAGCTCGCCGCCGCCCGCGATCGCGACCTGGAACGCGCGCGTGCCGCCGTCCAGCGCCAGGACGGCGCGACCGCGCGGATCGGTCGGCAGGCGCGCGGCGGCCTCGTCGCCGAGCAGGGCGATGCTGTCGCCGCGGTCCGTCATCCGCAGCCCGATGCGCAGCGTCACGTTGGCGAGCACGCCGTCGCGCACGACGCCCGCCGGCCGCTGCGTGCACAGCACGAGGTGCAGGCCGAGCGAGCGGCCCCGGGCGGCGAGGTCGCCGAAGACCTCGTGCAGCTCCGGCTGCCCCGCGACGACCGCCGCGAACTCGTCGACGACGACGACGAGTCGCGCGAGCGCCCCGCTCGGCAGCTCGTCGATCGAGCGCGCTCCCGCGTCGGCGAGCAGCCGCTCGCGGCGCAGCAGCTCGGCCCGCAGGCTCTCGATCGCGCGACGGGTGAGCCGTGCGTCGAGGTCGCTCAGGATCCCGACGACGTGCGGCATCCCCGCGAGCGGCGCGAAGGCGGCGCCGCCCTTGAAGTCCACGAGCAGGAACGTCACCTCGGCCGGCGTGCGGCCGTGCGCCATCGCGAGCACCCAGCTCACGAGCAGTTCGCTCTTGCCGGAGCCGGTGGTGCCGCCCACGAGCGCGTGCGGCCCGTCGGCCACGAGGTCCACGATCACGTCCCCGCGCGCGTCGCGTCCGATGGGCGCGGCGAGCGAGCCCGGCCCGGCCGGCGGGAGCTCCGCGAGCAGCTCTCCGAGGACGACCCGCGCGGGCGGTGCCGTCGCCGCCGCCCCGAGCCCGTGCTGCGCGGCCACCGCCGCGAGCCGCAGCGCCTGCGCACGCGCCTCGATGCGCCCGGATGCCGGCACCCGCGCACCGGCATCGAGTCGGACCACGGTGCCGCAGCCCGGAGGCAGGGTCAGGTCGTCGCGAGCCCAGGCGACCACGAGCTCCCGCGTCGCGTCGCGCACGGTGAAGCGCGCGCCGTCGTCGAACCGCACCGCGTGGGGCAGCGCCGTCGCCCACTCCTCCGCCGCCGGCGCGGTGACGAGTGCCTCGGGCGGGACGGTCGCCGCGAGCTGCAGCAGCACCGCGCGGGCGGCCGCGGCGGCGAGCGGCAGCGGCCCGACGATCCCGATGCCGTCGGCGCCGTCCGCCAGCACGGCCGCGTCGTCGAGCGCGGCGGCCGCGACGCGCGCCGCCGCCCATGCCGGCCCGGGTGCGTCGTCGATCTCGTCGCCGTCGAGGCGCACGGGCGAGGGGACCGCCCCGCGTCCGATCCGCACCGGGATCGGGACCTCCGCATCCGCCCGCCGCACCCAGCGCTCCGCGGCCCAGCGCGCGACCGCCTCGCCCTCGGGGGCGACGAGGGCGGTCCGCCGGGCGCGTTCGGCGTCGTGCGCCCGCGCGATGCGCTCGTGCAGACGTGCGAACGCCGTCTCGATCCGCTCCCGCTCCGCGCGACGCTGCCGTCGTCGCCTGATGCGTCCGTCGACGAGTCCGGCGAGCGCCACCACCGGCCCGAGCCCCGCGAACAGCAGCGAGATGACCGAGCGGGTCACCGCCCACACCGCGAGCGACATGGCGACCGGGGCGAGCGTCGCGACGAGCGGGAACCCGCCGCGCGCCGGCGGCGGCGACGGCGCGGGAAGCGCGAGGCGGACCGGGGCGGGAGGCGGCAGCATGCCCCCATCGCACCGCGCGCGCCCGTGCGCCGGTTCGCGCGACGGGCCGGCCGGGGATGCACCGCGTCCGAGCGCCCCGGGGAGGGATGGTTGACTGAGGCCGGTGAGCGCCGTCCCGTATCTGTCGGCGGCTACGCCTCTCCGGCTCGCGACCTCGGGCTCGGCGGCCGCGATCCCGGTGCTCGCGCTGCAGGAGGTGCACAGCATCGCGATCGGCGGCGGCCTCGTCGCCGCGTCGCTCGCGCCGAGCATCCTCGCCGCGCCGATCGCCGGGGCGCTGCTCGACCGGAGCCGGCATCCCACCCGCCTCATGGTCATGTCGGGAGTCGTGACGGCCCTCGCCCTCGCCCTCGCGGCGCTGCTCGGGATCGTGCCGACACCGGTCATCGTGCTCGCCCTGGTCGCGGCCGGCGCCGTGACGCCGTTCTTCATGGGCGGCATGTCGAGCTTCGTGACGGATGCCGTCCCCGGCTCCCCCGAGCGCGCGTTCGGCGCCGACGCCCTCAGCTACAACATCGGCAGCGTGGCCGGCCCGGCGCTCGTCGCCGCCGTGCTCATCGTGCCGGGCGCGGGGCGGGTGTCGCTCCTCGTGCTCGCCGCGATCGCGGCCCTCGGCACGATCGCCAGCGCGCTGCTGCGACTGACGCCGCATCCCGCCCATCCGGAGCGCGCGGGCGTCCTGCGCGAGATCGTCCAGGGCTCGCGCTTCCTCGCCACGCACCGTCCGATCGCCGTGGTGACTGCCTCGGGCGCGCTCAGCCAGGTCGGGCAGGGCGCGCTGCCGATCGCCGCCATCGGGATCGCCGTGGCCGCCACGCACCACGAGGGCGCCGCGGCGTGGATCGTCACGGGCTTCGCGGTCGGCGCCCTCCTCGGATCGCTCGCGGTGACGGCGCGGCCGATCCGCCGGATCCCGGCCCCCGCGGTCATGGCGCTCGCGTTCGCCGCGACCGGCGCGCTGGCCCTCGCCGCGTCGTTCGGGGCGCCGTTCCCGGTCGTGATCGTCCTGGTGGCGCTCTCGGGTGTCGCGACCGGCCCGGGCGTCGCCGCCATGCTCCTGCTGCGCACGCGGCACAGCCCGCGGCCGCTGCGGTCGCAGGTCTTCACGGTCGCGGCGGGGTTGCGCGCGACCGGAGCGGCGGTCGGCGCGGGCCTGGCGGGGCTGCTGCCGGCGGGCCACGCGGGGCTCCTGCTCGCCCTCATCGGGGCATGCTGGCTCGTGTCCGCGGGCGTCATGGCGGGATACCCGCGGCACGCGCCCGTCGCGGCCGACGTCAGCTGACGACGAAGAACTGCTCCCCCACGTCGACGCGCGTGCCGCGAGCGACGAAGTAGCGCTTGCCCGGGTCGCAGCGGCGCGGATCCTCGTCCGGCTGCCGCACGACCGAGCCGTTGGTCGAGAACCGGTCGCTCACCCAGAAGCGCCCCGATTCCTGGCCGAACTCGAGGTGCGTCTTCGAGACCGACTTGGTCGGGTCGAAGATCGGGACGAGCTGGTCGACGAACTCCCCCGGCTCGGCGACCGGATTGCGGCCGACGAGGCCGGCGCCCGTGATCGTCACGTTCTCACCGGTGCTGAACTGGAGCACGAACCGCCGCGCCGCGAAGGCGTCGGCCGTGAGGCGGGTCGCCTCGATGTCCTCCACCTCGATGGGCTCGACGGGAGCCCGCTGCAGCCCCCACGGGAACGGATCGGGCCGCGGCGTGCGATCCAGGCTCAGCTCGAGGTCGGGCTCGAGCGCGGGGATCAGGTCGGTCGCACTCAGGTCGAGCACGGGCGCGGCCGCGGGCGCCGACTGCTCGAACGCGAGCGGCACCGCCACGGGTTCGATCACGGGCTCGATCGGCACGTCGTCGACGGGCGGCGGGCCCGGGTCGACCGGCGCGGGCGGGACGGTGCGCAGCACGAAGCCGCACTCGCCGCAGAAGATCTCGTCGTCCTCGACCGCGGTGCCGCACTGCGGGCAGGTCGCGGCCGGGTGCGGGGCGCCGACGTGGTCGACGTGGTCGTCGGAGGCCGCCCCGGCCGCACTGAACGCGATCGGCATGGCGGGCACGGACGCGGTCCGCGGCGCGGGCTCGGGCGCCGTCACCGCGCGTCCGCATTCGCCGCAGAAGAGAGCCCCCTCGGGGAGCCCGGCGCCGCAGTACCGGCAGTTCACCGCTCCCCCTCGGGTCCGGCCCCGCGACGGCGGAGCAGATTCGGAACATGATAACGACCGAAGGAGCGCAGCGAGACGAGCGCCCACAGGCGTCGGCGCCGCGTCAGGCCGTCGTCGAGCGAGGCGCGGAGCTCCCCGACCGCGTCCCAGACCCGGTCGGCCTCGCGCGGATCTGCCTCACCCGGCGCGAACACCGCACGGTCCGCGACCGCCGCGAGCACGCGCGCCGGGAGCAGCCCGACCGTGCCGGCCACCTCGCTGCGCGTGGCCGACGGGGGCGCCTCGAAGCCGTGGTCGACCGCCGTGTCGGCGAACTCGTCCCAGCCGCCGCGGATCCGGTCGAGCGGCGTCGCCGCGGTCCGGCGCCGCCGTCGCCGACGCGCCTTGGCGGCGATCACGACGATGAACGGCGCGACCAGGATGGCGAGGATCGCGAGCACCCACGCCGCGATCCGCAGCACCTGCAGCAGCACGAGCAGGGCCGCGTTCGGCTCGTCGGAGCCGTCCTTGCTGGTGTCGGGCGTCGACTGGTCGAGGTTCGGGTCGGCCTTGTCCGGGGGCGGCGGCACGATCGACTCGGGACGCGCGACCTTGTTCGGGTCCTGCGGCTTCTCCTCCGGGATCGGCCGCACCGGCGGCACGGGGTCGATCGCGACCCAGCCGTACTCCGCCGTGTCGACCTCGATCCACGCGGTCACGTCGGAGCCGTCGACCGTCACCGAGGCGCCCGACTGCTGCGGCGCGAACCCGAACACGACCCGCGCCGGGAACCCGAGCTGGCGGGCCATGAGCGCCCCGGCGACCGCGTACTGCTCCGCGTCGCCGATCATCTGCGGGTCGGTGAAGAGCTCCGCGATCCGGTCGGCGGCGTGGCCCGAGCGGCTCGGCGGCTCGTCGCCCGCGAGGCCGTGGCTGATGTAGCCCTCCGTGCGCATGCCGTCGATGGCGGCGAGCAGGCGGGATCCCGGCGTCGTCCTCCCCTGGACGTACGTGTCGAGGCGCCCGGCGAGGTCCTGCGGGATGAGCTCGGGTCGCGGCACCTGTGCGGCCCCCGGCGTCGCCGACGTGAGCTGCGAGGTCGTCGGCTGCGTCGGCAGCACGCCGGTCAGGTCGTAGGCGTCACCCGTCCGGAGCGCGCGCAGGTCGGCCGCCGTGCCGGTCGTCTCGTTGTAGAAGTAGCTGTCGCCGAGCGTCGCCGCGTCGGGTCCCGCGAACGTCACCGATGACACGTCGCCGATCGTCGGCACCCACACGCCCGTGTAGCCGTCGACGGTCACGCGGACCTTGACCTGCCGGCCCTCGTCGCGCGAGCGGTCCACCGCCTGGGGGATCCGGACGAAGGTGCCGGACGCCGCATCCGCCTGCTCGCTGCCCACCGCGTAGACGACGCCGTCGTAGGTGTCGAGCGTCGCGATGCGCACGCGCGCGTCCTTCGGGAGCCCCTCGATCGTGAGCTGCGGCGCGTCGACCTCGCCCTCGCGCAGGTAGTGGCGGAACCCGGACAGCGGACTCGGGTACTCGCGCGGATCGAACGGCTGCTGCAGCGCGGTCCGCAGCACCTCGCGGTCGCCGGCGGGCGGCAGCGCGATGGCGGCGCCCACGGATCCCGCTCCCGCGAGCGCGAGGATGAGCGCCCCGGCCAGCGCGGCGCGCGCCACGAACCCGCGCTCCCCCGCCGTCTCGAGCGGGCGCCCCGCCGCGTCGGGAGCGGCGCTCGCCAGCGCGGCGATGGACTCCCGCCGTCGCACGCGGCGCCGCCAGATGAGCCACAGCAGCAGCACGACGAGCAGCGCGAGGGTCAGCGGCACGGGCCACGGCACGCGCATGGGTCCCAGAACGATCCCCGCCACGAACAGCAGCACGGGCGGGATCGCCGCCAGCTCGCCCCACTTCGCGCGCAGCGCGATCGTGACCGAGACGACGCTCGCGGCGAGCACGAGCACGTAGGCCGGCACGAGGAGCGCCTGATAGGCGCCGACGGGCGTCTGGATGGTCAGGAGCTGCTTCCAGCCGAGCGCGAGTCCCGCGACCAGCTGTCGCAGCCCCTCCAGGCTCGGCAGCACCCCCGCGATGGCCTCACCCGGGATCGCGACCGGCACGCCGGTGATGAGGAGCCCGCCGAAGCTCACGAGCACGACGACGTACGACGGCCAGCGGAACCGCGCGCCCAGATGCGCGATCAGGGTCCCCAGCACCAGGGCGACGAGCACGAGGATCACGTAGCGCCCGCTCTGGTACACCGACCAGAGCGACGCCGAGGCGAGGGCGATCGCGAGCCACGCGAACGCCGTCGACGCGACGACGAAGGAGGTCGTCAGACGACGGCGGCGCGCTCTCATGCGACGGCCGCCGTCCGCTGCAGGGCGATGCGGAGGTCGTCGAGGTAGCCGATCGTGAGGACGCTGAGGCCGGCGACCCGGCGCAGGCCCGGCACGGCATCCGGATCGCACACGATCGCGACGACCCCGACGTCCGCCGGGAACGCGTTCGACGCCGCACGCAGCGACTGGGGCGTGGGGATCGAGCCGCAGACGAGGAACGCGACCGAGATCCCGTCGACGTCCTCCGCGGCGGCGCGCGCGACGTCGCGGATGCCGATGGCGTTCTGCGCGAGGTCGACGAACGCGAGATCGTCGAGCAGCGGGGCCGGCAGGTGGGTGCGGAGGGAGCGCACGGCGAGCGTCTTGCGCTTCGCGTACTCCGGCGTGAGCGCGCTGACCACGACGGAGACGGTGCGGCCGTCGCGGATCGCGCGCACGCCGAGGCTCCCGGCGACGCTCACGGCGAGCTCGAACTCCTCCTCGGACGCGTAGTCGACGCTCGCGAGGCTGAGGGCGACCACCAGGTGGCTGCGGCGGGTCTGCTCGAACTGGCGGACCATCCAGGTGCCGGCCTTGGCGGTCGACTTCCAGTGGATGTAGCGCAGCTCGTCGCCGGTCTGGTACTCGCGCAGGGAGTGGAACGACACGTCGCTCGAGGTCAGGTCGGCGGTCGGCGTGCCCTCGAGGTCGCGGATGAGGCCCGTCGACGTCGACGGGACCGAGATGGTCCGCGGGTGCACCACGAGCTCCGCGCGGTCGGTCCAGATCAGCTCCCGGCGCACGAGTCCGATCGGGTCGGCGCGGACCGTCCGGACCGGCCCGATCGCGACGAGGCCGCGGCGCACGGTCGGCACCGCGAACTCGTGGGTGGACGACTCGCCGGCGCGCAGCGCCGGCATCGCGATCTCGGCGAGGCCGGGCCCGACCGGGATCTCGACCTTCACCCCGGCGATCCGGCGTCCGGTGGGGTTCGCGAGGGTCACGACCCCTGCCGCCCCCTCGCCCACGATGACCCGCTTGTGCAGGAGCCCGAGCTCCACGCGGAACGGCGAGCGTCCGATGAGGTACACCCCCGCCACGACCGCGAGGACGACCCCGGCCCATCCGACGACCACGAGCTCGAGCCAGCCCAGCCCGTATCCGAAGCCGAACGCGAGCGGGATGACCGCCAGCATGACCCAGCCGAGCGGCGTCACCACCGCGGCGACCCGGCGGAACCCGGCCGCGGCGATCCGGCCCACGGTCCGGCCGAGACGGACGACCGTGACCACGCCGTCCGCGAGCACGCCCTCGCGCGCGCCGACGAGGCGCGTGCGGGTGTTGGTGAGTCCGGCCGCGCCCGTGCGGGTCAGCGTGTCCGAACGCGGGCGGGTCGTGCCCTCGCGGCCGTGGGCGGGCGAGCTCACACGGCTTGCCGATCGCTCGGCGGCGCGGTCTCGAGGAGCAGCTGGGAGATGATGCTCGACGCGCTCACCCCGTCGAACTCGGCCTCCGGGTCGAGCATGAGGCGATGCGCGAGCACGGGCTCGGCGAGCGCCTTGACGTCGTCCGGCACGACGTAGTGCCGACCGCTCGCCGCGGCGAGGGTCTTGGCCGCGCGGAGCAGCGCGAGCGCGCCGCGCACGCTGACGCCGAGCCGCACCTCGGTGACCGACCGGGTGGCCTCCACGAGCCGCGACACGTAGTCGTTGACGCTCGGGTCGACGTGCACGGTCCGCGCCTTCCGCGCCATGTCGAGCACCGACGACGCCGTGATGACCGCCGGGACCTCGGTCTCGTGCGCCTTGACGCCGGAGCCCTCGAGGATCCGGAGGGTCGAGGCGTGGTCGGGGTAGCCGATCGACGCCTTCATGAGGAAGCGGTCGAGCTGCGCCTCGGGCAGCCGGTAGGTGCCGGCCTGCTCGATGGGGTTCTGGGTCGCGATCACGAGGAACGGCGCCTCGACCGGGTGGGTGATGCCGTCGACCGTGACGCGCCCCTCCTCCATGACCTCGAGGAGCGCGGCCTGGGTCTTCGGCGAGGCGCGGTTGATCTCGTCGGCCAGCAGGATGTTCGCGAACACCGGACCGCGGTGGAAGTCGAACTGCCCCGAGCGCTGGTCGTAGACGCTGACGCCCGTGATGTCGCCGGGCAGCAGGTCCGGGGTGAACTGGATGCGGTTGCTCGTCCCGGCGACCGACTGCGCGATCGCGCGCGCGAACGACGTCTTGCCGGTGCCCGGGAAGTCCTCGAGGAGCAGGTGGCCCTCGCTCACCAGCGCGACGAAGCCGAGACGCACGACGAAGGTCTTGCCGAGCAGCACCTGCTCGACGTTCGCGACGAGGCGGGCGAAGGTCTCCTGGAAGGCCGAGGCCTCTTCCGGGCTCATGGTCATCGGGAGGGGGTCCTCTCGGTCGGGACGCGGGGGCTCATCCGCCGTACGTGCTCGCGTCGTAGGTGCGGGTGTAAGTCTGCTGGTTGTTGGACGTGATGCGGACCCACAGCGCCGCGGAGCGCCCGAGAACATCGCCGTCGGCCGTGCACGTGCCGTTCGCCCCGAGCGGGGTCCACCTCGTGTGATTGGCGTCGCAGCTGTAGTCGACGGCGTCGAGCGCGCCGGTCGGGATCGAGCCCCAGCTCCAGGTGCCTCCGGAGCCCGGGATCGCGCCCGGGGTGAGGGAGAGGCTCCCGAGCGTGCTGTTGTCGATCGACTCCGGGATCGGGAAGTTGCCCGACCAGTCCCGGCTGCACAGCCCCTGCGGGAACTCGGGGTAGGCCACGCACGCCTTCAGCTGGATGCCCGAGCCCGCGTGGTTGTACACGGAAGGATCGTCCAGTTGCCCGCCGATCGCCACGTTCCCGGACGAGCCCGCCGCGTTGTTCGCGACGATCCGGTACATGTAGTAGTTCCCCTGGCCGGTCACGTTCGGGGTCGCCGCGGTCAGCGTCGGGATCCAGTACCGCTGGTCGCCCGTACCGCCCGGGTTCGTCGCGCTCGCGCTCGAGACCGTCGCCGGCTGCGTGCGCGGCACGACCGAGTTGGACGCGACCGCGGTGCAGCCCTGGTGGTTCCAGGCGTACACGTAGATGACGTACGTCGTGTTCGGCGTGAGGCTGCCGAACGTCGCGGTCGACGCTCCGGATCCGAACATCTGGTTGGGCGTGGGCGGCGAGACCTGCCCGTTGCCGTTCTCGACACCGGTGACCGTGCAGGCCGGAGCCGACCCGGACGTCGAGATGATCGCGAAGTAATTGCTGATCGCCGCGCCGTTGTCCGAGAACGCGCCCGCCCAGCTGACCGTCGCGGTCGTGCCATCGGTCGTGGAGGCCGAGGCGGATGCGGCGCCGACGGCGACGGGCGGCCCCGCCGGGATCCCCGTGCCGTCCGCCTCGTTCCACGTCGCGAGGCTGTTGGGCGCGCTGTTGCGCGCGCTCACCGAGAACGAGGTGACCGCGCCGTTCGCGATCGAACCGCCCGCGACGTTCCGCGAGTACTGCGTGCCGGCCGGGTCGCCGGCGTCCACCGGGAGTGTCGCGATCACGCCGCCGACGTTGACGACGTAGAGCGTGATCGGGCTGCCGCCCGACGTCGTGGGTTTGCTCCAGGTGACGCGGAGGCCGCCGTCGAGCGGCGTCGAGCCGAGGCCCGTGGGAGGCGGCGGGATGATGTCCGACCAGATCGTGCCGGGCATCGTCGTCGGGGTCGACGGTCCGATCCCGTTGACCGCGACGACCGAGATCGTGACGGCGTTGCTCGGGCCGTTGCCCGGCGTCGTCAGGGCGCAGCCCACGGTCGCCGTGCAGGTCGTCGTCGAGATGACGGCGCCGCCCGAGTCCGCCATCGAGACCTGGTATCCGCTGATCGGCGAGTTGTTGAACTGCCCCGGCGTCCAGCCGACCTTGAGGAGCCGGTCGCCGAACTCCGTCACGTGGACGTCGCTCACCGGGTCGGGCACGTCCTGCACCGAGACGGTGACGTTGCCCCACACGTAGCGCGACGAGTCGTTCGTCGCGTCGGCGACCTCGTACTGCAGCGTCGTGTCGACGGGCTGCG
>Ga0247757_10001093_pt1 | contig 19635 bp, 14 predicted proteins | sample UWRJL126311R4_FD_180929 | JGI IMG/M metagenome (GOLD analysis project Ga0247757, IMG submission 180929) | Plant litter microbial communities from Arlington Agricultural Research Station in Wisconsin, United States - UWRJ-L126-311R-4 | ecosystem: Environmental > Terrestrial > Plant litter >... | reverse complement strand
GCAGCGTGTCCGGCAGCCCCGACGTGTAGTGGATGGCGGACTGCTTGATCACCGTCTCGTCGAGGATGAACCCGGTGATCTTCGTGTTGAAGTAGGCGACGAGGCCACCGACCACGACGACGAGCGCCGTGAGCCAGGCGATCGTCGCTCCCCGGCCGAGGGGGCCGCGCTCGGGCCGGCCGCCGCGCGAAATGTGGGGGAGGGACGCTCCCTCGCTCGCGTGCATCGCAGCCACGATACAGGGGGTGCCGGGGGTCGCGTCCCCCTCGCGCGCCGCGCCGATCGGCGGGTCAGGCCGGACCGAGCAGACGCGCGAACGCGGGGCCGTCGTCGTCGGGGACGACGCTGCGCGCGATGGCCAGGAGGTCCCCGGGCGCGGGCGACACGGGGGCGTTGATCGTCGCGTGGGTGAAGCCGGCGGCCCGCACGCGGTCCTGCACCGCCTGGTCGACGTCGCAGCCGGGGATGCCGAACGGGTAGGAGAACGCGGTCGGCGCCGCGCCGAGCCAGGACCGCAGGTCGTCGCGGCTGCCGGCGATCTCGTCCTCCTGACGGGGCCCGGGGGCGAAGGCCAGCGACGGGTGGGTGCGGGCGTGGGCGCCGATCGTCATCCCGGGCGCGTCGGCGAACGCGCGCAGCTCGTCGAGGGTCATCGGGCGGTCGGCGGCGGGCGGCGGGGCGGGGTCGGCGGGCTGGCCCGCCCAGACGCGGATCTCCCGCATCGCCCGCTCGATCGCCTCGGGCAGCTGGGCCTGGAGCCAGGCGTGCAGCTGCGCGCGGGCCACGGTCCGCGTGGGCGCGTCGTGGGCCGGCCACACGCGGGTGCCGGTGGGGTGCGCGACGCGCAGCGGGCCGGCGCCGGCGGGTGCCGTGTCAAGCAGCCGGACCAGCTCGTCCCACCAGAACGCGGTGCCGTGGGCGATGTGGCCCGTGCTGGCGAACAGCGTGGCGGGGATGCCGTGGGCGGTGAGGACGGGCAGCGCCGCGTGGAGGTTGTCCGCGTAGCCGTCGTCGAACGTCACCGCCACCGTGCCCGGCGCGCCGGCCCGCTCGAGCGGCACGACCGCGTGACGGTCGGCCAGCCAGGCCATCTGCGCCGCGAACCGGTCCGGGTGGACGGCGAGGCCGAGCGGGTCGTGCGCGACCGCGGCGACCCGGTGGTAGAGCAGGACGTGGCCCGTCGCCGCCGGCCGCCGCGTGGCCCGGCCCGGCACGCTCGCCAGCCGGCGCGGGCGCGGGGCCGGCGCGGGGACGGAGTCCCGGAACGGGGTGCGGGTGACGACGGGCTGCAGCTCGTCGTGGACGAGCCGGTCGCCGAGCAGGGCGCCGACGCCCTGGGCGGCGCGGGCGGCGCGCTCCACGACCAGGTCGGTCCGGCGGCGGGCGGCCGCGTCCAGCGTGCCGGCCGCGCTGCGGCCCACGGCGGCAAGCGCCTGGGAGGTGGACCCAGCCCGCCCCGCCAGGAGCTGCTCGCGCGCGCCGTACCGGGCGCGGCGGCGCAGCAGGTCGAGCTTGGACACCGCCGCGGGGTCGATCAGCCGCTCCACCGTCGCGCCCGGCACGAAGCGCCCGCTCCAGCCGGCGTCGAGCAGCGCGCGCTGGGCCAGGTGCTCGTCGGAGAACCAGTCGCGGGCGACGGCGTCGCCGGTGGCCCCTCGGGCGGGCCAGAAGCCGCCGCCGGCGCGCAGGGCGGCGGTGCGGAAGCTCACGTTGCCGCCGTGGAACGTGCGCGCGTCGTCGCCGGTGCGGTCGTCGAGCGCGAACGCGGCGAGGAGGTCCTCGGTGAGCCAGGCGGGCCGGTCGCCGGTGACGCGGGCGAGGATCGGGCCGCCCGCGAAGCCCGCCTCCCCGGCCTCGGGCGACGACCACGCGTCGTGCAGCGCCGCCCACCAGCCCGGGGAGACCGCGACGTCGTCCTCCACCAGCGCCAGCACGTCGGTCGCGCAGCGGCGCAGCGCCTCGTTGCGGGCCATGCCCAGGCCGAGGGCGGGGTCGGCCCGCACCACGATGGGCGGGGGAGCGCCGGCCGCGGCCAGGGCCTGCGTCGCGATCGTCGGGTCCGGCGCGGCGGGCCGGACGATGATCGCGACGGAGATCATGCGCCCGCGCCGTCCAGCGCCGCGCGCAGGCCGCGCTCGATCCCCGCGGCGGCGGCCGCCCACGTGCGGCCGGCCGCCCACTCCACGCCGGCGAGCGAGCGCTCGGCCCGGGCCACGAGGTCGTCGACCAGGCCCTCGACGGCGTCGGCGATGGCCAGCGGGTCGGGCTGCGCCGCGCTGAGCCCCAGGCTGGGCGGCGCCTCACGCGCCGCGTCGTCGAGCACCACGAGGGGCAGGCCGCAGGCCAGCATCTCCGCCACGACGGGGTCGAGGCCGTCGGTGGCGCAGACCACCCCCACGGTCGAGCCCGAGTAGGCCAGGGCGCGGTCCCCGGGAACGTCGTCCGGTCCGAGGTCCAGGTGGGCGTAGGGCAGCGAGAAGCCGCGCGGCCCCCGGGCGATGGCCAGCTCCAGGTCCGGGCGGCGGTCGTGCAGCTCGCGGCCGGCGAGGAGGGCGAGCGCGGCGCCCCGCCACGGCAGCTCCACCGGGGCGTCGAGCAGGACGACGTCGGCCCGCCGGTGGGTCGGCAGGGCGCGGTAGCCAGGGTCGATCCCGGGGACGTACGCGGTGACGGCGGCACCGTGACGGTCCCGGACCCGCTCGGCCAGGGCGTCCCCGGCGCACAGGACGTGCAGGCCCGAGCGCAGGGCCTGGGTCGTCCACGTGCGGGCGGCCGAGACGCCGAGGCGCGCCTCCTCGTCGGCGGTCAGCAGCAGCGCGCGGGCTCCGCTGTCGGGGAGGGCCAGGACGCGCCAGGCGGCGCGGGGGCTGAGCGCGACGGCGACGTCCGCCCCGCTCCACTCGCCCATCCGGGTCCCCTCGCGGGGCCACCGCGTGACCTGGTGGCCGAGCGCGAGGAGCTCGGGCTCCAGCCGGTCGGCGGTGGCGCCGTCGCCCGGGCCGACGAGGGCGATGCGCAGCGGGGCGCCGGGGGGCGGCGCCGCATCCCCGCGCAGCGGCGCCGGGCCGTCGCGTAGCACCTGCAGCAGCGACGGCGGGACCGGCACCGGGGCCGGGACGGCGGTGGGCATCAGCTGCCGCTCAGGCGCTTCAGGCGGCGCATGACGCGGGGCGCGACGTGCCGCTGCACCATCGGCCGGTGCCACTGGCGCAGCACGTGGGCGATGCCGGGCAGGCGCTTGATGCGGAGCATGCGCTCGGACCGGTGGATCAGCTCCTCGCGCTCGGCGAGCTGCATCGCGTAGAGGGTCGAGGCGGCCTGCAGGTCGGCGGACAGGGCGCGGGCGGCGTCGTACGGGTCGGCGGGCGGGTCCTGGGCGATCGCGTGGAGCGCCGCGGCGAAGCGGGGGCCCTGGTCGTCCCAGGAGGGCCACGCCCGGGCGGTCTCCAATGCGCCGGCGCGCAGCCGGGCCAGCAGCGCGCGGTCGTGCGCGAGCAGGTCCAGGGCGCGGGCGGTGCCCCGGGTGTCGTCCCAGTCGACGACCAGGCCGTTCTCCAGGTGGCGGACGTACTCGTCGTGGCCGGTCACCTCGCTGACCACGCAGGTCGCGCCCTTGTGGAACGCCTCCAGCGGCGGGCCGAACATGCCCTCGACGGTCGAGAGCTTGAGCAGCACGTCGGTCTCCGCGTACAGCGCGGCGAGGTCGCGCTGGGAGAGCGGGCCGACGACGCGGTCGACGGCCAGGCCCTCGGCGTCGGCGCGGTTGGCGGTGACCAGCGTGGTCACGTGGGGCTGCTCCATCGCCGTGGCGGCCGCGACCGCCGCGTGGACGCCCTTGAACCACACGCGCGGGTTGCCCTCGATGAGCACCCGCAGCGGCCGGCTCGGGTCGCTGTCGGGGACCGCGTCGAGCGGCGCGAACACGTCCTTGTCGATCCCGTTGACCACGAGGTGGCAGGGCGCGCCGGGCCGCAGCTCGGCCAGCGCCTCCTTGATCCACGTCGCCTCGGTCACGAAGCTCACGGGCAGGTCCAGCACGAGGGAGGCGCCGAGCCGCTCGGGCTTGCCGGCGACGTAGAAGCGGTCCTCCAGGCTCTGGGTGAACGAGGCGTAGCGGGCCGACGTCAGCTCGAACAGGCGGTAGGCCGTCTCCCACCAGGTCGACAGCACGATGTCCCACTCGCGCGCCCGGGCCGCCTCGAAGCCGAGGATCTCGATGCCGGCCAGCGCCTCGAAGCGCCACGCCTCCTCCTCCAGCTCCCGCACCAGGACGAGGGACACGGCGAAGTCGTCACGGGCGTCGAGGTGGCGCGCGTGCTCGACGATCACGGTCATCCCGCCCGACAACGACAGGTCGTTGACGAGGAAGGCGACGCGGAGCGGGCTGGGCGTGGGCACGGGCGGATGCTACGCAACCGTCTATCTTCCCTGCGGATGACCGCTGGCACGCCCGCCGCCCCGCCGTCCCCCGGCCGCGGGTCCGGCACCCCGCTGCGCCTGGCCTTCGTGGGCCAGCAGACGTACTTCTCGGCCTGCGCGCTGGGCGACGAGCGCGCCGACGTGGCCACCGCCTTCCTGGACTTCCGCAAGGACGGCGACTTCGCGCCGGTCCGTGCGGGGCTCGAGGCCTTCGTCCCCGACGTCGTCGTCGTCTTCCGGCCCGAGCACGTGCCCGCCGGCGCGCTGCACGACCTCCCGGCACTGACGCTGGGCTTCCTCACCGAGCCGCTGCCCCGCCTGGCCGGGGGCGGCGCGGCCCACGCCGACCTGGAGCGGCGGCTGCACGAGCTGCGCGGCGTGGATCCCCGCAACTTCGACCGCGTGGTCAGCTTCGACCCGCTGATCGCCGCGACGGCGCACGAGGTCGTGCCGGTGTGGCGGTCGCTGCCGCTGCCCGTGGCCGATCGCTTCTACCGCCCGGTCGAGCCGATGCGGCCCGATCCCCGGATGCTCTTCGTGGGCCGCTCCACGCCGCACCGCGAGGAGATCCTGCGCTCGCTCAAGCACCACCACGACCTGCTGCACGTGGCCCACGGGGTCGACGGCGACGAGCTGCAGCGGCTCTTGAGCGAGTTCCAGGTGGGGATCAACCTCCACAACGAGCCGTACCCGTCGTTCGAGAACCGCGTCTGCCTGCACCTGGCGGCCGGGCACCTCGTGCTCACCGAGCAGCTCAGCCCCACCCACGGCCTGGAGCCCGGCATCGACTACTTGGAGCACATGTGGGAGGAGGTCGCGTACGGCCTGCGGCAGGCGCCGCGCACGTGGGACCGCGTCCGGCTGCGCGGCCGGCGCAAGGCCGAGCAGTTCCGCGCCTCCCGCGTGTGGCCCCGGGTGATCGCCGACCTGCGCGCCGATGTCGCCGCGTTCGGCTCCCCGCGCTCGTAGGCTTGTGGCCATGCCCCTCGAGCTCGTCCCCACCAGAATCGACGGCCCGCTGCTGCTGCAGCCCTCGGTGTTCGGCGACGAGCGCGGCTTCTTCTGCGAGACGTACCGGGAGAGCGAGCTGGCGGGGTTCGGCGTCACCGACACGTTCGTCCAGGACAACCACTCGCGCTCCGGCCACGGGATCGCCCGCGGGCTGCACTTCAACGTCGGCGACGGCGCCTCCAAGCTCGTGCGTTGCGGGCGCGGGGCGATCGTCGACGTGCTCGTCGACCTGCGCCGCGGCTCCCCGACGTACGGCGAGTGGGAGGGCTTCGCGCTCAGCGACGAGAACATGCGCGTGCTCTACGCCCCGGTCGGCTTCGCCCACGGCTTCTGCGTGACCGGCGAGATCGCCGACGTGATGTACAAGCAGTCCGCCTACTACTCCCCCGACGTGGACCGCGCGATCAGCCTGCTCGACCCCGACGTGGCCGTCGAGTGGCCGCTGCCCGCCGCCGAGCTGATCTACAGCGAGCGCGACGCCAACGCCCCCCGGCTCGCCGACATCGCGGACGACCTGCCCTTCGTCTACGCGGGCTGACCGGCCCGCCGGGCCGTGCCGAACGTCCGCACGTCGTCCAGCAGGTCGCGGACCAGCGCGGGGTAGACGCGGGAGGCGCGGAAGCGCTCGGCCTTCTCGCGGCCGCTGTGGCGGACGGTGGCGAACGCGTCGGGGGCGCCGCGCAGCGCGGCGGCGATCTCCCACAGCTCCCACGGGTGGGCGACCTCGACGTAGTCGGTGCCCGGCAGCAGCCCGTGGCGGGGGCTGAGCGACTCGCTCACGACCAGGAGCCCGGCGGCGAGCAGGGTGCCCACCCGGTTCTCGAACGTGGGGTAGGGCTCGTTGTGCAGGTTGATCCCCACGTCGCTCTCGCCGAGGAACTCCCGCAGGCGGTCCTCGGAGATGCCGTGGGCGAGGTGCACCACGTCGAAGTCGTGCTTGATCGGGCCGAGGAAGCGCTCGCGATGCCCGGTCGAGCGGCCGACGAAGAGGTAGCGCGGCGGGCCGGGCGTCGGCCGGACGGGCGCGAAGATCGAGTCGGCGATCGGGATCGGCAGCGACCGCCACACCGGGACGATCGGGTCGACCGTCGCGGCGAGCAGCGGGTCGAAGCAGACGATGCGGTCGAAGCCCGTCGGGTCGATGTCCCGCAGCGTCGCCAGGCGGGTCTCCAGGTCCGGGTGGGCGACCCGGTCGGGCGCGGTGGACCGCGGCAGCGGCTCGGTGAGGTAGCCCACGGTCAGCGCGCCGAGGGTGGCGAAGGCGCCCGCGGGCAGCAGCTCGGGCCGGAAGACGATCACCACGTCGGGCGCGAAGCTCTCCAGCGCGGCGAGCAGCACCCCGGGCGGTCCGCCGGGGGCCAGCTCGAAGAACGCGGGCACGATCCCCGCCTCCGGCGCTTCCATCACGCTGGAGGAGAAGTACGTGCCCTGTCCGACGAACGCGAGACGCAGGTCCTGGGCCACCCGCCTAGCATAGGTGCCCATGCGCATCGTCTTCCTGTCCCCCGAGCTGCCGGAGGCCGGCGACCCGGCGGGAGCCCGCGTGCGCTCGCTGGCCGGCCGCGACGGCGTGGACGTCCTGCTCGCCCTCACCGGCGCCCGTCCGCCGGCCGGGCAGGACGTGGCGTGGGACGGCGCGCGCGTGGTCGCGGTGGAGGACCCGGCGGTGCGCGGCGCCGACGTCGCCATCGCCCTGCACTGGCGGGCCTGCGCCCACCTCTTCTCGCTCGGCGCGGCGCGGACGGCGCTGCTCGTCGACGCGTTCGCGCACGAGCGGCTCGGCACCTGGGAGGCCGACCGCGTGCCCGCCGCGCTGGCCTACGACCTGCCCGTCGACGTGCTCGCCGGCGGCGACTGGATCGTCCGCGCCTTCGCCCGCCGGCGGCCCGGCGTGCGGGCCCGGCTGGCCCGCGCCGCGGTCGACGGCGCCCTGTTCCGGCCGGCCGCACCGGCGGGGGACCGGGCGGCGGACGCCCCCCTGCGCGTGGTGGTCGACGACCGCTGGCGCCCCGATCCCGCCGTGTCCGACGCGGGCGAGGCCCTGGCCGCGCACGGCGTCCTGCCGCTGCCCCTGCCGCCGGAGGCGACCCCCGCCGAGCGCGCCGAGGTGCTGCGCGGTGCCGACGTCCTCCTGCTGCTCGATCCCGCCGGCGGCGACGGGGCGGTCGTCCGCGAGGCGATGGCCTGCGGCGTGGTGCCGGTGGTGCTGCCGGCCGGCGGGCAGGCCGACGCGGTCGTCGACGACGTCAGCGGCCTGGTCGTGGAGCCCGACGACCACCGGGGCACGGCCCGGCGGCTGGAGCGGCTGGCGGGCGATCTGAAGCTGCTCGCCCGCCTCCGCGCCGGGGCGCTCCAGGCCGCCGCCGCATGGCCGGACGAGGCGGCGGCGGGGGACGAGCTGCAGGCCGCGCTGACCGCGCTGGTCGCCGAGCCGATGCCGGCCGACGCCGCATGGCCCGCCCGGCTGATGGGCGACGCGATCGCCCAGTCGGCGATCCTCTCCAACGAGATCCACACGCTCGGCGCGGCGCTGCGCAGCGTGGAGAACGGCGACGCCTTCAAGACCGGGACCAAGGTGATGGAGACGTGGCACTCGCCGCGGCTGGCCCGGGTGCGGAAGCTGGCGGCGCCGGTGGCGCGGCGGATGCGCCCGCGCCTCGATGGCGGCGGGGCCGGGCCGACGCTGTGAGCGGCGACCTGCGCGTCGCGTTCGTCGGGCAGGAGGCCTACTTCTCCAGCTGCGCGATGCCCGCCCCCGCCGGCGGGGTGACGCCCTCGTTCGTGGACCACCGCGCCGGCGGCGACCCCGAGCCGATGCTGCGCGCGCTGCGCGAGCAGGCCCCCGACGTGGTCGTCGTCTTCCGGCCGGAGATCGTGCCGCCCGGCGCGTTCGCCGCGCTCGACGCGGTGACGCTCGGCTTCACGACCGAGCCGCTGCCGCGCGACGTGGGCGCCGCCCAGCCCCACCCCGACCTGCTCGTGCGCCTCCAGGAGCTGGCGGGAACGGACATGACGCAGTTCGACCGCGTGGTGTCGTTCGACCCGCTCAGCGCCCCCGCGGCGGCCCAGGTCGGCGTGGACATCTGGCGCTCCCTGCCGCTGCCGGTCAGCGACCGGGTGTACGGCACCGCGCCCCGCCATCCCGCGCCGCGCCCCCGCATCGCGTTCATCGGCTACTCGACGGCGCACCGCGAGCGGTACCTGGTCGAGGCCAAGCACCACCACGACGTGCTGCACTTCGCCTCCGGGCTGTTCGGCGACCGGCTGCTGGAGCAGTTCGGCCGCACCGACGTGGCGATCAACCTGCACGGCGAGCCCTACCCGACGTTCGAGAACCGCGTCAGCCTGCACCTGGCGGCCGGCCATCTCGTGCTCAGCGAGCCGCTGAGCCCCACGCACGGCCTGGAGCCGGGCATCGACTTCCTGGAGTTCAGCTCGCCCGACGGCCTGCTCGGCCTGGTCGACGGCGTGCACGCCCAGCCCGACGCGTTCCGGGCGGTGCGCCTGCGGGGCCGCCGCAAGGCCGAGCAGTTCCGCGCGTCCCGCGTGTGGCCTCGCCTGCTCGCCGACCTCCAGGTCGACGTCGCGGCCTTCGGGACCCGGCGGGTGCGCGCATAGCGCCCCGCCGGGACCCGGCGCACGAGCCCTAGAGGAACCCACAGGCGTCGCCGCAGACCGTGCTGTGGGTCCAGCCGGAGCTGTTGCCCTCCGCGAACGCGTCGTTCCCGGTGCCGTAGTACACGAGCTGGCCGCCGCCGGAGACGACCACGGCCGTCGGATCGCCGGTCATCGTCCCCCCGAGACCCCAGTTGTGCCAGGTGCCGTCGTAGTACAGCTGCTTCAGGCCGCCGTCGGTACCGCGGAAGAACACCCCCTGCTCGCCGCCGGGCATCACCACCGCCGACGGGTCGCCCGCCGGGGTGCCGCCGAGGCCGTAGGAGTGCCAGGTGCCGTTGTAGTACAGCTCCTTGATCGTGCCGTCCGTCCCGCGGTAGAACACCCCCTGCTGGCCTCCGGCCATCAGCACCGCGGAAGGGTCGCCCGCCGGGGTGCCGCCGAGGCCGTAGGAGTGCCAGGTGCCGTCGTAGAACAGCTCCTTGATCGTGCCGTCCGTCCCGCGGAAGTACACCGCCTGCTGGTTGCCGGGCATCGCGAGGGCGGTCGGGTCGCCGGCGGCGGCTCCGCCGAGGCCGAAGGAGTGCCAGGTGCCGTCGTAGAACAGCTCCTTGATCGTGCCGTCGGTGCCCCGGAAGTACACCGCCTGCTCACCACCGGAGAGCTGCACCGCCACCGGGTCGCCGGCCGGCGACCCGCCGAGGTCGGAGGGGTGCCAGGTGCCGTCGTAGTGGTACTCGTGGATGTGGCCGTCGGTCCCCCGGTAGAAGACCACGATGTCGCCGCCGACGAGGATCTTCGCGGAGGCCCCGCCGGTCATCGAGCCGCCGAGCTGCTCTTGGGTCCAGGAGCCGCCCGACGGCTTGTAGCGGTGCCAGAGCGCGCCGTTGACCCCGCGGAGGAACAGGTGGCGCGTGCCCGCGGCGTCGACGACGGCCGTGGGGGTGGGCGGAACGGGAACGGGCCAGGCGGGGGTGTACGAGAGGAAGTCGTTCTCCCGCCCCCCGACGTTCCAGTAGAGGTCGGTCCACTGCTGGGGCAGGTGCGAGATGGTGCTGAAGTACGTGTCGTAGCCGCAGTCGAACGGGAGCATGTCGGGCGTGCCGTAGGTGGCCGTGGGGCAGCGGACGCGGGAGAACGCGCCGCCGCCCGGGCCGGTGTTGTTGCACATCACGTCCATGCCGTCGGTGCAGTGTCCGCCGCCGCCGGAGTACGGGTTGTCGTGGGCCTGCACCGCGCCCATCGCGTGGGCGATCTCGTGCATCAGCGTGTGCTTCGCCCAAAAGGGCTGGAAGACCACCGACACGGTGGTGTCGCACCGGAAGTTGTTGTAGCACCCGAAGGTGGTCTTGGCGTAGTTGAAGAGGAAGTCGGTGAGGGTGAAGCCGACGGCCTCGCCGGCGCTGCCGCCGGTCGTGTCGGCGAAGACGACGTAGCGCGTCGCGTCCGGGCCGTGCGGGGCGGGCGGCGTGGTGGCGGGCGGGTCGAGGAGCCGGGTCGCGGCGGCGATGTCGGCGACGTTCTCCGACGCGACCTCGATGTCCCGGACGATGTAGTTGCCGGACTCGTCGCAGGCCACCTTGTAGACCGCGGATCGCTGGCCGCCGCTGGAGCGGATCGCCTCCACGGCGAGCTTGGTGCTGGCGCGGCGGATGCCGACGCGGGCGTACGCCGCGCCCACCGCGTAGTTGTTCGGGCGGCCAGCGACGTGGGCGTACACGAGGACGATCCGGTGGCCGGAGGTGGGGTCGGCGCAGACCGGCGGGTACGCCTCGCTCGTCGGCAGGTCGAGCTCGGCCGAGTCGGTGAATCCGTTGTCGAGGCCGTGGGTCTCCCCGGTCGTTCCTCCGGGAAGGTGCACGCGGTAGACATCGCGACCGGCGTCGTACTCGGCACGACCGAGCCCGGGCACGCGCCTCACCGGGCCGAAGCGCGGCTGCTTCGAGGGGATCGCGATGGTCGGCGGACGGAGGGGATCGGGAACGGCACCGGTGCCGACCGGGAGCCCCCGGGCCTTCAGGTCGTGGACCACCTTCGACGGCTGCGGCGCGGCGGTTGGCCCGGCGTGGGCCCCGGCCGACGTCGCCGATCCCACCAGCAGTCCCGCGCTTGCGATCGCGGCGACCACGCCGCGACCGACGAACGACTTCCGTGCACCCATGACGTCTGCTCCCCCGTTGCTCCCCTGGACCGGCAGCGGAGAACCTAACGAGCACAGCGGACAGACTGTTTTCGGAAGGGCGGTGCGGGGCGGGCGGGCGTGGGTGCGGCGGTCAGGCCGGCGCGCGGACGGCGCGCACGGTGATCAGCGCCTCGTACTCCGGGTCGTCGTGCTCGAGCTCCGCGGGCGTGAGCTCCTCGGCGCTCAGGCCGTAGAGGAACGCGCAGGCGGTCAGCACGTTGCCGTGGGCCCGTACCTCGATCCGGTCCGGGCCGAACGCGTCGGAGAAGAGCCGGGTCGCCGACGCGGTGGTGAAGCGCCACCAGTCCCCCCAGTCGCGGGCGTCCTCGCGGCTGGTCTGGCTGACCGCGGGCATGGTCACCAGCGCGACGCCGCCGGGGGCGAGCGTGTCGTGGATGCCCCGCACCGCGGCGGCGACGTCGTCGATGACGTGCAGCGTCTGGGTGCAGAGGAAGCAGTCGAACGCGGCGGGCGGCATCCCCTCGCCGGTCACGAGGTCTCCGATCACCGTCGCGTCGGGATGGCCGGCGGCCGCGAACAGCACGTCGGAGCGCGTGACCTCGCCGTCGCCGTACCACTGCGTGTAGGTGCTCTCGGCGATCTCCAGGACCCGCCCGCGCACGTCGGCGCGGTGCGCGGCGAGGAAGCGCTCGATCCACCAGCGGTCGACCGGCTTGCCCTCCCCGCGGTCGGCGCCGAAGTGGCGGCTGACCGGTTCGACGCCGAGGGCGCGCAGGTGGTCGGCGGGGCCGAGCGGGGCCGGGCGGCGGAACATCCGGCGATCCTAGATGGTCGCGCCTCGCCTCCCGGGCGGCGGGGGGCCGGGCGGACCTGTCTCCCTATGATGACCTGGCAGATGCAGGCCTGCACGATCATCGCGCGCAACTACCTGGCCCACGCCCGCGTGCTGGCCGCCTCGTTCGCCGAGCACCACCCCGACGGGCGCTTCACGGTCATGGTGATCGACGGCCTGGACGGCTTCGCCGACCCCGTCGCCGAGCCGTTCGAGGTGATGACCCCGGACGACCTGGACCTCGACTTCCCGCTGATGGCCACGCGCTACGACGTGCTGGAGCTGTCCACCGCGGTCAAGCCCTGGCTCCTGCGCCGGCTGCTGGACGACGACGACCACATCGTCTACCTGGATCCCGACATCCAGCTGTTCTCCCCGCTGGAGGACGTGGCCGCGCTGGCCCGCCTGCACGGCGTGCTGCTGACGCCCCACATCACCACCCCGATGCCCCGGGACGGCAAGCGCCCCACCGAGCAGGACATCCTCATGGCCGGCACGTACAACCTGGGGTTCCTCGCCCTGGGCGCGGGCGAGGCCACGGACGGGCTGCTGGACTGGTGGGAGGAGCGGCTGGAGCACGACTGCATCGTCGACCCCACCCGCGGCTTCTTCGTCGACCAGCGGTGGATGGACTTCATCCCCGGGCTGGTCCCGGACACCCACCTCCTGCGGGACACGGGCTACAACGTCGCGTACTGGAACCTGCACGGCCGCGCGCTCTCCAAGAGCGACGCCGGCGGCTACCTGGTCGACGGCGGGCCGCTGCGGTTCATGCACTTCAGCGGATACGACCCGCTGAAGCCCGAGCGGCTGAGCAAGCACCAGACCCGCATCGACCTGCGCGACCCGGTGCTCCGCGAGCTCGCCGACGCCTACGGCCGCCTGCTGCTCGCCGCCGGGTACGAGACGACGGTCGGCTGGCCGTACGGCTACGCCACGTCCGCGTCGGGCATCCCGCTGACCAAGGTGCTGCGCCGGGCCCACTCCGAGGCGGTCACCGACGGCCGCCTGTCGGTGGAGCCGTTCGACCCCCGCGGCGAGCAGGAGTTCTTCGCGTGGCTCGCCGAGCCGGCCGCGGTGGGCGGCGCGCTGGGCATCACCCGGTACATGGAGGTGGTGTACGCCGACCGGCCCGACCTGCAGCGGGCCTACCCGGACATCGCCAACGGGGACGCCGCCGGCATGATCGGCTGGTTCCAGGTCGAGGCGCCCAAGACCCTCATCCCGCCGCCCGGCACGGTGCCCGAGCCCGTCGCGCCGGACGCCGCGATCCCGTCCGAGACGCTCGGCGTGAACGTCGTGGGCTACCTGCGGTCCGAGCACGGCGTCGGCGAGGTCGCCCGCCAGGCCGTCCGCGCGCTGAAGGCGGGCGGGGTGCCGGTCCTGCCGATCGGCGAGGTGGCGACCGCCAGCCGCCAGGGGCACGACTTCGCCCACCACGGGCTGGACGACGCGCGCTACCCGATCAACCTGCTGTGCGTCAACGCCGACCAGACCCCCGCGCTGGCCGAGCGGGCGGGAACCGGCTTCTTCGACGATCGCCACACCATCGGCTGGTGGTGGTGGGAGGTCGAGCAGTTCCCGCCGGAGTGGCTCGGCGCGTTCGACCACGTCGACGAGGTGTGGGCGGGCAGCCGGTTCGTAGCCGAGACCCTGGCCCCCCTCTCGCCCGTGCCGGTGGTCCACGTGCCCATGCCGGTCGAGCTGCCCCCGGGCATCGTCGCCGACCGCCCCGGCCTGGACCTGCCGGACGGCTTCCTGTTCCTGTTCAGCTTCGACTACAACAGCGTCTTCGCGCGCAAGAACCCGCTGGGGGCCGTCGCCGCGTTCGTGCGGGCGTTCCCGGAGCCGCGGACCGGCGGACCCACGCTGGTGCTCAAGAGCATCAACGGGGAGAGCCATCCGGCCGAGCGCGACCGGCTGGCGGCGGCGGTGGCCGATCGTCCCGACATCGTGCTGCGGGAGGACTACCTCGACGTCGCCGACAAGAACGCGCTGATGGCCAGCTGCGACTGCTACGTGTCGCTGCACCGGTCGGAGGGCTTCGGCATCACGATCGCCGAGGCGATGCTGCTGGAGCGGCCGGTCATCGCCACCGACTACTCGGGGTCCGAGGACCTGCTGGCCGACGACCGCGCGTGGCCGATCGGCTACGCGCGGGTGCGCATCGGCCCGGACGCCGCGCCCTACCCCGCCGGCGGCGAGTGGGCCGAGCCGGACGTCGAGGCCGCGGCCCGGGCCATGGCCGAGGTGGTCGCCGATCCGCTGGCGGCGGCCGAGCGCGGCCGGCGCGCGGCGGCGTACGTGCGGGAGCACCACTCGGCGCGGGCCGCCGGCACGGCGATGCGCGAGCGGCTGACGCTGGTGCTGGAGCGCCGGGCCGCACGGCCCTCCGCTCCCGCCGCTGCCCGTCCGGACGCGCGGCTGGACAGCGTGGAGCGCCTGCTGCGCCAGGGCCCGCCGCGGGCGGCGTGGAGCCGGCTGGACCCCCGCCGGTGGATCCGCGCGGCCAGCCTGCGGCTGGGCCGGCCCCAGGCGCGCCACCAGCACCAGATCGACGCGGAGCTGACCGCCAGCACCGCGTACCTGTTCGAGACCACGCTGGACCACGTGGACGCGATCGCCCGCCGGGCCCAGGACGACGACGTGCGGACCCGCCGTCGGATGGCCGACCTGACCACCGTCGTCGGCACGGTCCAGAGCGCCAACGACGTGCTGCGCCGGGACCTCGCCGCGATGGCGGAGCAGCTCTCCCAGCTGCAGGAGGCCGACCGCTCCGCCCGCCGCCATCTGGCCGGGCTGCAGGGCTTCGCCGACGCGATGCCGGACGTGGCCGCGCTGGAGCGCGAGCTGCGCGCTCTGCCGTACATGGCCCACGACGCGCTCACGCTGCGGGACGAGGCGTACGCCGGCCGGGTCCTGGGCTACCGCGCGGGGGTCGGCGAGGCCGCCCCGCAGGACGCCGTCCCGCCCCGCGAGGCGTTCGAGCGCGTCTTCCGCGGGAGCCGCGAGGCGGTGCGCGAGCGGCAGCGTCCGTACGTCGAGCTGCTGCGCGACCGCCAGCCGGTGCTCGACGCGGGCTGCGGGCGGGGCGAGTTCCTCGACCTCCTGGCCGGCGCCGGGCTGGAGGCCATCGGCGTGGACCCCGATCCCGACCTGGTCGCCGCCTGCCGGGCCCTGGGGCACGAGGACGTGCACGCCGCCGGCGTGAACGCGTGGCTCCAGCAGCGCGCGGACGACAGCCTCGGCGCGATCTTCGCCGCCCAGCTCGTGGAGCACGTGGCCGCGGACGAGCTCGACCGGTTCCTGGCGCTCGCCCGGCGCACGCTGCGCCCCGACGGCCTGCTCGTGGTCGAGGCGGTCAACCCGCACGCGCTGCACGCGATGAAGACCTTCTGGGTCGATCCCCAGCACCGGCGCCCGGTGTTCCCCGAGACGCTGCTCCTGCGCTGCCGGACGGCGGGCTTCGCCGACGCCTTCGCGTTCCACGTCGGGGGGTCGGGCGACTACGAGGCCGATCGCGAGACGCAGGGCGATTACACCGTGGTGGCGCGGCCGGGCCTATGATTGACGGCGTGGAATCCTCAGCGTCCGGGGCCGGCGTCGACCCGCGTGCGGATGGGCTCGCCGCGCGCCTGCACGACACCGAGGCGCGGCTGCGGCTGGCCGAGGAGCGCCTGCTGGAGGCCGAGCGCCTCGGCGCGGAGGCCGGTGAGCTGCGCGAGGGGCTGCGCGCCGCGCTGGAGGACCTCGCCGCGCAGGAGGCGCGGCACGCCGAGCGGGTCGACGAGCTGGAGCGCGCGCTGGAGCTGAGCGAGGCCCGCGCCGAGCACCTCGAGCGGGTGCGGGCGGAGCTGCAGGACTCGGTGAGCTGGAAGGTCACGACGCCGCTGCGGGCCGCCAAGCGGCGCGCCGGCGGCGGTGGGGCGGACGGGCCGGGCGCCCGCACATGAGCGCCGGCGCCCCCCGGCTGCGCTTCGTCAGCACGAGCGGGTCCAACTTCTTCATGACCGAGCTGCTGGAGCTCGTCGCGGCGGCCGCCCGGGACCTGGGCGCCGACGCCCAGGTCGTCCTCGACCGCTTCCCCGACGACGACCCCCGCACGGTGTTCGTCGTCGTCCCGCACGAGCTCCACGCCACGCTGGCGGAGCGGGACCGGCCGACGACCGCCCAGCTGGCCCGGACCGTCGCGCTGTGCACCGAGCAGCCCGGCACCTCGTGGTTCGACGACGCGCTGACCCGGCTGCCGGCCGTGGGCGCCGTCATGGACCTGCAGACCGTCGGCGTGGCCGAGCTGCGCCGGCGGGGCGTGGCCGCCGTCCACCTGCCGCTGGGCTACCACGCCAGCTGGGACGGGTGGGGGCGCGACACGACCCGCGAGCGACCCGTCGATGTGCTGTTCCTCGGCTCGGCCGACCGGCGCCGCGACCGCCTGCTCGCCTCCTACGCGCCCACGCTGTGGCCGCGGCGCGCGCACATCCGGTTCGCCACCCACGAGGCCAAGCCGCAGGCCGGCCCGGGCGAGCTGGCCGGGGAGGCCAAGCGCCGGGCGATCGGCGCCGCGAAGGTCATGCTCGCCCCCCGGCGCCTGCCGCGCCCGTACTTCGAGTGGGCGCGCGCCCTGGACAGCATCCTCAACGGCGCGGTGCTCGTCGCCGAGCACGGAGCCGGCCACGCCCCGCTCGTGCCGGGCGAGCATTTCGTGTCCGGCGCGGCGCCGAGCCTCGCGCTGCTCGCCGACCGCCTGCTGGAGGACCCCGACCGGTTGGACGCGCTGCGCCTCGCCGCCTACGACCTGGTGCGCGGCGTCCTGCCGATGACCGTCGGCGCCGAGCGCCTGCTCGCCGTGGCCGGCGACCTCGACGCGCGGGCGGCCCCCCTGCGGCCGGTGCCCGCCTACGCCGACCCGCGGCTGCTCGAGGTGCCGGTCGAGCACGAGCCCGACCTGCCGGTCCCCACGGGCACCGACCGCGTGCGGGCCGGCCTGAAGACCCTCCTGCTCGACCGCGTGGGCCAGCGCCGGGCCGCGGCCGCCGCGGCGGCCCGCGCGGCCGGGGTGGAGGATCCGCTGGCCGCGATCGAGGTGGCCTCCACGCCCGCCTTTGCCGGCGCCGCGCCGCGGGTGTCGGTGCTGGTCCCCGCGTACGAGCACGGCGAGGAGGTGGTGGAGGCCCTGGCCTCCGTCGCGGCGTCCGACTACGCCGACCTCGAGGTGCTGGTGCACGACGACGCCTCGTCCGACGACACCGGGGAGCGGCTGACGGCCTTCCTGACCGAGCGCCCGTGGCTGGCGGCCCGCGTCACCACCGCGGCGGTCAACGCGGGCCTGCCCCATACCCGCAACCGGCTGGCGGCCGCGGCCCGCGGCGAGCTGCTGCTGATCCTCGACGCCGACAACGCGCTGTGGCCGACGGCGATCGGCCGGCTCGTGGACGCGCTCGACGGGGATCCGGCCGCCACGTTCGCCTACCCGATCCTGCAGATGCACCGCGACGGGGTCGCGCAGGGCCTGCTCTCCTACAGCGCCTGGGATCCGGCGCTCCTGGCCCGGCGCAACCCGGTCGACGCGCTGGCGTTGATCCGCCGCGACCGGCTGCTCGCCGCCGGCGGCTACACGGAGGATCCGCGGATGCTCGGCTGGGAGGACTACGACCTGTGGTGCCGCCTGGCCGCGGGCGGGCAGCACGGCGTCCAGGTGCCGGAGATCCTGGCGCGCTACCGGGTGGGCGGGAGCTCCATGCTCAGCCTCACCGACATCGACGTCTCCACGATGCGGGCGCTGCTGCGCGAGCGGTACCCGACCGTGATGGGACCCGACCCGTACCCTTGACGCATATGTCCCACGCTGTCCCCGCCGTCCTCGTCGACGACGTCTCGAAGTCCTTCGAGCTCCCGCGTGAGCAGGTCCACACGCTCAAGGAGCGCGCGCTGCACCCGTTCCGCCGCACGGGGTCCGACACGCTGAACGCGCTGCGCGGCGTCTCGTTCTCCGTCGCGCCCGGCGAGTTCTTCGGCATCGTGGGCCGCAACGGCTCCGGCAAGTCGACGATGCTCAAGTGCCTGGCGGGGATCTACGGGGCCGACACCGGCCGGATCTTCGTCAACGGCCGCCTCTCGTCGTTCATCGAGCTGGGCGTCGGCTTCAACCCCGACCTCCCGGCGCGCGACAACGTGGGGATCAACGCGACGATGCTCGGGCTGTCCCCGAAGGAGGGGCGCAAGCGGTTCGACGCGATCATCGACTTCGCGGAGCTGCACGACTTCGTCGACCTGAAGCTCAAGAACTACTCGTCGGGCATGCTCGTGCGGCTCGCGTTCGCCGTGATGATCCAGGTCGACGCCGACATCCTGCTCATCGACGAGGTCCTGGCCGTCGGCGACCTCTCCTTCCAGCAGAAGTGCTTCGACGAGTTCGAGACCATCCGGCGCAGCGGCAAGACGGTGCTGCTGGTGACGCACGACATGGCGGCCGTCCAGCGCTTCTGCGACCGCGCCCTGCTCCTGGAGCACGGCCGCGTCACCGAGGAGGGCGAACCGGCCCGCGTCGGCAACCGCTACCAGGAGCTCAACTTCTCCGAGGAGGCCCGCGTCGACGCGGCGGCGGGCACGAGCGCGATCGAGCCGGCGGCGGGCACCAACGTGCCGCGGCCGGAGGGCGTCTCGGAGGACACGATCATCGTCCCCGACTTCGGCGGCAGCCGGTACGGCAACCAGAACGCCGAGATCATCGACGCCGGCTTCGAGGACAAGACGGGCAAGCGGCGCGAGACGCTCCCGGTGGGCGAGCCGTGCGCGATGGTCTTCCGCGCGCTGTTCCACGAGCGCGTCGAGGATCCCAACTTCGAGCTGCAGCTGCTCAACAGCCATGGCGACATCATGTTCCTCAGCTCCTCCGGGCCCACCTCCGGCGTGTTCGACGTCGGGGACGAGGTCCACTTCCGCATCTACTTCGAGAACGTGCTGGCCCCCGACCGCTACCACCTGTCCCCGGCGGTGCGCCGCGCGCCCGGCGGCGAGTGGCTCGACTACCGCGAGCGGTTCTGCAGCGTGGTCGTGACCGGCCTGGGCCTCTCCGGCGGCCTCGTCTCGCTCCGGCACGAGCAGGCGATGTTCCGCGTGGAGCCCGACGGCCGGACGCACGTGCTGAAGACGACCGAGATCGCCGACAACGTCGAGGAGGGCCTCCGCGAACGCGATCGCAAGCGCGACGGCGACGCGACCGAGGCCGAGACCGAGCGCGTGGAGCCGACCGCATGAGCACGATCGAGGCCCCGCCGGCGCGCGAGGCGCCGGACGTGACCGGCCTGGGCGACCCGATCAAGGGCCCCACGGCGCTCGGCTCCGACCCGGTGCGCTTCTGGCACCTCACGCGAGCGCTGGCCGTCACCGACTTCAAGCTCAAGTTCTTCGGCTCGGTGCTCGGCTACGCCTGGCAGCTCATGCGGCCGCTGCTGCTGTTCGGCGTCCTCTACGTGGTGTTCACGGAGATCGTCAGCCTCGGCAAGGACGTCCCGTTCTACGGCGTGATGCTGCTGATGGGCATCGTCCTCTTCTCGTTCTTCAGCGAGGCGACGGGCGGCGCGGTGACGTCGCTGTCGGACCGCGAGAACCTCGT
>Ga0247757_10001092_pt1 | contig 19652 bp, 20 predicted proteins | sample UWRJL126311R4_FD_180929 | JGI IMG/M metagenome (GOLD analysis project Ga0247757, IMG submission 180929) | Plant litter microbial communities from Arlington Agricultural Research Station in Wisconsin, United States - UWRJ-L126-311R-4 | ecosystem: Environmental > Terrestrial > Plant litter >... | reverse complement strand
ACGAGGCACTCGCGGCCCGCGACACGTAGGAATGCCGCGTAGAAACGTGCGTCATCGGGTAGCCACCGACTGCCATGATCGATTCCATGCCACCGGCTGAGGTAGCCAACGCAGAACGTTTCGAGCGCGTCGGCCTGCATGCCGACGCGGGAAGTGTTGCTGCCGTACGGCGTCAGTTCGCCGATTGGCTCTCGCAGTTCTTCGACCTCGACGAGGTGCGGTGCAGCGATCTCGTGCTCGCGATCAACGAGGCGCTGGCGAACTCCGCGGAGTTCGCCTACCGGCATGCCGAGACACCCGGCACCATCGACATCTGCGCGCTGCACGACGCGACGGGCAAGAGCCTGACCGTCGAGATCGTCGATCGCGGCTCCTGGCGCACTCCCCAGACCGACCCGGCGCCACGCACCCGCGGACGCGGCATCCCGCTGATGGAGACGCTGTCCGACGAGGCCATCATCGAGCCGTCCGCCGAGGGCACCACCGTGCGCCTGCAGTGGCACGGCGTCACCCGGCGCTAGACGGCCCGGCTGCGATCAGGGGTAGATCCAGCGTCGTGCGGATGCCGGCCTCGCCCGCCACGACGTCGGGTATCGCGTTGACGATGCGTCCCGCGGCGGCGAGGATCGCCGCGTAGTTGTGGTCGCCGTGACGGCTGGTCGGGCAGATGTCCATGACGTAGGACGGTTCGCCGGTGATCTCCACCCGGTAGGACCCGCCCGACTGCGCCGGCTGCGCCCAGTCGGGGCGCAGATCGCCCCGGAGCCGGGTGATGTGTTCGACGACGACGACCGGCTCGCCGCCGACCAGCCCTTCGATCAGGAAGCGCACCGCCGCGACGGTGCCCTTGTCTATCCTCCCCACCGCGACGTCGAAATCCTCGGGTGCGGGCTCCTGCTCGACGGAATCGCGGATCTCGTCGACCTCGACGCCCAGCCCCGCGGCCAGCTGCCGGATCGCCACGCCCCATGCCGCGCTCAGCATCCCCGGCTGATACAGGAACGGCAGATCCGCGACGTCTGTGGCGATCGGCCTGCCGAAGCCCATCACGTCGAACATCACCGTCGCACCGTCGTAGGTGGCGTAGTCGGCGATCTCCATCGTGCGGATCGCGCTGACACTGCGGCACGTGCCCGCCAGCGCCAGCGGCAGCAGGTCGGTGACGAACCCGGGGTCCACGCCGGTGATGAACACACTCGCGCCGCCGTGCCGCGCACTGGCCTGCACGCGCTCGATGGCGCGCTCGCCGATGACACCCCAGGGGTAGGCGAGGAAGCCCGGCGACGAGCCGACGACGTTGATGCCCGCCTCCAGGAAGGACCGCACGTCGGCCAGCGCCTCCCTGGGCCGAACGTCGCCCATGGCGCAGTAGACGACGCAGTCCGGTGCGGCGGCGATGATCGCACCGAGATCACCGGTGGCCCGCACCCCGGTCGTGACGTCCAGACGCGCGAGCTCGCCGGCGTCGCGGCCGATCTTGGCGTCCGACGAGACCCACACCCCCGTGAGCTCGAACCGTGGATCCTCGATGAGCTGCCGCAGGGCCAGGCTGCCGCAGTTACCCGTACCGACCTGCGCCACGCGTATCGCCATGGCGGCCAGTATGCGGCTTCCGCTTCCGAATTGGAACAAGTTCTAGTTTGCCGGCGGTGCGGTAGCGTGTCGCCCCATGGGACGCGTGGACGGGAAAGTCGCATTGATCAGTGGCGGCGCGCAGGGGATGGGCGCCGAGGATGCCCGGGCTCTGATCGCCGAGGGCGCCAAGGTCGTGATCGGCGACATCCTCGACGACAAAGGGCAGGCGCTGGCTGACGAGATCAATGCCGAGACGCCCGACGCCATTCGCTACGTGCCCCTCGACGTCACCCAGGCCGATCAGTGGGAGGCCGCGGTGGCCACCGCCGTCGACACCTTCGGCAAGCTCGACGTGCTGGTGAACAACGCCGGGACCGTGGCCCTCGGACAGATCGGCAAATTCGACATGGTCAAGTGGCAGCGCGTCATCGACGTGAACCTGACCGGCACCTTCCTCGGCATGCAGGCCACCGTGGAGGCGATGAAGACGGCCGGCGGCGGTTCGATCATCAACGTGTCCTCGATCGAGGGCCTGCGCGGCGCGGTGATGGTCCATCCGTACGTCGCCTCCAAGTGGGCGGTGCGCGGTCTCACCAAATCGGCCGCCTTGGAGTTGGGGCCGCACAACATTCGGGTCAACTCGTTGCACCCGGGTTTCATCCGAACGCCGATGACGAAGCACTTTCCTGACAACATGCTGCGCATCCCGCTGGGACGGCCGGGTCAACCCGACGAGGTCGCCACATTCGTGGTCTTCTTGGCCAGTGACGAGTCGCGGTATTCGACAGGCGCCGAGTTCGTCGTCGACGGCGGTCTGGTCAACGACGTCCCGCACAAGTAGCCGCGGCACTGCCGGCGGATCCGGCCATCGCCGCTGAGAACCGCGGGCGCGCAGGCATGCGCGCGGCGCTGATCGTCGTGGTGCTGGCCGCACTCCTTGCGGTCCTCGGGGTCGCCGATTTCCCGGACTTCGCGCGGCCGACGCCCCCACCCGCGCAGGTGGAACTCGCGAGTGGCTGGTCGTTGATCTCTGCGCGCGTCGTGGGTGGCGACGGCACGCAGATCTCCTCGGCGGGTTACGACGATGCAGCCTGGCACCCGATCACGCGGATGCCGGCGACCGTGCTGCAGACTTTGCAGGCCGACGGCGCCTACCGGGATCTCTATCGGGGGACAAACCTGCGTGACGAGGTGCCCTGGGATCTCTACACGCAGGACTGGTGGTATCGCACGACCTTCACCGCTCCGCGCGGGCACTCCACCTATCTGTTGCAGTTCCCCGGCATCAACTACCGGGCCGAGATCTGGCTCAACGGGCACCGCCTCGCCGACGCCACCCAGGTGGTCGGGATGCACGCCGCCCACGAGATCGACGCCACCCGCTGGATCGATCGCGGAGGGCCGAATGTCCTGGCCGTGAAGGTCACTCCCGAACAGTCGCTGCAGGACATCGACGGGGTGGAACTCGCCGACAGCTGGTACGACTGGATCAACTGGCGCTATCTGGGTTATCGCAACCGGCCCGACGCCGAGCCGGTGGACAATTCGTTCGTGCCCGACCGCAATGCGGGCATCTTCGAACCGGTGTACCTGCAGATGTCGCAGGACGTGTCACTGGGTTCGAGCATGGTGACCACGGAGTTGCCCCTGCCGCGCACCGACTCGGCGCGCCTGACGGTGTACACCGAGCTGCACAACCACTCGTCGCGTGTCGTGCGTGGGGTGGTGCGGGTGACCATCGGCCGCCCCGGGAAACCGAGCGTGCGCGTCGATCAGCGGGTGACGCTGGCAGCGGGGGAGACCCGGGAGGTGGTCTTCGACCCCGGTGATCATCCCGCCCTCGCGCTGGATCACCCCGACCTGTGGTGGCCCTACACGATGGGTGACCCCGCGCTGTACGACCTGCACACCGAATTCCGGCGCTACGACCGGGATTCCGACGTTCGCGACCAGCGCTTCGGCATCCGCACCGTGACCCAGCACCGCGACGGCGACACCAGCCATCCCGAACTGGGCACCGGCGGCAACTTCTATCTCACCGTGAACGGCAGGGACTTCCCGGTGCGCGGCGCGGCCTACACGCCCGATCTGCTGTTCGCCGACGATCCGGCCCGCGACGCGGCCACCCTGCGGTATGCCCGCGACCTCGGGCTGAACCTGCTGCGGCTGGAGGGCAAGTTCCCTGGCGAACGCCTGGTCGAGATGGCCGACGAACTGGGCATCCCGCTGATGCTCGGCTGGATGTGCTGCAACCAGTGGGAGAAGTGGTCGCAGTGGGACGCCGAGGACCAGCAGGTGGCCCGCGCCAGTCTGCGCTCCCAGATCACCATGCTGCGGTCGCACGCCTCTGCGTTCGTGTGGGCCAACGGCAGCGACGGCACGCCGCCGCCGGACCTGCTCGCCGACTACCGGCGCATCCTCGACCAGTTGCACTGGCAGGGCGCAGTGGTCGACACGGTGTCCAGCTTCGCCAGAGATGCTGCGGGACAGGCGCTCTGGGACGGCATCCACATGGCAGGCCCGTACAGCTGGCGGCCACCGAGCTACTGGTTCGCCGGCCGCTACGGGGCGGCCCGTGGCGCCAACGCCGAGCAGGGCGACAACGAGCACATCCCGCCGATGGCCAGTCTGCGTCGCTTCATCCCACCCGACAAGCTGTGGCCCATCAACGACACCTGGTACTTCCACGCCGGTGCGAACACCAGCAACGCCGCGCTGTCCACGATCCGCCGCGCCGTCGACCGGCGGTACGGACCGTCCACCGGTGCCGAGATGTTCACCGCGAAAGCCCAACTGGCGCAGTATGAATCGACCCGCGCCCAGTTCGAGGCGTTCGCCGCGGGCGGCTGGGACACGCACAAGATGACGGTCTACTGGATGTTGAACAACCACTGGCCGTCGTTCTTCGGCCATCTGTTCGACTACTACCTGCGACCCGGTGGCGCCTACTTCGGGGCCAAGAAGGGGTTGCGCCCGCTGTCCGCGGTGTTCGATTCGTACGCCACCGGCGACCACAGCCACGCGACGATCTCCGTCGTCAACCAGACGCCGGCGCAACACCGCGATCTCACCGTGCGGGTACGCGTCTACGACCTCACCGGGCGCGTGCGTGAGGACCGCACCAGCTCCCCGGTCGACGTCGCCTCCGGGGCCGCCGCCGCGGCGCTGGAACTGCCCCGGGTCGCCCGGGATTCGCCGGTGTTCTTCGTGCGTCTCGAATTACGCGACGCCGCAGGCTCTGTGGTGACCGACAACACCTACTGGCAGTCGCAGCGCCGCGACGACGTCGGCGATCCGCGCAACGACCAGGCGTTCGAATTGCGCACCGTCGCGAGCTGGGCGGACATGACCGCGCTGAACACGATGCCGCGGGGTCGCCTGGAGGTCAGCGCCGAGCGGACGTCTGAGGGGGTGACGATCCGGCTGCACAACCCGGGCCGGACGGTGGCGTTCTTCACCAGAGCCGAGCTGTTGCCTGCGCCGGACGCCGACGAGATCCTGCCGGTCACCTACACCGACAACTACGTGACCGTGTTCGGCGGGGACACCGTCGAGATCCACGGCGAGCCACTGGCTTCCGGGACCCGGGCCGGATGGGTCCGCGTCAGCGGTTACAACACCGCGCCCGTGGTCGTCGCGGTCCGGTGACCGTTGCGTAGTGTCGGGAGTCGTGAGCGCACGCGCGGGAATCGTGGTGACGGGGACCGAGGTCCTCACCGGTCGCGTCGCCGACCGTAACGGTCCGTACCTGGCCGACCGCCTCCTGGAACTCGGCGTCGAACTCGCGCACATCACGCTGTGCGGCGACCGGCCCGGCGACATCGAAGCCCAGCTGCGGTTCCTCGCCGACCAGGACCTCGACCTCGTCATCACCAGCGGCGGGCTCGGACCGACCGCCGACGACATGACCGTCGAGGTGGTCGCGCGGTTCTGCGAGCGCGAGCTGGTGCTCGACAGCGGCCTGGAAGCCACCATCGCCGAGATCGTCACCCGGCTGAGCGCCCGCTACCCCGGCGTGGATCGCGAGGCCGTGCTGGCCGCCAACCGCAAGCAGGCCCTGGTGCCCGCAGGCGCGGTGATCCTCGATCCGGTCGGCACCGCCCCCGGCGTCGTCGTCGAGGGGCGGCCGACCGTCGTCGTGTTGCCCGGCCCGCCCCGGGAGCTGCAGCCGATGTGGGAGGCGGCGGTGGCAACCGACGCCGTGCTGGCGGCGATCTCCGGACGGGTGGACTACCGGCAGGAAACCGTGCGGATGTTCGGTCTTCCCGAATCGGGGCTGGCCGAGACCCTGCGCGAGGCCGAGGGGCGGGTCGCGGGCTTCGACCGTCTCGAGATCACCACGTGCCTGCGCCGCGGCGAACTGGAGATCGTCACCCGGTTCGAGCCGCAGGACGCACCGGCCTACGACGCCCTGCTCGATGCGCTGCGCGCCCGGCACGACCGCGAGATCTTCTCCACCGACGGCGCCCTGGTCGACGACCAGATCGCCGCGTTGCTGAAGGGTCGCTCGATCGCCACCGCGGAGTCCTGCACGGCCGGCCTGCTGGCGGCGCGGCTGACCGAGCGGGCGGGCTCGTCGGCGTACGTGGCCGGTGGGGTGGTGGTGTACGCCGACTCCGCCAAGACCGCCCTGCTGGGCGTCGACCCCGAGCTGATCGCGGAACACGGTGCGGTGTCCGAACCGGTCGCCGTGGCGATGGCGCGCGGTGCGTTGGAACGCCTGTCCGCCGACACCGCGGTCGCGGTCACCGGAATCGCCGGACCCGGTGGCGGCACGCCCGCCAAGCCGGTCGGCACGGTCTGCTTCGCGGTCGCCCTCGCCGACGGCGCGATCCTGACCAGGACCACCACGTTGCCGGGCAACCGGACCGACGTGCGGGAGCGCAGCACGACGGTCGCGATGCATCTGCTGCGCCGGGCGCTGACCGGTGAACGTTAAGGTGGGCGCCATGGTTGACACCGTCGAGCGGCAGGAATTCTCGGAGCTCGCCGAGCAGACCGGGTGGGCGCGGCGCAGCTCCGAACGCAACGACTACTTCGCCAAGGGCGTGGTCCGGGTGCACGTGGTGTGGCACGACGACACCGCCATCAACGCAGGCACCCTGTACCACGACGACATCATGACGTCCTACACCCGCGAACTCCCGACGGTGCAGAGTTGGCTGCGGCGCTGATCCGCCGCTGATTCACGGCTGTCTGTCGGCATCCCACAGGGCCGTCATCGACGCCAGGATCGCCTCGGCCTGCCCGAGCCCGCCCAGGTGGCTTTCCCCCGACAGCGTGTAGAGCTCTGCGTCGGGCAGCATCGAGACGACATGACGTCCGTGGGCAAACGGCACGATGTGGTCCTCGTCGCCGTGCCACCAGCGCACGGGCACCTTGACCTCGTCGAGCCGGAATCCCCATTCCCTCGCGAACACCACGACGTCGGCGAACGGCGCGGCGAGTTGCTTGCGGCTGCCATTGAGCAGGTCGTCGAGGAACATCGCCTTGAACTCCGGGCGTACCAGCAGCCGGCGGTCACCGGCGGGGGAGATCCCGGCGTACAGGTACAGCGCGGGCTCGGCCAGCGGTCTGATCATGCGGATCACCCCGGTCGCGAGCATGCTCAGCGTGCTGCCCACGTGTTCGAGCACCGGCGCGACCGGCACCCCGACCCTGCCCATCACGCCGCCCCCGATGGCGTCGGGTCCCTGCGTGGGGGCGACGCCGCCGAGGACGCCGACCGCGACGACGCGGTCGGGCATGGCCGCCGCGACGCCCAGGGTGTAGGGGCCGCCGCCGGAGAGGCCGATGACGATCATCTTGCCGATGCCCAGGACGTCGGCGATGGTGCGCAGGTCGTCGGCGAAGTCGATCACCCGGCCATAGGCGTGCGGCGTCGAGGCGCCGATGCCCGGCCGGTCGACGCCGATCAGCCGGATGCCGTTGTGTTCGGCGTACCACCGGGCTTCGACGGGGATCTGACGGCGCGCTCCCGGCGTGCCGTGCAACCAGAAGACCGCCCGGCCGTGTGGATCACCGAATTCGGCGAAGCCGATGCGGCGATCCGACCCTTCCGGCCCGACGGCGACGTTGCCTTCCAGCCGAGGACGGGCGATCTCGACAGCCATGCGCGACAGTGTCGCATGCGGCGCTCGCGCCGATCTCGCATGCGGCGCTCGCGCCGGTCTCGCACGCGGCGCTCGCGCCGGTCTCGCGCGCGGCGCTCCCGCCGTATCCGTTCCCGGTCAGCTCTCAGCCGATCCATCCCGCAGGTCGACGGCCGGCCCACGGCGCCGCCTCCTCGAGTTGGGCCGCCAGCTGCAGCAGGACCACTTCGTCGGGTGCCATCAGTTGCACGCCGATCGGCAGGCCGTCGGCGGTCTCACCGAGCGGCAGCGAGATCGCGGCCCACCCGGTGACGTTCGCCAGCGACGTCCAGCCGGTGGTCGCGAACTCCACGTCGAAGAACGCACGGGTGCTACCGCGCGGCTGGTCGAGCAACCCGAACGGCGGGGGCGACGTCAGCAGGGTCGGCGCCAGCAGCACGTCGTGCCCGGTGAGCTGCGAGGCGAACCGGCGGGTCTGGGCGTGCACCGTCGCGATGGCATCGGCGTAGGCGATTCCGGTGGTGGAGAAGCCTTCACGCATCATCACCCAGGTGCTCGGTTCGAAGTCCTCAGCGCGCGGCTCACGGCCGAGCTGTGTGCGGGCGAGCTCGAACAACCCGACGTTGCTGACGTTGTGCAGCACCGCGATCGCCTCGGCCACCGCGTCGGCGTCGATCGTCGGCGCGCCCGGCTGCACCGTGTGGCCGAGCCCGGTCAGCGTCGCGGCAGCGGCGTCGACAGCGGCGGCCACCGCGGGGTCGGTGGCAGGCGCCGGGAACGGCGCGCTGGTGGCGAGCATGATGCGCTGCGGCGCGGACGGCCCGGCGATCGCGCGCAGGAACGGCTGGTCCGGCCGGGGTGCGGTGTACGGATCACCCACACCGGCCCCGGTGACGGCGTCGAGCAGCGCCGCGCTGTCGCGCACGGTGCGGGTCAGCACGTGCTCGTTGACCAGACCCTCCAATCCGTGCCCGCTGCCGGGGGCGAAGGAGGTGCGGCCGCGGCGTGGTTTCAGGCCGACCAGTCCGCAGCACGATGCGGGGACCCGGATCGACCCGGTGCCGTCCCCGCCCGATGCGGCCGCCACGATGCCTGCGGCCACCGCGGCGGCAGACCCGCCGCTGGATCCGCCGGGGGTGATGTGTGCCGACCACGGGTTGGCGGTCCGGCCGAACAGCGACGGCTCGGTGGTGCAGTGGTTGCCCCACTCGGGTGTGTTGGTCTTGCCGAACACCACCAGGCCCGCGGCCAGGTACCGGTCGACGATCCAGGCCGTCTGATGGGCGACGTGGGTTTGCAGCGCTCGCGAGCCCATCGCCTCGGGTGCCCCGGCCAGCGAGGCGCCGAGATCCTTGAGCAGAAACGGCACTCCGGCCAACGGGCCCATCTCGCCGGTGCGCAGCGCACCGGACGCGTCGAGTGCGGCGGCCTGCGCGCGGCCGCGGTCGAACAGGTCCGCGATCACCGCGTTCAGCGACCGACCCGCTTCCAGGCGCAGGATGGCCGCATCGAGGAGGTCGACCGCGGTCACGTCGCCCGCGGCCGCCAACTCCGCCTGCCCGATCGCGTCGAGGTCGGCCAGTTCACCTGCCGTGCGTGAGTCCATGGGGCGGATCATCGCGGGACCGGTAGGTCTCGGCAACTCCTGGTGCCCAGCCGGAGGAGTGCCTACCCGACGGCCGCGCCGTAGCGCAGCACCCCGACGAACAGGGCCAGCGCACACAGCACGAACGTCCCCACCGCGTACGGCCACGCGGCCGCCCGCCGGATCAGCGCCACCACGGTCAGCACCAGCCCGATCACCCCGATCCCGGCAGCGACCATCAGCGCGGTGAACACCGCGGTGACCGCGCCTTCCGCGCTGCACGACTCGGGCGGGCAGTGGTCGAGGAAGGCAAGGGAGAACACCCCGAGGACGACCGCCACCGCGCCCATCAGCACCGTCACGACCACGACGACGACCGAGATGACGAGGTCGGCGGTGTTGCGCGGTGGCCGGCCGGCAGGCAGGTAGCTCACGACGACTGCGCCAGGCGACGGTCACGCTCGGTGGCCAATTCGCGGTCCCGACGGGTCACCGCATCGGTGAGCGCGAGGGCCACCAGGACGTCGCCGACGGTGATCAGCAGCCCCCACCAGTACATCCACCGCACGGTCGGGTCCGGCTGCACCGCGAAGTAAATGAACAGGAAGATCGGTCCGACGATTCCGCTCACCGCGGTCATGAGCTGGATGCGCAGGTACACCCACAACGTCGACATCGGGCGTCAGTGTCACCCCGGCGTCCTGTGATCGTCAACGGGGCCACTGGCGGATGGCATGATGAGGCGTTCCAACGTTGACGCGAGCGTCGAATATGATCACCTGGGAAAGGACCGTCATGCGCCGAGTTGCCCGGATCGCGGTGAGCGCCGCAGCTGTGTTGGCGGTCGGCGCGCCGGTGCTGGCCGACGCCACACCCGCGTCAGCGGAGAGCCCGGTGACCTTCCTGCCGTTCAGCCAGAAGCTGCGGCGATGCGACCACACCCAACTGCAGTACGTCGGCGGGGCTTTCTACGGCAGGGCGCAGGGCCAGGTGCGGGTGCAGGGCGGTGACGTCGTCGCCGACGTCCAGTTCGCCACCGGGCGCCCCTTCACCAGCTACGACGTCCGGCTGATCCAGATCCCACGCTCTCCTGCTGCCGGGTGCCCGCCGGGCGCCCCCGGTGTGGCGTCGACGACGCTGGTCACCGACGGGGCCGGCGCGGGCAGCGTCACGGTGCGCGGGCCGGTCATGCCGGGTGCGACCGGTGCGTGGTTGTCGCTCACCAGGCCGGGCCCCTACACCGCGCAGCCCGAGGAGTTCTACACCACCGACGAGGTGGCACGGGTCAACTAGCGACGACGACGGTCAGCCGGTCGCCCTTCCGTTCGACGCGCATGCCGGCCCGGCGGGCCACCCCCGCCACCGCGGCGGCATCGGACGGCTCGGATCGGGTGTCCACCAGCGCGCGCGCCAGCCGGCCCTTGTGGGCCTTGTTGAAGTGACTGACCACCGTGCGCCGCCCGTCCGGTTGCTCCGCGACCACGTCGACGGTCACCGCACCCGGCACTTTGGCCAGGCCCGCGTACGATCCCGACCGCAGGTCGACGATCAGTTCGCGCTCGGCGAGGTCGGCCAGTACCGGTTCGAGCGCGGGGCGCCACCGGGCGGCCAGTGAGGGGCGTCCCGGCAGCCGGGAGCCGGCGGACAGGCGGTAGGCCGGGATCGGATCGTCGGCGCGCAGCAGCCCGAACAGCGCCGAGCCGACGGCCAGGCGGGCCGTGGCGCGAGCCGCGCTCGCACCGCGCAACGTCCCGGCGTCGAGGGCGTCGTAGAGCACCCCGGTGTAGCGGTGCAGGGCGGGCATCGTCGGGGCCGACAGGAGCGCGGCGTTGCGTTCGATCTCCGCGTCCTGGCCGGCGGACAGCCCCAGTGCGGCGCGGCTGGCGGCGGGGTCGGCGGCCAGGGCGACGAGGTCGCCGATCAGTTCGTTGCGCACCGGATGCAGCTCCGGTGAACCCAGGGCGGCCAGTGTCAACGAAGGCCCGTCGCCGCCGGTCCGCTTGGTCTCCGACGGGGGCAGCAGCACGATCACGGCAGAGACGCTAGCGCGGTGCGCTCACCCCGCAGGTGGCGGAGGCGGCACCGGAGCGCCGGGAGGCGGAGGCGGCACCGGAGCGCCAGGCGGCGGAGGCGGCACCGGGACGCCGGGAGGCGGAGGCGGCACCGGGACGCCAGGCGGCGGAGGCGGGACGTCCTGGCCCATCAGCACCACCGGCGCCGGGGGCGGGGGCGGCGGGACCGGCGCACCCAGAACGGGGTCCACCGGGGGAGGCACGTCGGCAGCCGCCGGGGCGGGCAGGAACATGTGGTGGGTGAATTGGCGCTGATAGGCACCGCCGCCACCGATCTTCACGCCGCGGCCGCCCTCGCCGGAGGACACCGGCGTGCCGTCGGGCAGCGTGGCCGCGGTGTGGCCGCCATTCCAGCCGACGACCAGCGCACCGGGTTGACTTCCGTCGACGAAGCCGCGGGCTCGCAGGGCACCCGCGATGTTTCCGGTGTTGAAGCGATCACCGTAGACGGGCCGCCCGGTGGCGGCGTTGGTCAACCAGGACACGAGCCCGGAGCAGTCGGTGCCGGCGGGGGAGTCTCCGCCGCGGATGTACGGCGTTCCCGACACCTGGTTGACCAGAGTCAGAAGTGTGGCCAGTTCATACATGCGGCCGGACGCTAGCAGAGCCTCTCTAATACGGCCAAAATCTGTGACCGCGGGCACAATACGTGGAAATCCAACAGCAAACTCACGAAATAGCTTGTGGCATATCCAGTTTCATGACAGGAATCGGACAGCCAAACAAGCTGCCGAGCAACGTTTTTCGTCAGCCCGCAGCCAGGAGCAGTGGAACGCGCTGCTCAGCGGGCGTCAGGGAGCCATGCTGGCCCACCAGAGACGACTCGATCGGCTCGACGGTGCGCCGCAGCACCCCCGCCGTTCCGCGGGCCGCGACGACGACGTCGCCGATCCGCCATCGGGCCTCGTCGGTCACCCGCGCACCGAACCAGCCCGCGTCCACCGCCTCGTCGCGTGTCACCACCCACGCCCGTGATCCCAGCGTGTCCCGCCAGGTGCTCAGCACGTCGTCCTGCGCCCCGTCCATCGCATAGACGTGTCGGGCCCGCACTTCGCCGCCGAGTGCAGCGACCCCGTCGAGCAGCGCGGGGTCGGCATCCACGTCGATCAGGTCGTCCACCGTCGCACTGCCGAGGCGCACCATGCCGTGGTCGGCGACGACCGCCAGCAGGCCACCGGGCGGCAGCGTCTCGACGATCGACTGCACCATCCGATCGACCTGGCGCAACTGCATCCGCCACGCTTCCGAACCCGGCCCGTGCAGGTGGCCGACCAGGTCGAGGTCGGCGTGGTAGGCGTAGCAGAACCCCCGGGCCGCGACCGCCGAGTTCACCGCCGCGATCAGATCACCGATCGCGTGCACACCGACGTAACGGCCGCCCCGCAGCACCGCCCTGGTCAGCCCCGAGCCGGCGAACTCGGCACCGGAGATCACGCTGACGGCGACGCCCGCGGTCGCCGCCCGCTCGAAGGTGGTGGGGCGGGGCTGAACCACCTCGGGCACGGCCCGGTCACGCAGATCGTCCCCCCACGGGTGCGGACGCCACCGCAGCGCGTTGACGACGCCGACGTCGGGCAGTCGAAACGTCATCCCCACCACGGCGTGCTCACCGGAGCGACATCCGGTGCCCACCGCCGCCAGTCCTGCGGCCGTCGTCGCGGGGAACCCCACCTGCAGCGTCGGCCCGCGCAGTCCGGCCAGGAACGGGGCATCGGCGGCGTGCGCGTCCAACAGGTCGGCCCCGAGCCCGTCCACGAGCAGCAGGCACGCGCCGGCCACGTCGTAGGGCAGCGCGATGCGGGCGGGAAAGCCCGCGACGCCCATGGCCGCCAGCAGCGACGGCGCGACGTCGGCGAGGTGACTCGCGTCCGGATCGGGTCGCGGCAACTCCATCGCGAACCGCGGCAGGCCTAGAACTGCGGCAGGCGGACCACCTGCACGAAGAACTCGTCGATCTGGCGGACCGCGTTCATGAACTGGTCGAGGTCGACGGGCTTGGTGACGTAGGCGTTGGCGTGCAGCTTGTAACTGCGCAGGATGTCCTCTTCGGCCGACGACGTGGTCAGCACCACGACCGGGATGTGGTTGAGCTCGGGATCGGACTTGATGGTCTCCAACAGCTGCCTGCCGTCGTACTTGGGCAGGTTCAGGTCAAGCAGCACCAGGTCGGGTCGCGGCGCACCTTCGAAGCGTCCCCGCTGGTAGAGGAAGTCCAGCCCCTCCTCGCCATCGTGCGCGACGTGCAGGTTGTTCTTGATCTTGTTGTGCTCGAAAGCTTCGCGGGTGATGAGCTCGTCACCCGGGTCGTCCTCGATGAGCAGCACGTCGATGGCGCGTTCTGCGGGGGTCATGACGAGGATCCTTCCAGTTGGGCGGTCGGGATGTCGACGGACGCGACAGGCAGGGTGAACCGGAAGCGGGTGCCGTCGGTGTAGTCGGTGTCGATCCAGATCGTCCCGCCGTGGTGTTCGACGATCTTCTTGCACAGTGCCAGGCCGATACCGGTTCCGGTGTAGGCGTCCCGGCCGTGCAACCGCTGGAAGATCACGAAGACCTTCTCGGTGAACTCCGGGGCGATCCCGATGCCGTTGTCGCTGACCGAGAAGAGCCACTGGTCGGAGTCCGGGGACCCCTCGGCGCACTCGATCACCACCCGGGGGCTGGCGCCTTCGCGGCGGAACTTCACGGCGTTGCCGACCAGGTTCTGCCACAGCATCGTCAATAGGGTCGGATCGCCCTTGACGGTCGGCAGGCCGCCGGAGGGCCGCTCGATCTGGGCGCCGGTCTCCTCGACTGCCGTCGCCACGTTCCCCAGCGCCGCGTCGAGCGCGGTGTCCAACGCGACGTCGGCCTCGGTGGCATTGAGGCGGCCGACCCGCGAGAAGGTCAGCAGGTCGTTGATCAGCACCTGCATGCGTTTGGCGCCGTCCACCGCGAATGCGATGTATTCGGTGCCGCGTTCGTCGAGCTTGTCGCCGTAGCGCTTCTCCAACAGCTGACAGAACGAGGCCACCTTGCGCAGCGGTTCCTGCAGATCGTGGGACGCGACGTAGGCGAACTGCTCGAGTTCGGCATTGGAGCGGCGCAGTTCCTCGGCCTGCTCGTCGAGGGTCTTGGCGGTCTCCCGGGATGCCTGCAGTTCCTCGACGATGCGCTGGCGCATGTTGTCGACGTCGATGGCGATCAGCCGGATGTCCCTGGGGCCCTGCGGCTCGATCTTCTCGTCGAAGCTGCCCTGGGCGATGCGGCGGCAGGCGGCGGCCAGCTGGTTCAGCGGCCGCACCAGAGCCCGGCGCAGCAGCACCGCCAGGAACGCCATCGTCAGGATGAACGCGACGAGCATCGCGATCAGCACCCCGTTGCGCCACGCGCTGACCCAGTCCAATTCGGCCACGCCGTCATCGCGGGCCTGGAGCAGGTGCTGGTTCTGGCGGTCGAAAAGGGTGCGCAGACGGTCGAATTCGGACTTGCCGACCTCGGAGAGCTCCGGGGGGATGTTGGCGCGCACGCCTGGCTGCACCCGGGCGAGGACGGGTTCGGCGTAGTTGTCCCGCCAGGATCCCGAGGCCTGTTCGATCTCGTCGAGGTCGTCGAGGAGGTCGGGCCGCTTCTGCTCGAGTTGGCGCAGCGCAGCCGACGCCTGCGCCTCGACGTCCCGACCGGTGTTGTACGGCTCGAGGAACTGGGGGTCGGCAGAGATGACGTACCCGCGCACCGCGGTCTCCTGATCGCGCAGCGCGCCCTGCAGCTGGTAGGCGGCCACCCGCGCCGGCCCGACGTTGTCGGTGATCTGGCTGGACACCCGATCGGTGCGGGCCAGCAGAACCGCCGTGGCACCACCGCCGGCCAGCACCACCACCGCCATGACCGACAGCACCAGGTACTGCCAGCCTTCGACGGTCAGCGCCCGCGCTCCGCGTTGGTCAGGACTCACCTGGGGTCACCCGTTCTCTCCACCCGCACCACGGCGATGTCGTCGGCGATACCGCCGTGCGACTGGGCCCGAACCTCGACGGCGCTGATCAGCGCATCGACGAACTCGCGGCCGGGCAGGTGCGCCAGCGACCGGGCCAACTCCAGCAGACCGTCCTCACCGAGCCGTTCGTTGCCGCGCCCGATGTGCCCTTCGAACAGGCCGTCGGTCAGCAGCACCAGCCCTTTGCCCGGCGGCAACTCCACCTGCTGCGGCGCCCAGTCGCCGACGCGCAAGCCAAGAGCGGGCCCGCCCGGCGGCTCCACCCAGTCCACGGTGTCTCCACCGTGCAGCAGCATGCCGGGGTGGCCCGCCCGCACCGCGGTGATCAGCGGGCCGTCCGGTGGGATCGCCAGGCTCAGCACGGTGGCGAAGATGCCCTTGCCCGCCCGCTCTGCGCGCAGGATGCGCTCCAGCTGGCGCATCCGTTCTGCGCCGCGCAGACCCGCGAAGGTCAGTGCCCGCCAGGCGATCCGCAGCGCCACCCCCAGCGCCGCCTCGTCGGGGCCGTGGCCGGACACGTCGCCGATCATCACGTGCACGGTGCGGTCGGGCGTCTGCACGAAATCGTAGAAGTCGCCGCCGAGCAGCGCGTTCTGCCTGCTGGGCCGGTACTGGGTGACGATGTCGACGCCCGGGTCGTCGAGCAGCAGCGGCGACGGCAGCAGGCCGCGCTCCAGGCGGGCGTTCTCGCGCTCCCGCAACCGGGTCGCATTGAGATCCACCGCCGTCAACTCGGCGCGTTTGCGCTCGATGGCATAGAGCACCGCCCGGCGCAGCGTCTCGGGATCGACCCGACCCTTGACCAGGTAGTCCTGGGCGCCCGACGCGACGGCGACCGATGCCGTGTGTTCGTCGTTGAGGCCGGTGAGCACGACGACCGGGATCGTGGCGTCCCGCGCGGCGATGCGGGTCACGCCGGTGATCCCGTCGGTGTCGTGCAGATGCAGGTCCAGCAGGATGCAATCGGGCCGGCCTGCGGCGATCTCCTGTTCGGCCTTGGCCATCGATTCGGCCCACACCACGTCGATGGCGACGCCCGCATCGGCGATCAGTTCTTCGACGAGGATCGCGTCGGCGCGGTCGTCTTCGACCAGCAGAACGGACAGGGGTCCGATGTCATTCGGGATGGGCATGCGTCCCGGTGCTTCCGTCCGCCACCCACCACGTGAGCCGGAATGTTCGATTGACAATTTCCTGAGAATACCCGGACAGCCCTCCACCCGAGTGCGCCCCGGGGTGTCGGCGTTGCGGGGCCCGCACTTCCAGGTCGCGCTGGTAACCTGCCAGCGGTCGCCGACGTCACCGTCGGGGGAGGCGGCCTGCCCGCCTTCACGCCATCGCCGTCGACGACCGCTCGGAACATCTTGAGACGAAATGAGTCGCGTGCGCACCGGTGAGATCAGAGCCCTGTCCGGGCTGCGGATCGTGGCCGCCGTGTGGGTCGTGCTGTTCCACTACCGTCCGCTGCTGGCCGAGGCCGCCCCGGGTGTGCGCTCCGCGCTGGCACCCGTGCTCAACGCCGGTGCGCAGGGCGTCGACCTGTTCTTCATCTTGAGCGGTTTCGTGCTGACGTGGAACTACCTGCAGCGGATGGGTGAATCCTGGTCGACGAGGTCGACGCTGCGGTTCCTCTGGCTGCGGTTGGCGCGGGTGTGGCCGGTGTATCTGGTGACGATGCATCTGGCCGCGGCGTTCGCGGTGTTCACCCTGTACGTGGGCCGCTTCCCGATGCCGCCGGATGTCATCGGTTCCCTCAACGCGCTGAGCTGGATCAAGCAGGTCCTGCTGGTGCAGCTGTGGTTCCAGCCGTTCTTCGACGGGTCCAGCTGGGACGGCCCGGCCTGGTCGATCAGCGCCGAGTGGCTGGCCTACCTGCTGTTCGGCGGGCTCGTGCTGGTGGTGTTCCGCATCGCGTCGGTGACCAGGGCGCGCGGGCTGATGTGGCTGGCGGTCGCCGCGGCGCTGGCGCCGACGCTGCTGCTGCTGGCCCACGGCGTGTTCTACACCCCGTGGAGTTGGTTGCCGCGGATCGTCATGCAGTTCACCGCGGGCGCGCTGGCGTGTGCGGCGGTCCGCCGGCTCCAGCTCTCCGAGCGGAGTCGCAGGGCCGCCGGGCTGGCAGCGCTGGGGCTGGGCGTCGCGATCGTCGGCGGGCTGTATCTGCTCGACACCTACCCGCCGGGGGAGATGCTCGACGCGGGCGGGCTCATCGACGTGCTGTTCGTTCCGCTGGTGATCACGCTGTCGGTCGGCGCGGGCACACTGCCGGCGCTGCTGTCGACGTCGGTGATGGTCTATCTGGGGCACATCTCGTTCGGGCTGTACATGGTCCACGAGATCGTGCACACGGTGTGGAACTGGGCGGTACAGCAGTTCGCGATCGTCTTGACGCCCAGCTGGCCGGCCAAGTTCGCGGTCCTGGGGCTGATCCTGGCCGCCGGTCTCGTCGCGGCGGTGCTCTACCACGTCGTCGAAGAGCCGGCGCGCCGCTGGATGCGCCGCATGGTCGACAAGCCGCGTGCGGCCAAGCCGTCCGACGCGCCACCCGGTCGATTGCAGACCGTCACCGCCCGTGCCGGGTAACAGTTCGCCAACCACGGCGAGTCTGTGGGGCGCGGCGGGCGGTTCACCCCCTAGGCTGGTCCAGTGAGTCGTGTCGTCACCTGGATGCTCTCTGCCGCTGTGCTTTTCAGCGCCTTCACAGCACCCGCGCCGACGGTGGCACATCGTCAGGTGCGCACCCTGGATATCGCCGTCAACCGCGTGGCGGTGGTCGGTGACTCGTACACCACCGGCAGCGATCAGGGCGGCAACGGCCCGCAGGGCTGGGCACCGCAGGTGTGGCAGGCCCTCAGTGAGCACGGCATCGCCGTCACGCCGACCGTGGCCGCCGAGGGCGGCGCCGGATACTGCACCCGGGGCAACCACGGCAGCGTGTTCGAAGACCTGACTGTCCGAGCGGTCAAACCGAACGACGCCCTTGTCGTGTTCTTCGGGTCGCGCAACGACATGAAGGTCGAGCCCACCCGGCTGTCGATCGCCATCTACGGCACGCTGAACCTGGCCCGCCAGATCGCCCGGTCGGCGAAATTCCTCGTGATCGGGCCGCCGTGGCCCACCGCCGATCCGCCACCGGAGATCCTGCGGATCCGCGACATCCTCAGTTACCAGGCGCAACTCGCGGGTGCGACGTTCGTCGACCCCATCGCGGCGCGGTGGTTCGTCGGCCAGCCGGAGCTGATCGGCCGCGACGGCGTGCACCCCACCGATGCCGGCCACACTTACATGGCGAGCCGGATCGCACCGCTGATCGGAACGCAGCTCGCGCCCTACTGATTACCGGTAGGGTGACGGCGTGATCCGGAATGTGGTGATGGCCAAGCTCAAAGACGGCTACGACAAGGCCGCGATGGAACAGGTCATGGAAGATCTGCGCAGTCTCGACCTGCCGGGAATGCTGCAGTACACGCTCGGCCTCGACGCCGGGTTGCGGGACGGCAACTGGGATTTCGTGATCGTCTGCGATCTGGCCGACATCGACTCGTATCGCACCTACGACAGCGACGAGAAGCACAACGAGATCCGGGGCCGGCTCGGCAAGCAGGTCGATCAGATGGCCCGCGCCCAGTTCGAGCTCCCCGACAACTAGCGGCGCGCGTACCGCCGCGCGAATTCCCGCAGGATCGTCATCGGGTGGGTCACCGAGCGGCGGCGCGCGGCATCCTTGAGCGATTCGGCGGTGTCCGGCGCGAAGTAGCCGTGATCCTTGTAGACCTCGATGCGGGTGCACAGACCATCGACGTCGAGTTCGGGATGGAACTGCGTGGCGTACACGTTGGCGCCCACCCGGAACGCCTGCACGGGGCAGTCCTGCGAGGTGGCGAGCAGCGCGGCGTGCGCCGGCAGCTCGGAGGCCGCTTCCTTGTGCCCGCCGAAGGCGTCGAACACCGGCGGCAGCGGGGCGAAGATCGGGTCGGCGCGGCCCTCGGCGGTCAGGCTGACGGTCACCGGTCCCACGGGTTCGCTGTGCGCGCGGTCGATGACGGCCCCGACGGCGGCGCCCAGAGTGCCCACTCCGTAGCAGCAGCCCAGGAACGGGAAGTCGGCGACGACGACGGCGTCCAGCAGTTCGGCGAGGTCCGCCTCGACCTGCACCTGCGTCGACGTCTTCTTCGCGATGTCGTCGCTGACGGTGAAGGGTCCGCCGCCGAGGATGATCCCCGACCAGTCGGCCAGCTCGACGGCCCCGAGCCTGCGCTGGGTGAGGCGGATGCGGTGCATGCCAGGCTCGTCGAGCCCGGCGAAGCGCAGGAACGCCGCGTACTCCTCGTCGGCGGCGTCGTCCTCGTCAC
>Ga0247757_10001091_pt1 | contig 19670 bp, 27 predicted proteins | sample UWRJL126311R4_FD_180929 | JGI IMG/M metagenome (GOLD analysis project Ga0247757, IMG submission 180929) | Plant litter microbial communities from Arlington Agricultural Research Station in Wisconsin, United States - UWRJ-L126-311R-4 | ecosystem: Environmental > Terrestrial > Plant litter >... | reverse complement strand
ACACGCTAACACGATGCAGGAAATTCGCGTCAACTGGGCCTATCAGTCCAACAACACGGCCAAGGAAGACACGTCCAATCACTTCCACATTTTCGTTGGCGACTTGTCGAATGAGGTCAACGACGAGGTCCTGCTCCAGGCCTTTTCCAATTTTGGCCCCGTGTCCGAGGCGCGCGTCATGTGGGACATGAAGACGGGCCGCTCTCGCGGTTACGGCTTCGTCGCCTTCCGCGATCGCGGCGATGCTGAGCGCGCTCTCAGCTCCATGGACGGCGAGTGGCTCGGCTCTCGAGCAATTCGCTGCAACTGGGCCAACCAAAAGGGCCAACCTTCCATCTCGCAGCAGCAAGCCATGGCATCCATGGGCATGACCCCCACGACTCCTTTTGGCCACCACCACTTCCCCACCCACGGCGTCCAAAGCTACGATATGGTTGTACAGCAGACCCCTGGATGGCAGACGACTTGCTACGTCGGCAACCTTACGCCGTACACCAGCTCGGCAGATCTGGTGCCTCTGTTCCAGAACTTTGGATACGTCACCGAGACCCGTTTCCAGTCCGATCGAGGCTTTGCCTTCATCAAGATGGATACTCATGAGAACGCCGCCATGGCCATTTGCCAGCTCAACGGGTACAACGTCAACGGCCGACCTCTGAAGTGCAGCGTAGGTTAACCTTCTTTCCCTTCGTTTTCTTGAAGCTCACGTGTGTGCTCTAGTGGGGCAAAGATCGTCCCCCAACCGGGCAGTTCGATGGCTACTCGCCCCAGGGTGCTCCCAACTCAGCCTACCCCCAGACCCCGAGCACCTACTTTCCGCAGTATGGCACGGGACCAGGGGGCCCAATGTCACCCCAAGGTGAGCGGCACCGGAGAAAGTTGCGGTACCGAATGGCACAATCTAATGCACGGGCAGGTCCTAGCCCCGGCGGACAACCTTTTGGCCAGAACCAGGCCGGCTTTGGCGGCCCTGGCATGGCACAACCCTACCAGCAGATGCCTGGCAGCGCCGGCGGCTACAATGCTGGTCGCGGCGGGCAGCCCCAGCAGCAATGGGGCCAACCCAACCAGGGCAACTTCAACCAGAATGGGTTCGGTGGCTACCAAGGCTAAGTGCGTTGTGGCTCGCCACTCATTCTTCTCTCGTGTGCACTGTTTTATCTTCACGACATGCCTGGCCGTCTAAATTGGCGCTCTTTGGATAGCATCCATTTTTCCCTCCATCTGGACGTCTCCCCTGCTATATGCTCATGTCTCCACGGGCTCATGTCATGCAATTCTGTTCCTGGTTCCATCAAAAAGAAGGTCTGTCGAGTTAGCGGGAGGATCTTGGGTGTCTAGTGCCGTTCCAAAGGCCTCTGGTTTGGGTTTGGTTTGGGAGTACGAGTTACCCACATCTGTACGTTTTCTGTTTCCGCATGGGCGGAATACGTGTGCCTCAGCGTGTGCGGGTTCGCATTTCCTAATGAATCTCCTTGCGCTTTTGCATGTTGGTTACTGAGAGCTATTTTTTTCTTCTCATTCTTTCATTCGACACTTTTCAAAGTTTCCCATTGACGACCTTAAAAGAGTTGCGTTTTTGTTGTCTGTTCAATGTCGTGTTGTTGGCGTCTCAGCGGCATACCCCCAACGGCTGTTCATGGCCTATGCATCTCCTCTCCTCATAATGTTCCATCTACATGTCACGTTATGCCTCGATGTGGCGGCACTAGATATTGCGGCAAACAAAAGTTGTTGTATAAAGGAAAGGGTGGTGATCTGGTCGGGGGTCAATCTTACCATCGAGCGACGGTGTTTGGAGGGAGGGGGGGAAGGTAATTACATCACACGGATTGGCGCAGAGCAGCCAGTCCAAGCATATGTTTATTCGTTCTTACCAGAGATGAAAACATGAAAGTGTGGAAGGTGCCCAGGCAAATGGCTGCACGTGATCGCTCTTCCCAAAACGCTCGGACCGCGGCGCGTTTTCGCGACCGGACACGGACCGCCAACGCGCGCCGTCACGCTGGTCTTGTACCAACCGATTTGCATGCCGTTGCTGGACACCATTTCACTATTTCTTTCCTTTGTTCTCGCGGCCGTACTCTGCTGTATGCTTGTCGCCTGTCTCCGCCTGGGCGCGTCTGTTCGATTCACCTCCGTGAAGCCGTCGCCGCTGCCGCCACACCTACTACATCCCTCCCCAATCGCGCCTCGATCTGTACCCTCGCGCTTCCGACAGCCCTCTTCACGGCGCTACGGGACTATCGATACCATGTTAAAGCAGGCGGTCAAGGACTATGTGCCTCCTGCGAAAAATGCAGCGAATGCTCCTGCTGCCGCAACGCAGAGGCAGCAAAGTTTGGCGGGGTCCGTCCATGGTGCCCACGGTGGGACGCGCCCACTGTCAACATTGTCGGGAAATACTATGAAGCACAACCAGGCACCTGAAGAAAGACATGCAGCACAATTGCACGGTATCAAGCGAACCTCGAGCGGGTTGACGAAAGCATTCAATTCACACAGTGACCACTTGGGATATACGACGCCACTTACCACATCCGACTACGAGAATGAACTGCCAGCCTCTTTCCACGTTTCTAAAGGCTCACAATCAGTTCCCTTGAGTAGTGTTCTTTTTGACGAAGACGACTTCGACAGCGATATTGACCTCGACGTTGAAGATCCGGCTATGAAGCAGGTTGTCCAATATCCATCGCTTCCACCGGCAGACCCAGCAGCATACTCTCCCCCTAAAACCCACTCTCTCCCCGCCAAAAGCTCGGAACAGAAGCATATGGCCGACAGCAGCCAGCCGATACCATGGTCTTCTTCTCCGATTGAACATCTGAAAACACCCCCTGGTGCTCGACGCGAGGCCGAGCCTACAAAGCGTCGCACACTGCCTTGGCTACAAAACTCTGGTCAAGCGGGCGTAGCTTCGCCACCAGAGAGCGACTCGAATGAAGAACTACCTACAGATAGACCGGCCAAACGGAGATCCCTAAAAGCCGCACCAACCGTTTCAGCTACCCCGCGACCCAAATCAAGCAAACACGATTATCCTTGGGATACCACTCAGAGCGCTATCAAGCAGAAGCAAAAAGACTTCCGGGAAGCTAACAAGAAGGCTGCATCGGCCAAGGTCGTTGATGGTACTGACGAAGTGAAGGCTGCTGCCGCGGCCAAAAAGAGGAAGAATACTGTCCACCGGATATTCCTCAGCGAGGAGCAACAGAATGTTCTCAACCTAGTTGTGGAGGATAAGAAGAGTGTATTCTTCACAGGTTCAGCAGGTACGTTGAGCACATTCTTTACTTCAGACTTGAATGCTAATCCCGATAAGGTACCGGTAAATCGGTTCTCCTCCGAGAAGTCATCGCAGCGCTACGAAGGAAGTTCGTTCGTGAGCCCGACCGAGTAGCTGTGACAGCTTCGACAGGCCTAGCTGCTTGTAACATTGGAGGTGTTACTCTGCACAGCTTTGCTGGCATCGGCCTGGGCAAGGAATCGGCAGAAGATCTGGTTAAAAAAATCCGCCGCAACCAAAAAGCTAAACAGCGGTGGCTACGCACCAAAGTTTTGGTGATCGATGAGGTGTCCATGGTCGATGGCGATTTGTTTGACAAATTGGAGCAAGTGGCGAGGACAATTCGAAACAACGGCAGGCCTTTCGGCGGAATCCAGCTCATCATCACTGGCGACTTTTTCCAGCTGCCACCCGTACCTGAGAATGGACGCGCTGCTAAATTCGCCTTTGATGCTGGAACATGGATTACCTCTATCGAACATACCATCGGCCTGCATCACGTGTTCCGCCAAAAGGATCCAATCTTTGCAGGAATGCTGAATGAGATGCGAGAAGGCAGATTGACGCCAGCATCCGTAGCCGAGTTTCAGAAGCTGGCACGGCCATTGCCTGCGAGCGATGATAATATTGAAGCTACAGAGCTCTTCCCCACACGACAGGAAGTAGAACGCGCCAACCAGCTCCGCATGAATCAGCTTTCAGGACAGACATACCCTTTCCATGCCCGTGATGGCGGCACGGTAACGGAGAAGGAAAGACGCGATAAGCTGCTTCAGAACTGCATGGTCCCCGAGACGGTCTATCTGAAGAAGGGCGCCCAGGTCATGCTGGTCAAAAACATGGACGACTCGCTCGTGAACGGCTCGCTGGGCAAGGTCATGGGCTTCATGACGGAGCAGATGTTTGCCTTCTACAAGGAAAACGAAGAGGCCTTCTACAACGGCTCGGACGCCACGCTCGCCGAGCTGGGCTCGCTCGCTCGGGACAAGGCTGGCGGTGGCGTGTCCACGCAGCAGCTATACCCCTTGGTCCGCTTCGCCGTCGCCGACGGCACCACCCGCGACCTCCTGTGCAAGCGCGAGTCGTGGAAGATCGAGCTGCCCAACGGAGAGGTGCAGGCGTCCCGCGAGCAGATCCCCCTCATCCTCGCCTGGGCCCTCTCCATCCACAAGGCCCAGGGCCAGACGCTCGAGCGCGTCCGCGTCGACCTCGGCCGCGTCTTCGAAAAGGGCCAAGCCTACGTCGCCCTGTCGCGCGCCACCTGCATGGCGGGGCTCCAGGTGCTCCGCTTCGACCAGCGGAAGGTCATGGCCCACGAGAAGGTCAGGAGCTTCTACAGCAGCCTCAGCCGCGCGGAGCAGGTGGAGAGCAAGCCGAAGAAAGGCTCCATCAAGGGGCATCTGAAGGTCGTGAAGAGGGCCACCGGCGGGGAGGATGGGCCGTGAAAAGGAGTAGTAGGCAGGGAAGAAGAAGAAGGATGGGAAAGATGTGTGGTGTTTCTTGCATAGGGCGGCGCGAAAGTGGGTTTCCGTCGAATGCATTTTGGCGACAGGGTACATGGCGTCGGTCGGGTTTTTGGCGTCATCACACAAGTTATCCGCGAGCAGACCATTGGTGCGGCCAATGGACGTGTAGAGGGTAAGCACATGGTATCATGTGCATATGCATAGGTAACAACAATTGAAACGTGCCTCCCAAACTCCTCCGTCCCCACTTTTAGCTGGTGCCCGTCCCACCTCTCTATCCATCTATCCTCCTCCGTCTTGACTCCGACCAACTTTGTATACACGGCCCTACGAATCGAGCTTGATCTCCCCTTTCCACTCCCCAGGCGTGTGCATGAAATTCGCCCGCAACGGCGTCACGCTGGTATACCCCTGCGCCACCGCCCACCCGTCGTTCCCCGGCTCGCTCTGCTCGACGCTATCGTACACGTCCTTGAACCGCGGACTCCACTTGAAGTGCTGGTGCGCGTACCGCATGTGCGGCGCCGCAGCAGCAGCAGCCGCGCCCCCGACCGGCGTCGCCCGCCCGCTGTCGACAGCACCGCCCGTGTCGGCCCCGCCGCTGCCCGCGTCCAGCAGCTGCTCCTTGCGGCCCAGCTTCTCCTCCTGCGAGCGGATCTGGGCCTCGATGTCCGACGCCGTGTCGTCGTCCTCGGGCGCGACGGCCAGCGGCGTGAAGCACGACCCGGTCTTCCACGCGTTCTGCAGCATGTGCGTGTAGAGGATGGGTTGGGTGAGGACGTTTTCGACGAGGGGGACGTTGATGCTGTAGAGGTGGGTGTTTGGGTCCTGGGGGAGGAGAAGAAGAAGGGATCAGTACGAAATCTCGGATAGAGAGAAGAAGAAAGGAAGAAAGAAAGCAAAATAAGGAGGGAGGGCAGGGGAGGAGACATGCACGTACCCAGTTATCAAACAGATGCTGGATGAGCTTTGCCGATAGCTCCGACGCACCGGCTATCCTGGCTGCGTCGTGGTTGCGGTCGAAGAAGGCGTACGACAGCGCAATGGCCCTGCGTCCGCACACGGCCGCCTCCATGGCGCCGCCGAGCGTCCCGCTGCTCAGGCTGAACACGGCGGTGCTGTTCCGCCCGTAGTTGGGGCCCGAGATGACCAGGTCGATGGGACCGCGTGACTCGAAGTAGTGGAAGAGCCCGATCTGCACGCACGACGCGGGCGTGCTGTCGACGAGGACCCATTCTTCGGCCGTCGAGGACGCGGGTAACGGCCGCGACGACACGCTCCCGCTGTTGATCAGCCGCCCGTTCTCGGTGCGCAGCGGCGCGGGGCGGAAGTAGCTGGGTTTTATGGATTTGCCGACCAGATGGGCTTTTCCGATCCAGGAGCGCTGCGTGTGCGGGAGGACGACGGAGACGGTGTGGCCGTGGGATTGGAGCGTGGAGACTATGGGAGAGGGGTTCGGTTAGACTAGGGATGAGATGGAAGGATTAGTTGGGTGTTGGAGCACGTACCTAATGAGTGCACGTATGGTGACGACTGATCTGAGGGAGGGCCATCGTCGTTGGTGATCTGTGATTAGGAGTCGTTAGAAATATGCTCACAGGCATTGGGCGCCAGGGGAGGACTCACAAGAATATGCATTTTGGCAGTTTGGAGCGGTTTGAAGAGGTGTTTGTTTATGTGGAGTGCGTAGAGGCGGAAAAGTGGAATGGCTGTGCTACGCAACGACATGAATGTCGAGTGACGTGTTTGGCCGTCGGCTTTCCGAATCTGCTATCGATAATCGGAATTCGCGGGGCGCGCTTGGGCCATATGGTGAGGGGCAACTTGAAGGGGGAAGCATGTCCTCTTCATTACCCTTCGGGTATCTATTCTGGGCAGTCTTTTGCCTCTGAATTCTCTTGTCCGATATAAAGAAAACTACGAAACAGCGCCTACGGGTCCGCCTCGTGGTCCCGTCATTAAAGCTTATTTCGTAGTATGTACATATTATCAAACCAAAGGTCCTTGTACCTGTCAACCCCTGTGTGCAAGCGATCCCATCTTTTTCTGGAAGCTGGTAACCTGGATTCCACCTTCGATGCATATATGAGTTCCAATATAGAGCTGTAGATGTCAAACTATAACAGCGTGCAAATCACCATCACAAAACTAGGAAAGGATATTATGCTTCGTCCACCTATTATCCGCTTGTCGCAAAGCTTTAAATGTATCCCTGAATATCGAATTCTCAAGTAGCCCTTTCAAGTAAGCAAACGAACTATTTCAGGGAAGATGAACAATGTGCTGATGATGAAAGGTAGGGGAATGCAATCTATTCTCCACCAAAGAAATGGACGGATGGCGGTGCCAATTGCCATTCTTGCTAGGGGTCTGAGTGGTTTGAATAGCTACTGAGCACCTAAGTTCTATCTTATGACGAGGTCAGACAATTCAGATCCGCTTATGTGTAAATGAAATGCTAAAGACACAACAAAGCGGACAGCAGCCTAAATTATTACTGCGCCTTCTATATTGTGTACAGAAACCACATTGTAGGTCCGCCCTTCGCCATTCTCCGACGCCTCCTCCAGCCGAGCTCCGATTGAATGTTTTTCCACGTCCCGGTCTCATATTCCGGGTCCTTCCAAGGGGCTTTGAGGTAGAAAACGGCAACGCAACGAATGCCGTGCAGCCCGTTCCGTTTCATAAAGCTGAGATGCCGGCGCCGGATCCCCACCCGAAGACCGCAACCCACCACAAAGAACAACATGGTGACTTTATATATCGACCATAACTGCAATTACAAGTTTCCTCACAGCTCTACAGGCCGCATTTTATTTCAATCCCATTCTTCTATCCTTTTTGATACCCTGGGCAAAGATTCTAGAAGACTCCCAAGGACTACGCTAGCGTCTTCGTCTCGCCCCAACCAATAGGATCATTACATTACACGTGACCCTCCCTTTTCACAATGGTCATCAACGTTCCCACTGCCTCCCTTGAGGGTAAAGTTGCCCTCGTCACCGGTGCCGGTCGCGGTATTGGAAGAGGATGCGCAATCGAACTGGCTCGTCGCGGTGCTTCAGTCGTGATCAACTACGTCTCATCCAAGGGTCCCGCTGAGGAAGTCGTCAAGATCATCGAGGGTTTCAACAATGGCGCAAAGGCTGTCGCCATCCAGGCCGACGTATCCAAGGTCTCTGAAATCAATCGTCTGTTTGAGGAAGCGAAGAAGGCTTTCGGAAAGATCAACATCGTGATGAGCAACTCCGGGACCGAGAGCTGGGATAAGACCGAGGAGATTACCGAGGAGAAGTACGATCACGTATTCAACTTGAACACGAGGGCACAGTTTTTCGTCGGCCAAACGGCGTACAAGCATCTCGAGGACAATGGCAGGATCATTCTCATGAGCTCGATCGCGGCTGGCTTGCTAGGCGTCAAGGACCATGCATTGTACAACGCGTCGAAGATGGCAGTCATTGGATTCATCAAGAGCTTTGCGACAGACTTCGGAAAGCGTGGGATCACGGTAAACGGTGTAGCGCCCGGTGGCATCAAGAGCGATATGTTTACGCAAAACGCATGGCACTACATTCCTGGAGGCACTCCGGACTGGTCGGCGGAGAAGATTGAAAACCTCATGGCGTCGCATTGCCCCTTGGGAAGGTGTGCAGTTCCTGATGATGTTGCGAGAGTCGTTGCTTTCTTAGCCAGTGAGGACGGCAGCTGGGTCAATGGTGAGTTTTCCAATCTTGAGAACAATGCCGAATGACTGCTAACAATAACATAGGTCAAGTTATAACCATCTCTGGCGGCTCTTCACAATAAACGATAAGCGCTCCGGGGCAAGTTTAAAATGCATAATTCATCGGGACAGCGTATCACTTGATAGATAGACGAATTAGGGGTTTATCCTACAAGGAAACCGAGTGATACTGTTTTCATCCAAAATTCATTAGATAAATTCAATCCATAACAGCCATTTCCCACTTTTTTGTGATCATGGACTTGCCAGATAACGGCGACTAGTTGATAGCCTTCATACGGTTCACCATTTAGGATAATAGTGATTGCTGGGTCTTATCAAGCTAAACTCTAGTAGTTCAACTTCAGTGAAAACAGTAACGCTAACTCTAGCTAAGAGAGCTAAGAGTATACTACAAGAATATCTCTGATGAAAACAGTGCTGAAGGCTGAGCTATATTCGACGCGGATTCAGAGTAATAACACGGTTCCCGCTGCTTTTCTCCTAGGTACTTGGCTACTAAGCCACCACGTTTATGCATCCCCAGAGAATTTTCAAACGACAGCTGTGCCTACACATCTCTTTACCTCTGTCCTACATGCCGTCTAGACTACGAAATATAGGAGGCAATTGTTCACGTGGTCGGTTGTGGGTGCTCCACGGCCATAGACCGAGTTCCACCTGATCATAGTTCGTCCCTTTGGGGCCGGTGGCAATACAGTTATCTTAAGTCTTCTGCGAAAAATCTTTTGAAGAATTTCGGCTTAGCAGCCCTTTAGCATAGCTAATTTTCATCTTTTCCCCTGCTTGTATGAAGGCTAGAGGTAGAATAGGCAGAGAGGCTCAAATGATGCCTAAACACTACTCAACGCTTGATAAGATACCCGAAAGCACTCCATCATGCGTATCATAAGTTGAATTCACCAATACTGCGAAGTACGCGGTATAATTCTCGAGTTGATTGCGTGCGATATCACTGCTCATGAAGAGCTGAAACGTATCATGGCGCGAATTGCCGAAGATGGCATGATCAAAGGGGTCGTTCATGCGGCGATGGCGTTACATGTGAGGCGCCTATATAGTTGAGCAACAACAACTGACAATGAATAGGACAAGTTGTTCAGTAATCTCTCATTTGAGGAATGGGACATAGGCCTAGCTGCGAAGGTGCAAGGGACTCTGAACTTGCATGATGTCACAGCCCATCTCCTACTAGATTTCTTCGTCATGACAAGCTCCATATCAACTCAGATTGCACAACCAACTCAAGCAGCCTATTGCGCCGCAAACAGCTTTCAAATCTACTTTCCCCGCTATCGACCTAGGATAGGGCTGCCGGCAGCCACCATTGCGTTTGGACTCATTCATGAAGTCGGTGAGCTTCGGCACAGAGTTAGCGTGTAGAGCTCGATGAGTCGTAATGATCTTTATAGGACGGGAGAAGCCGAGTTCCTACAACTGTTGGAGGCTGCGTTTCTTCTTGACCCGAACATCAAGCAGCCAGGCTTTGACCCCTTGGCTATAGCATATATGGTCACGTCACGTCACTGGAGTCTGCATTTCTATTCAAGAAATGGATAGAGAACAGAAAATCGGGCATCACAACCCAACCCCGCTGCCACGATGACCCTCGATTCTCCCACGTGCTTCGCGAAGTAGAGAACTTGGCAGCAAGCTCCCAAGGGGGTGATGCCACGGATACGCAACGCGCATCACAGTCTGACTCGCCGATGAGTGTTCTTGATCGCAACATGCGTGAAGATAATGCCAAGGCAGCGAAGGATGCTGTTTTGAGTTCGATAGTGAATCGTGTTGCGGACATACTGTTCACCGCAGCCGATACGCTCGATCCTTCCTTGGGCGTGTCCACTTATGGCATTGATAGTTTAGTAGCAGCTGAGCTAAAATCCTGGCTCATAACAACATACAAGTCCTCGATACCATTTCTAAAGTTGTTAGACCCGAGGACGAGTATACTGGACTTGGCGGATATAGTACTACGGGATTGGAAGGAGCGAAACAATTAATAAATAAAAGTTAGAGATAGCTTCATAGGACTTTTAATTTACTGTATGTTGTCTAACATTCCCATACCCCAAACCCTCCTATATCACACAAGATAGCACCATGTAGAACACCTCTCAAAGGCAATTGCAAAAGCTCATAAAGTCATATTCAAAGCATACTCGCTTAATGATACATCTAAAAACGAAGAAAAATCGACGCTATACGCTCGTAAGCCATGGTATATCTCCCAGCCAGTCGAATACTTTTACATCATCCGCCACTCTTCCCATATATCTCAAACTCTCGATCGTCGCCATTCCCGATCCTGATATCTCAATCACATCACCGCCTTTTACATCCTCAAACCCCTGCGCATGACCCTCCGGGCAGCACCACCACCGGTGAGCATGCTGTTGAACAGATCAGCCGTGCTCTGGTCCCTGGTACCTGCAGCCTGAACAGCAGCCTTAGCCTGCTCGCACACGGCCTTAGCAGCGTCGTTGGCGTCGCACACGTTGGTGAGCTGGTTGCAGAAGGCGTTTGTGATGATGTTGGGGTTGAGGGCGTCCTGTTGGCCGCCGCGGGCGAGAGGGTCGATGATCTGGAAGGTAGACTCGTCGGCCTTGCGGCCAGGGCGACCAGCTTTGAAGTCGATGCCTGGCTGGCACTGGCCGAAGTCTGCAGCACCGGTGGCGGCTCCAGCGCCAGCGCCAGCACCAGCACCAGCGCCAGCACCAGCATTTCCAGCGTTGCCCTGGCCGGCGTTTCCAGCGTTGCCTTGGCCGGCATCGCCAGCGTTCCCAGCATTTCCGGCGTTACCTGCGTTGCCCTGGGCGGCATCTCCCGCATTTCCTGCGTTACCGGCATTTCCTGCGTTACCGGCATTTCCTGCGTTCCCAGCATTGCCTTGGCCCGCATCTCCTGCGTTGCCTGCATTTTCGGCGCCCTGGTCTCCAGCGTTAGCACCACTGTCGGCATTGCACGCATCTCCAGTTTGATCACTAACACCTTGGGTTGCGTTTCCTGCATTGCCCTGACCGGCATCTCCAGCATTTCCAGCGTTGCCCTGACCGGCATTGCCAGCGTTTCCAGCGTTGCCCTGATCGGCATTACCAGCGTTACCAGCATTACCGGCATTACCAGCGTTAGCACCACCGGCAGCAGCACCACCTCCCGCACCATTCTGAGCAACAACAAGGTCGCCCAACCCAGCGTTGTTCATGAGATCGAACACGCTCAAGCCATCGGCGTTCAGGGGGCTCGCAGCTGACTGCTCGCTGAGCGCCGCGGCATCGCCATTGACGTCGACGGCGGGATCGATGAGCGGCGTGATGCCACGGAGCTCCGGGGTAGCTGGGAGAGAGGGGTCGCCGCAGACGTTCTGGGCGTTGCCGTTGGCGAAGGGGTTGGTGTTTTTCTCTGCAGTGACCATGCCGATGGCGGCGGCGATGGCATCGGCGCCGCCGCCGAGGTCCGCAACGATCTTGTCGGCGGTGGCGAGCTGGCCCTGTTAGTATATGGGTGTCCTGGATGAAGGGGGGACTCGGAATGTACCTTGGCGCAAGAGTTGGCGGCGCCCAAGAGGTCGCTGATGGCACTACCGGCGATGGTGGCAGCGGCACCTGGGCTGCCACCCTGGACCTGAGAGATGGCATTGATGGGGACCTGTTCCTGGCCGAAACGGGCTTCGACGTAGGCAATGACCGCCGCGAGGATGATGACCTTGGAAACCATTTTTGCAGTCGAATATTTACAGCTTAAATTGTAGTTAGAAGAGACGGAAGTAAAGAGAGTCTGGCTCGTAATGTCGAATCTAAAAGTGCCAACCGGGGCTAAAGAAGGAAAGTGTCAAAGAAAGACTGCAAAGGACAAAAAGACTGGATGGTGTACTGCGATTGTTCGAAGGCTGGATGGGTTGGAGTGGCATGGTGGGCTCCTACGCTTTATAGCTCAATGCGATGTCGCGATGATTCCCACGCATCGGCAGGCCAGCCATGTCCAATCCCTGGATGACGACACGGAGAGATTGCATCGTCTCGAGTGTGCATCCAGAACCGCCCTCGCAACGCTGCGTTCCCCCGCCTAGGTGTTCGCAAGGCGTGAAACCATTCCAAGATTGCTCCAGGCGGCGCCGAGGTTGCCATGTTATGCAGTATAGGGCATGGTGGGACGTATGATTGCCTGTCTGCGACTACAATGGACGTTAGCTCCCGCTGTAAAGCGTTCGGCGGCTGTCTACCGAAGCAGACATGGTGATGTTAGCGGAGCCTCAGGTCGGCCCCCGCGACGCCTCGAGTTGCAGGAGCGTCTCAAGTGCACGACACCTCCCGCCAAGCCCAGCTCAGTATCAGGCAACGCGCGGGGGACAGCTGGGCATGTTGTCAAAACAGCAAAAGTCGAGTGCTTTCCATGGGCAGGAAACATCATGCAGAAAGGTTTGCGCAAAGCATCGCCGGGTGTGAAGCTGGTATTGAGCAAGAAGAAGCAAGGATATGCTGTTATGCAGCCAAGAAACCAAACAAAATGCTACGACAGGCAGAAAACGCCAGAGAGAGGAGAGTACACTAGGAGAGCTGTTGATGCTACCGGAAACCGGGTTGTGGGATGTCGCAGGGAACTGTCGTCGCGCATTCACCGCTTGTCCGCCGACTGAGCAACGATCATCGTCCGAGCTCGTCCATGATGCATTTCAACGCACGTTAACCGCCATGCAAACCAAGAGAAGTTGTGTATTAGAATCCTGAATTTCGGCCTTGCAGCCGCTCTCGCCGCCGAGCGGGACGGGTGCGGTGCCTTCTCTACCAGCGCCAGTCTATTAATTCCTGTCTAGCTTCCTGCGCAACAGTCGCGTGCGCTTCATCAGCTTCTTGTATTTGTGCTTCTTCATCTTTAGCTTGCGCTGTCTCTTCACGCTGATCGCCTGCATGTCCGGGCGCTGTACATCTCGGCTATTTGCATATACCCGCTGGCTCATACGTGCAAGAAACGGTTGCCGCACTGCAAACTGCTCCGTCTCCTGCCCATTTTCTGCTCCGGGTCCAAACACCTCGACCATCGGTGCAGTTGTGGCCGAGTATGTGAGGTTACCGGCAGAGTCCGTCGACTCCGTCACCAAAACCTTGGTACTCCATGTGCGGTGTGTAACGGGCAATGTTACAACCTCATCCTCTATAGCCTTGGTCGCATGTGGTTCCGCTCCTTCGCCAAAGACGGCTGGTGGAGGCGGTGGCCTAAATGGCACAAATCTTGCCATGAGCTCTTCCAATGAGACCTGTGGGTGACTATCTAGATGCTGCACTTCGGGCTGCAGCAAGTCCTCTGGGGCTTGCTTCTCGTGAGCACGCAAAGCAGCTTCCAGGCTCTCGATACCATTCGATAGTGTTTGTATGTTCTCTGCCGTCATCCTTTTGCTATAGGGTGATCGGGGTGTGAACAGAGTCTTAATGGACGTATTCGAAGCTACTGGGGGTATCGCCCTTTCGAGCGATATGGGGCGGTGAAGGGAAAAGAACGAGGAAACCTTCACATCTAAGGGCAGCGTCAGCATACTTAGCCCAATAACCAATAGGTCTTCCCTTACCCGGCTTCTGGAGGTGATCGGTAGGGGGTACCCGGGGAACGTTCTTCGGCACTGGGGCGCTCGAGACTGTCGATGCCCGCTTGCGATTTGTCCTCGAGGCGACCTTTTTTGCTGGCGCTTTGCTAGCGTTCGCTGGGGTCTGTTGTGCAGAGCTTGATCCATTGGTGTTGGAGCCGTCAGGCGGTACCGAGGCCTTTGAGGATGACAACCGTCGCTGGTGGCTGGGCCGAAAGGGAGTCTGGGACGCTGCGCTGATGACGGCTGGACGTCCCAGAGTACACACCGAATGCGCAGGGAGGGTATTGGGGGAGCGAACGACTCTCCCGATGGCGGGGGCGAACATGACCAGGGCAATGAACGGCGACGGCGATGGTGGTGAGGTGCCAGGAAGTCCGCAGCCTTGACGCGCGCATGATTGAAACTGCACTGCTCGGGCCGAGGGTTCTTCCGAAAACTCGTCACAGCCACGGCCAGCCTCATCCTCGTGACTAATCTAATGGCGCACGAAAATCCGCCGAAACAACGTCACAGAGTCTTTGCGCTTTGCCGAGTCCGCCGGACAATACTGGTACTTGTACGAATTTGTGCTGCTGCGTCGGACCCGTCAACGTGGATAACCGCCCGGCTGGACTCCATCCGTGTCCCGCAAATGCCACACTCCATCTATATACCACATACTACCTGCCAAATCCTAGCTTATGCCATCTGGCCCCCTCCGCTTACGGAAACGCTATCAACCCTCGCCTCCACCTCCTCGCGCAGATCGCAGGCGTGCGCCCATCCTAACTCTACGCTGCCGTTGATGATCCAATATATCCCGCATGCGAGAACACATGCTCCTCTAGCAATTCATCCGCCTTCGGATCCCGATGCTGACTGTCTAAAACACCAGCCACAACTGAGATCTTCCCGCTACTACAATAAGCGGGCACAGAACGTGGATGCTGACGCCTTCCTTCCCGCAGCGATTGCAGATCCATGGGGGGTTCAGCCTATAAAGCACAAGCATGCGTCTGACTGCGCGTCAGGCAGACAGTAGTACCTTCTAGTCAGCCTTGAAGTGGTAAGCCCACCACGGCAGCACTCGGTGCACCACGCGTCATCCAGGGCCAAGGGTCACTAATGGAATTCGTACTTGCATTTTCATGCCATGAAAACTGATGTACCATACTCTTTCCTATGAGCAGAGAGCAGGGAGCAGAGAGAAAAGAGAGCTTCCCACCACGCATTGCTGATGCCACAAAGTATACATATTGGATTTTGACATGTAGAGAGATGCGGTGCCAGAAGCCCTAACAAAAGGAATCAGACTAGCTCTTTGATTTGCCCCCCTGGCACGTAATATAATCCACAATACAAAGAAAATCTGGCGACGTCCGCCGCGTGTGATTCTAGTGAAACAAATCGTCAAATCGTCCTAACACAAACTTGAATAAGATCCGAACAGGTGGGATATCGAGGGTATTAATGTAGAAAGCGGGCCGTGAAAGTATCGTGTAGATCCAAGGCCCTGACAAACTGTCTGCACCACGTACAGGTCATGGCCGCCCAAGACCGCCTCTCAGTGCATGCTCATGCCACGTTGTCATGGTAGCAGCAGGGCAACCATCTCAAGTTAGTGCAATTCTCCGCAGCCCCTTCATTCACTTGGAAGGACACGGCCGAGCCGGTAAAAGACAGCGCTTTTGGTGAGATAGAAGACAAAATTTATAGGATGAGCGCGTTGAGGTTCCGTTGAACAATCATGTCTTGCACGGATTGCATGGTGATCTTAAGAAGATTCGTATCGGTCGCATTGGTATAGTGAACGTAAACTTCTTTCTTTGGCTGCCGTACAAGGTTTCGAAACTTATTTGCGAAGAACTCCTGGCCAGCCTCGATATCGGTGGGCTTGCCGTTGTAGTCAGGGAAGACTTTGTTGATCGGACTCATGCCACCGGCGATCTTTTCTCGGAAAAGATCGATTTTGTTCAAGAAGAGGATCAAAGCCGACTTTTCAAAATACTTGGAATTCGAGATGGACTCGAACAGCATCAGGGCTTCGTGCATTTGGTTCTAGGAAAAGTAAGCACACCTTCGCCAATAGGAATTTGCAGGACACTCACGCCGTTGCGGTCTTCGACCAGCACATGGTCGTAACCACTAATTGCCACGAGGAAAAGTACAACTTGGACATTATCAAAGACGTGGATCCACTTCTTTCGCTCGGAGCGCTGACCGCCGACATCGAACATGCGATATGTTAGGTTTCCCAACTCAAATATGGTTTCTGTTATGCCCGTAGTACGTAGACGTGTGCGAAGGATGTCCTGATCGGTAGGGAGGTAGTCTTTGGCAAAAAGGCGTTCGACGTCTGCAAAGAAGCTGCCGAAGGTCAGCTGAGGATAACAGCGAACAGAATGGTTGTGCATACTAGCTCAAGTTGTCGTGCAGGGCGTACTGATTGCCCTTCAGTATGGCAAGCTGCACGCCCTTGTCAGCCCAGAGGCTGTTGAAAGCCGCAAGACACTCCTGCGGCATACAATCCTCGATACCAATTTCGGGATCGGCGGCGATGAGTTCGGCGAAACGCTGTCATGATTAGTATGGTATCTATCGCGGTAATAGCACACGCACCAAGTTATCATCATCCTCAAAGTCGGTCTCTTGCTCTTGCATGGCAGCGAAGATGGTCTGGAAGGCTGAGACCAAGTTGTTGAAGATGATGGCTCGCCATTGTTTGCGCTCGGTCTTGTTAAAGCCTCCAGCGTTTATTATTCGCATCTGCTTCAGCACGGTGGATTTGCCACTCTCGCCAGCTCCTGTAGCACTATCAGCACGCAGGCCTTTGAGGGATTCAGTGGGCAGGGGGTACCGAGGAGCAGCAGCTTCACCTCGCGCTGCTGGCGTTTCTTGTCATTGCGAATGACCTTTTCGATCTCTTCGTTGCGCCGACTGTTGGGGTCGACTGGTTTCTTGCCGAAGCACATTATACCTGGGGCCATACACAGGCTCGCCGTGAAGATCAAGAGGGTCAAGAGGTGCTGCGGGGGTATCAAAGGGTCGCGGCGGGGCTAGCGTCGTGCTTGAGACATGCAATGCGAGGACACTGGACATCGGTCAGCCGTGTATCGATGGAGGTGGCGACATCAGAGGGAAAGGAAGGGTGAGGGGAGGTAGGCACACCAGACGCAGGCTGCTGCGGAGGCGCACTCGAGCACGCAAACGCACCACTCGGCGGAGGGAGGACGGGCAGACAAAGGTGCAAAAGCAGGCAAACGAGGGCAGAACGCTGGAAGGGAGAAGGAAAGGGGAGCTTGCCGCGGAGCTGGGGGAGCTGGGTGGGAGACGGTTTGGGGGACGGGCCGCTCGGTGAAGCACTGGAACCCTGCAGCGAGAGTGCTTCTGGCAACCGTGGGCTGGGAGGAGTGACAGGCAGGGAACGCCCGGCGGGCAGATGCAGCACGTATTAAGGGTTGCAAGGAGCGAGATGCGGAGGGTTGCACGGCGGAGCGTGGACACAGCACGCTGGGTGGGCGCTGGGGGGGTTGGATGGATGGACTTTGACTGGGGGGAGGACGACGGGAGCGAACAATAATAGCTGGATAGCTGGGGACCGCGGGAACGGCCGCAGGGAGCGAGCAAGAGGCAGCGCACCGCAACAGAGATGGGCGAGACAGCGCCCGCTTTTGGGGCCCTGGCTCGCTTGTTCGTGGGCGGGCATCCTCGCCCATTCGCTCGCCATGGCTTCTGGCGGCGAGGTTGCGCGCAAAGGGGGAGCCTGAGGGAAGCCAAAAGGGAGCCTGTGGCGGCGTGCAGGGCCCAAAGCAGCGTGCAGGGGCCCCGGCCCGCGTTTCACTTGCACGCCATTGCTGTACCTACAGTGCGTGCAGCAGACGAGCGTGTGCAGCGAAGCCCTTCTGGATAGCTGGATAAGTTGCATGCGTCGAGAGGCCGGGAATTGCTGCCTGAGCCGGGCCCAGTCGGCCCTATCCACCTCGCCACGACGAGCGACCATCACCGTCGCCTTACCTGCTGCGCGCCGCCGTCCATGTTTGCTTCTTCGGCCTGACTCGCCCCGCCCGCGCCCGCGAATCGTAGATGCTCGGCGCAGCGCCCTCCATCGGCGCCCTCGAGTAAGCCTAGGCCGCCGTCTTTGCGGCGAACTGCCGTGCTGCCGGCGCGATACCGGTCAGCGTTCCTGGATCATCACAGCCCACGTGGCGCCCGCTGTGGTTGGTGGTTTCGACACCAACCGACGTTGCACGCTGACCTCACCTTGTCCATCCATTGCCACTTTGCCCCCATCGACGACGGCATGATCCTGTGAACCGGTATCCATGTCCTCTATATAGGCACTGTATACCCCTCTAGATCCATGCCTTCCCTTCCCTGTATGTACATCATCCGCTTTCTGCCCAATGCGGTATTTGCGTACTTATGTAGGTATTGTAGACAATTGAGCCACGATGCATCTCAATTATATAGCGTACTTTTCCGGTTCAGTGCAATATACACAACAAATCTCTCTCTCCTACTCTCTGCTCTGTGCTCTGTGCTCTCTGCTCTCACCATGTTTCTCTACACTTGTCCACATATCCTCCCAGCTAAATTATTCTCTTCCCGCAAACCCTCTCAACTTCTCCACCATTGCCTTTTCTCTCTCTCTTTCTCTCTCTGCCTCTTCAAGGAATGCTTGTTGCCCAAAGCGCTCGGACGGGCGCAGACCTGTTCTATTCTGTAGTTACAGCAATCTTATAGAAATGAGCACGCCAGTGGCACGGCCACCCTGCAAAGACCGCCACAGGTCCATCAGAAACTTCCAAATGCAATATCTAGAGCTCGAAGATCATGGACGGCTGCTTCATTTCTGAATTACCCTTCACCACAGGTCACGGCGAAGTGTTTTGTTGCTCTCACTGTGGCTTGCACGACACCCGCCCGCACCTTCCCTCTGGTCGAGCACGCCACGGCCCGCTGCTCATAACAACAACTACAAGCACGCACGTGCACTTTGCCCTCTAACCACTTTGCCTTCTAACTACTCTGTCTTCTGACCACTCTGTCTTCTGACCACTTTCCCCCCACCCACCCACACATTCGTTTTGTTCCGTTCTCTAATACTACTTCCAGTTGCTCCGCCATCATGGATAATGAATACCACGGTCCTATAGGCTTGGCCCGCTCCAAATATGCCCCCGATGAGCGAGTGAAGCAGGTAGAGGACCTGGTGATTAAGATGCCTTACCTCCAGGAAAAAGTGAACTTCTCTAGTCTTTTGACAAATCAACAGGTCGCCGCGGCTAAGAACTCGCCACACATCCTTATGCCCAGCATCCCCGTTGAGCGAGAGACAGGAGTACAGAAGAAGCCGAGCGAGATGCCTTCCCCCGTGGAGGAAGCGAGCCTCACTGCTCTTGCAGCGAGTGAGCAGCCCGCCACAGTGAAACACTCACCACGTGCCCTCAGCGGCACCAAGGCGCTCCAAGAAGAAGCTGTACAGCAGACCCTCGAGGTTGACCATGTGTTGGCAGGTGCAGTCAAAAACTCTCATCAGGTGAGTCTACCAAGGGGACTCTTCACCAGTCTTTAATAGCAGCTAATGCCTCACAGATACTCGAG
>Ga0247757_10001090_pt1 | contig 19679 bp, 17 predicted proteins | sample UWRJL126311R4_FD_180929 | JGI IMG/M metagenome (GOLD analysis project Ga0247757, IMG submission 180929) | Plant litter microbial communities from Arlington Agricultural Research Station in Wisconsin, United States - UWRJ-L126-311R-4 | ecosystem: Environmental > Terrestrial > Plant litter >... | reverse complement strand
CCGGCGCCACCTGCCATACGAATTGATCCAAGGCGACTGGGCGCAGCGCGAGGCGGCGGCGATCGCGGCGATCGAGCGGGTGCGGAAGGCCTGAGCGGCGCGGCAGATATTCGCTTGCGGTTGCGCGGGGGCGTTCTTCGCTTCGCCCAGCATGCCACCGGCGGAGTCCCCCTTGCGACAGGTCGTCAATCCGTCCCGGTTCTACCTCTGGTCCGCGGTACTGGTGGTTGCGTGGGTGCTGTGGCAGGTCACCGCGCTGCCGGCCCACGTTTTCAACGCCACCCGCTTCATCCTCTACGATCCCGGCTCTTATCTATACGCGGTGGACTGCTGGCTGGCGGGAGACCGGCTCTATCACGATTTTGCCTGGCAGTACGGGCCCCTGGCGCTCGGCTGGTTCGCCGGCTTCGCGGCGCTGCTGGGCAACACGCCGCTGGCGCTGGTGCTGGCGAGTTCGCTGGCGTTCGCCGGTGCCTGGGTGCTGGTGTCGCGACTGGTCTTGCGTGTCGCGGGCGCGTGGTGGGGCTGGACCTTGGTGGCGCTGGGCCTGCTGCCGCTCATGGGATTCTCCGGGCCGTATGCCTTCAACGGTCCGCATGGCGCCATCGAGATGCTGCTCTTCGCGGCCTGCGCCACGGTGCTTGCGTCCGGAGGCAAAGCGCGGCCGTGGCAGCTTGGCATCCTCGCCGGCCTGCTCCAGTGGGTGCGCTTCGGTCCGCATGCCGCGGCGCTGGTGATCATCCTGGTGATCGAGACGTGGCGGCTTTGGCCGGACCGGCGGGCGATGGTGGGTTTCGGCGTGCGGCTGGCCGCGGCGTACCTGCTCACCGCGGCGCCGCTGGCGGTATGGTTCTTTCGCGCGCTGCCGCCGGCCGGCGCGAAGGAACTGCTCTGGCCGAGTCACATGGTCGGACACTACGCGGCCACCTTTGCGGAGCGGTGGCCGGAGATCACGGTGGGATCGTTCTTCACGATGTGGCTGCCCGTGGTCGTGGGCATTGCGCTGGCGGTGAGTGCGCTGATCCGTTTCCGGCGGGCGCCGGCCGGAGGCGAGGGGGCGGCACATTCTGGAGCCGTGGCCGGGCTGTTGTTCTTTCCGCTCTACTATGTGTTCGGTTGCGCGGTGCTGTTTCGCAACGACTACGCCGTGTCCGGCATGGTGTGGCTGGCGTGGCCCGGCCTGGCGTTGTTGACCTGGCGCACGCCTCCGGCCTGGCGGATCGCGCTCCTGCTCGCGCTGGCGCCGGGCTTCTGGGCCCAACTGGACGGGGCCGTTGCGGCCTTCCGGGACGAGCGCCGTTGGCAGTCGCAGCCGCTGGCGCTGCCGAACGGCCAGCAGTTGTGGTTCGGCCCGAACGAAACCCGGAACTTCGCGCAGCTGCAGGCCGCGCTGGCCCCGTTGCCTCCGCCGCGCCGGCTCGCGATCTTCATCGGCAGCGGCGGCATCCATCATTTCTTCCAGACGCAGCGCGTGGGCCGGCATTGGTGGTATCTGCCGGATTTCGTGCGGCCGTGGGAGGCGGCGGACGCGGAAAAGGCGATCCTGGGCCACGACATGATCTTCGTGCCCGACCTGAACCAAGCCGCGCCCCAAAACGCCCAGCCGGGAGTGGTGGCGCTCTGGTTGCCGTTGCCGCCGGACATGCAGGCGCGCCTGCTGCCGCACCTGAAGAACCCGCGGCGGGTAGGGACTTTGGGCACGGTGGTGGACATTCAGCATTGAGGCGGGAAAGGAAAATTCTGTAGGTCGGGCTTTACGCCCGACGGGTCGGGGATAAACCCCGACCTACAAATGAATTTATCGGAAGACTATCTCCAACGCTTCGGCGGGCTCGGCCGGCTCTACGGCACGGCGGCCCTGCCGCGCCTGGGCGCGGCGCATGTGGCGGTGGTGGGCGTGGGCGGCGTCGGCTCGTGGGTGGTCGAGGGTCTGGCGCGCTCGGGCATCGGGGCGATCACGATGATCGACCTGGACGATGTGTGCGTGACGAACGTCAACCGCCAGCTGCCGGCGCTCGATGGCAACATCGGCCGGCCGAAAGTCAGCGCGCTCGCCGAGCGCGTGAAGCTGATCAACCCGGCGTGCCGGGTGACGTGTGTCAGCGAGTATTTCACCAAGGAAACCGCCGCCCGGCTGCTCGAGCCGAAATACGACTGGGTGGTGGATTGCATCGACCTGATGTCGAACAAGGCGCTCGTCATTGCCGAGTGCACGAAACGGGGGATCAAAGTCGCGACCGTCGGCAGCGCCGGCGGGCGGCGGGACGCCTCGAAGATCGTGGTGACGGATTTCGGGGACGGGCACGGCGACGAACTGCTGCGCCAGGTGCGCAAGAAACTGCGCCGGGACTACGGTTTCGCGAAGGGCGAGGGCAACCGTTACGGCATCCCGTGCGTGTCGACGCAGGAGCAGCCGGTGTACCCGTGGGCCGACGGCACCTGCGCCGCCGAGCCGGAGGAAGGTTCGAACCTGCGGCTCGATTGCGCGACGGGTTTCGGCACGGCGGTGTTCATCACCGCGGCTTTCGGTTTCGCCGCGGCGGGCGAGGTCGTGCGGCAGGTGGCGCTGGGGGAGTAGCTGGAGGGTCGGGCTCCTGCCCGACCGATTCGCGCGGAACGGTCGGGCGGGAGCCCGACCCTCCATCACACAAACAGCCGCTGGAAATTCTCCTCCATCTGCGCGGCCAGCGCGTCGACCGTGAGCCCGCGCAGCTGGGCGAGGGCCTCGTAGGCGACGACGATATTGGCCGGGTGGTTGATCGTCTGGCCGTCGGGGCCGGCAGGCAGGGGATAGCGGTTGCAGTCGGGTGTCGGCGGCTTGGTGGGGGCGTCGGTCTCGACCAGCAGGCGCTCGAGGGGGATGACCTTGAAGTTCTCGCGGCGCTGGTGGTGCCGCGTGCCCTCGAGCTCGACGTTGAAGGAGAAGTAGGCGCCGAGCTTCACCAAGGTCCCGATCATTTCGGCCGGGCCGCCGTAGCCGTGCATCAGGAAGCCCCGGGTGGCGCGGGGGGATTTCTGCAGCGTCTCGAGGACGGCGCCGAACGCCTGCACGCAATGAATCGAGGCCGCACGGTTGAGCTCGGCGGCGAGGGTGAGCTGCGCGGCGAAGACCTCGACCTGTTCGGCGAGCGGCGCGACACGAATACCGGCGATGCGCGGGTCGCCCGGCCGCACGCCATCGATGATCCAACGGTCGAGCCCGATCTCGCCCACGCCGGCCGCTGGGTCCGCGAGCAGGGCGGCACGGAGCTTCTCGAGCCAGCCGGCGCGCCGGTCGCCGGAGTCCCATGGGTGGACCCCGTGGCTCGGGACAATCCAATCATGCTCGCGGGCGAGCGCGGCGACGACCGGCCATTCGTCCTCGTTGGTCGCATTTACGACGGCTTTACGCAGACCGATGGCCCGCAGGTCCTTCACGATGGTGGCGCGATGGGGCAGCAGCGGGTCGAACTGGAAATGCTGGTGGGCGTCGTAGAGCGGCGGCACAGGGGAGATGCTAGCCAGCCCCGGTTCGGGCTCAAGTCAGCGGTCGGAGTGGCCGATATCAGGCAAACCACGGAAGGAACCACGTCCATGATGGACAACATGATTATAGACATTCCCGAACTCCGACTGCCGCGCGACATGGCCTGGCGGGTGAAGTTCATTGAAGCGGTCGAGCAGCACGCCCAGCGCCTCGGCATCACGGGACGTTTCAAGGTTCCGCGCTTCTTTGGCTACTATTTCGCCGGCAACCACGCGGTGGTGATGGCCGGGCTCTGGACCGTGCTGGTGGACGATGCGGCCCTGCTGCGCCGCCTGCGCGTCACCGTCGAGAAGATCACGGACAACCGTTTCAACATCGCCACGGCCGACGAGCGCGGCGAACCCGAGTTCATGCTCGTCAACGACAGCCACGACGGCTCGTGCTGGCTGTGGGACTACGCCCACGGCCGCCGCTTCCTCGAGGCCAGCGAGCCGACGAGCGCGCGGCCGGCCGATGTGGAGACCGAGGACATTCTCGACGACGAGGCCGACAGCGGGCCGAAACTTTTGGGGCCATAGCGGCCGGTGATTGCAAGGGTTGCAGGGCGACTCGGGGAACCCCCCCGGCCGCCCTGCGCTCATTGGAAAGTGGGGCCAGTCTTCGACTGGCCCATCCGGTCGGAGACCGGACCTGCTCACGCCGCCACGGGCAGGGCGTCCGCGGATTTCAGGGCGCACCGCGGGCAGTCCGGGCAGTTGCGGCCGCAGGGGCGGGCGGGCTTGGCGCGGTAGGTGTCCAGCCACCCCGGCCCGGGGCCCTGGCCGCGCACGGCGGTGTCGTGACGGTGCGTCCGGCCGGTGCGCAGGGCGATGAAGGCCTCGAGGCGATCCCAGAACTGCACCCGCTCGAGCAGCGGGTTCACGTAGTTCGTGACCGGGCAATAGAAGGTGTTCTTCGGGTCCGTGTGGTGCAGGCCGTGGTGGTGCGGCGTCTGGAGGATGCGCCAGTCCTGCAGCTTGGAAACGAGCCAGCCGTTCTCGGCCCGCGTGCGATGCGCGAGCTTGTGGACGTGGTTGGCGTTCACGCTCACGGCGAGGAAGAGCAGCAGCTGCCACGAAATCCAGCCCAGCGGCCAGGCGACCGCGACGGTCACGAGCGCCAGGAGCAGCGCGTCGGCGGAGCTTTGCCACCAGGACAGGCGCGTGAAATAGCGCGGCAGGTGGTGGTGCACGATGTTCGGGACGATGATGCGGCGGCCGATCACGGGCGTGTTCTCGTCGAAGTAGGCGTCCTCGGCCCAGTGGACGAGGCCGGCGACGAAGTCGGCGAGGCCGACGATGACGACGACCTGGACGGGGATCAGCAGGAGGTGGAGGAGCGTGCTCATGGTGGGATTGGGTTGAATGGGCCGGTCGAACCGGCACGCCCAAGAATATCCGAAGCGCGGAAAAGCCGTGAGTTGATAAGTCTGATGCCCCCCATTGATTTCTTTTAGTCTGTTCCGCGCAGAACACCGTTGCCTGCCGGAGCCGATCCCGGCTCCCTTGGGCGCGGCATGAACATCCACCACCTCGAGCTGTTCTACTACGTGGCGCGGCATGGCGGGATCAGCGCGGCGGTGCGCAAGATTCCGTACGGCATCCAGCAGCCCGCGGTGAGCCTCCAGGTCGGCCAGCTCGAGAAGGCGCTCGGGGTGCGGCTCTTCGAGCGCAGCCCGTTCCGCCTGACCGCCGCGGGCGTGCGGCTGTTCGAGCACGTGCAGCCCTTTTTCGAGGGACTCGACGCGGTCGCCGCCGCGATGCGCGAGGAGGACGACGGCCCGGAGCTGCGGCTCGGCGGGGCGGAGCTCGTGCTGCGCGACCACCTGCCGGCCGTGTTGCAGGGACTGCGGCGACGCTTTCCGAAGTTCAAGTACAGCCTCCGCACGCTGGGCTACCAGTCGGAGGTCGGGGCATGGCTGCGTGACGGCCATGCCGACCTGGTGCTCGCGCCGGTCTACGCGCGGCCGCCGGCGGGGCTGCACCAGACGCGTTTCGCCGCGCTGCCGCAGGTACTGCAGGTGCACCCGAATTCCGGCATCAAGTCGGCGGCGGAGTTGTGGAGCCGGAAGCAGATCACCGAGCCGCTGATCTGCCTCCCGGCGTCGACCGGCATCACGCAGGCTTTCCTCGCCACGTTGAAGAAGCGCCGCATCACGTGGCGCAACCTCATCGAGGCGAGTTCGCTCGACCTGATCACCCGCTGCGTCGTCAACGGCGACGGCATCGGCCTGAACGTGCTCGTCAATCCCAAGCAACCGCCGCGGGGGGTGCGCACGCTGCCGCTGGAAGGCTTCGCCCCGGTCACGATGGGCGCCCTCTGGCGCGGCGAGCCGTCGCCGCTGCTGCAGGCGGCCATCGACAACGTGCGGGCCTACGCCTGGCAAACCTGGCCGGACTGGGCGTGCAAGGAGTGAGGCGGTTTCCGGGACTCAGGGTGTAGGGTCGCCGCTGGCGGCGACCTCGGGCGCGAGGGCGGCGCAAGCGCCGCCCCTACAAGTAAACCGAAGCTACACCTTAAAGGGGCTCCTCAGTCGATATACATCGCCTCGCTCGTCTGGAAGAGCGCCTGGGCGAGTTTCGTCCACGCGTCGAGCTGGCCGCCATATTCGACGGCGGCGCCGATCGGCAGGTTGTCCACGGCGCCGAGCTTCTTCGCCAGCTCCGCCCGCTGGGCGCGGCGTTCCTCGCGCCGCTTGTCGACGGCGGCCTTGCGCGCCGGGCTGTCGGCGGGGGCCTCGAGGCCCGTGCCCGCGGGATTGGCGCGGACATAGGCGAGGCCCATCGCGACCTCCTCGTCGGTGGGTGAGCGTTGGAAAATCGCCAGGTAGAGCGAAGCCACCCGCTCCTCGTCGCTTTCGAAATGGCTGAACTCCGGGCGATGCGTGAGCTTGCGGGCGGTCTCGATGACCAGCGGGCTGTTCATCAGGAACAGGGCCTGCTGCGGCACGGTGGTCGACTGGCGCCGGCCGGTGGGCGTGTCCGGATTGGGAAAGTCGAACTGCGTGAGCAGCTCCGGCGGGCTGCGGCGGTCGATGAGGAAGTAGAGCGCCCGGCGCGTGCCGAAGCCGGGGCTGAGCGGCGTGACCGGGCGGCCGCCAACAGCCGGGTCGAGCGTGCCGGCGATGGCGAGGAGCGAGTCGTAGATCTCCTCGAAGTCGAGGCGGTGGATCGGATAGTGCCAGAGCAGGTGGTTGTCGGGATCCGCCGCGAGGCCGGCCGCATTGGGCTCGCTGTCCTGCTGGTAGGTGCTGCTGAGGAGGATGGCGCGGTGGAGCTGCTTGATCGACCAGCCCTGCGCGATGAACTGGGTGGCGAGCCAGTCGAGCAATTCGGGATGCGTGGGCGTGCCGCCCATGTGGCCAAGGTCGTCGGGCGAATTCACGAAGCCGGCGCCAAAGTGCTGCTGCCAGATGCGGTTGACCAGCGCGCGGGCGGTCATCGGGTTCTTCGGGTCGGCGATGGCCTGCGCGAGTTCGAGCCGGCCGGAGCCCTGCTTCCACTCCGGCCGCTTGGCCGGATCCGGGGACAGCACGGCGAGGAAGCGGCGGGGAACGATGACGCCCGCGCGCTGCGGCTCGCCGCGCACAAGCACGGGATAGTCCCGCGGCTTGTCCACGTCGGCGAGCGCGTGGGCGCGCGGCGGAGCGCCGGGATGGTTCGTCTCGAGGGCGCCGATCTCGCGGAGGATGAGTCCCTCGGCTTTGGCGAGTTCGTTGCGCTTCTTCGGATCCAGGGTGCGCGCGCGACGGAAAGCCCGGAACTGCTCGTCGAGTTCGTCGGCTTTCGCGTCGAGCGCGCGGGATTTCTGGGTGTAGTCGAGGAAATCGGGCGTGGCGGGGGGATGCGCCTGGAGGGTGGGCTCGTCGAGCACGCTCCGGACTTCGCTGGTGTTGGCGAACACGCCGTAGAGCGAGTAATAGTCCAGCGTCGGGATCGGGTCGAACTTGTGGTCATGGCAGCGGGCGCAGGAAACCGTGAGGCCGAGGAAGGCCTTGGTCGTGACGTCGATCCGGTCGTCGATGATGTCGTTGCGCCGGCCGTCGTGCTGGTTGCCGAGGCGGAGGAAGCCGAGGGCGGCGAGGACGCTTTGATCCTCGGGCGGCGGCCGGCCGGCGGCCTTGGCCTGGCTGGCGCTGGCGGCGAGGAGCCGGTCGGCGGCGAGCTGCTCGGTGATGAACTGGGGATAGGGTTTGTCGGAATTGAACGACTTGATGAGATAGTCGCGGTAGGTCCACGCATCGGCGAAGCGCGGGTCGTCGCGGCGCGGGGCGTCGCCCTTCGTATCCGAGTAGCGGGCGACATCCATCCAGTAGCGGGCCCAGCGTTCGCCGTAGTGCGGCGAGTCCAGCAGGCGGTCGACGACGCGGGCGAAGGCGTCCGGCGAGTCGTCGGCGAGGAAGCGCTGCACCTCCGACTCGGTGGGCGGCAGGCCGGTGAGGTCGAAGCTGGCGCGGCGGATGAGGGTGCGCTTGTCCGCGCGCGGGCTCGGGGCGAGGCCGGCGGACTCCAGGCGGGCGAGGACAAAATTGTCGATGGGCGACTGGCCCCAGATCTTGTCCTGCGCCGCGGGAACCGCCGGTTGCTTCAGGGGCTGGAAGGACCAGTGGTCCTTGCGGGCGGCGCCATAGTTGGTGTTGTCCGCGGTGGTGGCCGTCACCCGCGGGTCGGGCGCGCCGCGGCGGACCCATTCGGTCAGCGCGGCGATCTCGGTCGCGCTCAGCTGGCCGCCGTGGTCCTTCGGCGGCATTTTCAGGTCCGCGTCGGTGTAGCGGATTGCCTGGATGAGCAGGCTGTCGTCCGGCTTGCCCGCGACGATGGCCCGGCCGGAGTTGCCGCCCTGCCGCACGCCCTCGCGCGAGTCGAGGAGGAGGCCGGCCTTGATCTTCACGGCCGAGTGGCTGTGGCACTTGTAGCAGCGGTCGGCCAGCAGCGGGCGGATCTTGGTTTCGAAGAACTGGAGGTCTTCGGGCTTGAGGGGGCCCTCCTTCGCCAAGACTGCGGAGGGCGGGGAGGGTTCGGCGGCGCGGGCGAGGGAGATTCCGGCTAAAACGATCACCCCCGTCAGCGTCATCCTGAGCGCAGCGAAGGATCCACGAGCACCTGCACAGCATGCCACCGGCGTGGATCCTTCGCTGCGCTCAGGATGACGGGCGGGAAAGTGAAATGACCGTCGCTTCCTCATGCCAGCAGCGGCTGCACCACGTTGCCGGCGACGTCGGTGAGGCGGAAGTCGCGGCCGTTGTAGCGGTAGGTGAGCTTGGTGTGGTCGAAGCCGAGGGTGCGCAGGATGGTGGCGTGAAGATCGTGGACGTGAACCTTGTCCTGCACGGCGGCCGCGCCGAACTCGTCGGTGGCGCCGTAGACCTGCCCGCCCTTGATGCCGCCGCCGGCGAGGACGACGGAGAACGCCTTCGCATTGTGGTCGCGGCCGGGGCTGTCGCCGCCGTTGCGGTCCTTGGTGGGCTTGCGGCCGAATTCGCCGCCCCAGACGACGAGCGTGGAGTCGAGCAGGCCGCGCAGCTTCAGGTCGGCGAGCAGCGCCCCGAGCGGCTGGTCGATCTCGCGGGTCTTTTGGGTGAGGCGTTCCTGCAGGTCCTCGTGGTGGTCCCAGCCGTCGTGCCACACCTGCACGAAGCGCACGCCCCGCTCGACGAGGCGCCGGGCGATGAGCAGCTGCTTGCCCTGCGCGCTGTCGCCGTAGGCGGCGCGGGTGTCGGCGGGCTCCTTCGTGATGTCGAAGGCGTCGGTGGCCTCCGTCTGCATGCGAAACGCGATCTCGGCGTTCTCGACGCGCGATTCGAGCGCGGCGTCGTGCTGGAGATTCTGGGCATGCAGGGCATTGAGCTGCTGGACGAAGTCGAGCTGCCGGCGCTGCTCCGCGGGCGTCAGGTAGGCGTTGCGGATGTTTTGGATCATCTGCTGCACTGCCTTGGCGGAGGTGTTGACGCTCGTGCCCTGGTAGACGCCGGGCAGGAAAGCGGAGCCGTACGAGGCGGCGCCGCCGACCGGCAGGCCGTTGCCGCGCAGGGAAATGAAGCCGGGGAGATTCTGGTTTTCGGAGCCGAGCCCGTACACGACCCACGAGCCGAGGCTGGGCTTGGTGATGCGGATCGACCCCGTGTTCATGAACATCGTGGCGACCTCGTGCGCGGGGATGTCGGTGTACATCGAGCGGACCACGGCGAGATCGTCGGCGTGCGCGGCGGTCTTGGCGAACAGGTCGCTGACCTCGAGACCCGACTGGCCGTATTTCTGGAACTTGAACGGCGAAGCCATCGCCACCCCGCCATCGTTGCTGATCGAGCGGTTGTTCATGCCCAGCAGGGCGGGCTTGGGATCCCAGGTGTCGATGTGGGAGGGCGCGCCCTGGGCAAAAATGTGGATGACGGCCTTGGCCTTGCCGGGCAGCGGCGGGAGCTTCGGCGCCAGCGAGCCACCGGGGATCGGCGTGGTGGCCGGGCCGGCCGCGAGCGCGAGCGGGTTGAGCATGGTGGCGAGCCCGAGGGCGCCGAGCCCCATGCCGACCCGACCCAGGAACTGGCGGCGGGTCAGGAAGTAGTCCTCGATGTCCGTCGAGATGCCCAGGCAGGGATGGTGCCCGTGATGGTGGTGGCCGCTATCGTCGGGGGACATGAGGGGGAAGACGGCAAACGGCGGGACAAGTTTCGCGGCCGGGCCGGCCGGCGGGCTTTTGGCGCGAATTTTACGCCGCGGCAAAGGCCCGGATCGCCGCGCGCACGCTGCGCAGGCCGTTGAGGCGGGTGGGGGACAGGTTGCGGGCGAGGCCGAGCGCCTCGATGAGGTCGGGTTCGGTGGCGAGGATCTCCGCCGGCGGGGCGTCACTGTAGAGATCGCAGAGCAGTACGAGCAGCCCGCGCACCAGCGGCGAGTCCGCGTCGCAGCGGAAGTGGCAGCGGCCGTCGCGGCGTTCGCCGACGAGCCACGCCTGCGAAACGCAGCCCTTGATGCGGTGTGCCTCGGTGCGCTCGGCCTCGGGCAGCGGCGGGCGCCGGCGGGCGCGATCCACCACGAGCGAGAGCCGCTCCTGCGGGTCATCAATGATCGAGAGGTCCTCGATCATCTGCTGTTGTTTCTCGGCAAGCGTCACGGGCCGAAATTACGGCGCGCTGGCGCGGCCTTGCAAGCGTCCGGCGGGTTCGCTCAATTCCGGCATGGTCAATCCCCTCTGGCTCTGGCGCGGACTGAAAGGCAACAGCGTGACCTTCGCCGCGCTCTTCGCCTCGGTGCTGATCGGCGCGTCGATCGCCGGCGGGTTCAAGCACCTGCTCGCGGCGTTGGGCGTGCACTGGCTTTACGTGATCCTGATCCCGATCTTCCTGTTCTCGTGGCTCGCCACGAAGGAGCCGCTCTGGATCCCCGACGAGCGCCAGCGCAAGCTCTGGGCCCGCGGGTTGATCGCCGGCTCGATCCTGCTGGCGATCCTGATCCACTGGTTGCGCCGCTAGGGCGTGGTGGCTTGCGCCGTGGTGGCGGCAGCTGCGGGCGGGCTCACACGGGTTTTTTCGCCGGATCGAGGTGGAGGGCAGAGAGCATGGGGAGCGGCGCGCGCATCGTGCCGGCGCCATCGGACCTGCGCCATCCGAAGGTGAGCCCTTGCGGACTCGGCGTCATCGGAAAGAACAGGCTGCCCGAGCGCTCCTCGCCGGGTGACAGGACCAGCGGGAGGGGCAGACGGCGCAGGGCGAATTCCCGCTCGATGGCGTGTTTGCGGGAGTGGTTGATCGAAATGACGGCGACGAGGTAAACGGGAATCAAGACGGTCGATGCGGTCGACACCGTGACCGCGGCCGCGCTCCCGCCGGTGGCGCCGCTCAACAAGGAGGGGATGGTCGCATAGGCGGCGCCCACGCTGACGGCGCTCAATACCGCCACCGGCCCCGCGTAACGGACAAATGCGACACCGGCATCCGCGTATTTTCGTTCCAGCGATTTGCTTTGCGATTCCACGGCCCAGGGATTGGCGCCGGCGGCGTGGCCGGTGCCGGCGTAGTCGAGCAGCGTGGCGTGATCGATGGTGACCGGTTGCGAGGAGGTGTTGCGCAGCGTGACCGCGTACTCGTCCCAATACGCCTCCTGCTTCCATGAGCCCGGTCCCTTGTAGACGATGACGGTATTGAGGGTTGCCGCGACCGGATCGTCCCCGAGCGGGGCGTTGATGGGCACGGGGACGGACCCTGCCTGCTTCGCCGGGACTTTCTTGTACTTGGACGACGTGCAGCCGGTGAAAAGCATGCTGGCGGCGAGCAGCGTTGAGCCGAGGACGCGCGGCCAGGCCCGGCGGTGCAGGCGGGAACGGGCGGGCGATTTCAGAGCGAGACTGGACGGAGTCGGGCAGCGTTGGTTCATGGGGTTGGGTTGGGAGGAGAGTCGATTTCGCTATGGGGCTCGGGCGACGACGTTGCGGGTTGAGAGATGCAGGTTGGCGAGATCGGGCAGAGCGATCTCCTGGCGGTGCAGTTCTCCGTCGCGGCGATAGGCGAGGACGAGACGCTGCGGGCCCGGAGTCACGGGGAAGAAAAAGCTGCCGGCCAGCTCCTGTCCTGCGGCCAGCGCCAGCGGCAGCTTCAGGCGGCGGCGATGGAACTCCTGCTTTGTGCCGGCTCGATCCGAGGCGTACGAGGCCACCACCACGGCCGTGGCGCCCAAATAGACAGGAGGAGCCACGCACAACAACGTCCACCCCAGGATCTGGGCCGGGACATTTTTCTTCGCGGCCGCCGCGCGAGCCGCCGTCGGGTCCGCCCCGTATTGCTCGACCGGCACGCCTTCGCGAAGGTAGCGGTTCCACCTGCTCTTGCTGAGTTTCTCAAGATCGCCCGGTTGGTTGCCGGCAGCCAGCTCCGTGCTGCGCACGTCGATCAGCAGGGCGCTTTCGATCACCACCGGGGCTTCGCTGCGGTTGGCGAAGCGCAGCGTGTATTCGTCCCAGGACGCGCCATGCGACCAGGATTTGACGCTGGTCGGGATGGTAACGGATTGCACCACCACCTGCAGGTCGGGCCCGGCCTGGGTCGCGACCGGGGAGACAAGTGGCGGTTCCGCGGGAGCGGAGACCGTCGTCTGCGGCGCGGCGCAGCCCGCGAGCGTGGCGAGGATGCCGCCGAGAAAAGAGAAGAGGCACGACCGGCTCATGGCACGGGCATGGTGGCCGGAAATCCGAAGGGCGCGGCCTCGGCGACGGCGCCGGCGAGAAGGCCGGCGGCGGCGATGCCGACGACGAGCCAGACGGTCTTGCCGGCCGAGAAGCGTTTGACCTTGAGGTAGGTCAGGTCGTTGACGTTGGCGCGCTGCGAGTCACCGACCAAGGCGCCGGGCTCGACGCGGACGACTTTGAACTTCAGGTCCGTGCCGTTGCGGAGAGTGCAGTCGACTTGGTCGCCCGGCTTGACCATCGCGGCAACCTGGGCCGGGGGCGGCCGGGTTATGACCTGGGTGGTGGTGCATCCGGCGGCGAGGAGACAGGCCAGGCCGATCGCGACGAGGCGGTGAAATGGAGATTTCATGGCGACGCGTCGGTCGAAGGCTCAGTGAGCACCAGCACGCAGAGGAGCAAGAGGACGAGGAGGACTGGTTCCATGGCGCACCGAGTCTATCAGTTCCCGGCGCGGAGCGTGATTCGATAAACCTGATGAGTGGCATCGCTTTTCCCGATGGGTGCGAAAACGCGGGCGAACGGCGTTGCGTTGGGTTTTCCGCGCGACACACTCGACGGGGGTTGAACCTGCATCACCTCGAATTGTACTACTATGTGTGCCGGCACGGCGGCATCAGCGCGGCGGTGCGCCATATTCCCTACGGGATCCAGCAACCGGCCGTGAGCGGCCAGATCCGGCAATTGGAGGCGGATGTCGGCACCAAGCTTTTCGAGCGCAGCCCGTTCCGCCTGACCCCGGCGGGGCAGCGGCTGTTCGACCACGTGCGGCCGTTTTTCGAGAGCATCGGCGCCTTGGGGGACCAGTTGCGCGCGGAGGCGCGACCTGAACTCCGGCTGGGCGGGGCCGAGGTGGTCCTGCGCGACCACGTGCCTGCGGTCATGCGCCGGGTGCGCGAGCATTATCCGCACGTGCGCCTGAGCCTGCGTTCGGGCTTTCAGGCGCAGGTGGAGGAATGGCTGCGCGCCGACGAGATCGATGTGGCGATCACCTCGCTCGGCAAGCGGCCGCCGGCGGGGCTCCGCCAGCTCAGGCTGGTCCAGATTCCGCTGGCCCTGCTGGTGCCGCGCACGGCGCCGTGGCGGAGCGCGGCGGAAGTGCTCGCGCGGCGGAAAATCCCGGAGCCGCTCGTCGCCCAGCCGGCCAAGACCAGTTTCATGCTCGATTTTCAAAGCGAACTGAAACGCCGCCGCCTCGTGTGGCCGCAGGCGGTCGAGGCCACGTCGGTGGAGCTGGTGATGCGCTACGTCGCGAACGGCGAGGGGTTCGGCATCGTCAACTCCGCGGCGCTGGCCAGCGTGAAGCCCCGGGAAATCCGGGTGCTCCCGCTCGAAGGGTTCGCGCCGATGACGATGGGCGTGTTGTGGCGGGGCGAGCCCTCGGCGCTGACCCGGGCGGTCATCCTCGAGCTTCAGCATTACGCCCACCGGGCCTTTCCCGACTGGGCGGTGGCGGACCGTCTGGACTGAAGGCAGCCAACCGCCGGCTCAGGCGGCGGCGTCCGCAAGGCTTGGCATCGGCAGGTCGAGCGTGGCGGCGAACGCGCGGTAGAGTTCGCCCTCGGCGGCGGTGACCGAGCCGTCGCTCGCGATGACATGGCCGGCGGCGACGAGGAGGCGCTTCCGGATGGGCAGGGAGCTGACCGCGAGTTTGTCGAGCGCGGCGTCGACCTGCTCAAGGCCGCTGGCCGCGGGTTCGAGCAGGGTAAGCTGTCCGGCGAGCACGGGGAGCTGCGCCGCGCCGGCGGCAAAGGCGGCGGCGGACTCGGTGGGCGTGAAGTGGGCGAGGGCGGAGAGCACGACGGCGATCTCGCCGCGCACGGCGTCGAACGAGTCGAACTGTGTGCGCGAAGCGGGGGACGCGACGGCGAGAAGCTGACTCAGGACCAGCTTCTGCATCGCGTACTCGTAGGGCGTGACCTTGCCATCGGCGTGGACGAGCTCGTCGAGCGTGGTGGCGAAGCGGTCGCGCGCCGCGGCGTCCAACTGGCGCAGCGCCGGGAGGGCAAGCTGGAGGAGCGGCAGACGGGCCTCGGCGTCGACGACGCTGAGGGCGGTGCGCAGCTCGGCGAGGCGTCGGGCGGCGGATTCGCCGGCGTGCTGGGCGACGAGCGACTGCTGCTTGTCGCGGTCGGCGCGGTCACCGTTCAACAACAGGCCGTAGACCAGCGCCGGCGCGGTGGCCGCGTCGCGCGCCGCCTCGCGCAGGCGGGCGGGGATCGACTCGAGCAGCAGCTGGGCGTGGCGGAAATGGGCGTCGGTCAGCGCGCCGATGTCGGCCACGATGCGGGCCGGCTGGAAGGGCACGCGGGTTTTGAGCACGGGCGGTGGCAGATCCGGCTGGGCGGCCTCGACGCGGCGGGCGGTTTCATCAGGCGCGTAGCGCGTGCCGCCGCCGAAACCGGCGGTGGCGAAGGTCTCGCGGGCGATGTCGACGACCTCCGGCGGGTCGAAGAGCTTGCCATCCCAGCGCGGGTCGATCGCGCGGATGCGCTCGTCGAGCGGCGGGTGGGTGGCCCAGAGCCCGCCGAAGGCGGAGCGGAAGGATTGCGCGAAGAAGAAGTGCCCGATCTCGCCGGCGTGGTTGTTGATGATGGTGCCGCCGAGGGCATAGCCGCCGATTTTCTTGAGCGCGCCGGTAATGCCCTCGGCATTGCGCGTGAACTGCACGGCGGAGGCGTCGGCGAGAAATTCGCGCTGGCGCGACACGGCGGCCTGGATCATCCGGCCGAAGAAGTACCCGACATAACCGATGATGAAGAGGGCAACGCCAACGGCGGCGACCAGCGCGATGCCGCCGCCCTTGTCCTTGCCGCCGCCCGAGCGCACGCGGCCGTACATCAGGCCCCGCAGGACGCCGCGGCCGAGCAGTCCGATGACGAGGATGCCGAACACGATGGCCGAGATCTGCACGTTGAGCCGCATGTCGCCGTTGAGGATGTGGCTGAACTCATGGCCGATGACGCCCTGCAACTCGTCGCGCGTGAGCCGGTCGAGCGTGCCGCGCGTGACGGCCACGGCGGCGTCCGTCGTGCGGAGCCCGGCGGCAAACGCATTGAGGCCCGGCTCGTCCTCGAGGATGTAGACCGCCGGCACGGGAATGCCGGAGGCGATGGACATTTCCTCGACGACGTTGAGCAGCTGGCGCTCGCGCAGGTCGGTGGTCTTGGGGTCGACCGGCCGGCCGCCGACCATCTCCGCGACGGCGGCGCCGCCTTCGCGCATTTGCGACCACTTATAGAGAGAGGCGCAGCCGACGACGCCCACCGTGCCGAGGGCGACCCAGCAGAAGACCTGGGGATTCCACCACGCAAAGGGCGCGGCCGAGGCCGACGAATAGTAATAATGGCGGCCGCGTCGTTCCACGCCACTGGTCTGGTTGAGAATCAGGAGCGCGCCGACGTAGCCGGCGGCGATGGTGCCGGCCACGGCCAGCCCGAACAGCAGCACGAGCCGCTTGCTGCGGCGGCGGGCGCGGTCCTGGGCCTCGAAGAAATCCATTGATAAGGGGTAGGACCGGCGCTGGTCGCCGGGCCGGAGGGAGGGGCCCGCCGGCGAACGGCGGCCCTACAGTTCAGGCGAACTTCACCTTCGGCGCCTCGCGCTCCGCGGCGTTTTCCACCTGGAAGAGCTGGGCCTCGGCAAAGTTGAACATCCCCGAGATGAAGTTGGTCGGGAAGCGCTCGCGGGTCGTGTTGTAGACCATGACCGAGTCGTTGTAGGCCTGGCGGGCGAAGGAGATCTTGTTCTCGGTCGACGTGAGCTCCTCGGTGAGCTGCATCATGTTCTGGTTGGCCTTGAGGTCGGGGTAGGCCTCGGAGACGACCATGAGGCGGGAGAGCGCGCCGCCGAGGCCGGACTCGGCCGAGAGCAGGCCCTTCATCGCGGCGGCGTCGGCCGGGTTGGCGGCGGCGGCCTTCGATGCGGCGAAGGCGGTGTTGCGCGCGGCGATGACGGCCTCGAGCGTCTCGCGCTCGTGCTTGAGGTAACCCTTGGCGGTCTCGACCAGGTTGGGGATGAGGTCGTAGCGGCGCTTCAACTGCACGTCGATTTGGGCGAAGGCGTTCTTGAAGCGGTTGCGCAGCGTGACGAGGCCGTTGTAGGCGCCGATGACCCAGAAGGCGACCAGCAGGGCGGCACCGGCAACGACGAGGAAGAGAACAAGGGCGATACTCATGGGGAGGTTGGGTTGAACTGACTGGCCGTTGATGTGTCGGAAGGAGGCCGATGGCGCGAGGAATTTTCCGTTACAGGGTGGGGGCGGCTTTGGAGCAGGCGGCGCTTGCCACGCCGTGGCACGGACTGCACGATGCGGCGCCCATGAAGCTGCCGGTGCGCCCCCTGATCTTCCTGCTTGGTTTTGCCGTGGCGGAGCTGGGTGCGCAGGTGGCGGGCCCGAGCCCGCTAGCCGCGGGAAGCGCCGCCGTCCAGGCCGTGCCCGGCGGCTGGATGGTGGCGGAGCAGCGGGCCGACTCGGCGCTGCAGAACGGATTCCCGGCCACGGCGGCCGGGATCTACCGCGAATTGTTGCTGGATCCCAGCCTGCCCGCGGAGACCCGCCACCGATTGGAGCTGGCGCTGATCACGGCGCAGATGGATACGGGCGACACCGCGGCGGCCGAGCAGGCCATGCAAAACTTCGCCGGCCCGCGGAACAGCGCCTACCAGTTGCGCGCGGGCTTGCTCGCCATCACGAACCGGCGCGTGGCCGCGGCCAAGACCGCGCTGGCGGGCAGCAAGCTCGAGGAGCTGGGCGCGACGGATCGCGGCTGGTGGTATTTTCTGCAGGGACAGATTGCGGACGCCGAGTCGGATTTTGCCCGGGCCAACGGGCTGTACGAGCAGGCGATCGGGGCGGCGGTTTCGGAGTTGCAGCATGCGCGCTTCGTGCTCGGCCAGGAGCAGGCCCTGTTGCGCCGCGGACAGCTCAACGAGCAGCAGATGACGGCCCTGCGCGGCAACCTCGACCGTTTCCAAGGCACGCGCACGGGATACGACGCCGCCCGCTCCTATGCCACGGCACTGAACGCGTCGGGTCGCACGGCCGATGCCCAGGACGTGATCAATCGCCAGCTGGCGGTCATTCCAAGTTCCGAGCGCAACGTCGCGGACCAGTTTCGCCTCATGCTCGGCCTGATCGCCGGCGAGCGCAGCCAGGCAGGCCGGCAGGCGTTCCGGCAGTTGCTGCGTGACGCCCAGAAGCCCGAAACGCAGCGGATCGCGCTCCAACTGCTCGTGCGCGGCGCGCAGACCCCCGCCGAGCGCGAGCAACTCCGGCGCTATCTCAGCGAACTGATCGGTGCGCCGGTGCAGAACGCGGTGATCGAGGATCTCCTGCTGGTGCGCGCGCAGACCGCGCTGACGGACAAGCTCTATCCGCAGGCGGAGGAGGACGCGCGCGCGCTGCTCGAGCGTTATCCGGGCTCGGTGCTGAAGGCATCGGCCTTGGGCGTGCGCCTGGCGGTGGCGTGGGACTTGAAGCGCTATCGCACGGCGGCGGACGTCATCGTCCTGCTGCGCGCCGTGTTGCCGGCCGGGCGCGAGCGAGCCGAGCTGGGGGTTTTGCTGGCGGAGGCATTTTTCCGCGCCGAGGACTACCGGAATGCGGCGGATGCCTACGAAGCCGCGCTGCACGAAGCGCCGTTGGCGGCACCCGCGGGGGTGTTGATTTTCCAACGGGCGCTGGCCGAGATCCGGGCCGATCGGCTCGATGAGGCGGCGCGGCAGCTCGACGAGGCGGCAGCGGATTCCGGTTTCGACGCCTTGAGCCGCTGGCAGGCGGAATGGAACCTCACCAAGGAAATGCAAGTGCGCGGCCAGACCCGCGAGGCCGCGGGTCGCGTCGAGAAGCTGCTCACCGGCGGGACCGCGGGCGTTCCCGAGGAGCTGCGCATCCGGCTGCTCTGGTTGCAGGCCAAGCTCTCCCTCGACAATGACCAGCGGGACGGCGCTCTCCGCCAAGCCGACGCGTTGCTCGCCTCGCTCGGCCGGGACGCGCAGCTCGCCCCGGAGCTGCGGGCCCAAGTGACCAGCACGACCCAGCTGCTCAAGGCACAGGCCTTGCTCAAACTGGGACGGGACGCCGAGGGCTTTGCCGTGCTCGACCGGCTCCGTACGGATTTCCACCAGCAGCCCGCGGCGGAATATTCCTATCTCATCCAGGCCGGGCATCTCGAACAGAACGGCGATCTCGCCGGAGCGCAGCGGGTGTTGATCAACTTCGTCGACACGGCGGAATACCGGCAGAGCGAATATGCGCCGCTGGCGCTCTACCGGGCCGCGATGCTGCTGGAGCGGCAGGGCCTGGACCGCCAGCTGCAGGAGGCCTACAAGCTGCTTCATCGCTTGGTGGGGGACTACCCGCATGCGGACCTGGTTTTCTACGCCCGTCTCAAGCAGGGCCACCTGATGCGCAAGCTGAACGATTTCGGCACGGCGCGACAGCTGTACGAGGATCTCATCAACAACTACGGCCAGCATCCCGACATCCTGCTGGCGCAGCTGGCGCTCGCGGACACGCTCTTCGCCCAAGGGGCCAACAGCTTCACCAACTACGAGAGCGCCGCGACGATCTTCGAGCGCCTGCGCGACCTGCCCTCGGCCCCGGTCGACCTGCGCGCCGAGGCCGGCTTCAAGTGGGGTTACGCGCTCGCGAAGCGCGGCCAGGCCGCCAAGGCCCAGGCGGTCTTCTGGTCGGTGGTGGATTCTTTTCTGCTGGATCCGGCCCAGGCGGCGAATCTCGGCGCCAAGGGCCGCTGGTGGATTTCCAAGTCGCTGCTGGAACTCGCGCAAATTCTCGAGGAGGCCGGCCGCCTCGACGAGGCGCAGCGCGCGTACCAGCGCATCCTCGACAACAACCTGAGCGGGCGGGCGCTCGCGCAATCGAAGCTCGCGCGCTACCGTCCGGCCGCGGCGGTTGCGCCCTGAGCTTTGGCATTTACGCCCCTGACCCCCGCCGCATGATCCCGACCCACCCATGAGTGTCTTCAGTTACAGCGTG
>Ga0247757_10001089_pt1 | contig 19709 bp, 22 predicted proteins | sample UWRJL126311R4_FD_180929 | JGI IMG/M metagenome (GOLD analysis project Ga0247757, IMG submission 180929) | Plant litter microbial communities from Arlington Agricultural Research Station in Wisconsin, United States - UWRJ-L126-311R-4 | ecosystem: Environmental > Terrestrial > Plant litter >... | reverse complement strand
TTCTTTTCCCGCATTTGGTCAAAGGGGACGGAACACGAAGGTTACACACTCTTTCCAAAAAAAAAAAAAAACTGTACCTGGTTGCTTAAAGTACGTTGAAGTACTTCCCATGTCCATCTTGGGCAAAATTTGTTGATATCACAGAGTTCAACCTTGTATACATCTTGGAGATTACCGGCGATGATTTCATTACGCTGGGAAACGTGCGAGATCTCTGCTAATCGGCTCTGCACATCTTGGAAAGAATTTTAACAGACACGTGTAAGGCGGCTAGGATTATTTCGAAGAACATGGCATACAATCTCTAGTTAAGCCACATTAGGCCAAAGGTTGAATCTGATCTAGCCTTTCCATATTAACCACGCCCAATTAGGGAATAGGAGGCGCGATGATGTACTGGGCTCTTTTCTCCTATTAGCGAAGAATATGACGTCTACAAGAGTGCGGTACCGAATCGAATTGTGGGCATTCCCTAGAAGGAATTCTCACCGGTAAGGCCCTGTATCTGTTATAATACTGTAAAGATAGCATCTTCGACATATCCCTCATTGGTTAAATTCCTTCCAGTATAATCCTTTAAATCATTGTTTAGGCTCTGTCACATTGAATCACAGCGTAGGTAGCGACTGGACATTGTTGCCCCACTATGAAGAGACATTTATACGATATTGGCAAACCCGCGCCAATGATGGAAAGAAGCTTGTCGAATGAAACAAGGCCACACTTATTCATCAGCAAGGCTAAGGCCTTATACTTGACAGCCGCCCCAAAGAATTGTTAGGTCTTCGAAGTAGTCGGAAGCTTGAAAGGGTAAATGCACATTCGTGTCCATGTATGCTAAGTTACGCAATGTCAACAGTACCCCACCACATCTCCTAAGAAGCTAAAGTATGGTGACATCTTCATTCTAACCCTTCTCTCGCGCCTCGCATATCACTGTACTTACGTATCTCCAACCCCGTACGGATAGTCATCAAAAAAAGAGGCACCTCTGTCCATCCACTACGGGTCAATCTTCAAGCTCTCCATAAGGTAAAACTCCCACCCCTGCTTAACCTTGCACTGCTTCAACAGCTTCAAGTGTGGCAACCCGACCTCCATACGCGTAGTCCCACCCTTCCACACCCCGCACATGCAGTTGAAGCACATGAAATGGTTCTTACAGTCCGGACAGTAGAGGCCCTGTGCGACTGCTAGGATGGACGCTGTTCCCGCCGAAATATCAGCACTGCAAAAGGTCTCGAAAATGGGGGTGGGGAAGCGTACACTGCTGGCAATAATTACACGTTACCTGCGCCATGTAATTATTTACCGACCTGCGTACCACAAATTCGTATGTATAGTGCCTGTGGTTTACGCGCTTGGAGGTGGTGCATGAAGCGCAGAAACTGTCGTCGCAGCCTTCTTTCAGGCAGCAGGAGCCGATTTGGTCAAAGGCAAGTCCTGAATAGGCAGTCCAATTAGTCGACTTTCCGTGCCGGGTGTGGAGAAAGGAAAGAGGGAAGAGAGCTCACTCTTAGTGCACAGGTTGCAGTCCATGGGTAGTGCATTCGGATACTGCTTTGTCGTTTCCATCAACTCTTTCCGATGACACGTACGATACGCCGCGCGGCGGAATAGCTCCACAAGGAACGGTGTGACGATGAGCTTGAGATGAAGATGCGCGTGCACATGCTGCCTCCCCTCTGGGATTCCTGGAGAACAGTCAGCATCGAAACCCACTCAGCAAGCCGCAACCATATGGTTTTGCCAACGGCCACGAAAGAAAATACTCACTTTCCGCACACTGCGAACATCCCCACAGCTTCTTAATCGCCTCGTCCATGGTGTCCGGCCCCTGGCCCTCATACACCATCTCAAACGTCCCAAACTGGTGCTTCTCGCGATGCTCCTCGTCCTCTTCGAAGCACGCCTGGCAAATAGCCTGGCTGGATCCAAACTCGGTACGGCACGTACGACAATCATACGCTCGCTCACCAATGGCAGTAGGTCTATGACACCGATCGCAATGGACTCCGCCCACGCCCTCGCCTTCTAAACACCGACACTCCTTCACTACCCACGCCGCCGTCGTACTCCAGTAGGGCGGATAGGTAGCAATGAACGCGCGCCCATCCGCATCGAGCCCGCGATGCTCTTTGAAGAACTCGATGCGGCGGTCGTGAAAGCTCGCGCAGTTACGGCACAGTGCGAGATCGCACGTCTGGCACTGCCAGCGTGCTTTAGACTGTTTCGCGCAATAGCGGCAGGGTGCTGAGGGCGCGATACCGGGCAGCTTTTCCATCCATTTGATAATGTCAAAGGAGAGCATGTTACGCAGGTGCGTGCGCTCGTGCGAGTCGTGGCAGTCCTCGCAGATGTAAACCTGGCAATCTGGGCAGAGGAACATCTTCTGGAGGTAGGGTATGCCTTTGTGGCAGTCCTCGCAGAATTCACAGTAAACGGTGGACATTTCCTGCACTCTTTGGTAGACGTGGAGTTCTGGAAACAGAGAATTAGCTTAGTGACATGAAGATCCGGGGGTCGTGGGCGGCACTTGAACCCAAGGTCCTGTTACTAACCCTCTCCAGCAATATAGCCAAGTCGCTGGCCAGACTCCTTCATCTTGTTCGCACAGGTATTGAAGTTCCTAGCTGTATCTGGCAGACGCAGATATGAGCCAGTATGTGCCATTATATCCCCGATAGCATCCCACTCGTTCAGCTTCACGTCTGCTAGGCCGTGCATGACATTAAACCGGAAGAGTAGGTGATTGTCCACCATCTGCTGATTCCGCCTCATGAACCTCGAATTCTCGTTCTCGCTATCTGTCACAATCTTCACCAGCGTCTTGCCGAGCTCTGCAATATTGCTTGCCAGCACATTCGGACCAGGTGCGCTCCCCGTCCCCACGCTGATAATGAGTCTATCCTGGTTTGGCCAAAGCTCTGTCCGCACCCATTAGCAAAAGAAAATAACAAAACTCTCCTAGAGCAAAGCCTCTTATTCTTACCTCTCGACTCCTCATCTGCCTTCTCAATGGGATTATTATACCGCAGGGCACCATCCACATACTTCTGATATCCAATCTGAATCGGATCGAAAAACGTCGACGCTGCCGACGTCGCCCGCGCCGCCTCCCATATCCTACAGATATCATACAAATCATCGTATTCCCCGCTCCCGCTCTCATACGACCGGATGACCACCGTATCGGCGTTGATCCCCTGGGCCGCGCACACAAACACTTTTGGCGCATCGTCGGACGTATCCCTCAGCAGCTCCGCCTCGCTGAGCCCCTTTGCGCGACAAATCTCCTTGACGGCCGCCTCGAGCGGCTCGCTCTCGAACTTGCCCTCCGCCTTCAGCTTTGTGATGGCGCGCCCCGCGATGTTGGCTTTGGCATGCACCGGCGTGAAGATGCGCCGGGAGAGCGTCTTATAGTTGTCGATGCACTCATCAACGCTCATGCGCAGACGGCCCAGCATGAGCGCGATCAGCCCGCCCGTGCTCGTGCCCCCGATCATGTCGAACTCCTGCCAGGGCTCGAGACGGCCGCCGCGCTGGCGCTCTAGTCTGTCCATCAGGTGCTTGACCATGACGAGGCTGGCGAGTCCGCGCACGCCGCCGCCGTCGAGGCATAGGATCTTGCGGGCTGCGGTGGTGGGTCCGTCCCTTTGCACACGAAGGACAGAGGGCGTCGTACCGTCTCTGGAGAGTTTCTTGGGAGGAGGGGCGGGAGAACGGGGTTTGGAAATTTCTTTGAAGTTGGAAGACAGGCCATGAGGGACGACGGAGAGATTTTGGAAACCCTGCTGTAGGTTTGCTAATTGATTGTCCTGGGATGGCGGAGGTGAAAGACTGGACTGATATGGCTGATTTCCATAGAGTGCTGGTTGCTGCTGCTGTATGGTCGGCACATAGGGCTGGAGTTGCTGAGTCTGTTGTTGTGGCTGCTGCAACTGTTGCCAGAATGATTGCTGCTGTGGCGGAGGCTGGGCCTGCAGCTGTGAAGGTTGGGATAGAGCAGTTACAGCATAGGGCGGAGGTGGGGTTTGCACAGCTGTGGTAACAGGCGTTCTTGGAGGGGGAGGGAAGAATTGAGTAGCGGGTTGCGGTTGGGGAGTAGGCTGCAGTTGGGGAGTGGGTTGCAGTTGGGGAGTGGGTGGAGCCGGCGGAGGAGCTGAGTACGATGGTGTATGATGAGACGGCGTTCCTGTACCCCCTTGCCCCGTATGTTGGTTCCCCTGGTTTTGCTGGACCATGGAACTCGGAGGTGAACTAGCACCCGGTAACTCCACTGCCGCTGGCGCTGATGATTCTGATACCGATACAGGTGGAGTGGGCGCTGCGGTGACAGCAGGAGAGGTCCATTGCATTGAGGCGGGCTCTGGGGGTGGAGACCAAGGCTGGTATGAAGGAGCTGGAGATGCAACAGCTGTGTTTGCATTCGTGGAGAAAGTGTTTGAAGAATGGACCATTCCGTACGGCTGCTGTTGGGGACTGGGTTGCGGTTGGGGATGATACTGATTTTGCGTGTCCTGTATTTGTGGAGGGGCTGAATGCGATGGTGTATGCTGAGACGGCGTTCCTGCACCCCCTTGCCCCGTATGCTGGTTCCCCTGGTTTTGCTGGACCATGGATCTCGGAGGTGAACTAGCGCCCGGTAACGGGGTTGGCAGAGATACAGATGTGGATGAAGAATCGGTTCGGGTGAACTGGTTAGGATAGGAAGTCTGATGCTGCTGCTGTTGTTGGAACTGTTGTTGTTGCTGTTGCTGCTGTTGGACTTGCGGCTGTGCTTGCTGTAGCCTCGTATGAAATTCCTGCTGGGCCTGCTGCTGGGCTTGCTGTATAACCGTCTGAAGTTGTTGCTGTTGGTGTTGGTAATACCCTCCACTCTGTGGGCTGGGCGTCGTCCCCGGCGCTGGACTCGCATACTGCGGCCCGGGCGACTGATACTGCTGCGCAAACTGATTCACTTGGGGCTGCTGCTGCTGCGCAAACTGCTGGGCGTTCTGCTGTCCATACTGCACCGCATTAAACTGCGCGTAAGGCTGAGAAAACGGCTGCTGCTGCGGAGGCGAAGGAGTAGTGAAATACCCGCTCCCCGACGCCTGTGGCTGCTGGATAGGCGACTGATACTGCGCATACTGACTGGCAGTGGTTTGCTGCTGATGTTGAGGTTGCTGATACCCGGATGGCGCATAGTAGCCCTGCTGCGCATATGCCCCTCCGCCTCCCACGGCGGTGGGGTTGTACCCATGCTGCTGCTGCGCGTGCTCGTTCTGGCGATCGGGCGCTATGAGCATGGGCTTGATCTCACTGACCAGCTTCTTGCCCGCCTTGAAGAACGACGACATGGTGTGATCGACGGCGCACAGCGGGCGGGGTGCGGGAATGAACCTGGGTGACGGGAGACCGAGGGGCAAGCTGGAGCCTTGGGAGCGCCGCTTGTTTTATTTTAGGCATGTCATGCTCGAGACCTCTACCGGGGACTGCCTCAGCCGCGTTGCAGACCGAAGCGAATACGACGTCCTGATCTGGATGGTGTCACGTGGAGGGAGCATTGCATACCCACTGGGAGCAATGCAGGCATGAGCTTGGTCTCTCGTTCGAGCTCGTCCATCGAAGCCTTTCCACAAATGTATTAACGATTATCTGCACTTGCCCTCGACAATCCCCTCGGACATATCTCAGGCCAACCCCTCTCATGCAAGGGTGACATAAGCCCTTCAGTGCAGCGTCATCCACGCCACGGTGGCACAAATAAAAGAAACAGAAGCCCCCCTCTCTACATTCGATGCGCCCGTCTCGCAAAATACAGCGCATCCCTCGGCGTGATTGGGGTCTCCTTCCCGCCAAACGCCCCAATGCTAGTGGTCAGCGAGTGGGTAGGCGAAGCAGTCATTGAACTATTCGACCAGGCGACTGAAGAGCTTGAGCTCAGCGAGAAGCCACCGCCAGTAGGATACGGGGGCTGGCGGGAGAAGGTGGATGTCGTGTTACCATAGGAAGAGGTAAAGGTGGAAAAGGGAATGGGTGCCGATGAAGATGGATAGTAGCCAGGCTCTGGGGTGTTGATCTCGGGATGGCCAGGGCTATGCTGCGAGGGGCTGACTGGTGTTGGGTAAGGCGCGGGTGTGCTCTGTGGGGCAGCTGCAGGGCTGGACGGAGCGCCCTTTGAAAGAGCAACATGATTGTTTCCATTGCCATGGCCATGGCCGTGACCGTGGTGCTTTTTCCCGTCACCAGCTGGCGGTGCTGGAGCCGTGTGGTACTCTGGGATAGAAGTGAACGTAGGCTTCGGAGCATTCCCTAAAGGTGCAGACGACGTCTGTGGCCTCCTCTCGCCACGTGTGAAAGTAGCGAGAACAAGATGCGATGCCGGTCGATAGGGTTCCGGCGTCTGGATCCCCAGGTAAGATTCTACACCAGAAGTCGAACTAGAAGATACTCCCTGAGATGTTGCTGTGAGATGCGAATTGAGCGGCCGCGCATCGCACAGTGGTGTAGTCAAAGACTTGGGCTCCGAATTCACTGTCGAAGAGCTGTTGAAAGTTGGAGGTCCAGCACAACATCTGTCGAAGAAAGCAAACGTGCCGTTGCGTCCAGAGGGCAGGCGCAGCATCGTTTCATTCATGGCCCTCTTGTAGTGCCTGCACGTTCCCTCTCCTACCGAATACGTCCGGCACCAGCGGTCGCCCGCGCAATGCTTCGCGCATGCATCGCTGGAATTAAAAGCACCAATCCAATACAGCTCGCCGTCATGGCACGGGAGATGCATTTCCCAGCCCGTGATGTCGCACGCAGCCAAGGTCGAGGTACATGTTTCGTTGGCAGAACGCCTTGGAAGAGAAAATAAAGGAGAGGCTGCAGCGAGGGACGCAACAAAAACGAGTGGAAGGAGCTTCATGGTGCTACCATATGTGTATTATAACGAGTGACTGAGGCTCAAGACGCCTGGATTAAGGGAAGCCCATGAGGTTCACTGGGCGAGGTGAGGCAAGTTTGTGAGATTTTCCTGTGAAGAGGGCCCGAGAGCCAGACGCCTGGCGTTCGATAGCTCGAGGCACGATATTCGTCTTGCTGGCTGGCCAATCGCAGGGTGTGCATCGTCGAGGTGAGGGTGGGTCTGTCAGATACTTCTAGTTAGAGGGCGACCCCTGAAGCGCGTGGCTTTTTTGATTAGCGGCCGCTAATTTCCGCTCAGCGCCGATGATACGCAATCGTCCACAAACCTTGAGCGCACTTAGAGATGGCCTTCCGAAACCGAGTCTGTCGCAGTGCCGACTCTGCGACTCGAGAGGCCGTTTGGACTTGCCGGCAAGGCATCCCGAGCCCCTTGTGCCGATCAGCCGTGCCGAGGTGGAAAGCGACATACTCCTCCAGCCCTGAGGTATAGCTTTCAGGCGACAAACAGAGCGTGAACTGTGTAGACATAGCGAACCGAACCCCAATGGCACACCTCACAACCCGAAGCCTGAGAAATTGAAGTCCAGCTCCCCCGGCTGGAAACTCAGAAACGACGAAGTCCCCAGACTAAACTCATCCTCGAACAAGCCCCCCATCCCATCCCCCTCAAAAAGCCCACCATTCGCCGCTAGGAACGGCGTCGAGTTTGCCGTTGTGCTATGCGTAAGATCTGCTGCTTGCTGGCTGTGTTCGCCCGGCGGGAGAAGCGACGCAGCACACGCCGGCGCATTATTCGCATGCGCCGCCCGCGATGCAGCCAGCTTCTCCAGGCCGTCCGCCATGAGATGCACCAGGTGCCACTTGCTGACGGCTGTGTCACGGAACTGCTGCACCACGCTGCCCGTCAAGTCGTGTACGCGCCCGTCTTCGATGTACTGGCCAGGGTGCTGGGCGGCGACCTTCAGAAGGAAGACGCATGCGAAGGCGATCATCGAGTGCAAGTAGTGCGGGATGCCGACAAGGCCTTCGCGGATGTCGTAGTCTGTGAGGAGCATCTCGATAGTCGATGTTGCGGCTGCCACAGCGGCTGCTGCACTCTCCTGGAAATGTGGCGACACTGGGGCACCTTTCAGTCCGCGGAAGACGTGGGAGTGGAGGTGCAGCTTTGCAAGATGGTGGTGTAGAATCACGCCTTTAGTTGGGAATTCGCCAAGGTGCTGGTGGTGTTCTTGCGATGTTAGGATGTAAAGGTATGTGAATGTGTGAGAGAGCACTCACTCAGCAGCTCGGTGGACCAGTAGCCCATCCACTGGTCGATCTGACGGCTGAAGTTGGTCAACTGTGGAGCAAAGGCTTGCGGCACTGGATTGCCAGTATCGGGACCGAATAATTCGCGGACGTTGCTCATGATGATCAAGAGTGCCATCTGACTAACGAGCCGCTTGTCTGATTCGGTGAACTCCGATGTCTTCAGAAGCTTCTCCCAGCCGGATATGGTGGCGTCTTCTCGCACTATGCTGGGCCGCCCGTAGAGGATGGACAAGTGGTGGTCACAGATATAAAGGATATACCAGATTCTCAAGCAGTCCATTGCGTCCTCACCGCCCTTGGACAAGAGACGTTGGTAGTTGCTCCCTAGGCTGGCTTCGGTAGCTCGTCGGATGGCATACCCTGATAGTGTCCATGAGATATCATGCAACCAGTATGCCCCTGGAGATGGAGGATAGAATCAGCGTAAGTTTTGCATAATGTAGGAGTTAAAAGCTCGACAACGTACCAATGCACATGGCCCTCATATGATCGCGATCGATGCGGCGCTCAAACATGGAAGCAGCCATCAAGCGCTGAAACTCACGTTTACATGGCCCATGTAAATGGTTGCTCATGGGATCATGCAGAGCTGCCACGGCACATATACACGCCGTCAAAAGGGGTGAGCCACGGCGCAAAGTGTCAAGATCCCGATACTTGCCACCTCCAATCTTGTACATGAAATGGTCTATCCTGTTAAGATATATATCTACCAGCCGTCTTGCATCTTCCATGCTGACAAGCCCGTTAGCGATGAAGTCGCTGATGGGCTCGTTGGCCCCGTTCGCTGCAGCCAATTGAGGCTCATCTGCGCCGTCGGAGCGGAGTGCTCTCAGCCTCGTGATCTGATACAGAGACTCAATGGGAACGTGGGGCACAGCGTCTTCCTTTGGCGAGATGCGGGGCGAGTTATCGCACGAAGGGCCAGCGTCCTCCTTATCTACCACATACTCATGCGGCGATGGTTCGGCATGTTCCGAAGGGATGGTTTGCCGAGAGCCAAGCGGTGGGAGAGAAAGCTTGCTGAGGACCTGCTGGAGGGCAGTGTGCATCTGATCCAGGTCATTGATCACGGTGGTCTTCCATTGAGAGCGCTCCTCAATCAGTGTCTGCAGGCTCTTGTTGAGGACGCATGATAGATTGCGTTCGGTGCAGCGCCGGCAGGGTGGTCCATCGTCCATAAGGCATTTTATCTGGAAGCATGTTCAGCTGCGTTCTAATCCTCTCAGCTACAGCGTTGGATCATGGGCTGGCAGAGAAGAAAAAGCCTACTTTTTGCTTCCTACAGGCAGCACAAGCCTTGACCTTGCGCGAGACTTGGATGCTTGGAGCAGACGCTGGCGCTTCCCTGGAGGCCTCTTGAGTCCTGATGCACGTTGCTGGAGGCCCCGCATCGTCGGCAGCTTCGCTGGCCTGCGACCACGTCCGCTTTGGCGGCATTATGGCAATTGGCGTGAGAGCACCGCTGGTAGCTGGTCGTGGATGACTGTTCGCATCGGGCCGATGCGCCGGAAGCCTGAGCGAGCCTGAGCGAGTCTGAGCACGAGCGGGAGTGGAGACGGAAATAACCCCTCGCCCCCTGCCCCGTTCGTCCCTTCCTCACGACCACGACCGCAACCACGACCACGACCACCATCCGCATCTCCGTCCCAGTCTCCTTTCGCGTCCCCCTCCCCAGCGTCCAGCTGCTTGTCATCCAACCCTACCACCACCATCTCGGCGATGTACAGGCATGCACCGAAGGCCTGAAAGGTATTCTCCTCGACATTTCGCCCAACATTCTCCCCAGGCCATACCAGGCCCCACCTTTCCCACCGCTGGCCAGTCTACTCCTCAGGCCCTCCACCTTTCCCACCCAGGAAACTCTTTTGCGAGACCATCACCCCAGACCGCCCGTGCCAGCCTACCTGCCTTTGCCCTGCAGCACTCCGCCTTGCCTGTCCCTGGGCCCAACACCTCGCACATGCTTTCCCTTTTGCGCATGACGTCAGGCAAGCCTACGTTTGCTCACCCCTCCGCCCTGTCCCTGCCTCGTTCCGCCACCGTTTAGTTGCACGCCAGACCCAACTCCTGGAAAGGATCGCCGTCGCAGCAGGGTTCCTCACTCCGCCGGTGGTTGCATCCCGGCTCAGCCACTGCCGTTTCAGATGCGATCCGCGGGTGGCAGAGCGAGCAGCGCAATATGGGGGCCAGAATCCCAATCCTTTGGATCATCTCCGACAATTTGATTTAACACCGTCCTGTCGCTCCCTCGATGGTTTGTAATCGCTTTGTCCCCCCCGTATACATTCTCCATCCAGCCAGGTGCTTTATCCTCTCCAGCTCACAGTGCGAAAGACAATCCGAATAGCTGTATACCGAGTTACTGAATCACCATTAAACTGAAGGGAAACAAAAGGCGCAAGAAACACCGTCCAGACTTCGTGTAGTAGTTCACGCAATGGCGTCACCAGATCCTCAGCAGCACGCTTACCCTCGCTATACTCAACCTCCGCTTCCACCCCCATACCCACACCACCCTGAATACGAGCACGACGGCCGCCGAGCACAAAGCTATCCTCCTCGGCAGCCCGCCAGCTACGCAGGATATGCTCCACCGCAATATGGGGTCGCACCGCCCATCCCATATATAGCAGAGCTCCCAACACCGCCGCCGCCGACGCAAGCACCTCTACAACCATCACTATTCACAACGACGTCGCGCGAGCAGCTCAACGATGATGAACTCCTCGCACGAAGGCTACAGGACATGGAAGTCGAGGAAGCAAGACGGCGGTCGCTAACGCCACAGATGTCCCACAGCGACCTACGTGCGCCCTCGCTACCTCCAAGACCACGGCCGCACTCGCAGAGCATACCCACGCTACGCACGTCTCCATCGATGCTTCAGCCACGGCCACATTCGCAGCTCATGCCCGGCTTAATACCAGTAGCAGATGCCCCGCTAGCACGACCACATTCGCAGAGTATCCCCTCACAGATGCCTTGGTCACCCGGCTCATTTGGTCCACCACCAAGCAACCCCCCGCAGAGCATTCTCCCCGAAGTCGTTGTCCCCGAGCGCCGCCTCTCCATTGATGGCTTGGAGATCCCTTCTAACATCAGCATTCCATCTCTTACCCGCACGCCAACCACACCCACGGACGTAGTCTCTCTAGCCCGCCACCTCGACCAATTCCGCGAAGTGCCCCTCCCCCCACAATGGGTTCTGCCGCCCATCACACAGACGCTCTACGCCTCCAGTACGCGCGCCCCGAAAGCATCTTGGCTCGATACACCACCCACTCGCGAATGGCGCACCCTGCGTCCCTCCCAGAACGCCATATCCCCCGTCCCACCCACCTACTCCTTCACTTTCCGCTCAAAAGGTGGTTCCTTCCGCGACCCGCGCCTATCGTGGACCATGGCGCCCGGCCCCTGGACATACAATCTCCGCATCGATCTTGACACCAACGTCCGCCGCTTCGAACAGCTTACTCCGCCGCACGCTGCTGGCGCTCCGCTCATAACCACGTATCTGCACGCTTCGAATTATGATTCTATGCGGTTCGTAGGGAACGACGGGCGCCTATATATGTGGGTCGCGCACGCCCCGCTCAGCTCGACGCACGGCGGACGGTACGATGTTCTTCGGCACGCGCTATTCGTCGCGGGGAAAGGTGTGGACCCCTTATACGGCAGCATCGTCGCGGACCACACGTTCTGGGACGGTGTGATCGATTACGCGGAAGTACATCGTGGGGCCGAATGCGCGGGATGCGGCGCGACGCCTATAAACGGGATGCGATGGCGATGTCAGACGTGTGAAGCACATGACGTATGCGAGCGGTGCCGCGAGGCGAATGCATCCGTAAAGCCGACATGCACCTTCGCACTCGCGAATCTACCCGCCGAAGCGCTGAACATACGTTCTAGTACCGTGGACCCCGCGCTCGTGGTGGCGTCGCTGCAGGTGATGAAAGACTGGGAAATGGCAACACTGCGGCGGGCGAAGCGCATGGATCCTGAAGGATTTCGCGTGAGCGAGGAGAGGGCGCGTGAGGGCGAGCTGGGAAAGGTGACGTATTGGAAGTGGGAGGATGCAGAGGGGGGCGAAATGGAGAAAAAGAAGCCAGAGCCCAAACGGGCGGATTCGCATCGGCCCGAGTCGAGAAAGTCGGAAGAGAGCGTCGCGAAGAGTAGGAAGAGCACGCACTCCGAAGCCGACGAGACAGTGAGCGTTGGAAAGATTGGAGAGTTGATCAAGGCGTCGGCACTGATAGGGGGGATGGGGACGGATGTTGGAGTGGTGCTGGGTGAGGACGAGGCGGAAGAGAGTAGGAGGAGCAGTAAGACGCAGAAGACATAGACAAAAGATATTGCATCTACGAGTAGTTAAGATACTGGGTACATGGCCGAATCTGTGAGAAAGCGTATGCAGTCCGTAGAGATGCTGCAACTTGGAAAGATGTCACGGAACACGGCCAACGCAAACATCCATTGCCGCCGCTCCAAGTTGGGTTAAAACCCACGGTGCGGCGGGCAGTGCAGTTCGCTGACTCATCCGTCCTTCCTCCACAATCCACCTGTCCTAACTATCTCACTCCACCACCACCAGCATACACCCACCACAAACCATCATGGCGCACGCGTCCTTCTCTTGGGACACTCTCGGTCCCTTCCTTGTTTGGCAATTTCTCATCCCCTTCGTACGGGCCCTGCCTCTAAACGCTCCACTCACCAACTAACCCCCATCCCAGGCCGCCTCCTGGACGCAATCCATCCTCTACGCAATCTTCATCCGCGCCGGCTCCCCGAAACCCCTCCCAGGTTCCCCGCGCTATGCCCTCCACCGCCGCAATATCCTCATCGCTCTATATCTTTTCTACTTCGCCTTCTCGCTCTACGAAGCAGACGACACGCTGCAGCGCCAAGGCAGCGCGTACACATCCCTCGGCGTACCCCCCGACGTATCCGCCTCGGCGCTGCAATCCCGCTTCCGCCGTCTCACGCAGCGCTTCCACCCAGACAAAGTGGCCGAGAAGGACCGAGACGCGGCGAGCGACTTCTACGTGCACCTGAAGCTGATGCGCGAGGTGCTGTCCGATCCGGTGAAGCGGTTCGCGTACGACAGGTTCGGCATGGAGGGGCTGGCGCGGTGCGCAAAGTGCCTGACGACCAAGGAGCACGTGGAGAGCGCGGTGATAGGCGCGCTGGGCACGTACGGCGCCGTCGGCGTGTTCCTCGTCGGCGCAAACGCGCTCGGGTTCCTGAAGGACGGCGCGTACTGGAGGTATCTCGCGCTGCTGGCCGTGGCGTCGCTGGAGGTCAGGACCGCCATGCGCCCGGATCATCCGGCGTTGCTGACGCGCTGGGTGAATCCGCTGGTGGTGGGGCTGGGGTGGAGGCCTGCGTATGTGCCCTTCCAGATGATGGTTATCGTGAGGAAGGCGGCGGTTTCGGCGGCGCAGTTTTTGGGCTTGCTGATGCCGTTGTGGAGGGATTATGGGGTACAGAGGATGGCGCCGACGGATGATTCCGAGGAGGCCAGGCACAGGCAACTCGATCGCTTGGATGGTGTGGTGCAGGCGGGAAATATGGACGTGACGCGGATTCTGGAGCTCGAGAGCGTGGCTTTTAGGGAGAACGAGGCGGCCAAGGGCGACCTAAGAAACGCAATGAAAAAGTACATGGTGCAGAACGTGGTGCATCAAGAGAAGGACGTACGCAATGCGATTGGGCAGAGTCTGGGGAGACGGAGGGCTGGTGTGCCGCATGGAGCTGTCGGCACGAAGTAGGTACTCACTGGGGTGAGATGTGATACCCTCGATTCTAGATTCTATTTATGTGCATGCCTCGTACGGTGGGCATGCAAGTTGTGTTAGGAAGATTAGGGAATGAGGTCTTCCTTATTGCCTCAGAGGCGCATGTCATGGCGTATCGAACTCAAGTTAGAATCTTTAACCCTGAACTTCATGAGTAGTTCGACAAGTTCTGATTTTCATCTACGCCCCAGAGAGTGTCTCCTGTATTGACCAAAAGCCATCCAATTAGAGACAAATAATATTCAAGCGAAGGCTTAAATAGCCTACGAGAATGAAAGCAGCCACAGATCTGTAAGCCTCTCGTTGTTCTCACCCAGGCCGCCGTGCACTACGATGCTATCGTTACCTTCTTCCACTTTAACGACATCGGCGTCGAACCAGCCACGGGGATCTGGAACACCATCACTGCCAGTGGGGTTCAGCTTAGTCCACCAATTCTCTGCAATGTCATAGATCCACACATCCCCCAGCATCTTCCCAGCACCAGCATGGCCGAGCGACGAAGGGTCCCGCTCACCGAATAGGGTCAACAGCTTGTCCTTCTGGGCTACCCGAACAGGCAGGAGCACACACACGCTGCGAGCCTCAGGCCCATCGCTGCCGTCTGCCTTGAACGTCTCCGTCGTCCAGGCGTTGGAGGTGATGTCGAAGATGTCGATGCTGCCGCCTTGCTCGGTACTGCCATCGAAGCCGTTCATCCTGTACAGCCTCCCGCCGCTGTGCGCAATCGATGTCCCTCCGCGCTGCGGTGCCGGCGCGTCAGCGCACTGGGTCCACGTCTTGCTCGAGACATCGAACTTCCACAGGTCAGACAACCGACCGTTTGCAGGACATCCGGCATGAACGAAAAAAGCACTACTGCCGTCACTAGTAGCGCAGTGGTAACTGCGTGCAGGTGGGTACGGCTTGGAGGCATCGGCTGGTGTGATCTTACTCCACGAAGACTGCGTCGTGTCGAAGCACCAGACAGCTCCCTGCTCTTCGACAGGCGACATGTCGGTCCCACCCCGGCCGGAGAAGAGATAGATCTTTTCCTCCACTACGGCTGAGGCGCTACCCACGCGCGGACTAGGTGCCGTGCTGGTGCTTTTCGTCTGCAGCTTGGGGACATCTGGACTGTGAGTATAGACTGATGCCAGAGCGGAAGAGTGAATTACCGGCTGCGAGGGGCAGGATGTCGAGCTGGTCATCTATGGGCTGGCGGGGCTGCACCTCGCCGCTGAAGATGTAAGCTGTGTTGTTGACGATGGAGAGCACATGCGAGGAGCGGCGGAGGCGCTCTTCAGACAAGAGACGCGTCCAAGTGCCATTGAGACTCCATATGGGCTTGCGGATAGGCATGTTACAGGCTGTTGTGTGTTCCTGGATGCTGCTTTTCGGCAGGACATGCAGGTGCTCGTGTTTGCCCCGCGCTGCGAAGCGGGGCTGTGAGGTGTGACGCCAGGTCACATGATTAGCCCTACAGCACTAGCCAAACCGGGTTAATCAAGTCCGAGCTCCAAACTTTTGGTTCATACGCAACTCGACTCTTTTGGCTGCTCGTCCACACAGCGCTAAACACGCCCACGACTTAATTGTTCACGTATTTCGTCCACAGACAGCGCGACCTCAGCCAGTATGAGGCTGCGTCTTACCATTCAGCGAAACAACCTCCCCACCGTCAGCGTACTCTGGTCCGTTCCTGACACCGTGAGCGCGCCCGCCTACACAATCTCGCGCCTGCTCGAGGATGTTAACCGCACACTTCCCCTTGAAGCCGACCAATGGGGCCTTGAAGACTACGTTGTAGAAGTCGGCGGCTTCGAGTGCCTGCACTTCTCTTCCGTGCTCCAAACACTTAAAGAAGACGATCATGTCAAGTAAGTTCAAGTGTCTCAACATTCGAGTTCTCAACTGATGTGCTACTCTAGCATCCGCCCTCTTTTGACAGCTGAAGTCCGCGCACGCGCCCTCACCGGCCGTATCCAGATCTCGAATGCCGGCCAGCACCTTGTCGACGGTGTCCCTTTCGGCCGCCCGCTCCTGCGTGACCTGCCAAATCGTCCCGCTGTTGACATTCCGCCTCGCAAACGTCGTCGCATCGAAGAAGACACCAGTGCTGGAGAGGAAGAATCCGAGACCGTCGGTTTAATTACATACCCGTCTTCGTCTGGCACCTCGCGGAGCGGCAAAGTAGTACAATTTGCGAATCTTCAGAATGAGCCGGAGGACAGTGAAGAGGATGATGGCGATTTTATACCCCAAGAGGAAGGAGAAGATGAATCTATGGCGGATGCCGAGTCTGACGCCTCGTCCATTATCACATCATCCAGCGACAGTACATCCGATCCAAGCTCCGACTCAGAGTCAGACTTAAGTTCAGACTCAGAAGACTCAAGCTCAAGTTCAGAAGACCCCGACTCAGATGCAGAGCTAGATACAGAAGCAGATATGTATCGAAATGTAGAGAAGGACCAGAATGCTGACAAGGACATCGACGTGGGCTATTCCGTAGGACCAGGTCCATCTGGTAGCGATTCCAAGGATAATGAGCAACCTGGATCTCAGACCCTTCCTCCCGAAGCCGGCGTACAGCGTGCATCTGCCAAAGAAAATAAGGAAACGAAGGGAGTGAAAGAAACACGGCGAAGAAATAAAAGACGCCGCCAGCAGGTCAAGCTAAGTGCGCTCAAGGAAAGGGGAGAGTTGCCTCAGGATGCCACATTCCAGGACCTTGAAAATTATATCAAATCTGCTGGAGAGACACTAAACCCTGTAATCCCTTCCAAGACGATGTCAGCTTGGGAGGGTGATCATGTTCAACTCGATGAACTTGAAGGAGAGACAAGTTCAAACGCAGCCACCGACTTTGGCAAAGAGACCAGCGCTGCCGGCACATCCCATGATAGCAACACGGCTGTAGATTCGCCAAATGCCGATGCTGCTAAGGAGACAAGTGTCGCTGCTATATTGCCCGATGGTAGCCCAATGGTAGAGGAGGTAAATATTATCGTATTCTTGCCAAGCTCGAAGTAACTTTTGACCAGGCTGAGAAACGCGCGCACGTCAGCGCTTCGAACAACGACGCACCACCAGCCAAGCGGCGTCGCACCGCCCCCGCCCGCGACACGTCAGTTGCAGAGAGAATGATAAGGCACGGTATCAAGGTAAATTCCCCATTCATTCCCACAACTTGTTTTACTACCGAACCCGTCCTTCGTTCACACATGCCTGACTCTTCGCAGCAGAGCCTTGCCCCCAAAACGAAGGAGAAGACACCGGCGGAGCCCCGAGAGAAGACACCAGTGGACCCCAACTTCTGGAAATCTAAGATCAAGCTGTCGGCCTTCGAGTGCTGGCACGACGGGGAACTCGAAAACGACGTGCTCGCCACCCCCCCGTTCCCTTTCAAACAGGGTTGGGATAAAGAGGCTCAAGCCGAAATGGCCAAGCTGAATGAAAAGAAGGGACGCGGGGGCGGTGGGGGTGGCGGCCTACACAAGAGGAGCGCGTGGGGGAGCAAATGGGATGGGTTGATGGGGGGTGTCTGAGTGGAGGCGGAGGGAGACGAGGCGTCGGAGTAGGAAGTGAAGGGAATCGGGCTGCTGAGCCCTCATAGAGTGATACCGAATTTGCCGCGTTGAGACGGCTCAAATAGCTGCGAATAGCTATCATTGTGAATGCTGACTACTGTCTTAAGAGCCGTTGTGAGGGAGTGAGTGTGCTTTGAAAGCCACCTTCCTGAGCGAGGCGAGACTTCACAAGGATGTAGTTTGGTTTTGAGAGCCATCCATTCGAGTGAGGTGAGGTCTCTCATAGAAGGGCGAACACTAAGGTAAGGATTCCGACTTGAGTGGGTTGACGCCCTTCTCACCTGGGTCTTGGAGGCTTGTTAGATGATGATGTTGCTGCTATGGCGGCCTCCGTGAGGTTGCAACCCTATATTTAAAGGACTTATCGTAAACGGGGTGAGAGCCCTCATAGAAGGCGGAGCAACGGTATAAGAGTTGTTATATTAGCGTGGCAATACCCTTTGTATGCTCACGTTGATATGGAAAAGTTTCTATCTAACTAATAGTAATCTCTTATCGCCTCGACTATGGATTCTGAGGAAAATAGCCCAATCAACCTCAATGAGGTCATTCCGCCTTACCAAGCAAGAAGCGAACATCGGACCCTCGAGTCGGCTTAAGCCTTATTGACTCTCAGAAACAGATTGTTCTAATAGATTCAATCCTAGTTAAATAACAGTATTTTCAACGGCTATGAAGAAAAATGAAATACTATAGAAGATCAAAAACGTGTAGACGACTTCCACACCAGATTCTCTGCGTATAGGTATCATTGATGAGGCGGATTATAAGACACCATGGATACTGGGTTCCTTGTTAGATATCAAGCTTAATCTGGATATACTAAAGGAATACCCTAACTGACGTTCCACAGAGATGTTGTTTTTATTAGCGTTTCGGCTTTTTTAATAGGGTTCCAAATTTTTGAAGTAAAGCTATCAAGGGGTAATTGATACTAAGGGCAAGAGCTTCGTCACCCAAGCTCGTCGAAGAAAAAACCTTTATAGCTAATACTATATTAACCGCTTACACAAGGTATTAGCGTTACTATTCAGACACATACTAGTGCTTTTGATCTAGATATCTATTATTCTCGATTTCCAATAAATTCGCCGGCCCTTCTATGCAGTAGTAATAGCTTGGAAGTCGTAGATCGAAGACTTATTATTATTTTAGCTACTACTCGATTGATTTATATTTCAAGTATTCCCAGTAGCGTATATACTTTTCTATCTATAATAAGGTTACTTTCGGCTCTATATTAACAAGGTTAATAGTCAATATCTCATTCTTTATAGCGGGCATTAAGGGCTAGTAATTCAGTTAATCTAGGTCAATTACTTTGATTACCATATTAAGTTTTGTTTAGTTTATTTGAATTTATTTGAATCCTAGTAAGAATGGAGTCAGATTTACCTCCTTAGTAACTATACTATAATTAAGGTTGACTACTTATCTCTAGTAATATATTTCTTAGCGTACTTGAAAATTATCTCGACCTTGGTAATAAGGTAACTGAATTTTAGCCGGTTTATCTCCTAACTTCTATATAGTTAATAGGTGTTTTTTTTTAAAAAAAAACCGCCTATACTTAATATTTATCAGATCTACCATCAATATATTGAATACAACGTATAGCTATAACGTGTAACCTTTACTTTATTAGTTTCTTAGACGAATATTAAATCTTACTTTATAGAAAGAATTAGGTTAGAAGATATTTAATTATAGAATATGAAAAACCGTTGGAAGGGGATGCTAGAAGCTATATCGCCAAGCTAGGAACTACGACTAGGATTATTATAGTATATTATAATATCGCCGCGTCGTCTTTAGATAATATCGTGCTATTTATTTAGCATCTTTATCTCCTTAGGTGGAAGTAATATATAGTTACTAGTCTTTCCTACTAATTGTATATAAACCCTTTAGGCATCTTAATTATATAAGTATATATTCGAGTAAATTAATCTAATACTATATAAATAAGAACTTTTAAAAAGACTACTTCTATAGCCTATATTCTCTACTACTACCTCTACTTTTATAGCTTATTTATTTCTTTAAACCCTCTATCTCCCTCGCTCCCTCTATCTACTTATTAGTAACCCTTAGATTATATAGCTCTAATAATTACCTATATCTAAGT
>Ga0247757_10001088_pt1 | contig 19724 bp, 15 predicted proteins | sample UWRJL126311R4_FD_180929 | JGI IMG/M metagenome (GOLD analysis project Ga0247757, IMG submission 180929) | Plant litter microbial communities from Arlington Agricultural Research Station in Wisconsin, United States - UWRJ-L126-311R-4 | ecosystem: Environmental > Terrestrial > Plant litter >... | reverse complement strand
CCAGGCGTAGTCGACGGCGCGCATCCGCAGGACGAGATAGCTGCCGCGCGAGCGCGGATTGTGCCCGTACCCTTTGGCTTCGATGGCCATCGAGAACGTGCCGGTCGAGCGCATGGTGCGCAGGAACGCGGGAACGAGCAGCGGCAACGATCGGCGTAGTCGGCTCAGCGCATGACCGCTGTCGAGGTCGAGGCCGCGCGACCGTTGTGCCTCCATGACGCTCAGCGAGGAGCCGATGAGAACCGGCGCCATCCTCAGCGCGCTGGTGAACACGAAAACCCCGCCGTAGGGCACCTTGAACCGGAGCAATCCCGCGCCCAGTTCCTCGTTGCGCGTCGTACTGAGCAACAGGATCGAGATCACGACCGCGATCACCGAGCGAATCCCGGCGGACAATCCCATCCCGAGGTTCTCCTGGTAGAAGATCCACCACAGGTGATTCGTCTTGGCGCCCAGGAAGATCCACGACAGCAATGCGAGGACGAAGATCGCGATGACCAGCGGTCGAAACCGCCAGAGGTTGCGGCCGGTACGGGACAGCTGGGTGATCACCAACGCCTCGACCAGCAAGAGGCCGACGAGCCACAATTGTCCGATGAGCGCTACGCAAGCGACGAAATGTGCCAGTGTGAAAAGCAATTTCGCTCGGGGGTCGACGCGATGGTAGAACGAATCACCGTCGACGTAGAGGTACTTGATCATGATTGTCCTTGGTCATTCACCGGGAAAAGGTCGCCTCGAGGTCGGCGGGGGCGACCACGCCGTCGTTCGTGATCAGGCCGGTGACGAGCTCGGGCGGCGTGATGTCGAATGCGGGGTAGTAGCCGGCCACGCCGGCGGTTGCGGTGCGCACACCGAGGCAGGTCAGAACTTCGTCGCCGGAACGCTCTTCGATCTCGACGTCGGCACCGGTGCGCGAGGCCGGGTCGGGGCCGCGGGTGAAGGAGTAGAACGGAACATCGAAGTGCCGCGCGGACAGCGCCGCCTGCAGCGTTCCGATCTTGTTGACGACGTGGCCCGCCATCGTCACGCGGTCCGCACCGGTGAGGATCAGGGAGATCTTTCCCTGGCTCATCGCGTGCGCCTGCATCCCGTCGGTGAGCACGGTCGTCGGCAGGCCGAGCCCGACCATCGCGTCGGCCGTGAGCCGTGCGCCCTGGAGGTACGGACGGGTCTCGCTGCAGAAGGCGGAGATCTCCTTGCCCTGCTGGCGCGCGAGCATCGCCGCGTAGACGAGCGGGGTCTCGGGCCAGCAGTGACTCAGGAAGGTGCCGCCGTCGGGGATGAGCTCGGCCGCGTGAGCGCCGCGGACCCGCGCGAGCTCGTAGTCGCGGGCGATGCGCTGTCGGGCCGCCACGAGGAGCGCCTGCTCGAGATCGGAACCGTCGGCAATCGCGGCCTCGCCGACCTCGAGAAGCGCGGTGGCGGCATAGAAGATGTTCCGGTTGGTGGGCCGCGCGTTGCCGATCACGGTGGCCGCCTTCTGCAGGGTCTCCTGCATGACGTCCGCGGGCTTACCGTGGACCGAATGCGCCGCGAGCACCATGCCGTAGGCGGCCGTGTACGCCGGCCCGGCACTCTGGGTCACCATGTCGGTGATCGCGCCGGCGACCTCCTCGTAGGTCTCGCAGCTCACGAACCGCGTCTCGAAGGGGTAGACGCGACGGTCGAGGATGTGCACGCGGCCCTGCTCGTACCGGACCACGTTCTCCGGGTGGACCAGGAAAGGCAGCCCCTCGAAGAGCGGCCCGTCGAGAAGGGTGAGACCCGCGCTGTCGCCTGGCGTGGGGGTTGTGTTCACGATGCGAAACTCATTTCTCCGCGCGGTGGCGGGGGGGCTGGAAGGAAGGTCGGGAGGTGACCAGATCGGGAGACAGGACAGGGGAATTCGCCGGCGTCAGACAGGAAGAGGCTTCCTCGACGGTCAGGAGCGCCGCCCCGAGCCGGTTGCCGATGCGAGTGATCTGCGGAGGGATGAGACAGAGCTCGGTGAGTTCGTCCTCGTAGGCGAAAACCTCGCGGACAGACCCGTCGCGCACCAGATGGCCACCGCTCATCACCAGGGCCCGGTGGGCATACGCTCCGACGACCCACATCGTGTGGGTGACGATGATGATCGTCGAACCGGCCTCGTTGAGTTCGCGAAGCAGTCGCATCATGCCGATCTGCTCGGTGTGGTCGAGGCCTGTCGTCGGCTCGTCCAGGATCAGCACCTCGGGCCGCGTCGCCAGGACCGAGGCGACCGCCACCCGCTGCCGTTCCCCCTTGGTCAGGCTGAACGGGTCGTCTTTCTCCCGGCCCGCCATGCCGACGGCGTCGAGTGCCGCGGCCACCGAGCGTTGGACCTCCTCGTCGGAGAACCCGTGGTTGCGGGGCCCGAAGGCGACCTCGGTGAACACGTCGTCAGCGAAGATCTGGCTGTCCGGGTCTTGGAAGACGTACCCGATCGTGCGGCTCAACCGGTGGATCCCGGCCTGACGAGCCTCCTCGCCGCCGACCCGGATACTGCCCTCGGTGTAGCGCAGCAATCCGTTGAGCTGCTTGGCCAACGTGGTCTTGCCGCTGCCGTTCTGACCGAGGATCGCGACGAACTCGCCTGCGCGGATCTGCAGGCTGACGTCGTCGACGACCTTCGGCCCGTCCTCGTAGGAGAATCCGACATGCTCGGCCTCGATGAGCACGTCGCCGTAGCGTTCGCGGCGCTCATCGTCCCGGCGGACCAGCTTCTGGAACGCCGCGGCATCGACGCGATAGCCACGCTCGGTCAGCTCGGCCACCGCATCGTCGACGCCGAGAGCCGTCGCGGGCAAGCCCAGTGCGACGAACAGATCACACGCCCCGACCGGCATCACCCCGTGCTGGCGCATGAGATCGACCTGGCCGAACACCTCGGCGGGTGTGCCGTCGAGAACGACACCGCCGCCGGCGAGCAGTACGACACGGTCAGCGGAGACGAGTTCCTCGATCTCGTGTTCGACGCAGATGATGGTGTGCTCACCGGAGGTTCGCAGGCGCTCGGCGACCTCCAGCACGGACCGTTTGCCCACCGGGTCGAGGTCCGTGGTCGGTTCGTCCAGGATCAGCACGGACGACTCGAGCGCGAGCGCCGAGGCCAGCGCGAGCCGCTGCTTCTGCCCGCCGGACAGCGAGCTCGGCTCGCGCCGCTCGAAACCCTCGAGCCCGACCAGGCCGAGGTAGCGAGTGACGCGCTCGACGATCTGGTCGTGTGGCAGGCCGAGGTTCTCAGGACCGAACGCCACGTCCAACGCCGCGCTCGTGGCGAACAGCTGGCTTTCGAAGTCCTGGAAGACGATCGCGGCCGCGGTGAACATCTCCTTCATCGGGGACGTCCGGGTCGACCGGCCCCCGACGCGAACCTCTCCGGTCAGTTTTCCTGGAACCGACTGGGGGATGAGGCCATTGATCGCCAGACAGAGCGTGGACTTGCCTGCCTGGGAGGGGCCGACGACGGCGACGAACTGGCCAGCCGGGATGTGCAGATCGAGGTCACGTAACGCTGAGGTCTTCGATCGTCGGTACCGGAACGTGACGCCGTCGACATGGATGTCCGAAGTCATCGCGCATCCCCATCGGCCGCAGCCAGCACCCCGGGGGAGAAGTAGCGGCGTCCCGCCTTCTGCCGAGCCTCGTCCCAGCTCGTGAGCAGTCGCACCGCTTCGGCGGCGACCAGGCACGCGTTCGCCTCGCCCTTGGCCTCCGTGTCCCACTCGCCGAGGATCCGGTGCGCCACCACCGCCGCACACATTCCTGCGCGCAGACCGAAGATCCGGGAGAGCGTCAGGATCGGCGCTCCCTCCATCTCGAAGTTGGTCACACCGGCCTGACGCATGTCCTCGAAGTCGCCGTCGAGTCGCGCGGGCCGATAGCCGCCGAGGGTGGGCCGGAACTGCCCCGTGAAGAACGAGCCGGCGGTGTAACCCGTACCGACGTGGTACCGGACGCCCAGCGTCTCTGCCGCCTCGACGAGGGCGGAGGTCACCTCGAACGATGCGACCGCCGGAAACTCGGGTCGCACATAGAGATTCGACGTTCCGTCCATCCGCACGCACGCATCGTTGATGATCAGATCGCCGACCTGGATGTGCTCCTGGATGGTGCCGGTCGTACCCACCCGAATCATGGTGTCCACCCCGGCCCCGGCGAGCTTGGTCAAGACCGCTTCGGCGCTCGGGCCGCCAATGCCGGTGGAGAAGGCCGAGATCCGGGCGCCCTGGTATTCGCCGATGGCACCGCGGTAGCCGCGGCGCAGCGTGTACTCCTGGACCGATTCCTTCTCCCACTGTGAGGCCATGAGTGAGACGCGGCCTGGATCACCCGGCAGCAGCGCGTATTTCGGCAATCCGGGCAGGTCGTACTCGTCGGCGTTTCCTCCGCGTTCGGCCGACGTGACGTTCTCCGGCCGCGCGGACTTGGTCGATGAGGTCATGGGTTCTCCGTTCGGATGATCTGTGATGGGGCGACGGATGGCACCCGCCAGGCAGGGCGGGACATCAGGTCGGGGCTCCTTCGGGGTCGGGCACGCGCAACGGCTCGATCGCCTCCCAGGCGGAGCGCTGGCGCGCCACCGTGCCGTTGAGGTCTTCCAATTCCAGGCACGTGTAGACGATGTCGACGATCGTCGACAATGCGACGATCGAGCTCGCCACGTCGGAACGCACCTCGCGCGCGGCCCCGACCAGCACGATGCTCGACAGCGTGGCGATCGGCGAGCGGGGGTCCGCGGTGATCGCGATGCGCTGGACCGTTGGGCGGTCGGCGGCGACCTGCCGCAGGGCCTCGATGAGATGCTTGGGCGTCCCCGAGCGCGAGATCGTGATGATGACGTCGTCGTCCTCGCAGATCGAAGCCTGGACGACCTGCCGGTACGGGTCGGTGAGCACGGTCGCAGGCAACCCCAGCCGGAACAGCCGGTCGTAGGCCCACTCTGCGACGGGAGTGGAGGTTCCGGTCGCGAAGACGTAGAGCCGCCGCGCGCCGCGGATGACGGACACGGCTTGGCGCAGCTCCTCGGCGTCGAGGGTCTCCTGGGTGTCCTCCAGGATCTGGACATTGGTCGACAGGACCTTGCTGACGACGTGCTCGTACGAGTCCTGCCGGTCCACGACCGCGAACGTCTCCTCACCGGGGATGAGCAACTCCGCGGCGAGTGCGATCTTGAATTCGTTGAATCCGTCGTAACCCAGTGCGCGAGTGAACCTCAGCACCGTGGCATCGCTGACACCGGCGCCCTTGGCCACCTGCAGCATCGACATCTTGGCCGCATCCTCCTGATGCGAGGTCACATATCCGGCCACCCGCCGCTCGGAACTCGAGAGCGTGTTGAGGCGGGCGCGGATCACGGCCAACGCGCCTTTGGAAGCTGGTTTCGCCACGGGGTTTCCATTCGTCGATCACGGTGTGAGTCACGGCGTCGCGAGCGCATCGCCGGAGTGACCGGCGGCCCTGTCGTGACACTACAAAAATTGAAAAGCTGATGTAGTGCGGCAACGATAAGGGTGTTCTGCGTCACTTGTCAATAGGCTTCGCAGACTCTCGTCCGAGTGCCGCCTGCACCGTTCGGGCCACGGTTGCGATGGACATCTGCGCACGTCAGAGACACTCTTGCGGTGAATCCGCCGTCGGACACCCGACGGGAAACTCCGTCAGCGCGGAGCCAGGAACCCCACGGGTCCCGCGGCGACGCACACCGACAGCGCGGTGGTGTTCGCCCGCACGGTGATGGCGTCCCCGGCGCCGGGCAGCCGGACGAACACCCGATTCAGGCCCGGTCGCACCGGCACTTTCACCTCGGGCCCCTCCGACAGCGACAGCAGCATCGAACCGTCGCTGTTGGCCAGGTAGTTGATCTCGGCGGTCCAGTCGGCGGGCAGCAGCGGACCGTCCAACGGCATGCGCACCGGGAAGTCGGGCTGCACCAGGTACCCGCAGCGCGGATCGGGGCCGGGCCGGATGCTGCGCACCCACGTCACCTTCGCGCCGAGCAGCCGGCCCGACGCATCGAACATGCGCAGATCCGTTGTCGCCGAGGCGAAGTCGGGACGATCCGGCAGCAACGCGAAGACGTGCGAGGCCAGGTTCTCGGGCCATGCCACCCGCTGCAACACCAGGGGATCGAGTTCCTGGTCGAGTAGCGGGGCGGCCGATGCGGCGTGCGCGGCCGCCAAGCCGGCCTGCGCGTTCTGCAGGTACGCCTTGGTGGGATTGTCCCGCCAGCTGGTCAGGAAGGTCATCGTGGAGTACCCACTGCTCATCACGAAAAGCACTGCCGCGCAACAGATCACAGCACTACGTACCGGCGAGGCCGATAGCCACGCCGAGCGCTCCCGGTTCGGGGCGCACAGACCGACTGCAGCCAACAGCGCCAGCACCACCACCAGATCGGGCAGGTAGCGCAGCGTCTGAGCCAGCTCCAACGCGGTGAACCGTGACGAACGCATCAGATAGATCGGCACCTGGCAGGCCACCGCATAACCGGCCGCGGCCAGCCACACCGGGCCCAGCCTCCGCTTGCGCAGCAGCGTCACCGCCACCACGCCGGCCAGCGCCAGCCACCCCAGGATCATCACCGCCATCGGCGGCGTGGCCCACGGTGACGCCGGCGCCCACCGCTGCCACTCCCACGGCCCGCCGACCAGTGCCGGCACGATGCCGTGCGTCACCGACCGCGACAGCAGCTCCGAGGTCATCGACAGGTCGAAACTCCAGCGCTGCTGGTCGACCACCGTGATGTACACCGCCACCCAGGCGACCGTCAGGGCCACGCAGGACAGCCACAGGGACAGACCCCGGCGCCAGACCTGCGCGACGCGGGCCCCACCGGTCACGTATCCGTGCAGTGCCGCCACGACGAACGCGACGAACGGGATGATCGCGGACTTCTCGAAGAACAGCAGCCCGCCCAGGAACATCGCCGCACCACTCACCGCGTAGCGCCTCGCCCCGGTCGCCACGAGCCGGACCGCGTCGGCGCACACCCACGCCAGCGCCGCCAGCATCGGTAGCGCGTTGAGCCCGGCCGCCCACCACGCATAGGCGGGTACGGCCATGGGGGTGAACAGCGCGAATGTCAACGGCGCCAGCAGTACCGGACGCCATCCCAACAACGTGTGCAGGGCGCGCAGCAGCGCCAGCGAGGCCACCAGCGACAGCACCACGAGGCTGATCGCGGGCCCGACCCAGTCCAGCGGGGCCAACCGGGTGATGATGCCGGCGACCAGGAACGCGCCGGGCATCACATGCCCGTCGTGGTCGTCGAACAGGTACCCCGGCGACAGCAGCGACTCGGTGCCTGCGCGGCCGACCAGGATCAGGTCGTCCCAGTAGTAATAGCCGCCGAACGCCAGCACGGTCCGGACCGCCAGCTGCAGCACGATCAGGGCGACGGCGGTGCGGGCGACCCAGCTGGTCGGCCCCCTAAGCATGCGCTCGTCGGGTCTCATGTCGCCTCGACTGTACGGTTCACGCCGGTGAGGCCGGGGCGCCGGTATGGTGACCCGGTGCGAACACTGGTGACGGGGGCGGCGGGTTTCATCGGGTCGACGTTGGTCGACAGGCTGCTGGCCGACGGCCATTCCGTGGTGGGGGTCGACGACCTCAGTTCCGGGCGCAGCGAGAACCTCGGCCCCGCCGAGCGGCATGACGGTTTCGAGTTCGTCAAGGCCGACATCGTCGAGGCCGATCTGGTGGGGTTGCTCGCCGACGTGAAGCCCGAAGTGGTGTTCCACCTGGCCGCGCAGATCTCGGTCAGCCGGTCGGTCAGCGAGCCGGTGTTCGATTCCAGCGTCAACGTGGTGGGTACGGTCCGGCTCGCCGAAGCCGCCCGTCTCGCCGGTGTCCGCAAGGTGGTCCACACCTCATCGGGCGGGTCGGTGTACGGCGCCACACCGCGGTACCCCACCGACGAGAACAACCCGCTCGATCCGGCGTCGCCCTACGCCGCGAGCAAGGTCTGCGGCGAGGTGTACTTCGGCATGTTCCGCAACCTGTACGGATTGGACTGCAGCCACATCGCCCCGGCCAATGTGTATGGGCCGCGCCAGGATCCGCACGGGGAGGCCGGTGTGGTCGCCATCTTCTCCCGCGCCCTGCTGGCCGGACGGCCCACGAAGATCTTCGGCGACGGCAGCGACACGCGTGACTACGTGTTCGTCGACGACGTCGTGGACGGGTTCGTCCGCGCGGCGGGGACGGACGGGAGCGGGCAGCGGTTCAACGTCGGCACCGGGGTCGAGACCTCGACGCGGCAGCTGCACACCGAGATCGCCCGTGCGGCAGGCACACCCGACGAGCCGGAGTTCCATCCGCCGCGGCTGGGAGACGTGCGCCGGTCCTGCCTGGACATCAACCGCGCGGAGTCGGTGCTGGGCTGGCGCCCGCGGGTCGAGATCGGCGACGGGATCGCCAGGACCGTGGAGTACTTCCGGGTCAACGGCTAGGTCTGCTCGGGTGTCTGCGCATTCTGCAGCGCGACCGCCCGGGCCAGCCGGGTGTACTTGAGCTCGATGTCCTTGAACCGCATGTAGGTCGACAGCGTGGTGAACGCGAACGCGATGATCAGCACGTATTCCAGCAGATCGGTGCCGCGGTCCACGCCGAGCCAGTTCGCGACCACCGTGGTGTCGTCGGGCCGCAGGATCGCGTAGATGCCCGCGATCACGAACAGTACGTAGCCCACCTTCACCCAGGCCTTCGAGCGCGCGCTGCCCCGGGACCGCAGCAGGTACACCAGCAGTACGAGCACCGAGGCGATCAGCAGCACCTGGATCCAGTTCATCGGGTCGTCCTCCTGCGCAGCAGGGTGTCGAAGACGATGTTGACGCCGTTGAGCAGCGGCTGGCCCTTGGCTTTCGAGTAGTCGGTGTACCGGATGTCGACGGCGACTTCAACCGTGCGCCAATGCTTTTCGTGGGCCAGTGCGATGAATTCGCTGGCGTGTCCCATCCCGCTGATGGTGATGTCGAGTTCGTCGGCGACGCGCCGGTCGAACACCCGCAGGCCGTTGTGCGCATCGGTCAGCCCGAGGCTGCGGTTGCGTGAGCTCAGCCGCGCCGCGGTCTTGAGGACGAACCGCTTCAGCGGAGGAGTGGTGGTGGCGACCCCGCCGGCGAACCGGCTGCCGACGACGAGATCGGCGTCGCCGGTGCGTAATCGGGCGATCATCGTGACGAGGTCGGCGACCCGGTGCTGACCGTCGGCGTCGAAGGTGGCGAAGACGGCCGCGCCGGGCCGCCGACGGGCGTATTCCACCCCGGTCTGGATCGCCGCGCCCTGACCGAGGTTCACCGGGTGGGTGACGACGTGCGCGCCTGCGCGCAGGGCGGCCTCGCCGGTGCCGTCGTCGCTGCCGTCGTCGACGCAGACGACGTGGGGGAACACGGCGCGTACGTCGGTGATGACGTCGCCGATGACGGTCGCTTCACGGTAGGCCGGGATGACGACCCACACGTCGCGATAGTGCGTGTCCGAGGTGTTGATGCGCAACAAAGTACACGCCCTATCCGGGCGTGACCTTGGCAAGGGCGATCAGGTGCACCGCGATGCCGAGCAGCGGCCCGCACAGCAACGCCACCACGGTGCGGACCTGCAGATCCAGGGGCAGGGTCAGTAACACCCCCGAGGCGACGGTCGCCGACACCCAGCCGAGCGCGTACGCCCGGTGCAGGGCGGCGGCGACGGTCGCGGCACCGGTCAGCGTCAGCAGCGCGATGGTGACGGCCGCGGCGGTCAGCCAGCCCAGCAGCGCACCGTCGGCGACGTAGTCGGCGCCGAACGCCTCCCGCAGCAGCCACGGCCCGACCGCGGTGGCGAGGGTCACCCCGACCACGCCGAGCGCGACGACCAGCGCGGCCGGTGTGATCAGGGCCCGGAGCCGGTGGGTGCGCTGGTCGACGAAGTGGGCGATCAGGTTGCCCTGCATCGCGGTCAGCGGCACCAGCAGGGGAGCGCGGGTCAGCGTGACGGCCAGGATCACCACCCCGCCCGCGGCGCCCAGATCTCCCGACGTCGCCTTGAGCAGCACGGGGAAACCCATCACCAACACGGCGCTCGCGCCCGCCGCGGCGATGGAGTGCCCGGTGCCGCGCAGGAACGTCGCGGTGCCGCCGGGGGTGTGCAGCCGCGCGGCGGCGCGCGTGACCGGGGACGCGGCCAGCATCAGCGCCCATCCGATCGCACCGGCCACGGTCGCCCACAGATATCCGCCGAGCCCCCAGCCCGCCACGAAACCGGCCGCCGCGACGGTCACGCGCAACACCGCGTCGGTGACCATCAGCGCGCCGTACTCCGACCAGCGATCCAACCCGGCGAGCAGCCCCAGCAGCGTGGTGTGCACGCAGAAACCCGCCAGCCCGACGGCCAGCAGACCCACGCTGAGCAACCGGGCGTCGGCGAAGACGTGCGCCGACCACAGCGGCGCGGTGACGACGATGACGACGACGGCGGCGGCGCCCACGCCGATCCCCACCCGCACCGGCCGGGTCTGCGGTCCCGGGGCCTGCGGTGTCGCGGCCTGACGGACCTCCCTGGTGGTCTCCTGCAACAGCCCGAACGCGGCGCCGCTGGCGAGCCCGAACGCCCCCCAGAACACCCCGAACACCGAGAACCCGGCCGGTTCGAGGTCGCGGGCGGCCAAGTAGAGCACCGCGTACCCGCACAGCGCGGACACGGCCGTGGCCGCCCCGACCCGCACGACGCTGCTGCGGGTGACCGCGCCGGGGCCGGCCGTGGCGTCGGTCACGACGGATGGTCCAACGGCGGCACGTCGGTGGAGTAGAGCCAGGCCGCCCACAGGGGGCGCAGCGACTCCTCGGTGTACCCGGCGGCCAGGCCGGTGAAGTCGTCGGTCACCGCGCTGGCGTGCCGGTACCGGGTCGTCCACTCCCTGAGCAGGGCGAAGAACGCCTTGTCCCCGATGCGCCTGCGCAGGACGTGCAGGGTCAGCGCCCCCCGCTTGTAGACGCGGTCGTCGAACATGTCGCGCGGTCCGGGGTCGGCGAGCAGCAGGTCCTGCGGGGATCCGGCCAGCCGCTGGTGGTAATGGCGGGCCAGGTCGTCGGCGCTGCGCTCCCCGCAGTGCTCGGACCACAGCCATTCGGCGTAGCAGGCGAAACCCTCGTGCAGCCAGATGTGGCGCCACCGCTGCACGGTCACCGAGTTGCCGAACCATTGATGGGCCAGTTCGTGCGCGATGAGCCGCTCGGCACCGCGCTCGCCGTCGCAATGGTTGGCGCCGAAGATCGAGATGCCCTGCGCCTCCAGCGGGATCTCGAGGTCGTCGTCGGTCACCACGACGGTGTAGCCGGAGTCCAGCGGGTAGGGCCCGAAGAGCTTGGTGAACAGCTTCATCATCTGGCCCTGGCGGCCGAAGTCGTGTTCGACGGTGCGGCGCAGCCGTTCGGGTGCCACGGCGTGGATGTCGACGCCGTTCTTGGCGATCCGGTGCCGTTCGTACACCCCGATCTGCAGCGTGACGAGGTACGTGGAGGTGGGTTCGGCCTGCTCGTAGGTCCAGGTGGTCATCCCTGCGCGCACCCGCCGGTTCAGCAACTCACCGTTGGCGAGCACGAAATACGGGCTCTCCGTGCTGATCTGGATGCCGAAGCTGGCCTTGGCGGCGGGGTGGTCGTCGCACGGGAACCACGACGCCGCGCCGTTGGGCTGACCCGCCACCAGCACACCCTCGGTGAGTTCCTCGAAACCGACCTCGCCCCACAGAGATCGAATCGGGCGCGGGGTACCGCCGTAGCGCACCACGATCGTCATCGCCGCACCCGCGGGCAGCCGATCGGCGAGGCTGATGTGCAGCTTGCCGTTGGAGGTGCGGAAGTTGTTGGGCCGCTTGCCGTTGACGGCGACCTTGGCCACCGACAGGGCAGGGGAGAGGTCGAGGGTGAAGCTGCCCAGCTCGGCCAGCGTGGTCGCGGTGATGGTGGCGCTGCCGGTGAGCCGGTTGATCGCGACCTTGTATTCGAGGTCCAGTTCGTAGCGCGAGACCCGGAAACCGAAATTGCCGGTGCCGGGCAGATACGGGTCGATCACCGGCGGCGAACCATGGTGTGCCGTCCGTTTACGGCCGCTCACGCCGCCGCTGACTTGTTCTGCTTGGACCCCGCCTCGGCGCGCTTCTTGCGCGGCGGCAGCCACGGCGCGATCGGATTGCCCTGCCACCGCGTCGACGGGGGCACCTCGTCACCGCGCACCACCAGCGAAGCGGGTCCGACGGTGGCGCCGGCCCCCAGGCGTGCGGCGGGCAGCGCCACACAGTGCGGGCCCAGGGTGGCTCCCGATTCCAGGGTCACCGTGTCCATCCGCATGATGCGGTCGTGGAACAGGTGGGTCTGCACGACGCACCCGCGGTTCACCGTCGCGCCGTCGCCGAGGGTCACCAGGTCGGCCTCGGGTAGCCAGTACGTCTCACACCACACCCCACGTCCGATCTCGGCGCCCAGGGCGCGCAGCCACGCATTGAGCACCGGGGTACCCGCTGCGGCCCGGGCGAACCAGGGTGCGGCGACCGTCTCGACGAAGGTGTCGGCCACCTCGTTGCGCCAGACGAAGGACGACCACAGCGGGTGTTCGATCGCCGTGATCCGGCCCACCACAAGCCATTTGGCCAGCACGGCGACACCGCCGGCCACCGCGCCTGCGGCCAGCAGCACCAGTCCGCTCGCGCACGCGGCGACCGCCCACCCCGCGCTTCTCGCGAGCAGTTGCAGCGCGGTCAGCACGGCCACCCCGATCGCGAAGCTGACCACCACGGGCACGAGGCGGAACATCTCCACGGTGGCGCGCAGCGCGCGCAGCCGCGGCGACGGGTGGAAGGTGCGCATCGCGTCGGCCGCGGTGGGCTGACGCCGCAACCGCATCGGCGGGCTGCCCAGCCACGACGAGCCGGCCTTGGCCTTGTGCGGGGCCGCCGAGAGCACCGCGACCAGACCGTCGTCGGGCACCCGCCGGCCGGGTTGGGTGATGCCGGAGTTGCCCAGGAATGCGCGCTTGCCGATCGTCGCCCGCGCCACGTGGATCCAGCCGCCGCCCAGCTCGTAGGAGGCGACCATGGTGTCGTCAGCCAGGAAGGCGCCGTCTTCGACCACGGTGAACTTCGGGATGAGCAGCGCGGTGGAGATCTCGGTGCCCTTGCCGATCCGCGCCCCGAGCAGCCGCAGCCACCACGGGGTGAGCAGGCCGGCGTAGATCGGGAACAGGTAGTTGCGGGCACCGTCCATCAACCGTTCGGTGGCCCACAGCTGCCAGCCCTGCCTGCTGCGGACGGGGTGGTAGCCCTCGCGCAGCCCCAGCGACAGCGTGCGCACCCCCAGGGCGGTCAACACCGCGTACACCAGCATCGCCACCGCGGTCGCCGGAACGGTCGCGGCGAGCCCGGGCAGGATCGCCTCGACGGGCGACGCGGTGTGTCGAACCGCCAAGCCGATCACCGCGAGCCCCGCCGCGAGCGCGGCCAGCGGCAGCGCACCCAGCAGCATCGACGTCACCCCGAACATCGCGACCCACAGCGGCGCCCGCGGCGGGCGGTGATCGGGCCACGGATGCTTGGCCTTGCCGGACTTCACCGCCGGTGAGCCCTTCCAGAACTGGCCGTTCTTGACCTTGCCGACCACGCCCGACCCCGGGGCGACGTCGGCGTTCTTGCCGATCACCGCGCCGGGCAGCAGCGTGGTGCGCGCGCCGATGGTGGAGTCGTTGCCGACGGTGATGGGGCCGACGTGGAAGTCGTCGCCGTCGATCCAGTGCCCGGTCAGGTCGACCTCGGGTTCGATCGAGCAGCGGTGCCCCAGCGTCAACATCCCGGTGACCGGCGGGGCCGAGTGCAGGTCGACGCCTTCGCCGATCGAATTGCCCAGTGCGCGTGCGTAATACACCAGCCAGGGGGCGCCGGCCAGGTTCTCCGCGCCGCTGGCCTCGGCCAGCCGTTCGGCCAGCCACACCCGCAGGTGCACCGAACCGCCACGGCGGTAGGTGCCGGGCGCGAGCGTGCCGACGAGGATCCGCGCACCCAGCACCGCGATGCCCATCCGTCCCGGCGGGGACACGAACACGCAGAAGCCGGCCAGGATCCACCACCAGCTGACGGGCTGCGCCCATGACACCAGCGCGAGTTCGGCGGCGACGTTGTTGGCGATCGCCAGCCACACCACCCACTGCATCCCGGTCAGCGTCGCCAGCGGCACCGTCAGCGCCACCTGCACCGCCTGGGTGAGCCGGGAGACCGGTGCGACCACCCGGGTGACGACGTCCGGTGGCGGTTCCAGCTCGTCGAGGTAACCCGCCAGCGAGCCAAGCCGCGGGTGGTCGTAGAGGTCGGCGACGGTGACCTGCCGGTAGCGCTGCCGCAGCGCGGCGATCAGCTGCGCCGCCGACAGCGACCCGCCGCCCAGGGCGAAGAAGTCGGCCTCGGGGCCGTCGATCTGGGCGGCCAGCACCTCGCGCCACAGCCCGGCGAGCCAGCCCAGCGTGCCGCCGAGGTCGGCGACGGCGTCGGCATCGTCGGCGGGGCCGACGGGCCAGGGCAGCGCGTTGCGGTCCACCTTGCCGGACGTGCGGGTGGGCAGTTCGTCGACGACGACGAGGCGCGGCACCAGCGCGGCGGGCAGCGACTCGGCCAGCCGGGCCCGCGCGTCGTGCAGGTCGAAGGCCGAGCCCGGGGCGGCGACGACGTAACCCACCAGCAGCGGCGTGCCGCTGGCGGTACGGCGCACCGCGGCCGCGCCGCCGCTGACCCCCGGCAGGTGCACCAGTGCGGTGTCGACCTCGCCCAGCTCGATGCGCCGCCCGCCGACCTTCACCTGGTCGTCGGCCCGGCCCACGAAATACAGCCCGTCGGCCTCCAGGCGCACCAGGTCACCACTGCGGTACGCGCGGCTCCACGCCAGCGTCGGCATCGCGGCGTATTTCTCGGCGTCCTTGTCGGGGTCGAGATAGCGGGCCAACCCGACACCACCGATGACCAGCTCACCCACCTCACCGGGGCGGACCGGCTCCCCGGCCCGGTCCACCACGGCCAGGTCCCAGCCGGCAAGGGGCAGTCCGATGCTCACCGGGTCACGCCCCGTCAGCGGCGCCGCGCAGGCGACCACGGTCGCCTCGGTGGGGCCGTAGGTGTTCCACACCTCCCGGCCCTCGACCGCGAGCCGTTCGGCCAGTTCGGGCGGGCACGCCTCGCCGCCGAAGATCAGCAGCCGCACCGCCTCGAGCGCCTCGGCGGGCCACAGCGCGGCCAGGGTCGGCACCGTCGACACCACGGTGATGTCGCGGGTCACCAGCCACGGACCCAGGTCCATCCCGCTGCGGACCAGCGAGCGCGGCGCGGGCACCAGGCAGGCGCCGTGGCGCCAGGCCAGCCACATCTCCTCGCACGACGCGTCGAAGGCCACCGACAACCCGGCGAGCACCCGGTCACCGGGACCCAGCGGCTGGTCCTGCAGGAACAGTTGCGCCTCGGCGTCGACGAACGCCGCGGCGTTGCGATGGGTGACGGCGACGCCCTTGGGGGTGCCCGTCGACCCGGAGGTGAAGATGATCCAGGCGTCGTCGCGGCTCAGCGGCGCCGTCGCCCGCCAGCCGCGGGACGACCCGGGCCCGCGGATCAGGCCGCGCTCGGTGATGACGCCGACGACGTCGGCCTCGGTGAAGACCAGCTCGGCGCGTTCGGGCGGATCGTCGGCGTCGACCGGGACGTAGGCCGCGCCCGCGGCCAGCGTCGCGAGGATCGCGACGTAGAGCGCGTAGGTGCCCGACGGCATCCGGATGCCGACGCGGTCGCCGCGGCCGATGCCGCGGGCGGCGAGCCAGGCCACGCTGTCGTCGATGTCGGCGATCAGCTCGGCGTAGGTGAGCTGGACGGTTCCGTCGTCCAGCGCGGTCGCATCCGGATGGCGCTGCGCTGTGTCGTGGAGGATGTCGATCAACGTGCGCGGCGGCGGCGCCTGCGCGGACAGAAGGTATTGGCCGGGGATCGCCGATGTCGGATCCGCTGCTGTCACGGGTACAAGTTACTCACTCCGGGTAGCCGCTTCTCACCGTCGGTCGGCTCGACCGATTTCGCGTGTCGGTGGCCTGGCTGGCAGTATGTCTGGTTGGGAGGGGAGTATTCCTTCGCTGCAGCGTCGTCATCACGTCGTCCGTCATCGGACGACCGGTGTTGCGGACCGACCACCGGTGACGGGGGCGGTGGAAGAGACCTCCGGCGTTGAACGACGACCGGAGGTTTGATGAACGTCAGTGCACTCGAGTGGGGGATCACGCTCAGCGTGACCATCGCCATCCTGCTCTTCGACGTGATCGTGATCGGCAGACGCCCACACGAGCCGTCACGTCGGGAGACCGGGATCGCCCTGACGATCTACGTCAGCCTCGCCATCGCATTCGGGTTGTGGACCTGGTTCTTCCACGGCAGTCAGTTCGGCATCGAGTTCTTCGCCGGGTGGCTCACCGAATACAGCCTGTCGGTGGACAACCTGTTCATCTTCTTGATCATCATGGCCAGCTTCAAGGTGCCCCGGGTCTACCAGCAGCAGGCGCTGCTCGTCGGCATCATCCTGGCGCTGGTCTTCCGGGGCATCTTCATCGCGCTCGGCGCGGTGGCCATCGAGCAGTTCGCCTGGGTGTTCTACCTGTTCGGCGCGTTCCTGGTGTACACGGCGATCAAGCTGGTCCGCGACACCGACCACGACGACGACGGCGAGAACGGGGTCGTGCGGTTCGCCCAGAAGCACATGAAGTTCACCGATGAGTGGGACGGCCTCAAGCTGTGGATGAAGGAGAACGGCTCGCGGTTGATGACGCCGATGTTCCTGGTGATCATCGCGCTGGGGACCACCGACCTGCTGTTCGCGCTGGACTCCATCCCCGCGATCTACGGCCTGACCCGCGAGCCGTACCTGGTGTTCACCGCCAACGTCTTCGCGCTGATGGGTCTGCGGCAGCTGTACTTCCTGCTCGGCGATCTGCTCAAGCGCCTTGTCTACCTGTCCCAGGGGCTGGCCTTCATCCTCGGCTTCATCGGCGTGAAACTGCTGCTGCACGCGCTGCACGAGAACGAGGTGCCGTTCATCAACGGCGGCGAATCCGTGCCGGTGCCGGAGATCCCGACGCTGCTGTCCCTTGGTGTGATCGTGGTCACCCTGATGATCACCACCGCGGCCAGCCTGTACAAGACCAGGGTGCATGACGTGCGCAAAGACCGCGACGAGGCCCCCGACACGCCCGGTTGAGTTTCCGCTCGCGCTGATCCCAAGGCGTGCCTGCCGGGTGGGCGCTCGCTAGCGTGGCCGAGGTGCGGCTATTCCTCTCCGACGGTGCCGGCGTGCGCGAGCTCACCACCGGTGACGCTCCCGTCGTGCGTGTCACGGCGCCCGACCTGCAGCGCGCGCAACGCGCGCGTGACCGAATCCGCGCGGACCGCGACGATGTGGCGGTCGTGCTGGACGTCACGGTGGCCGTCGCCGGTGACTTCCGGGCGGCGCGGCTGGCCTTCGCCGCCGCCGTGCAGGACGGTCAGGCAGAAGCCACCATCCGCTATGCGGGCACCGTCGCCGGGCTGGCGGGTCTGCTCGACGACATCGAGTCGGCGGAAGTCGCCGACGGGGTGACGTTGATCGCCGCCGCGCCGGGCCAGGATCTTGACCGGATCGGCCGAGAGGTGTTGCGGGGCTTGGCGTCCCGCGATCAGGCCCGCGCGTCCTGAATGGCCGCGTTGATCAGCGTGGCGTAGCGGTTCGTGCGGGCGGTGCCGGTGGTGCCCGCGCCCATCTTGTTCATCACGTAGGAGAACGTCGCCCGTCGGTCGACGTCCATCACGATGAGTGAGCCACCCCAGCCGGCCCACCAGCAGACCTTGCCGTCGGGGACCGACGGCACGCTGTGCGGCGTCGGCAGCGCGAAGCCGATCCCGAAGCGCAGCTCGTCACCGAGCACCAGGTCGACGCCGTTGGACTGCTCGGTGAAGATGACGTCGATGGTCGCAGGGGAGAGCAGCCGGACGCCGTCGACGGTGCCGCCCAACGAGATCGGGCGCAGCGCGCGGACCAGTCCGCGGGCGTTGCCGTGGCCGTTGACCCCGCCGGCCTCGGCGCGCCGCCACTGCTCGGTCTCCGCGATGGCCACGCCCTCGTCGCCGGTCGGGAACGCCGAGAACGTCTTCAGCATGACGCTGTCGGGGCTCAACTGGGTGAAGTCGATGTCCAGCGGTTCGGGCGGCACCAGTTCGGCGATGCGCGGCCAGTCCTCTTCGCGCGCCCCGATCTGGATGTCGGCGCCGAGCGGGCCTGCGATTTCGTCACGCACGAAGTCCTTGAGCGTCGTGCCGGTGATCCGCCGCACCAGCTCGCCGATGAAGTGGCCGTAGTTGGATGCGTGGTACCCCGAGGCGGTGCCCGGCTCCCACCACGGGGCCTGCCGGGCGAGCTGGGTCGTCGAGACCTCCCAGTCGAGCATCTCGTCGGGCCCGAAGGGCATGTCCCAGCCCGACACCCCGGAAGTGTGGGAGAGCACGTGGCGCACCTCGACGGCGGCCTTGCCGTTCGCGGCGAACTCCGGCCAGTACTTCGCCACCGGCGCGAACGGGTCGAGCTCGCCGCGGTCGACGAGCATCAATGCGGCCAGCGCCGATACCGTCTTGGTGCACGACCAGAAGTTGACGATCGTGTCTTCTTGCCATGCAACGGTTTTGGCGCGATCGGCGTGGCCGGCCCACAGGTCGGCGACGATCTCGCCGTCGATGTCGACCGCGATCGAGACGCCGAGCTCCTCCCCCTTGGCCAGTTCATCGCTCAGCGCCTCGGCGAGACCGTCGAACCGCGCGTCCCACTGTCCCTGCACAGCATCAGCCATGCCGGAGAGCTTATAGCGCAGGCGATCTCGTGCCGAATTCAGTTGACCCAGTTGTCGTAGCCGCCCTCGGGGCCGAGCATGCGTTCCAGCCGGGTGCGGTTGATCCTGGCAAGCTCGTTGCGGACGACCTTGCGCTCGGTGTCGTGGTCGTTGTGCAGGCGATCACGCATCGTCGCCAACACTTCGTCGGCGCAGCACCCGTTGACGTACATCACGTAGCGAAAACCGAAGTGGTCCTGATACGTCCGTGCCGCGGCCGTCAGTTCGGCCATGACCTGGGGGCGGTCGTCGGTGATCGCGCACTGCTCGGCGTGGCTCTTGGCGCTGCCCGGCCGGCGTCCGATGTCGGGGTAGGCCTGCAGGATCGAGTCGACGGACTGCTCGCCGAGGGCGAACAACAGCGAATCGGCGCAGCGGAACAGGTGGTCGTGGCTGGCGAAGGGACGGTGCCGGGCCAGGTCGGCGGCCAGCGGCACGCTGCAGCAACATTCGTAGACGGCGTGCACGGCCCGGCGCATCGGCATCGCGTTGAACGCCTCGAGCCCGACTCCCTGATGCAGCAGCACCAGGTCATCATCGAATTCCCAGGGAACGCCCAGGTTACCGCGTGTTACGAGCGCGCTAACTCTCGTGCCACCAGCACCAGGCCTCGCTCAGTGCCCTTTTCTCAGTGCCCTTCGGTCTTGAACCGTTCGACGGAGCGGTGCACCTCGGCCTCGGCCTCTTCGCGGCCCACCCAGTCGGCGGCGTGCACGAACTTGCCGGGCTCCAGGTCCTTGTAGTGCACGAAGAAGTGCTTGATGGCGTCCAGCTCGAACTCGGAGATGTCGCCGATGTCGGTGATGTGGTCCCAGCGC
>Ga0247757_10001087_pt1 | contig 19753 bp, 9 predicted proteins | sample UWRJL126311R4_FD_180929 | JGI IMG/M metagenome (GOLD analysis project Ga0247757, IMG submission 180929) | Plant litter microbial communities from Arlington Agricultural Research Station in Wisconsin, United States - UWRJ-L126-311R-4 | ecosystem: Environmental > Terrestrial > Plant litter >... | reverse complement strand
AGGTAATAATAACCTAGAAAAGTATCTAGCGATGTTCTAGAGGAGCCTAGATAGATTACTTAGGTATAACTAGGATAGTATACCTATCTTAAAATAATCTATAAAGGAACGAAAGCTTATAACGAAAGCTAAATAATTCGACGAAATATAAGACTTCTAAGACTATATATAACTTAAAAAAAGGGATAAGGATATATATAATAAATAGTAAATAGCGATACCTATACTAGAAACCATCGCGATAACCTAGGTATAGTAGTTTAATAAAATAACGAGTTACTATTAGCTATAATAGCGGAGTAATAACGAATAAAACTAGTACGGTAGATAGGTAAATAAAACGCTAGAATAACTAAAGAAGTTTAAGAAAATATATAAGGAATAGGAGAGGAATCCTATCTATAATACCTATATATTTAAGGATATAGATAATTCTATATTATAATTCTAGAATAAAGTAATAGCCTATAAATAGCTAAATAAGCTAAGAAAGTATAAACTTAATAAGAATAGGAAAATTAGAATACTAGAAGTTCTTAACGAGGTAGTATTAAAAGTACTATACGAGTTACTAGAATAGAGATACCTAGGAATTAAGGAAACTATTTAAAGATTTAAAGGGAAATATAAAGTAATAGAAGTACGTAAAAAAGTAGAAAAAGTCGTAGGTAAATATATAGAATATTTAAAGAATAAGCTATAGAGATATAAGCCTTATAGGTTACTATAACCCTTAATACTACTAGAGAAACTATAAATATATATTATAATAGACTTTATAGTAAAGCTCCTAATATCGATTAAGCTAGGCTCGTAGAGGGTATATAATTCTATTATAGTATTTATAGACTAGTTTATAAAAAAAGCTAAGTTTTACCTAATAGAAGAGTTAACTTTAGTAGAAAAATTAATATATAAAGTAGATCAAACTCTCTTTATTAATTATAGTATTCTAGAAGAATTAATTATAGATTAAGTAAGGATTTTTATATCGAAATACTAGTAAATATTTACAGCTAAGATAGGAACTAAGTATAAGATAATAACTAGCTTTTATCCTAAAACTAATAGTTAAATAAAGCGAACTAATTAGATACTAGAATAATATTTAAAGTTCTACGTAAATAAATTATAAATAAATTAGGTTAAGTTATTACCTATAGTATAAGTAGCGTATAATAGTACTAAGTTAAGTACGACTAGTTACTTACTATTTTACGCGAATTATAAATACGAGTTATATTTTTATTAAGATCTAAAGAATATTAAAAATATTATAGCTAATACTAATAATAAAGCCCGATTAATATAAAAATTATATAAATAATTACGATAGAGAATTATAAGAAGGAACCTTATATTATCTACTTAAGCGAATAAGAAAAGGATTAAAAGATTAACTTTTAAAAAGGGGGATAAAGTCTTCCTTTTAATAAAAAATTTAAAGACTATAAGACTAAGTAGGAAACTGGATAACCTCTAAAAGGGACTATTCTTAATTAAAGAGGTTTAAGGACTAGTAAATTTCAAGCTATAGCTACTAAAAGGAGTAAGGATATACCTAGTCTTCTATAAGTTACTATTAGAACTAGTACTATAGGATATAATCTTAGAAATAAGTTTAAAATTTAAAGATAATAAATACGAGGTCGAGAAGATTAGGGATCTATAGAAAGTTAGATATTAATAAAAGTATAAAGTAAAATAGAAAGGATAGCTAGAGAGTTAAAATATATAGGAACTAGTATAAAACCTTATAAACTATAAGAGATAGCTATAGGAGTTTTATTAGTAAAACCCTAAGAAACTAGATCTAGTAAAAGAATAAATAAGGAAGGATTAAGTAAAAAAGGGTTAAGGAAAGGGTTAAAAAAAGAATTAGCCTATAATTAACCTAGATTAGTTAGTAATAGTTTGGATAGTAATAGTCTAGGAATATTAATAAAACCTATATCTTTAGAAGCCTCCTTTTTAAGATAATTAATTATATTATAGATACAAAGGTTATAAGAAGCTAAGAATTATTCCTTCTTATCGGCCTCTATAACCTCTAGATAAAGGTAAGTAACTTCTACCTTAGTACGAAGAAGCTCTAGACGCTTATAATACTTCTCTATCTATACCTTCTTCTACTTAACTTTAGGAATAAAAAGGCTATATTTCGCGTATATAACTAGGTAGCTAGTATAGTACCCCGAAGTAGTATCTATAAAGTAGCAAAGCTTTATCTCTTTATATCGTATATAGCTAACTAATATAGGTATTTTTAAGCCTTAAGTACGTATATAGGCTGTATATTAGTAATAAGCCTCTATAAAAGGAAGTTTAGAGCGAGGAGTAGATCTAGGTATAGTTAAGGAAATAGAAGGTAGAATAAAAGAGGAACCTAAGAAGGGTAACTTACCTCTTTATACCCTATACTATAGTACGGTTATAAACCTAGAAGTATTAGGATAATAACCTTAAAGGAGGGAATAGTATTATCTATTAAATAATAATAATATAATAATTATTAAATAGGGAAGCGCGAGGAGCGTTTATAGGTAATATACCCTATAAAAAACTAGATAGTATATAATAGTAAGGTAGGATAACTTAGGGGTTATATAACCTAAAAGGAGTCCCGCTAAGAATAGGAAGTCCTAGGGACTCCTAAGAGTCCTAGGGACTCTATTAATATTAGAGACTCTAGGAGAGGCCCTATAATTAGATCTATAAGGATAGTATAGAATATATTTAAGGAGGAATTCCTACGGAGTAGTTCTAATTCCTTATAGTTAATTTTATCTAATAAATTAAACCTAGTTCTAAGACTAATAACTACCTTAGTATAGAGCTATTTATTTATTATTATTTCAACCTTATTATCTTTTCTACTATAAATTATACTAAATAATCCTATATATATAACTAAAGTCTTAGGTAAAACGCTAATAAGTAATACTTATAGTAAATTAAGTAGTAGATAATCTATTATTATATTACTATTACTAGCTAAGTTAATAATCTTAATATAATATAAAAATAGGTATAAGCTCCTATATTAAAAGTAGATAAAATAAGTTAACTCTATTTTAGTTATACTAAAATAAGGAAGAAAATAAATATAAAAGTTTAGAAAGACTATATAGTATTAAAAATAGTTAATATCTAAGGTTCTATTAAAGCTGGGGGTCTATTAGATTAATATTCTACTAGAGCTAGAGAAATATTAAAATTATAATAATTCTTTATAATAAATTATATAACTAGTAGCGTAGCTCTATTATAGTATTAAAAATTTAATAATAATAAATTAATAGTTTATTATTATATTTTTGGGTTTTTTAATAAAAAGTCTTTTAATAAAAGAATAGATTAAACGATTTTCTAAAAAATATCTATATTTAACTTTTAATTCTTTATTAAAGGTTATTTAATATAATTACTAAAAATTAGAATTAGAATTTATAACCATTTATTAAATATATATTTATAGATATAATATATATAAAAACTAATTCTAAAATCTATCTACCTAATTAAAGATTAATATTTCTTCTATCTTTTATATTCTTTTCTTTTTTAACTAATTACTATTTAATACTATATAAATAGTAAAGTAATAATATTAAGATTGAAAATTTATTAACCTTAATTTACTCTATAGATCTATTTTATATTTTTAAACTTCTTTTCTAGTTATAGAGATATAGTAGAAAAACTAAACTTAATAACCCCGAACCCGACCCAACCCGTCAAGAAACCTATATCCGGCCCTACCTAACCTAACCTATATTGGTCAATGCAGCAGCAATCGCATGCAAGCGTCCTTTAAAGCCTGCATTGCTGATTGCGGCCGATGTTGCTGATAAGCTCGAACTACCTGCCCAGGTGTGGTCGCACCGACAGCTTGGCTTGTGCAACTTCCTATTTTTCACCGGTCTCCTAGTGGCAGAATCATGCAGACTGTCAATTCGGACCCAGTGACATATGTTATTACTAGCATCTTTCAGGCAAACTTGTAGTGCCGCTGCACTAGTCTTGCACTGCCGTCTTACTCTTGAGCACGCTTTTGTTCATTTCCATCAACCCTTCGCTGCTGCAAGAATTTTTCGTAATTTCCACCAAGCTATATCATCGGTCCATGAAGTAGTGACGTTATGTCGGACTCGAGACCCGTCTTCTTCTTTGACATCGATAATTGTGTCAGTACTAAACTCATCCGTCACTCGAGATGTTGCTGACCGGGGATCTCTACAGTTGTATTCGAGAAGTTAGTGACAATTTATGGACAGGTAAAGCAGTGCTGTAACTAAACAACGGATGAGGCAAGAAAATTCTCGAAGCAAACGTAGCGCTCGTCAACAAATTCTTCCAGGACACCCTTGCACTTGATCAGACAGCTGCAAACAAGTTACAAACAGAATATCTTGGCCGATATAGTCTGATTGCTGAAGGGATTAGCAACGATTATGGCATCAGTCCACTGGTCTTCAATAGCCATGTGGATGACGCTTTGCCACTCGAAGATCTTCTAGAGCCTGATCCCGAACTTCGCAAGCTCCTTCAAGATATGGATAGGAGTAAGGTGAAGTTGTGGCTGCTCACTAATGCGTATATCAATCATGGAAAGCGGGTCGTGCGTCTGCTCGGAGTGGAAGACCAATTTGAAGGCTTGACATACTGTGACTATGGGGCGAAGCCGATGCTTTGCAAGCCGAGCTTGCAGATGCTCAAGAAAGCAATGCAAGAAGCTGGGGCAACAGAGGTGCAAGCATGCTATTTTGTCGGTTCGTAAAGCACCGTTCTCCTCTCCTTCGCAGTAGGACACTGATGTCACAAATTAGATGATTCGGCTGGCAACTGTCGCCAGGCAGAGACGTTTGGTTGGACTACTGTTCATCTTGTCGAGAAAGAAGCTCAAAGACCCGAAGAATATGTATGTGAGCATCGAATATCACATTTGTCGCAGTTGAGAGAGCTTTTCCCTCGTTTCTTCAGCGATGGGGAGAATGTCAACTGCTGATGGATGTCACGAACTCTTGTAAGACGCGACGATGTGACATTGCACGTCTTATTTCAGGTCAGATTTGACAAGTAGATTGTGGAATATTGTCAAGGGCCTCCCAGTAGTGGCGGTATCAGCACACTATTACACTATTGATAAGAACTGCTAGGAGGGCAATAGAACGAATCGACTGGTTCTATGTGGGTGATTCGACTTAAACATAATACAATACTCATTGCCTTTTGTTTTTCCTCAGTACATGGCAGTAGAGCTAATAACGGGGCTATTCTGGATCACAGCCGTCCTCTCGCAAAGTAACGACTTGCCGCGGGTTGAACTACATATACACCCTCGTTGATGCAGACATGTGAGCACGAGCTCACTCATCAACGACGAGGGAAATCCAAAACTCTGTGCATCCTGGAACAAATCTCTTCAAAATCCGGCTCACTGTCTGCTTTGAGCTGTTCATGACGGATAAGGAAATCCAACATGAATAAGGCGCAATTCGGTTTGAATTCCTTATGCGATAATGCCCACTTCACTTCCGCCACTGTCAATAGCGAAAATTTTTCTACCGAGCCGTCATTAGGAGCGGGAATCACTGATGGTAAACCGGTCAGGTCTAGATCAAATATATATGTGCATTCAGGCTGAGCCAAGCCGAACTCGCATCCTGATCCCTCGCCTGAAAGATAGAAATATGTCACAGTGCCGACATCTCTGGCTTGTTTGACAGTGTCCTCTTCCAATGATGCTTCTTCTTTGCTCTCCCGAACTAGGCACTCTCGTGGGATCTCTCCAGTGGTCAATCCTCCACCGACCGTTGTATCCAGCATGCCCGGGAATTTTGCCCGTGTGCCGGACCGTCGCGGTACCCAGATTCTCATCGCCGGCTCCCCATCATGACTAGAGGTCCATTCGAAAGCCGTCATGTTCACACCGTACGTGACGACTCCGAAAAGCGGGCTGGCACTGCGTTCGATGCTAAAAAGGAGTTCCTTATTTGGACCGTACACCGGGAACAGCTCATCTCGCCACTTTTCTAGTGCCTTGAACTTGCGAGTAGACTGCATCCAACGTGTGATCGTGTCAAGAATCGCTGTTCGAGTGGTCTCGTCATGGCCGCTAACTAGAGTAATTGTTTTGGGGCAATTATCTTGTTGTAATAACCAATCTAACGTGGATGAGCCGACCAGTGCCAATGCTACAGAGGGCAGCATATATCCGAGGGTAATATTTGGATATGAAACGGTGCGAAAATGGAAGTATTCATTGGGGGCCTGGGTTGTGTACGGAAACGTATCGGCGACATTGACGATGTCAATGCTCGAGTGACTCATGGCGGGCGACAGCTGAGAAGCCAATACTCCTAGAATCGGATGCTGTAGAGGAGGTGGAGTTTTCTAAACGCTGTTTCGGCCCATCCTGCTAAAGGACAGCGCTTTGTGGAGATCGGACAGGACACGGCCCTGCGCGACCACAGACCTTGTTCGCCACATCGGTTTAAGTGACTGCACGCTGAGATGGATGCAGCCCAACTCTTGCATACTGCCACGTCGCAATGCATCGATCTAGGGTGGGCATGCACGTTACTAGGTGGCACTACATTGGTCACCCGCTCCCGTTGCCTTCATACGTTGTGGCCTGCTGACCGGTTTATGCAAACTAAAGAAAACAAGGCACACATAGTGATAGGCATTCTTGTCTAACATGATGAAGTAAAGTGAGTACTACCTTTGTACTAGGTCTCGTGATGCGGGTAAGCAAAAGACGCTAAACCATAATAAGTTGAGCTTAGCCTTCCTCATGGTGGGGCCTGTCCTCTTTGCAAGAACATCAGCCGATACACACTTTTTAACATTGATTGATGACCACCAGTAACCTTGGAATGCTCGTACCAACAAATTTGTGGTCTTTAACGGCCTCTGAGGTATTGAAACTAACTAAAGGGAACAAACTCACCGTCGAGGATTACGCGAAAGGTCTGTTGAGCCGCATTGAGTCAAGAAATGGCGTTGTGAAGGCATGGCAGTACTTTGGTACAATTATTAATTCCTTGGCCGCAAATTCATTTTGCCTGATACTTTGACAGATGCCGACTATGTCTTACGCCAAGCCCTTGCCCTCGACAAAGTTCCTCACGATAAAAGAGGTCCTCTCCATGGGGTAGCCATTGCGGTGAAGGACATAATGGACACAAAAGGTCAGCTAGGCTCTTGAGTTAAACATGAGCTTGCTAACTTGGTAAAGACATGCCAACGGAATATGGCTCTCGTCTGTATAAAGATAATCAGCCAAACTCAGATGCCTCAATCGTAGAGATCGTCAGGATGGCGGGAGCGCTAATAATGGGTAAGCTGGCAAGGTTCGCAATAAATGGTGGCACTAAAATTCTCCTAGGGAAGACCACCACGACAGAGTTCACAGTCCTAAACTCAGGTCCCGATACTACCAATCCTCATGACCCTAATCGCACCCCAGGCGGATCTTCAGCTGGATCCGCTGCTGCTGTGGCCGATTTTCAGGTACCTCTCAGCTTCGGAACGCAGACAGGCGGTAGTGTCATACGTCCCGCCTCGTACACCGGCACGTTTGCTATGAAACCCACCTTTAACAAAATAACCGGCGGAGGCATCAAAGTTGCCTCGCTTGAGTTCGATACTATTGGCTACTTTGCTCGAAGCATTGAGGATCTCGAGCTAATCAACGATGTGCTCAGCATACCGACAAGGAAATCTATCAGGGAAACGGTCTTGAGAGAGAGCAAGGTGGGCCTCGTGAAGTCTCCCTTCTGGTCACGTGCTGGTCGGGGAACGAAATCTGCAATGGAGAAGGCTGCTGAGATTCTCAGCAACAACGGTGTCACAGTAGAGGATGTTGAGTTTCCGGACGAATTTAACGATGCGACAGCGTTGAGGAACATGTTCCAAGTCATTTTCGTGACTGAGGCAGGCGCGTCGTTCTACAAAGACTACCTTTTGGACTCTACGAAGAAAAAGCTTGATCCAGACGTCTGCGCATTCGTCGAAAACGCCACTACATACAAGCGCAACGAGGTACGCCAAGCATTCGATCTGTATGCAGCGCTTCGCCCTGTGCTCGACAGTATCGCTGCGAAATATTCTGCTCTGATGGCACCGAGTGCAACCGACGAGGCACCCTTAGGGCTAGGCGACATGGGCAGTGCTATCTTCAATTCCGTTTGGACGGTGAGATTAACTGTGCTCTTCGATTTTGCCAACGACTAATCTTTCAACCCAGGGAGCTCACATGCCAGTCGTACAGGTGCCTGCCTTTGCAGGGCAAAATGGTATGCCAATTGGCATCTCTCTCATCGCACCTCGATACTGTGATGATGAACTCCTACGAGTCGCAAAGATCCTGAGTGGCCCTTTGATGAGTGAGGGAGGCTGGCAAGAAAGAATGGCGTTCCCTAAAGTCTGATATCGTCTATAGGCGCATACAAGACCAGGCGAAAGCTGTCTAGAGTTCCGTGTCAAAATGTCTTTACGGGTGCAACACATTGGCTACCAACTGTAATACAATAAGCCGCCCAGTGTTTGCTCGGGGCGCCATGACAAGGCTGTAATGAACACTGTTTTCGCGTTTCCGGATCGGTGTTTCGCACGTGTAATACGTCTTATGGTCGCTGCATAACTCAACGAGTCCAAAATCTGCTCAATGGCCATGTGGGGCACTCTTAGAAACGGACTGACATGGCCGTACATATCTCAGTGCAAAGCGAACCTGATGCGGAAGGCTGAGGACGAAGGTAGAACTAGGCATGAGGGCAAATGGCGCCGAAAAAGAAAAATGAGGCGGTCACACTTCAACGGTCACCCTCGGATCATCTTCTTAATGCATGTTGACAAGGGTTGCCGTCCTTGTAAGCGGGGTGGCCCCGACAGAGAGCACATGAGAAACGTTACAGCCACCAAACCTACTTGCAATCAGATATTGGCGTGTCGCAACCTGCGGCGATTGCCTGAAAGTGTTCCAACGGCTCTTGCGGACTCAGCTTATCGCCACGGCAGGTGTGATCTTTACAGCCGTGGTAACAAGGTTGATCCTATGACCACATCGTGGGCGGTCACTACGGTGCTAACGTTGCATCAAATGATAATAGAGGTTATTATACGCTCATCTATCGTTGTGCCGATTACAAATATATCTCGCCCGTGGATCAGGCACTTAACCACCTTTTAGCATCCCATCTATCGTTGCAGATGCGGAGTCTTTCACCATTCTCAAATATAGGGTAGTATCCATATCCAAAGCACATGTTGTGAAGAGTCAAGAATGCTCTCATTGAATACATGACTTGCCTTGGCCGCTATTGTAAGCATATATGCTCCTATGTTAGTCTTTCGATGCAAGTCAATCGTATAGGATGATCGAAATCTGATAGCCCTCAGGCCCTGAATTGAATGAATACACAACTACGATACAATTATGGACGCATCTGTACCACCGGTGATGTCGCCGCTGGCTGGTAAGAAGATCATTGTTGTAGGAGCAGGCATAGCTGGCCTGAGTTTTGTGATCTCACTCCAGCGAAACTGGACTAAAGAAATGGGTGAATTTGCTGAGATCCGTCATTACGACCGTGAAGATGAGATGCCTGACGAGTCACGTGAACGCTACTCCGTTAGAATTCGCGGCGAAGGTTCTTCTGCTGGCGCACATGCTCTGCGAAAGATGGGACTCCTCGATACGACCCTCGATAGCGGGATCACTAGACCAGGATACGCTCGGGGGCATACACATGGCTATATCACTGTCAGGTCACTTCAGTGGCTTAGACTCGTTGACCTTCGCGATGGAACTCCTGGAAATGCTCTGGGCGCTGACTTCCGCATTGGAAGACTGCGAATGCGCCAAATACTTCTCAAAGTTGCAAATGATCATGGAAAAGTTATCTGGGGCTCTACTTGCAATGAGATATCTCGTAACGAAGACGGAAGAATCCGTCTTAGGATGAACGATGGGAAAGAAGATGAGTGCGATTTCCTCGTCGTTGCAGACGGCGCGAACAGTAAGATCAGAACTTTCATCAGGCCTACTGATAAATTGAAATTCGCTGGACCAATCAATATTTCAGTGGTATCCCGCTTTACTAGAGCGCCTCCTGATCCGCTGAACAGAGATTGGGGTATCGTCGCCAGTGGCCAAGGACTCGCATTATTCACGTGCCCAGTGGATGAGACGACAATACATTGGAGTCTCAGCTATATGGCACAGGAGCCAGAAGACCTCCCAAGGCATCCTATATCTCCCAATTTAGGTGCCAAAGTTCTCCTTGAAGCTCAGGAACGTGGAGTAGCCTTCGGGGAGCCATTTCGTGTGCTTGTTCAGCATAGTGATGTCACTACTGTCAGGAAGTTTAACTCGAAGGACAAGGAGCCATTCGCTCACGGAATCAAGAACAACCTACCCCATGGTGTCGTTTTCATTGGCGACAGCAACCACGCCGTTACACCATTCGCTGGCAGTGGTGCAAACATGGCACTTATGGACGGGCACGATCTCGCCGAGTGTCTCTGCACGCATGAGTCTATAGATAAGGCTATTGATGAATATGATAGGCGGAGCCTACCACGTGCTCGCAGGTTGTTACGAAATTCTCATCGCACTATTGCTGTCGCTCACGCTACTGGCTGGAGGTGGTTCATTCTACAGCTCATATTGCGAGCCCTTGGCATAATGAAGTTACTTTGGAAATATTGGAAGAACTGAGGAATATTATGCGACTGCGGATTATCATACTTTGCTATCATGATATGCTCATTACATGTTTGTATCCAAAGACTCTCCCTCAGATAGAGACCAAGAATCAGAGAATCGCACCCACATATCAAATTGTTATTCACTGCAAATGAGGCATATTCACATCATTGAAAGAAATGAAAGAAATGCTGCCAGACGCATGTCCCAAAATTGCTAAATCGCCATGTGTGGCCACGCCAGTCGCCCTGTACCCCTCTGGGAGCCAAACTGCTTTCTCTCCCTCTTTCATGACCCATTCTTCGGTGACAAAGCTCGTGTTCAAGATGGTTAACGGAAATGCTGACATGTCTAGCATTGTAGAGTTTATCTTCAAAATTCCACGATCGGTCTGCATGTAGCAGCTGCTGGAGAAACTCAAGGCACGAACTGTCACGCCAATTTTGATTTCGGAAAGTCTGGCTGTTGTCTCGCGGTCCCAGAACGTCAAAGTCTGGGCACTGGTTGAAGAGACAATGAAGTCTCCGTCTGGCAGGAAGGCTACCGCACACACTTCTCGCTCGTTTTCTTCAAGGGTGCCATATGCTGTGCCATCCGTGAGCCACAGCCTGATGGTAGAGTCTGCGGCGCAAGACGCAAGCAACCCGTGCGTTGGAGAGAAAGAAATGGTGTTAACAACATCCTTGTGGCCTTCTAAAGGAGGGCATAATGATTTGGCATTCAATACGGTCCATAATCGCACAGTGGTATCCGTGGAACAGGATGCAAGAAGAAGATCGTCAGGCGAAAAAGTGATATCAGTCACGGTGTCGCTATGACCTTGAAACACACCCTTTTCTGAGCCTGAAGCGCTGTCCCACAGTCTGATTGTCTTATCTGCTGAGCAAGATGCCAAAAGATTACCGTCAGCCGAGAATCGAACCTCTTGGATGTTGTCGGTATGGCCTGCCAGTTTGTGCATCATACAGCCGGTAGAAGTCTCCCATAAGATCACTATTGAGTCGGTAGAAGCAGTTGCAAGCAGATGGCCTTTGGGATGAAAGACGATTCGCGTGATACGACCTGAATGACCAACCAATTTTGCTTGCTCAACACCGTCCCTGGTCCATAATTTGATAACAGAATCTTGTGATCCCGATGCCACAAGCATTCCATCGGGTGACAAAGTCAAACAGAGCACCGCACCTGCGTGCGCCTTGCCATAATTCATTACGTCGTTGACATTGTGTGCATCGACTTCGATTACCTTCCCAGCCAAGCTTGATCCAAGCTGTTCGGTAGTGAAGTCGGCCAATTTGCCTTTCATCTCTCCAGAGACCGCATCCCAGAGTCGTATCTCGTCGTTATAAGCGCCGGCTGCTAGTGTTTTACCATCAAAAGAGTAGCAAACTGCGTTTATGCCGCTGGTGTGGCCGTCAAGCATTCGCAAAAGGTCGCCATTGCTAGCGTCCCAAAGCCGCAATGTCTTGTCTTCCGATCCAGACACAATTATACGAGCATCTACTGAGAAGGTGACGGCTGAGACCTTTTTGATATGTCCCTTCAGAGTGAGTGAGACGAGGCCTGGATTGACGTGCCATACTTTGACGGTCTTGTCATCTGAACCCGACACCAGCATCTTGCCATTTGTCGAGAAGCGTATAGTGTTGACAGGACCCGAATGTCCATCGAGGATGAGCTGGACCTCACCCTTCGAGATGTTCCATATTCTGATCAACCAGTCAAAGGTGGCAGATGCTAGAAACTTGCCGTCTGTTGAGAAGGCGATAGCGTTGACGCAGGACAAATTGCCTTCAAGTCTCTTGAGCTCATTGCCGCTGGTAGTGTCCCACAATCGAATTGTCTCATCCATAGATCCAGATGCGAGAATGCGTCCATCTGGAGAGAATCCGACTGTGTTCACCCATCTAGTATGGCCTTCCAAGTTGAAGACTATGGCTCTTGTTCGTGTATTCCAAACCATGACAGAAGCATCGTCAGAACCTGACGCGATAGTTTCGCCATCAGGTGAAATTGCTACTGTGCCTGTCTTGTCTCTCTGGCCATGATATACAAAGAGAGCAGTCTTCGATTCAACATCCCAAATTCGAATCACCGGACCAATAGAAGCTGACGCGATTCGGGAGCCGTCCGGACTGAAGGCTAGGTCGTTTACGTACATGTACTCATCTTTAGCATCTGGAGCGATCGCATCGATAATTCTTGTTTGACCAAGCCATGAGTGCAGATCCGCTTTGAAGTGATGTTTTAGGGCATTTGAAGGGCGAACAAAAACAAGCGCTGCGCAATAGATCTGCAAAGGCGTCTGCTCCATGGTCGACTGAAATGAGAAGAAGAATCTTCGCGCATCTTTTAAGAAAGCCAATTGGTTCGTGTTGTGCTTATCCTATATTAGAGTAAGTTTTTGTTATTGGCCCCAAAAGGCGCACATACCACAAGAAGTGCCTGGTACATCCGAATAATTGCAGCTATTTCTGAGCTTTTACCCAGGATAATCATTACTTCGAGCCAATGAAGGTAGTGTTCTTTCAAGAAACAATATGCCATATCGGTCTCTCCTAGCAGAACTCCACTCTGCAGATAATGCTGGGCCCAGAAAAGACAGGCATACTGGAGCTCTCGGGGAATGCATCGTTCTATGCAAGACTCACTGACATCGCCCGCAAGCGTGGCTGGAGACCTGAGATCACATATATTTCGTCTAAGCATTTTACGCATGATTCGAATACAATCATCAGCTAAAGTCTTATGAACTAATGACTTATTAACCAAGAACTCAGATTTCGTGCAGCGGGTTGTATCAAGGAGAAAGTCGCGAAACGTAGGATGATGGAGCCGTATCGGGCGATCCTTTTCACTAGGAATATTGAGGATCGCATGCAGGTCTGTCAACGTTTCATCGATTTCGCCGACGTCTCGATCGAGCAGATTCGCCAGGGAGGTTACTGAGAGGGGTGAGAAGAGGACCACGATCCCCCCAACCACCTCTCTCATCGTCTCACATAGTTCGAGCTTCTCTTCTTCTTCAAAGCCTTCCTGGATTAGACTCTCTAACACTGTCGTATAAATTTGGTCAAGCTGCTTCTCAGGGCCAGAACCTGAGGGCCGACCTTTGATGAGGGTTTCTAGCCGCTTAACAGCAAATCGCCTACCCTCACGTATGTAGCGACAGGCAGTCGAGGCCCAAATGAAGAGCCCACTTGAGTATTCAACGAGACGTGCAATAATTTTGTAGCCGGGCCAATCTTCCGATAAGCCTCGTTCCACACCGATTGCTGCAAGGTTCTGCTGGAAGAATAAATTGAGATCGCGGTCGACCAATATCGGCTTGATATCATGGAGCAGAAACACCTGTCTCTCTCCCTCCGGTATATTTGATATACCGCATCGGATGGGTATCTCTGGTCGACTGGTAATGAAAACCCTCAGTCTACGATGAGGTAGGACTCTCTGGGTAGACATCAGTCTGAGAATGATCTGAATATCCCTTTCATTGTCGCATTCATCCAAAGCATCAAGAACAAAGATCACGTTGCTGGTCTCGAAGTCGTCGACTTTGGCAAGAGGCTCAATGATTAACTGGTCCCATTGATCTCGAAGAGAATGCTGGGCGATATCCTTGTTGGCGATGATAGCTTCGCAGACATGGCGCTTGATAGATGGGAATCTACCAGCAAGCTGAGAGGCCAAAGTTGAGAAGAGAAGGTTTGCATGATTGACAACTCCGCCTCCTCTAGAAAAGAAGAAACTGCCACCTAAGATGCCTCTTTCGTGAAGTGTCCTAGCGATAGTGCGAGCTACGGTAGACTTCCCTGTTCCTGGCATGCCATTAAGCCAGTATATACTTTTGTCGTCTGACTCGTCCGCCCAGTCCGCCAGGTCACGGAGCAGTTCGACCCTAGTGTTTGTAAGACACGTTGGACCATGTTGGTTATCTAGAGAGTTGAATGCTGCCTGTGAAGCAATGGGTAGGCTCTCGAGTACTTGGTCCCACTTGGCCAACTCGCCATACTTCTTTTCAATCTCTTGCTGTAGTCGAACATTTGCGTGCTCATGTTCGCCATAAATAAGCGGCATATATATGTCGAGAATACCAAGTAAGCAGTAAGCTTGGTCTTCGATCCGCGTCGTTTGCCGGTTCCTCGCCCACGATAGACGTTCGGCAGCACCGAAGGTTGACAAGTCACCGCCTTCAAGCGCCGAGAGGGGTATGGACGTGATTTCGTGAATGATGTGCTTTAGAGACCGCTTATCACCAAGAAAAACACCTTCAGCAGAGTAGAATTCGATCACCTTAGGAGCTAGTAGCTCTTGAAGAGTCCAACCGCGAGTGAACCATCTGCTTTGGCGGAAATCTCTTTCCCATGGCCGTGACGATCCCAGCGGCAATGTGCCCTTGTCCGCTACGGAAACATCTGTGAGATATGCATAGCATTTGACGGAATTGCGATACCAGCGGAACATAGCTGTGATCGCTTCTTGTAGTTCTGAACTGGATGTTTTGTCGATGCAGCACGTGTCAACCCAGAAGTACTGACAACCATCGCTGGCGGCTCGCTTCGCACAGAACTGCAGTTTCTTGTAGCTTTCGGGCTTCTGATCTGCTGTCCCATTGATGATATCCTCATGCTTGACCTCTGGATATTCAATGAGCCAGGTGTGAGAGAGTGTAGCATATTGTGGAATATCCTTTAACCATTCCTTTGTGGTGATGCGCCCTTCTCTATTTGTGTAGAGTAACCTCATTGCGGTGTGTCTAGTGGGTCATGTGGCCGTAGGAAACAATATGTCATGAGGTCACAGTGACTGAGTTGCATAGAAGAGAACGCGTTTGTGTAAATCAGGGTGAGAGTCGCCAGCTCAATATTAATGAGGCAACATCTGATCAAAGTGGTTACCATGAGGTGGCAGCAGCCCGAAAAAACAAATGAAAGCCACAACGGATGTTCTCATGCATCTCGACCGATAGGTGTGTGCTTGGGACACGTACACAGTGTGAGTGTGCCACCAGCAGGCTGGCAGCGTGGAATTGGTTCTGGAGGGGGCTGCCGTGCTTGCAGCTGCCACAGAGGATGTTCGTCCTCTGTAGCTAACAGAGCGCCAATCTTGTTTCCGTGTAGCGCATGCAGATGATTCACGGGTAAGCGCCCATGATCCGCGTGATCAACATAATCCAAATTATATGTTGTGTTCTAGCAGGGATAGGCACTATGCGGATGGGCAAGAAGTGCTTAGCTGTGTGGTAGATGCTCGGCAAAAGGTGTACAAAAAGTAGTACAGGACGTGTACAGCATATCAAGGTTGTTATTTTAAGCTAGAAGCAACTACTCTATATTAATAACCTAGGTTATCAAGGTACTATAACGTTATTATAAGCTAAAGCCACTTTTATATTATATTTACTATAATATTTATATTTTTTAATAGCTTCTAATCTAATAAAGTATTAATCTATAATAGGGTAATAAAAAAAAAGAGTAATTAAAAAAGATATTATAATGAACTACTTCGTTATATAATTAGGTCTTTTATCTAAACCTTTAATAGAACTTAGCCCTAGTAGAAGATTAGTACCCCTAGTAGAACTCCGGCCCTAGTAGGATATCGGTATATTAATAAGTTTAAATACTATATAGTCTTACTAAGCCTTTATACCTATTCTCTTCCTTATCTTAGTATAGCTAAAATAAAGCTAACCTACCTTATTATCTATATATCGATATAGGAGCCTATACCTAACCTTATATTATACTAAGATTATTTATTAACTTGGCTAGTAATAGTGATATAATATTAGGTTATCTACTATTTAATCTACTTAAATATACGATTTAATAATATAATCTTAACTTATACTCTTCTACTTAATCTACTTAAATATAATATTTAAATTATTCTATATACCCCTAAAAATCTAGTAGTATAATTATACTAAGCGTTAGTTTATTAATAAGCTAGATAACTTACCTAGTAGTTCCTAAACTACTAAGTAATATATAGCTTAAAGGGAATTAAAGAATAAGTTTCTTTTATTTATAAGCTACTATAGGATAGTTTTAAAGTACTAAATAACTTATTACCCTATTTAATAAATAAGAGTATTAGAAAACTCTATAACTAAACTAATATTTCTATAATTAACTATCGAGAATACTACCTACTTATATACCTTCTTTATATAAGAGAAATCTAATTATAACTATTCTACCTATAGTAAAACCCCTATAATAGCTCTAAAGCGCCCTACTATTACTTTAGCCCTAGAATATATTATTATAGATACTTTTTATAATCCTAAGAAATACTTTTTCTATAAAGAGGATAAAATCAAGGATTATAACCCTATTATAAATAATAATTATAATAAAAATACTATACTTAAACTAGTATATACGCTCTAGGAAATATAAGTAGATAAGCTAATTCCTAGGCTCTAAACTATAGCTAGAGATTAATATATAAAAGCGACTAAAAAAGGAGTTAGGAAAGTATTCTATAAGAATATTAAACTAATTCTATAAAAATTAGTAAACTAATTATTCCTTTATTATATAGAATATTAATAGACTTATATATATTATTAAATTACTATTAACGTTCTTACTAAATATAATAATTTAAAAGATATCCTAGAAAAGGAATAGAAGATATTTAAGGAAAAGTAATATAAAGTTAAAGAAGAATAGTAGAAGGTAAAAGTAATTTAAAAGGAACTATAAGAATAGCTTTATATTTTAAATTTAACTATTATAGATATTTAGAAGCCTCCTACTTAGAAAACTCTTTACTAGTACCTTTTATACTATATAATTCTTCTATTTATTCCTTAGAATCCTTTTTTTTTTTATAAATTTAGGTAGTTTTAATAGTAAGCTTAAAGACTTATATATACTAATACTTATACTATTATCCTTCTAATCTATAGATTAACCTAATATTTAATTAATATCTTAATATTTAGTTAAGTTTCTTAACCCTCTGTAAGAGGTTAGACCTTAGTTATCCTTAGATAGAAACCCTCGGCATCTTCCTTAGATAGAAACCCCCGACTCTCGCCTAACTCTCGCCTAATTAATAGGAAGACTCTATTCGCGTAACGGGAATACGATTCTCCGATATATATATATATAACGGAATCCCGTAGCTATAACCGTAGTTCTCTAATAAATTTATCTATTTTTATCTAGTATTCGCCTTCTTAAGGCCCGCCCTTTATATTAAATTCGTTCTAATATACCTATTAATTAGGTATCCCGTTATCGGGTTGGAATACTATAGGGTTCTTCCGTCTTTAGTAAAAAATAAACTATATATAGGACTATATATAGGAGTCCTCCGACGAATTAGAAGGACGCCCTAATACGCTAATAAGTATAGCGTAGATAGTAACTCTTATTAGAGAACTAGAAGAACAGGATATAGGGGATACAGTGATACGTACTACTCTTCTCTATTAGCTAATAAAGTAAGGCCTTAGCTTAAACTAAGCTTAGGAAAGGATATCCTTAGTAGAAGCCGCCTACCGACGCGGAGGGAAGCGCCCTTAACTTAGACCCTTAAACTAAGGGCTCCCTTAACCCTAAGTTATTCCCTTAAGCTAAGCGGGCCCTTTAGGCGTACCCCTACTAGTTATCCCTACCTTAATAGTAGAAACTTTATAGATACCTACCCCTAGTACTATCCTCTAGAATATAATCAAGAACCTTCTACGATAATAGATAGTATAAACTAAATAAATAGTTATAATAGAATTAAAGTTAGTATAAGCTAGGGTAGAGAGCTCAACCCTAAGGTAATAATAGACGTAAACCCTAGAAATACTGGGGGTAAAGCGATATAAGCTTCCTAATCCTAATAAATTTGGTAGGAATAAGCGAGACTAGCTAATCTTTAAAAGAGCGATAGAAGAGAAGTTAGCTACTAACGGCCCCTACCTAGGTAACCTAAGGAGCTATATATATAGTTGGTTAAAAAGTTCTACCGTATAAGTAGCTAACTCCTAGTTAGAAGGAAACGATATAGTAAGCTCTAAATAGCTTTAGGAACTACTCCAAAAATAATACGTAGATACGTTAGGAAAGGAAAAGGCCTTTATTAAGTTATAGACCTACTACTAGAAGTCAGGAGTATTATTAGCCTCGTTTAATATAAAGTTTAATTAGTTAGTATACTAGGCGGGAGAATCTACTAATACTAGTATAACGAAATATTTATACTTTAGAACGATTAGATAGGACCTTTAAGATAGGATAATCTCTATAGAAATATTAGAAAATTAGGACCTAGAAGACCTCTAGAACCGGGTTGCGATTATTAAAGAAAATATTACCTATAGCTAAGTTTAGTAAATAAGCCGCCTCCCTAAGAAAGACTTAGACGCGATAGACTAGGAACCTATATACTCGAATATAGGAAGGCCCATATCTAATAAAAAGGACCCTCCTAAACGCTAGGTAGTAGCCTAGGCTAGTAAAGAGGAGAGAGATAAATAAAGGAAAGAAGGTAGATATATTTACTATAGAAAATCTAGATATTTTATCGCGAACTATTAAATAGTACTAGTAAAATACTTATAATTATTAATAGTAAAGGCGAGTTATTTAGAAGAAGAGGACGAGGATAAAAACTCTTCTAGGGAAAAAGAGGTTAGTAAGTTGGAAAACTAGCTACTCCTAGGGTAAATTACCCCTAGGAGTCTTAGAAGCTAAATAATATAATAGTAGAAGATTTTAATAATTTCTATTGGAAATGGCTAGATAGTAACCCTATTACTATATATATAATTATAAATAATTTCGCGAATACCTATACTATAGTTAATAGTAGCTATTTAATATATGGCCTTATCTCCGAAAAATTCGCAAAGAAAGCAAGTTTAGTATATATCCCCCTCCCCTACTTAAAGTTAGTAATTAGTATTAAAGAAAGTTCTACCTCTATAATAGAAGCGGTAAAAGTAAAAATAGATATAGACGGCTATATAGAGAAAGCCTGGTTTTATATACTAGGAGGAGACGACGAGTTCGACCTTATTCT
>Ga0247757_10001086_pt1 | contig 19767 bp, 23 predicted proteins | sample UWRJL126311R4_FD_180929 | JGI IMG/M metagenome (GOLD analysis project Ga0247757, IMG submission 180929) | Plant litter microbial communities from Arlington Agricultural Research Station in Wisconsin, United States - UWRJ-L126-311R-4 | ecosystem: Environmental > Terrestrial > Plant litter >... | reverse complement strand
GAGTGCTTCGACCACGGTTGCTCGCACTACAGCCAGGCGCGCGAGGGCATGCGCGCCTACTGCAAGAGCAGCGGCCCGGTGCACGGCGCCACGACGAGCTGGAAGTACAAGGACAGCCACGGCAAGAACAAGTACGAGAACTACGTCTGCTTCACCCGCGGCAAGGACTCGGTCAGCAACTTCTACTTCGCCGACCAGAAGATCGTGAAGTCCGTCTACGCGAAGTCCGACCAGTTCCCGCAGACGTGCGACAGCGGCTGGTGCATCGACGGCGAGTGGGACAGCACGGTCGACATGGCCGGCTCGATCCGCAACCCGCAGGGCCTCTCGACGAACTACCAGGCCGAGTGGGTCGGCTAGCCGACCCCACCTGACCGCGGTCCGCGACGCGGGCAGCACCCGAAGCCCCCGCCCCGGCGGGGGCTTCGGTCGTTCTGGGGCCGTCTGCGGGGTGGTCCCGCAGGCCGTTGTACTCGATCGAGAACACGGGACCGTCGTGCCTGACCCTCGGCCTCGGGTACCGGTGGCAGCGCCTCGTCGACGGCACCTGGACGGACGTCGACCAGTCGCTGATGTTCCCCGCGATCGCGTTCTTCCTCACGCCCCACGCGACCTGGAGCGGGCAGCCTCCGTACTTCGCCGACGTGGCGGCCCAGACCGAGACGGACTTCGTCCCCGGCCGCTACCGGCTCGTCACCGCCGCGGACTACGCCGACCACACGACCCCGTACGTCGCTCCCGACCTCGTCCTCACGGCCGAGATCGATCTGGTGGCGCCGGCGGAGTAGCGCCGCTCGCCCAGACTCACCGCATGCCCGCGGTCGTCGCTCGACGGTCGCGAAAAGCGGTTGATCTACGCCCCGCGAGCCTGGTACGGATTGGAGCATGGTTCGTCTCCAGATCGGTGCCGTGACCTGCTGCGCGATGCTCGCCGGGCTGCTGCTCCCGGCCGCGAGCCTCGCCGCCGGGCGCGACGTCCCGCGGACCACCGTCCTGACCGGCGCCGGCCTGAAGGTCACCTGGCCCCTGGCGAGCGGGTCCGCCGTCGTCGCTCCGGGGACGACGTTGACCGTCGGGGTGCGCCCGACCTCCACGGCGCGGGATCGCACCGCCCGGATCGCGCTCGCGCGCCTCGACGCGGCCGGCCGGACCGTGGCCATGGTCAAGACGGCCACCGTCCGCCGCGGGACGTTCGCCGTCCGGGTGCCCCGCAGCGCGGGGGGGCGCTACGCCCTCACGCTGCGCGCCGGGCCCCTCCGACGCACGAGCCGGTTCCGCACGCCGGCACCGGTTCGCCCCGTACCCGTTGCGCCCGGGGTCGCGGTCGACGCCCAGGAAGACGCGCTCCCGCCCACGGCTCACCCCTCCACGCCGGCCGCCGAGCCGCCCACCGGGCCGGAGCGCATCGAGGCCGATCCCGTCGACGCACCCACCGCGGCGCCCGACGACGCCCCCGCCGAGCCGCCCGAGGAGGACGAGTCGCCGCCGGCCCCGGAGCCCGGCGCGACCGACGACACCGGCGATGTCGAAGCACCGCCCACACCCCCGGACAATCCCGCCGTGGAACCCTCCCTCCCCGAGCTCGGCAGCGGCTGCCTGGCATCCGCGCCATCCCCGCCATCCCCATGGCCCGTCTCCGGCCCGACGGGCTACACCCCCAACCCGCTCGTCGCACTGCGCTTCGGGAGCACGTCGGCCGTCGCGGGTTCCTCGGTGCCCTACGCGATCGAGAACCTGGGGACGAGCGGGATCTCCTTCCCCGCGGGCTACGGCTGGGAGCAACGCGTCGCCGGCGCGTGGGTCAAGGTCCCGCTCCGCATCGCGTTCCCCGCCGTGATGCTGGGGGTCCGCGCCGGTGGCACGTGGTCCGACCGGGCGCAGACCTCGAACGTCCCCGGCCGCTACCGCCTGCTGATCGGGCCGACGAACGTGCCGAGTTGCCCGACCATCGCCGCCGAGATCGATCTGACGGCTCCCGCGCCCTAGGCGCACGGGGACGGCGCGCCGGAGGCCGGCGGGCTGCTAGAAACGCAGAATGCACCGTTTCTGGATCTGCACGACGGCCGCCGTGGCCCTGCTCGCCGCTCTCCCCGTCGCGACCGCGCACGCCGCGACGCCCACCGCTCCCAGCGCCAAGGCCCTGCGCGCGCTCGGCGTGAAGGTGACGTGGCCCCTGCGCGGCGCGTCCCCGGTCGTGAAGCCCGGCACCAAGCTGACCGTGAAGGTCACCCGCCTGGGCGGGAAGAAGGGAATGCCGGTGAAGCTGACGCTGGGCCGCCTGGACGCCAAGGGGCGCGCGACGAAGACCCTGCGGTCCGCGACCCTCCGGTCGGGAACCTTCTCCGCGACCGTGCCCAAGGGCGACGGCCTGGTCTACGCGCTCTCCCTGAATGCCAAGAAGGTCCGGTTCACCGGCCGCTTCCGGACCCCCGCCGCCGTGAAGCCCGACCCGCAGAAGCCGAAGCCCGACGGCCCGACGGCCGACCCGTGCCAACCCGCCGGGACGACGGCGACCCCCGCCGCGACCGTGCGGCTCGGCGTCAGCACGGTGGTGGCGGGCCAGCCCGTCCCCTACACGGTGACCAACACCGGGACGACGTGCCTGACCGCGAACGGCCACTACGGCTGGCAGCGCCTGACCGACGCGGGCTGGACGTTCGTGGCCCTGCCCCTCTCGTTCCCCGATCCCATGCGCGTGCTGCCCGGTGCCACCTGGACCGGCGCGGATGCCCGCACCAGCATCGGCTTCGCCCCCGGCCACTACCGGCTCATCCCCAACCTGGCGGTCGAGGGCAGCAACCCGGTGCAGCGACCGGACGCGACCGCGGAGCTCGAGGTCACCGACCCGTGCGTCCGGCCCGCCGACGACCCGGGGACGGCCAGCGGCGTCCTGCACACCCAGCCGACCGTGATCCGGATGTTCGGCACCGCGACGTACACCGTCGAGAACACGGGCACCACCTGCCTGAACCTGGAGATGACCGGGACCCGCTGGGAGCGGCGGGACGGCGAGACGTGGACGCCACTCACGGTCAACGTCGCCTACTACGGGCCGCCGGAGTTCACCGTCGCCCCTGGGACGTCGAAGGCGTACGTCGTGGGAGCCACCCAGGACGTCGAGTCCTGGGCATCGTTCGACTCGAGCTGGACCCCGGGCCACTACCGGCTGTCGCAGACCGCGTACCCGCGACGCGGTGCCGGCCCCTCCGACCACACGCAGCCGGTCGCGCTGAGCTCCGAGCTCGACCTCGTCCCGTTCCCGTGACGATCCGTACACCGTGCTCGCTGAGCGAGCGTGATGTACGGATCGGCGTGGTCTCCGCGCGAAGGGCCGCTACGCCGTGACCGTCACCAGCGCGTAGGGCGACTCGAGCCGCAGCGCGGCGGGGTCCGCGTTCTGGGCGCGGAGGATCTCCAGCGCCCGGTCGCGCAGCGCCGCGACGGGCGCGCCGCCGGCCATCCACATCGGGTGGTGGTCGACCTGCTCGTCCCACCACGCCTCGGGCGAGGCGGCGGTGAAGGCGAGCACGTGGCGCTCGACCGCCACGGGCCGGCCGAAGATCCGCTCCAGCTCCGCCGGGTCGTGCCAGGCGACCGGCGCGTGCTGGGGAGCGGACGGCGCGCCGCCCGCCGCGCGCATCAGCTTGCCCGCCTCGAAGATCGGGCCCTCGGGCCGCCAGGCGGTGAGGACGACGCGGCCGCCGGGGCGCACGACCCGCAGCAGCTCCGCCGCCGCGGCCTCGCCCGGCTGGGCGAAGATCACGCCGAACACGGAGACCGCGAGGTCGAAGGCGTCGTCGTCGAACGGCAGCGCGGCGGCGTCCCCGGTGACGAACGTGGCCTCCGGCACGCGGTCGCGCGCGACGTCGAGCAGGCGCTCGGCCAGGTCGACGCCCGTGACCCGAGCGCCGGCCGCAGCGGCCAGCGCGGAGGCGTTGCCGGTGCCGCAGGCCACGTCGAGCAGCCGCTCGCCCGCCGCCGGGGCCGCGGCCCCGATCACCGCCTCGGCCGCCGGCTCCAGCGCGACGGCCGTCCGCTCGTACTCTCCGATGCTCCAGTCGGTCATGGGGGCGATCCTCGCAGCTCGCCCGCTCACGGTGGCCGCCCGCGCTGCGAACATGGGCGCATGCCCTCCCCGCTCCTCGCCGTCGACACGCCGTCGCTGATGTACCGGGCGTTCTTCGCCCTGCCCAAGTCGATCACCGGCAGCGCCGGGACGCCGGTCAACGCCCTGCTCGGCACCGCCAACCTCGTGCTCAACGCGGTCGAGCTGACCGCGCCGCGCGCCGTCGTCCTGTGCTGGGGCGCGGAGGCCGCGCACTACCGCAAGGAGCTGTACGCCGGGTACCACGCCGATCGCCCCGAGATGCCCGACGAGCTGGTCGGGCAGTGGGACGACGCACCGAGCTTCTTCGCGGGCTTCGGCTGGCCGTCGCTGCGCTCCGACGACCTGGAGGCCGACGACCTGCTCGGCACGCTCGCCGGCCTGGAGCGCGCCGCGGGCGGCACGGCCGTCCTCTTCACCGGCGACCGCGACATGTTCCAGTGCGTCGACGACCACGTCCGCGTGCTGTTCCCCCGCGGCGGCAAGGACGGACCCCAGGACATGGGCGCGGACGCGGTGCGCGCCCACGCCGGGGTCGACCCGGCGCAGATCCCCGACCTGATCGCGCTGCGCGGCGACCCGTCGGACGGCATCCCCGGGGCCAAGGGCATCGGGGCCAAGGGCGCGGCCGAGCTGCTGGGCCGCTTCGGCGACCTGGACGGCGTGCTCGCCGCGGCGGCCAAGGAGCCGCCGGAGGGGATGACGCTCAAGCGCGCGACCGGACTGCTCGACCAGGCGCCGCAGCTGCACGCCTACAAGGACATGGCGACGCTGCGCACCGCGCCCGGCGTGGAGCGGCCGGCGGACGCCCCGACGGACCGGGCGGGCGCCTCCGCCGCGGCGCGCGAGCGCGGGATGAACGGCCTGGCCGACCGGCTCGCTACGGCGTGAACTTCACGGTGATCACGTCACCGTCGGCCATCACGTAGTCGCGACCCTCGACGCGGAGCGTCCCGGCGTCGCGCGCGGCGGAGTAGCTGCCGGCCTCGATCAGGGCCTCCCAGCCGATGACGTCGGCGCGGACGAAGCCCTTCTGGATGTCGGTGTGGATCTCGCCCGCGGCGTGCCACACGGTCAGCCCGCGCTTGATGTGCCACGACTGCGCGCGGACCTTGCCGCCCGCGGTGAAGAACGCGTCCAGCTCGAGCAGCTCGAAGGCGCCGCGCACGACGCGGATCAGGCCCGACTCCGAGACGCCGAGCTCCTCGCGCATGATCGCGGCCTCGTCGTCGTCCAGCTCGCTCAGCTCCGCCTCCAGGCGGGAGGACACGGCGACGATGCCGGCGCCCACCGACGCGGCGTGGGCGGCCAGCTCCGGCGGGACCTCGTCCGAGCCCTCGTCGACGTTCGCGACGAACAGCACGGGCTTGGCGGTCAGGGGCGACAGCGCCTTGACCACGCCGGGCGCGTCCTCGGGGACCGGCACGGTCCGTGCGGGCTTGCCGGCGTGCAGCGCCTCCATCACCTCGCGCAGCCAGGCCTCCTCGGCGATCGCGACGCGGTCGCCGCCGCGGGCGTCGCGCACGACCTTGGAGTGGCGGCGCTCGGCCTGCTCGAGGTCGGCGAAGATCAGCTCGGTCTCGATCGTCTCGACGTCACGGGCCGGGTCGACGCTGCCCTCGGAATGGATGACGTTGTCGTCGCGGTGGGCGCGGACGACGTGCACGAGCGCGTCGCACTCGCGGATGTTGGCCAGGAACTTGTTGCCCAGGCCCTCGCCCTTGTGGGCGCCCGCGACGAGCCCGGCGATGTCGTGGAAGTCGATCGAGTCGTAGACGATCTCCGAGGCGTCGACCGTCTCGGCCACGCGGTCCAGCCGCTCGTCGGGCACCGGCACCACGGCCACGTTGGGCTCGATGGTGGTGAACGGGTAGTTGGCCGCCTCCGCCCCCGCGCGGGTCAGCGCGTTGAACAGCGATGACTTGCCCGCGTTGGGCATCCCGACGATGCCGATCTTCATGCTCATGCCCCGTAGCGTCCCAGGACGTGGCCCAGCGTGGCGCCCGCCACGATGTCCGAGGGATAGTGGACGCCCAGGTAGAGCCGCGAGGCGGCGAGCGAGACGGCGAGCACGTGCAGCGGCCCGGCCGGCAGCCCGGCGCCGGCCAGCGCCCGCGCCCCGGCGAACGAGGTCACCGCGTGCGTGGACGGGAACGAGAGGCCCGTGGGCGTCCCGACCAGCGGGGGCAGGCCCTCCAGCTGAGGACGGCGGCGCCGCACCACGTTCTTGATCGCGACGTTGACGGCGAACGACCCGAGGATGGTGGCCGCCGCCCGGCCGGCGGCCCGGCGGCCCTCCGCGTCGGGTGCGCGCACGGCGGCCACGCCGGACAGGACGAACCAGATCGCCGCGTGCTCGCCGAGGGTGGAGAAGACGGCGGTCGCCCGCTCCGCCCGCGGGGTGTGCCCGGCGGTGCGCGCCCGGACGAGCCCCGCCCGGTCGAGCGCGGCGAGAGACGAGAGGAGGCTCAGAGCCCGAAGCCCACGCGCGGCTCGTCGCGCTCGACGCGCACGTAGACGACCTGCGCGGTCCGCACGATCGCCGTGCCGTCCTCGCTCTCGATCGAGTGCAGCTGCTCGCCGCTCTCGATCGCCTGCACGAGGGCGTCGTGGGCCTTCGGCTCGACGCGGGCGTTGAGCACCTGCCCGCCGCTGAAGCCGATGACGATGCGCTGCTTCTGCTGATCCTTGGCCATGTCAGTGTCCCTCTGCCGGTTGGACGATCTCGGTGAGCACGCCGCCCGAGGAGGCGGGGTGCAGGAAGGCGACGCGCGAGTTGCGGATGCCGATCCGCGGCGTCTCGTCGATGAGCCGGATGCCGGCGGCGCGCAGGCCGTCGAGCGTGGCCTCGATGTCGGGCACCTGGTAGGCGACGTGGTGCAGGCCGGGCCCGCGCTTGGCCAGGAACTTGCCGACCGGCGTGTCCTCGCCGAGCGGCCGGAGCAGCTCGACGTGGTTCTCGCCGACGTCGAGCAGGATGGCCTCGACGCCCTGCTCCTGCACCGTCTCTCGGTAGACGATCTCCATGGCGTACGAGGTCTCGTAGAGGGCGATGGCGGCGTCCAGATCCGTGACGGCCACGCCGATGTGGTCGATGCGCGTAAACACGGCGGGGAGTCTACGGGCCGGCGACCGCGGCCCGCCTCGTCCGTCCGGCGATCAACCCAGCAGCGACTGCGCGATGTGGCGGTAGGCCCGGGTCGCGACGCCGTTCGGGGAATGCAACTTCGACGCTCGACCGACTACGGTCTTCTGGCGCCGGATGGCTCAGGACTCGTCTTGGTTGTCTGGGCGACCGTGGTCCGCGGCGACATCTCTCGCCGAGAGAGATCTTTCGTATCCGACGCCGCAGGGATCACGATACGCACCGCGCGATCCACTCGAATCGTCGCACTGTCGTCGTGTGTCGCCTGCGCGTAGAAACCAGCGGCTAGGCTTCCTACGATAAGCAGCGGATATAGACCCCGGAAGATGGGGGCAGGCGGCGCATACCACGCGCTTTTCCATTTGAACCGATGCAGACCGGTCAGACCACCCGGCCGGAATGCTCGAAGACGTCGGAGCAACAGCAAAGCATCGGCCCGCGGGTTTGAGCCGCCGACGTCAACGCGATACTCAGCCTGTTTGATCCGCTCGATGCGCCGCGCATGCTGAAGAGCTACGCCGTACTGCCAAGAGTAATAGCCGTCGGCCAACATCACGAGTCCGGCTGACACGCTCGTAGCAACACCGAGCCACAGCAGCCCACTGGTCAGCGTGATGCTGACGAGGACACCGACCAAGGCGAGGCCAAATGTACGCGTCCGATCTACGGACGCGTTGGCCGAGTCGAGGATCTTGATCGTGGATTCGTAGTCCGCGTCGACCTGTTTGAGCAAAGAGTCAATCCGCATCGACGCGTCCACCAGCTCGACGGATCCCAGTCGTAAAAGCATGCTGGGCTTCTTCCAGCGGTTGCACGAGGTCTACGTACTCGTGCGCCCGGGCCCAGTAGTGCAATGCTTCGAGCAGCTCGGGAACGACGCTAGAACGGAACTCGCGAAAATCCACGCGCGTGCCCCCATACGTCACGTCCAAGACGTCCGGCCACGAGTCGCAGAACGCTTCGAAAACCTCAATCAGCGGACCCAAACTGTCGTCTTGAGCGTCTTCCAATGCCTCAATGGCTTCCTCCTTCTCGTCCTGACTGAAGGCAGCGATCGAAACTCCCAGTTCGGCGTCGATGATCTGGCGAAATAGCTGCTTGCTGGACTCCACAAGACGCGAGTCTGACCCCAACGCATCCCCAAGCTTGACCGTTCCCGACGAGAGATCCTTCCCAGCGTCGGCGAACGCATCCAGTATTTTCGGGGAGATGGGAGCGTCAGCCACGAGCCATCGCGTTCACTAGACGCTCGACCGCCTCGGCAGCGGACCGAAACTCGGTCTCGGAGCCCCGAGACGAAAACGGTAGGGAAACAGCACGCTCGCCCAGCCGGGTCATCTCGAAAAAGGGTTCGAGTCGCGAAAGTTCAGCGATTGCGTCGGCGATCTGAGGCGCCGCCGATCCGTACAGGGCAAATGCCGCTTTGCGGCGAAACTCAAAGACGTTTCGACGGGCGTTAGCTTCGATCGTGATGCGCTTGGCCAACGAATAGATCGCGGCAAAGGGGAAGAGTAGATCGCCGTGAAATCGATCTACGTCTCGATAGGACCTCAATAGGTCGACGTATGACCGCTCCATCAGGGTTGCATAAGCTCCTTCGTCGGGGTCGTCCCCCAGCTGCCTACGCACCGATCCCTGACGGTCAAACAGAACGACTCCTTCATCTCGCAAATGCTTCACGAATAGCCAATCATCGCGCTGGAGCTGCTCAAGCGTTGCGCTCGTGTGGATGACCGGAGCGAATGGCCCTTCAGCCGCAGCTACCACCTTCCGCACCCCGAGGGCGTCTGATTTAGCCTCGATCAAGACCAGCACGTCGATGTCACTGCGATCCGTATCGTCACCGCGCGCCACCGACCCAAACAGCAGGACAGCCTCAACCCCCGAAACGCCCTTCAAAGCTTTCGCCGCGCGCTCAGCCTGTGCCAGATGTGGCTCATCTCGTATACGACGCATTACGCAACAAGCCTACGTACGACGCTGGACGCCTAGCCACGGGATCGGTCCTCGCCCAGCAACAAGCCCGAAAGGCCTCCGAAGGAGATCGGCTCGTCTCATTGATCCCCGTTAGTCGCTAACTAGCCTTCGTCAGGAACCGGAAGCAGCCCAGCCCGTCTAGCCAGGCGGACTGCGTCACGCCGATCTTGGGCGCCGAGCTTGGTGTATATCTGCCTGATATGGGTCTTGACGGTGTTGACCGAGACCAGCAGCTCCTCAGCGATCTCGCGATTGCTCAGCATGGTCGGCATGAACCGCAATACGGCCATCTCGCGCTCCGTCAGTTGCGTATCGCTATCCGCTTGAAGGCGGCCCAGATGCATTGCTCTGCTCGTGGCAAGCTGCCGCAGAATCGCGTCCCGCTCAGCTAAGAGTTCCCGAGCTGCGCGAACCACGGGGCGAATTGGCTCGCCAAATTCAGCCTCACGTCGAACCTCAGGGGGCATCGTGAAGAGGTTTGCGTTGATCCGTGCCAAGTCGATCTGCAGATCCAGGTCCTGCCGCGATTCCGTCGCATCTTCATCCGCAGCGTGTACCGCCTGAGCATGATCCGCACCGATCCCGCGTGGAGGCATAGGTCGCAATGGGCCCAATTTTGGCTTCGGGGCAGCCGGCTGACCGGTGAGCGTGCGGTAGAGGTTCTCCATCGCCTCCTCCGTCAGCTCATCGAGCTGGAACCGATTGAGACCACGGAGCTGTACCGGAATGTCGTCGACCGTAGCCCCAGGAAGAACAACGACCTTCACCCGCTTTCGGAATCTCGACTGATCTTCGTTGAACTGGCCCAGGAGTTCATCGACTTCTCTTACCGTCCCAGCACCTTCCGTGGGATTGTTCCGGCCCTCCCACCGCTCGCGATAAGCGCTACTTACCGCTAGCAATACAAAGTCGAGATTCTGCACAGCGTCGACGCCGAACCGGTTCCAGTCAACGTCCAGATCATGCTCGTGGAATTGATCGAGTTCGGCGTCAATTCCCATCTCGCAGAGAAGGGTCGCGAAACCCAGAACCGTCGCTCTCCACACCTCAGCTTGTCGCCTGGTCCATCCCCGATCGCGGTGCGAGTAGCTCACGAGAGCGCTTGGCGGTTCATCGAAGCCTAGATCCCGACCAGACATCGACTTAACCTATCGACCAATAGACGAGTATGGCGTCCAACGACCGACAGGTCGGTGATGTCGGCATACTTCCCGCCCGCCTCGTCCGTCCGGCGATCAACCCAGCAGCGACTGCGCGATGTGGCGGTAGGCCCGGGTCGCGACGCCGAGATCGCGGGTGTCGATCCGCTCGTCGTTGGCGTGGACCAGCGGCCAGGAGTCGGCCAGCGTCGTGTGCTTCATCGGGAAGAAGCCGTAGGCCACGAGGTCGGGGTAGGCGTCGCGGAACGTGCGCGAGTCGGTGAACGCGGGCAGCATCGTCGGCAGCACGCGGGCGCCCGGGTCCTCCACGTCGATGAACGCGCGGATGGCGTCCATCAGCGGCGTGTCGGCGGACGACCCGTTCCCGATGACCTCCTCGGTGATCTCCAGCGCGTAGCCCTCGCCGCCCAGCACCTCGTGGATGCGGCGCAGCGCGGCGTCCGTGTCGGCGCCGGGCGGGGTGCGGCAGTCGACGGCGACGGTGGTGCGGCTGGGGATCACGTTGATCTTGTCCGAGGCGAAGATGCGGGTCGGGGCGAGGGTGACGCGCAGCGTCGGCTCCACGAGCAGGGCCAGCGCGGGGTCGCGCTCCTGCAGCGCGCGGAACGCGCCCTCGGGGTCGCCGTCGAGCGGGATGCCGAGCTCGGCGAACAGCGCCCGCGCGGGATCGGACAGGTCGAACGGCGCCTCGTGGTCGGCCATGCGCTGGAGCAGCGGGGCCATCTTCAGCAGGCTGTTGACGCCCATCTTCGGGTTGGACGCGTGGCCCGCGATGCCGTCGGTGCTGATGCGGAAGCGCAGGACCCCCTTCTCGGCGACGCAGACGCCGTAGGTGCGGTCGCCCTCGACCTCGATCAGCGCGCCGGCGCCCTCGTTGAGCAGGTAGTCGCAGCGCGCCTTCTCGGGATGGTTCTCGGTCAGCCAGATCGCGCCGTCAGCGCCGCCGACCTCCTCGTCGACGACCGCGACGATCAGCAGGTCGCCGCGCTCGGGCCGCCAGCCCTCCCGGGCCAGGGAGGCGGCGGCCACGACCTCCGCCGCCGTGTGGTTCTTCATGTCCAGCGCGCCGCGGCCCCACAGGATCCCGGCCTCGTCGACGTGCCCGGACCACGGGTCGTGCGTCCACTCGTCGGCCTTGGCCAGCACGGTGTCGACGTGGGAGAGCAGGCACAGCGTCGGCCCGTCCGCCTTGCCCCGCAGCCGGGCGATGAGGTTGGGGCGCGGCTCGGTGCGGCCGATCAGCTCGACCTCGAGGCCCGCGGCCTGCAGGTACGCGGCGAGCTCCTCCTGGAGGACCCGCTCGTTGCCCGGAGGGTTGACCGTGTCGTGCCGGATGAGCCGGGTCAGGACGTCGGTGGTCTCCTGCTGCAGGGCGTCGCTCATGAGGAGAGGCTATCCCGACGCGGTGGACCGGGCCGCCGCTTGCCGGGATCGCCTGCCGGTCCTTGCCGGAATCTTCACCCGCGACCCGCCGCGACCTGGAAGGATTCCCCACAGGAATGGTGGGGTTACGAGAGGTCCTGCGGGAGTGGGGCCGCATCGGCGTCGCCGGCTTCGGCGGGCCGCCGGTGCACGTCGCGATGCTCCGCGAGCTGTGCGTGGAGCGGCGCGGCTGGATCGACGGCCGCGAGTTCGAGGACGCCAACGCGGCGTGCGGGCTGCTGCCCGGCCCCGCCTCGACCCAGCTGGCGATCTTCTGCGCCCAGCGCGTCGCGGGCGTCCGCGGCGCGCTGGTCGGCGGCCTGGCCTTCATCCTCCCCGGGCTGGTGCTGCTGATCGCGCTCGCGGCGATCTCGTTGTCCGACGCGCCCCCGGCCTGGATCCGGGGCGCGGGCGCCGCGGCCGGGGCGGCCGTGCTCGCGGTCGTGCTGCAGGCGGGCATCGCCCTGGCCCGGACGTCGCTGCGCGAGCACACAGGCTGGCGGTTGGCGCGAGCCCTGCTCTACGTGGCGGTCGGCGCGGGCGCCGCCGCGGTCGCCGGGGCCGGCGTGGTACTCGCCCTGCTCGCCTGCGGGCTGATGGAGCTGCTGGTCCGCCGGGGCGGCACGCTCGGCCCCCGCGACTCGCTGTCCGTCGTGGCCGCGCCCGGCTTCGCGGTGCTCGCCGCCACCGGCCTGGCCGCGCTGCCCGCGCTGGCGTGGACGGCGTTGAAGGTCGGCGCGCTGTCCTACGGCGGCGGCTACGTGATCGTCCCGATCATGCAGGCCGACGCGGTCGACGCCTACCACTGGATGACCGACGCGCAGTTCCTCAACGCCGTGGCGCTCGGCCAGCTGACGCCCGGGCCGGTCGTCCAGACCGTGGCGGCGGTGGGCTACGCCGCCGCCGGGCTCGGCGGCGCGATCCTCGCGTCCGTGGTGGCCTTCGCCCCGTCGTTCGTCCTCGTCTGGGCGGCGCTGGGCGGCCAGCGCTTCGAACGGCTGCGGGCCAACCTGGGCGTCCGCGCCTTCCTCGACGGGGCGGGCCCGGCCGCGGTCGGCGCGATCCTCGGGACGCTCGTCCCCCTGGCCGGCGGGCTCCACGAGCCGTGGCAGGCGGCGGTCGCGGTGGCGGGCGCGGTCGCCCTGTTCGCGGCGCGCCTAGGGACGATGGTCGTGCTGCTCGCCGCCGCGGTCCTGGGCGTCGTGCTCGCCCTGGCGGGCGGGCCGCTGCCCTGACCGTGGGGTTCGCCCCCGACGACCGCCGATGCCACATCCGTGCCCGAATCGGGAACGGATGTGCCAACGAACGCGTCGACCGTCCCGGCCGGTCCCCGGCCCGCCCTAGAGTTCACCCCGTGGATCCCGATCAGCCCAGCCTGCTGCAACCCGACGACGCGTCGGCGGGCGGGCCCCCGACCGGCCCCCGGGGCGCCGTCGACCCCGCGCGCCGCACCGCGCCGATCGGTCCCCTCGCCGACCGCATGCGCCCCCGGACGCTGGAGGAGGTCGTCGGCCAGGAGCGGCTGACCGCGCCCGACGCGCCGCTGCGCGCGGCGATCGAGTCGGGCCAGCCGCACTCGCTGATCCTGTGGGGCCCGCCCGGCGTCGGCAAGACGACGATCGCCCGGGCCATCGCGAACACGAGCGACGCCTCGTTCGAGCAGCTCAACGCGGTGACCGACGGCATCAAGGACCTGCGCGCGGTGATCGAGCGGGCGGAGCAGCGCCAGCGGATGGGCCGCCGCACGCTGCTGTTCGTGGACGAGGTCGCCCGCTGGAACAAGGCCCAGCAGGACGCGCTGCTGCCCTACGTCGAGTCGGGCGTGGTCGTCCTCGTGGGCGCGACGACCGAGCACCCGGGGCGGGAGATCAACCGGGCGCTGATGTCCCGGCTGAAGCTCTACACGCTGGACGAGCTGGGCGAGGACGCGCTGCGCGAGATCGCCGACCGCGCACTGACCGACCCCGAGCGCGGCGTCCCCACCGAGCTGCACGACGGGGCCGCGCCGCTGGAGCTGTCCGACGAGGCGTTCGAGCACCTGCTGCTCCACGCCGGCGGCGACGCCCGCGTCCTGCTCAACGGCGTCGAGGCCGCGGCCGCCCTGCTGCCCGACGGGGGCTGCATCACCCTCGAGCTCGCCCAGCAGGCCTCCGGCTCGCGCCGCCTGGCCCACGACAAGGCGGGCGAGATGCACTACGACCTCGCCTCCGCGCTGATCAAGAGCATCCGCGGCTCCGATCCCGACGCCACCCTGTACTGGATGGCCCGCCTGGAGGCCGGCGGGGAGGACCCTGCGTTCGTGGCCCGGCGGCTCGTCGTGTCCGCCTCCGAGGAGGTCGGCCTGGCCGCGCCCGGCGCGCTGGCCGTCGCCGTCGCCGGCTTCGAGGCGGTCAAGAGCATCGGCCCGCCGGAGTGCTGGATCAACCTGGCCGCCGTCGGCTGCTACCTGGCGACGTGCCCGAAGTCGTGGGCGTCCTACCAGGGCTGGGCCCGCGCCAAGGCGCTCGTCGCCGAGGATCCCGCCTACCCGGTGCCCCCGCAGCTGCGCAACGCGACGACGGACATCGACCGGCAGGCCGGGGCGGGCGAGGGCTACGTGCACCCCGCGCAGGGCGGGACCGACGTCGTGGAGTACCTGCCCGAGGAGATCCGCCACCAGCGGTTCCTGCAGGACGCGCCGCCCTCGCGGCACTGAGCCGGTCAGCCGGCGGGGACGGGCCGCGGCTCCGCGGCGGGCTCGGGCTCGGGCTCCGGGTCGAGCTCCATCACCGGACCCGGCGTCAGCACCGCGGCGACGATCACGAGCAGGAAGGCGCCGATGCGCAGCGCGACCTCCCACGGTGCCGACGGCATCGGCTCCATGAAGACGAGCGGGCCGGCGGCGATCGTGCCGATGTTCGCCGCGGCGCTCGTGGCCGCGATCACCGGGACGACCTCGCCGAGCTGCAACGACCGGGCCGAGACGACCAGGCCGACGAGCGAGAGGACCAGGATGATCAGCGCCATCGGGTCGAGCAGGACGCCGAGGCCGGAGTCGCCCAGCTCACCCGACAGTGCCTTGATCGTCACGTCGGAGGCGGCCCACAGCAGGCCGGCGGAGACCGCGAGGATCATGCCGGTCGCCCGCGGCGCCTTGGTGAACGGGATGCACAGCAGCAGCCCGCCGGCGGTGAGCAGCGCCGTGTAGCGGGCCCACGCGCCGGTGCCGTAGGTGCTGTGCGCGGACTCGGCGACGGTGCCCGACGTGGCGGCGAGCACGGCCAGGCCGGCGGCCACGCAGGCCACGCCGATCCACTCGCGGCGGCTGACGCTGTGGCCGAAGACGCGGTCGGCGATCACGGTGAGCAGGACGAGCCCGCCGGCGATCACCGACTGGACGAGGGAGATCGGCGCGAGCGCGAGCGCGGAGACGTGGAACACCCACGAGCCCATCGCCACGAGGATGCCAATCGTCCACCACTTGTTGGAGAACAAGGCGATCGTGCTGCGCACCGGCCGGCGCAGCGAGACCGGCGGCGCGTCGACCGCGCCGCGCTGCTTGAGGAGGAAGCCGACGATCGACACGACCGCGGTCGCCACCGCGAGCAGCAGGCCGATGGCGACGCCGAGATCCACGCCGCGAAGTGAAGCAGGTCGGCTGCGGGGCCTAGGCGGCCGCGGGGTCCGGGCGCGGCGGCCCGGGGATCAGCCGGCCGCCCGTCACCGGCGTGTTGCGCAGCGCGGCCGGGAGGAAGGGCAGCAGCAGGCGCTTGGTGTACTCGGCGCCGCCCCGCCGCACCACCTCCCGCACCGGATCCCAGGACAGGTCGTAGCCGCGGCGCAGCCACGGCGGCAGCGAGCCGACGACCACGAAGTTCATCGACTCCACCAGCCAACGCATCCGCAGCGGGACGGGCGGGTGCAGGACGACCCGCTTGCCGAGCTCTCGCGCCGTGGGCGTCACCCACAGGTCGCCGCCCTCCAGCATCCCGCGGTAGTAGGCGTCGAAGTCCTCGATCGTGTCGGGCATCTCGCCGCCCTTCAGGCCGAACAGCGTGCCGACGAGGCGGTAGTCCTGCCACAGCGCGTCGCGCTCATCCCGATCCAGGCCGCCGACGTACAGCCGGTAGATCCGGTCGGCGGACTCGAACAGCGGCGCGAGCGTCCACAGGAGGAACTGGGGGTCGTCCGCCGCGTACGGCGTGCCCGCCGGGAAGCGGCCGGCCCGCTCGGGCAGCTCGCCGCGCACCTTGGCGTGGATGGCGCGGACGCGGGCGGTCTGCGCGTCGGCGTCGACCCGGCGGCCGAACGAGATCGTGTCCATCACCGTCGCGGTGCGCGCGAGGCGGGCGTGGGGATCGTCCAGGCCCGAGGTGCGGCTGTAGAAGCCCTCGAACATCACGGGGTGGGCGGCCTGGAGCAGCAGGGCCCGCGCGCCGGAGAACGCGACGATCAGCTCGCGGCCGACGCGCCGGATCAGGCTGTCGTCCTCGAAGTAGCCCTCGCCGGGCTCGGCGGCGACGAAGGTCAGCGGCTGGGAACGGGACGGACGGGACATGTGTCCACTGTACGCGCGTGATCGACCGGGGGATCGGATTCCGTATCTTGGATGTCATGCCCGCTGCCGCGTACGCCGGAAAAGAATGCGTCTGCCAGTTCCACAAGGGGATCTGCGACCAGACCTGCGTGCGGGAGATGCTCGACACCCCGTTCTACATCGCCTGCCTGAAGCTGAAGGGCCGCAGGTGCCTGGTCATCGGCGGGGGCGCGATGGGCCTGGAGAAGACCGAGGGCCTGCTGGCGTGCAGCGGCGACGTCACCGTCATCTCCCCCGACGCCGGCCCCGAGCTGGAGGCCTTGGCCCGCGAGGGGTCGATCACCTGGGAGCAGCGGGACTACGCGGGCCCCGAGGACCTCGAGGCCGTGTTCATGGTCATCGCCTGCACCGACTCGACCGAGACGAACATCCGGATCTACGAGGACGCCGAGCGCCGGGCGATGCTCGTCAACATCGTCGACGTCCCGCCCCTGTGCAACTTCATCCTCCCGGCGATCGTGCGCACCGGCCCGCTGGCCATCGCGATCTCCACCGCGGGCGCCTCCCCGGCCCTGGCCAAGCGCATGAAGCGGGAGATCGCCGCGCTGTTCGGCGGCGAGTACGCGGACCTGGCGATCATGCTCAACGACGCGCGCGGCTGGGCGAAGGGCACGCTGCCCACCTACCAGGACCGCAAGGCGTTCTTCGAGGAGATCGTCAACGGCGACCCGGACCCGATCGCCCTGCTCCGCGAGGGCCGCGCCGGCGACGTCGCCGACCTCATCGCCCGGGCCCAGCTGGCCCACGCCCCGGCCTAACCCAGGTCCACGGCCAAGTCGACGACCGTGACGCAGTGCTGGGTCGTGGGGTCCCAGCCGCGGGTGTGCCAGGGGCCGGAGGCCAACGCGACGCCGGTGAGCCGGTCGATCGCCAGGCACCGCCACTCCCCGCCCGCAGGGAGCCCCCGGCCGCTGGAGCCGCCGTACTGGAAGCACAGGACCTGGGCGCGGCCGTCCCGCGTGCCGATCACGTGCGGGCACAGCTCCCGGGGATGGCCGTCGTACGTCGCCACGATCGGCCGCTTGGCGGCGATGGCCTCCCGCACCAGCGCGTAGGTCTCGTCCATCGGGAAAGGGTTCCACCCGCGCCGGTCGCTCGATCGCCCCGCCGAGCCCCACGTCGCGCCCGCTCAGCGGGCGCCAGGTGGGGCTCGACGCGGTGGGGGTGCCGGCACGAGCTAGCCTCCCGCCCATGCCCGACCGCCTGACCCACCTCGACGCCGACGGCACCGCCCGCATGGTCGACGTGGCCGGCAAGCCGGTGACCGACCGCCGGGCCGTCGCCCGCGCCGTGGTGCGGATGAGCCCGGAGACCGCCGCCGCGGTGGCGGCGGGGGACGCCCCGAAGGGCGACGTGATCGCCGTCGCGCGGATCGCGGGGATCCAGGGCGCCAAGCGCACGGGGGAGCTGATCCCGCTGTGCCATCCGATCGGGCTGGACGCCGTGGACGTGGACGCCGAGCTGGACGTGGACGCCGGGACGCTGACCCTCACGGCCACCGCCCGGGTGACGGCGCGCACCGGCGTGGAGATGGAGGCGATGACGGCCGCCAGCGTCGCCGCGCTGACCGTCTACGACATGGTCAAGGGCCTCGAGCGCGGGGTGCGCATCGAGGCGGTCGAGCTGCTGGAGAAGACCGGCGGCCGCAGCGGCACGTGGCGCGCGAGCCCCTGAACCCGCCCGCGCTCTACCGTGTAGCGCCCGTGCGCACCGCGATCCTCACCGTCTCCACGTCCGTCGCCGCCGGCGACGGCGACGACCGGAGCGGCCCCCTCCTGGCGCAGCTCGCCGCCGACGCGGGCGCCGAGGTCGTCGCCCGCGACGTCGTCGCCGACGACCGCGCGGCCATCGCCGACCGCCTGCGCGGCTACGCCGCCGACGACGTGCGCTTCGTGTTCACCACCGGCGGCACCGGCCTGACCCCCGACGACGTGACGCCCGAGGCCACGCGCGACGTGATCGACCGCGACGCGCCCGGCTACGCGGAGGCGCTGCGCGCCGCGTCCGCCAAGCACACGCCGATGGGCGTGCTCAGCCGCGGCGTCTCGGGCATCGCCGGCCGCACCCTGATCGTCAACTTCCCCGGCAACCCGCCGGCCCTGACCCAGCTCTTCCCCCTCGTCGCCGCGACCCTCGGGCACGCCGACCAGACCCTGAGCCGCTCCGGTGGACGCGCAGCCGGCGCTTGACCTGCGCGGCGTGACGCGGCGGTACGGCGAGCGCGTGGCGCTGGCCGACTGCACGTTCACGCTCGACGCCGGCCGCACCCTGGTCGTCTTCGGCCCCAACGGCGCGGGCAAGTCGACGCTGCTGCGGATCCTCGCCACGCTGCTGCGCACCCACGAGGGCACGGCCAAGGTGCTGGGCCACGACCTCAAGAAGGAGGGGTGGAAGGTCCGCGGGCACGTCGGCCTGCTCGGCCACGACCCGCTCCTCTACAAGGACCTGACGATCCGCGAGAACCTGCGCTTCCACGCCCGCCTGTACCGCGTGCCGGAGGCCCGGATCGACGAGCTGCTGGAGGCCGTGGGCCTCACCGTGCGCGCCGACGACCAGGTCCACACGCTCAGCCGCGGCCTCGTCCAGCGCGCCGCCGTGTGCCGCGCGGTGCTGCACGACCCGCCGCTGCTGCTGCTCGACGAGCCGCGCGCCAACCTCGATCCCGCCGCTGCCGACATCGTCGAGCCGCTGATCGGCGCCGCCTCGGGCCGCACCCGCGTGATCACCAGCCACGACCCGGTCGGCGGCCTCGTGGGCGCCGACATCGCGCTGGGCCTGCAGGCCGGCTACACCGCGCTGCTGGAGCCGGCGGCCGGCGTCACGCCCGAGATGGTCGGGGAGCTGTACCGATGAGGCACGCGGTCATGGCGCTGCTGCGCAAGGAGGCGGCGCTGGAGCTGCGCACGCCGCAGGTCATCCCGGCGATGGCCCTGTTCTCGGTCATCACCTACGTCGTCTTCCACTTCGGCCTCAAGCGCAACCAGCTGGAGGGCGACCTGGCCTCCGGCGTCCTGTGGGTGACGATCCTCTTCGCGGCGATGCTCGGCATCGCCCGCCTGTTCGTGAGCGACCGCGAGGAGGGCGGCTTCGACGCGTTCCTGCTCGCGCCCGTCGACCGGACGGCGATGTTCGTGGCCAAGGCGATCTCGATGTTCGCCTACCTGGTGCTCGTGCAGGTCATCGCGATCCCGGCGTTCGTGATCCTCCTGCTCGGCCCGACGCCCGATGGCACGCAGGCACTCAACCTCGTCGCGGTGCTCGCGCTCGCGGACGTGGGGATCGCCGTGGTCGGCACGCTCGTCGGCGCCCTCTCGGTGCAGACCCGGGCCCGCGACCTGATCGTCCCGATGCTCGCGCTGCCGCTGCTCGTCCCGGTCATCAT